>WBZP01003124.1_pt1 | contig 18304 bp, 12 predicted proteins | sample 5204301 | NCBI WGS metagenome assembly WBZP01 (sample SAMN12412401, study PRJNA552823) | activated sludge metagenome | isolation source: activated sludge from nitrification reactor of wastewater treatment plant... | place: USA: Pennsylvania | collected 2017 | reverse complement strand
GCACAGTGATCTGCAGAGCTTCTGGTGTGGGCGTGTCGTGGGAGGTCATAGACCCTCGATGCTGCCCACCCAGAAGCTCGCTCGCGAATCGGCCGATCACCCATACCCAAAACTCCGCCCACCTCTACTGTCAAGGCTCCGGAGACCAATAAATCGTGATCGACCACCACGGTCCGTCCTCCTCGACTTGATGCGACACGACCACATCAATCACGTCATCGGAGGGGATACCTCGCTCTTCCAGCAAGTCAGCAACCGACCGAAAGAGCTGAGGGAGGCTATCTGGATCGCCATCTGGTTGTGGATTGCTGAGGCTAAAGTGTCTGGAGCTCCATGAGTTCATTCGGTGTCGTCCCGTGAGTCTACAATGCGAGTACCATCAGCATAAGAGCTGCGGCCATGAGCGTGAGTGAGGTTGCGGCTGCCGTTCCAGCTGTTATTCCCATATTCGGATTGTAGTTGTGCCAGAGATTGTAGGAGCTCACTGGAGTCTGAATCTCCACGCTCTTATTTGTACCTTTGGATCGGTTTTCCGACTTGCGTTTTTGTTTATTGCGCTCCCCCCGGTATTTCTGCACTTGACGCACTTTTGTCATAGCCTTATTGTAGTCTTTCTTATTGTATTCGAGCCCATGTTCCTTGTTGTACTTAGCCTGCGCTTCGGCTTTCGACAATCTGGTGTCATAACCATTTAGGCCCGACGTGTCAGCTTGCTGCATTGGGTCGCGTACGTACCCATAATCGTTCGTCGTGGTTCCGCCTTCGATGGGGTCGATTTCGAGGAAGCGGCCCAGCAACGGATCGTATTGGCGGGCGCCCATCTCGATGAGGGGTTGGAGACCGGTTTCGTGTTCGAGGGGGCGTTGTTGTTGGCCGTGCCATCCGTAGTCGAGGTTGGCGGCGCTGTTGTCGGGGAGGGTGGTGGTGCCGAGGGGGTTGCCGAACGGGTCATACGCCTTCGTCGACCCAGCCTTGGTGCCGCTGCCGTTGGTGGTGGCGACGATGTCGCCGTGGAGGTTCGGATACGACCACACATCAGTCGCAGCAGAGCCTCGCTTCGTGACCAGGACGCCGCCCGGCAGAGAGATCGTCTTCTCGATCACCGCGCCGGCGTTGTCGAGCGTCAACGCCGGCGAGTCCGCCGCCGCGGTGTACGCGTACTTCGCTGCGGTGGCGCCGTTCACGGTCCGTTTGGTGATCCGATCCGCCGCATCACGCGTGTACGCCACCGTCGTGGTGGTCGCTGCGACGGGTGTGTCGCGATCGGTGGCGATCTCGGTCGCGGACAGCGCCCGGTTGTAGACGCGGACGTCGTCGATCGTGCCGGCGAACCACTCGCCCCACACACTGTTCCCACCGATCGACAGGGCACCGGTGGTCGTGTTCAGGTTGCCCGACGCTGCGCTAGTCGCGACGAGGGTGCCGCCCTGGTAGTAGCGGACGTTCGAGCCGTCATAGGTCATCGCCACATGCGTCCAGGCGCCGGTCGACAACGTCGACGCGTTGCGCGCGTCCTTCGTCGTCGACCCCGACCGGACGAACCCGCCCGCACCCGTCCCGGAACTGGAGCCGTAGACGGCGTAGGAGAGGTCCGAGTTGGTCGGGTCTTCCTTCATGACCACCGACCGCCATCCTGACACGCTCGACGGCTTCACCCACGCCTCCACCGTCGCACCGGCCGTCAAGTCCAGACTCGCCGCATCCGGCACCGTCACCTTGGCGCTGGTGCCGTTGAAGGTGAGCGCGTTGCCGTTCTTGCCCGATGTCGTCCACGACGTGTTCGCTGCGGTGCCGTTGTTCGCCTGACCCGACACGTCGTTGACCGTCGTCCCGGTGTTCTCATCGAAGTTGTACGCCGCGACCAGGCCCGACACCCCGGTGCCGGCCTTGGTGACCAGGTGACGGTCCGCCGAGTCATACCCGTGGGTCTCAGCCCCCATCCTCGCGGTGTTGCCGTGAGAGTCGTAGGTGACACCCGCATACGGGCTCGTCCCCGACGCCGGCGTGTACGTCGTCAACCGGTCCGCGTTGTCATAACAGCTCTGATCGACCGTGGAGCCGACCAGGGTGCCGGCACTGTTGTAGGTCGAACGAGAGAACGACAACCGGTTGCTGTTGCGTCCCCACTGGACGTTCCCACACCCCGGCGCCGTCCCCGCGTACCCGGTGAAGCTGTAGGTGCCCTGATACTTGTTGCCCGACGAAGGATCCCGAGCCCACCACGACGTGAGCCGACCGGCCTTGTCGTAGCCGAAGTTCGCGCCCGCCGAGTTCGCGTCGACTCCGTCGACGGACTGGTCGACGATCATCCCGGTCTTCGCGTCACGGGTGACTGAATCGGCAGTGATCGACGTTCCGCCGAGTGTGTAGGACAGTCCGGTCTGGCGTTGGAACAACGGATCGAACCCTGCGGTCCCGGTCGTGCCGTTCGCGTACGTGTACCCGGACGCCCGACCGATGGTGTCGTAGGACACCGCAGCCTGCTGGGTGCCGTCGAGTGAGACGGTGGCGAGCTCGTTCACCCCGGACCCGGTCGTGTTGTACGTGTAGGACAACGTCTCCACCGTCACCGCGGACGGGTTCTTCACCGTCACCGACGTCACCCGACCAGCCACGTCATACACCGTCGACGTCGTATAGCCGGAGCTATCGGTGTAGTCCGTCACCCGACCCCGCAGATCCACCGTCGTCACCAGATCCCCCGACACCGACGAATCGGTCACCTTCGTCTTCAACGGATTGCTCCCCACGCTGTAGGTCGTGGAGACGGTGCGCGCCGCGGTGTTCAACGAGCTGTCGGCCGGGTTCGTGAACACCGGGTAGGTCTGACTGGTCGGCCGACCGCGGGCGTCGTACACAGTGCAGGACCACGCCGAATCGCCGACCGTGCGGGTCGCGACGGTGCGCCCGGAGGTGTCGTAGGCGAACTCGTCGACCACCGCCGCCGAAGCACCGGTGCCATCCGGATCCGCTTTCGTGCGCGACTTCATCCGGCCCGCCTGGTTCGACGCCACCCCCGCGCAGGTCGTACCGCTGGGGCCGGCGTCGGTGGCGCCGTAGTAGGCATACGAGGTGGTGGCGGCCTGGGTGCCGCCACCAGGCTGCGCGACCGCGGCGCCCGTAGCGTCGTAGCCGGCCGGCAACGTCGAGGTCAGCTTCCGCAAGAAGCTGCCCGTCGCGCCCTTGGTCTCATAGGTCGCACCGGAGGTCAGCTTCAACCCCGACGGATCCACCACCGTCGCTCCGGCCAGCCCGGTGATCGGATCCGGATACGACGTCGACGTCGACGTCGCGGTCGACGCCCCCGCACCATCGACCGCGTCGGTCGTCGTCGAGGTCACCAACCCCAGATCCGGCTTCAGCGACGCCGCCGGGATGTTGACTCGGAAACCCGCGCCAGGAGTGAGCCAGTTCAGTCCCAACTCGGCGTTGCCGGCGTCTTCGCGAACCTCGACGCTGATGCGATGCCAACCCGCGGTGAACGACACCGCCGGCGACTCCCAGTAGGTCGTCCCGCTCGTCCACCGGTCCGCAACGACCTTGTCGTCGATGGTGAGCCGCATCCCGTCATCGGCGAACACCCCGAAGCTGTACGCCCCTGATGTGGCCATGTAGATGAGGCCGGTCAACCGGCCGGAGAACTTGTCGACCGGGACCGCAGCATCCGGTGAACCAGTCCCCCACGTCCACGACGACAGACCCGTCAGCAGCTTATGGACCTTCGGCGCTCCGACGAACGCCGCACGGACCGGTGTCCCCGCCGGCGCCAAGGTGTCGTCCCACCACGCCGCGGACAGACCGTTGATCGCCTCGTCGTACGCAGTCGTCGACGACGCCACCGGACCCGCCAGGTTCGGCAGCGGACTGTTCGCCGTGAAGTAGCCGACCGGTGCCGGCCCGTAGGAGGTGACCGGCCGAGACAGGCCGTTGAACACCACCGACGTGTCGTACACCGTGCTCGAGCGCATGGCCTGCGCGGTGCCGACGTTGGTGTCGGTGAACGACACCCGATCCGACACGCCGTCATAGGTGACGTCGGAGCGTTGCCCGTTGTCGTCCCAGGCCGACACGGTCCGATACGACGTATCGAAGCTCACCTTCTTCGTGTAGCCGTTCGGCGCCGACAACCCCGATGCGGTCACCCGGGACACTCCCGGCGTCCCGGCCGTCGCTGCGGAGTCGTAGTTCACGACGAAGGTCTGACGGCTCGCTCCGGCAGTCGGCGCCGGCGCCGTCACCGTGGTGGCCTGGACACCCGTGTAGGCGACCTGCCAGCTCACCGACGCGTCTGCGGTGCGGACACCGGCGTCGACAGCGTCGTTCGCGGTCGCGTCGGTCACCGACGTCAACAGGTTCGAGCCGTCGTAGGTGAAGCTCGTGCGGGCCCCGCCCGGGTTCACCACCCGCTCCAAGCGGCCCTGGTTGTAGAACAGGTCCGTCGCCCGCCCATCCCACGACTCCACCCTGCAGAGCAGGCCCGGCGAGATCGCGAACCCGGACGGCGGCGTCGCACAACCGGCGCCGCCGCCGTAGCGCAGCGTGACCGACTGGCCCGAAACCGGATCGGTCATCGACGTCAACTTCTTGGTCGATCCCGACCACGTGTTCACCGTCGCTGCCGGATGGGTGTCGTCGACCGCAGCGACCGCAGACAGCAGCTCGCCGTCCTTGCTGTAGGTGTAGGTGGTGCCGGAGTCGTCGACGACGGTGATCCCATTGGAGATCGGATCGACGGTGACGACCGTGCCGTCACCGGCCGGGCCGACATAGGCGCCGGAGTCGGACTTCTTGTACTCGACGGTCGACCCGTCGCCCATCGTCAACGTGACACCGGAACCGGAGTTGCGCGCCCCGGAGACCGACACGTCACCATCGGACATCGTCCACCCCGGACCGAGGACCGGGATGTCGGTCGCCAACCACGAGGTGGGAACGATCCCGGTCACCGGGGACGGACCATAGGTCTTGAGTTGGATCGATGCTGCGGACTGGTGGTCGTAGTACTCGACGCGGATCGACTTCGTCTCCCCCGCCGCGAAGCTGATCGACGTCGAACACGCCTTGTCGGTCGCGGGCTGGTTCACCCAGTTGTCCATCACCAACGTGTTGTCCACCCACACCCGGGAACCGTCATCCGCGTTGGTGCCGAAGCAGTAGCTGCCCGCGGTCGGCACCGTCACATAGCCGGTCCAGCGGGCGGTGAAGTCGTCGAGCTCGACGTTGAAGGGCCCCGAGACACCCCAGTCGAAGTTGATCGCTTCGTCGACCCGGGCGAGGAACGGCATGTTGAAGTCGAGCGGGCCGGTCACGTTCGCTCGAGGTGACACGCCCCGGAAGTACTGGGCACGCAGCCCGTTCTGCGGCTTGTTCTGCGAGTTGTACACGAACTGCATGCCGACGTCGCCGCCGACGGTCGGGATCGACTGGCTTCCCGCACCCGCGATCACGTTCCCCGTCGCCAAGTTCACCGACACCGGCCCGAAGCTCTCGACCGGCGCCGGACCCGACGCCCCCAACCGGCGGTCGACCTTGAACTTCTGCACCGGCGCACACGTCGCGTACGGCGGATAGGTCGTCCCCGCGGACGCGACGGTCCAGTAGTAGGTGACACCGTCCTGCAAGATGTTCCCCGGCACCGTCGTCGATGTGCCGTTCTGCCAGCCGGTCGACCAGATCGCCCGGTTGCCGCCGCACTGCTCGACCGGGTCATCACCCAACCCCGATTGCGGACCGGCGAACAGGATCGCCCGATACATCTCCGGCGACTGGCCCGAGTCCGGATCGGTCACCGCACCCCAGGACAACGTCGGCGTCGGCGACGTCAACGTCGCCCCATCCCCAGGCGTCATCCCCGACACCGCCGGGGACGGCGTGTCCCACTGGATCTCCAACGACGGAGCCGTCACCTTGAAGTCATAACCGCCCGGCCAGTTGTCCACCGACACGCCCAACACCAGGTTCGTGTCGTGGTTCGCGACATACGGACGCACCAAGTTCGTCACATCCACATAGCCCGTCGACGGATGCGCCCCGATCGCAGACCCCGTCCACGTGTAGCCGTAGAAGTAGCCGTCCGTGCACTGGCCCAGGTTCCAACCCGGATACGCGCCCGCGTAGGACCACGCGGAGGCGAAACAGGCCGTCGGGTACGCCGGGTTCGACGATGTCGGGAACGACGACCACGACGACGCGAACGGCGCAGACGCCGACGGATACGGGAACGTGTCCAACCGGAGGTTCGCGCCGAACACCCGAGCGTTCGGCGCGACGTTCGTCCACAAGTACTGGTAGCCGGGCGCGATGTTGAACCGCCAGTAGTCATCGCTGCCGAAGACCCGCCAGTTGCCCAACAGACCGCCCTGCGCCGTGCCCGTCCCACCCGGCACACCGTTCAACGAGTCATACGACGCCCACGACCCACCCATCGAGGCCGGAATCACCTGGAACGACGGATCCACCGACACCGGGAACGCGTCCGCCGGCAACTTCGCCAACACCGCGGAATCGACCGCGACACCGACCGTCCGGTCCCGACGCCCCACCTCCCCCTTCAGGGCGGCCGCGAACTCCGCCTTCTCGTCCACCCCATACGACGCCGCCGCATCGCGGACGACGTCACCCTTCGCCGTGGTCACCAACGGCGGATCGATCGACACCTTCGGACCATCACCGTCACCATCGACCGCGGTCTTGCCGTTGCCGTTCCAATCCAGCACCAGACCACCCGGACGACGCTGATCGCCGACCAGCACCCCCTCGGACGACAACGACGACGTGAACACCCCCGGCTGCCCCAACGCCTCCGGCGACGAGACGACGAACTCCTCCTTCACCCCCGACCCCGACACCGTGTACTTGACGTCGACGCCGTCCCACACGCCCCGCAGCCACACCACCGTCGGATCCTTCCGATCCAACGCCGGCTTCACCCCATCCCGGCCCAACAACCGGAACGACACCTCCCGACCCTCGAAGCTCAACCTCACCCCGTCCTGCGACGCGCCGACCCACCAACCGAACCCGACCCCCGCAGCCGACACCGACCCGTCACCACTCGCCACCAGCTTCGGATCGACCTTCGCCCACTCCCCCTTGCCGTCCCGGAACCACTTCGGCTGACCGAAGAACTCCGTCACGTTCGACCCGTCGTCCAACTTCCAGGTCTCAGAACCCTCCGAACGGAACTGGACCTCCTCCGACACACGGTCCCGGTCCAACGCCGGCCCCGGCTTCGCATCGATCCCACCCGACGCATCCACCTCCGCCGCCGTACCCCCCAACTCCTTGGCCAGATCACGCCGCTCCGACACCGGCGCCGGACCCGCCGTGGAATCCGCAGCCGCTTCCCCGCCCGGAGCAGGCTCCGCGTTCACCAGCTCCGGCGCACCCAGCATCGTCAATGCCAACGCGACCATCGCCGCCAGAACCAACCGAACACGCGCCACGAGCGCCCCTCTCCCCGACCTGAGCCCCTTCACAGGAGGCTCACGGGTGACTCTCGTCGACCACGCGCCGCCTTGTCAACGATCTCACGGCCAGGCTCACAGAGTGTGACCGCGCAGGACCATCTCAGGTGACCGCGCGGCTCATACCCGCGAGCCATCCGGCACATCGAACGAGCCAGCAAGGCGACAAGCAGCAGGTTCGAACCCCACAAACCCCGGACCCGACGATCGAGCTGACCCGTCCTCGACTCCGCCGCCCTCGGTCACGTCTTCCCCGGCTGCAGAACTCAGGAAGGTCGAGCCCGCGAGACCCGCGACACGGTCGTCGCCGCCGCGGCAGAGCAGTTCCTGGCCAACGGCTGGGCCGGAACCGGGATGCGTTCGATCGCGCAAGCGGCGGGCGTCGCCGTGGAGACCGTCTACTCACACCTCCCGTCGAAGCGGGCGCTCCTCGACGCCGTGGTCGACGTCTCGGTGGTCGGCGACGAGCAGCCGGTCGCATTCGCCGACCGGCCCGAGTTCGCTGCGCTGGGAACAGGCCCTCGCCACGACCGGATCACCGCGGCCGCGCAGCTCCTGACGGCAGTGCAGATCCGAACCTCGAAGTTCGCAAAGGTGATCCGCGAAGCCGCTCCCAGCGACGAACAGATCAGCGAGGTCCTCCACGTCACCAGGCAGCGGCAGCGTCGTGACATCGACACCGCCGCCACCCTCATCGTCGGACGTCACCTGTCCCACGCCGAGGTCGACGAGCTGTGGGTGCTGTGCAGCCCCGACGTCTACCTGATGTTCGTCGAGGAAGGCGGCTGGAGCACCGATCGATACGAGTCCTGGGCAGCTGCGACCCTGAGCCGCATCCTGCCTGGAACCTGACCGAGGAGGTCGACCGTGGCCAGCAACGAACCGGGAGCACCGGCGGGAAGGACCGGGACCACCGGGACGTCGCCGCCGCCGTCGAGCAGGTCGCGGCGACTATCGCGGCCTACGGGCAGCCCGACGCCTCGACAGCGAACGCAGACCTTGGCGCTGCGGTGGATCTGCTGCGCACACGCTTGATCCCGCATCTCCGCCGTGAGGAGGACGAGCTCCTGCCGATCGTGTCGTCCTGCATGACCCAAGGCGAGTGGAGCGAGATCGAACAGGAGCACTTCGTCAGGTCCAAGTCACTGCGCGAGCTCGGCCTCGAGGGTCACTGGCTGATCGACGAGGTCGACGACGTGGACCGCGCCGTCGTGGTCGGCGTCGTGCACCCGATCCCCCGATTCATCCTCCTCCACGGTCTCGCTGGCACCTACCGCCGTCGACGAGATGCCTGGTGGCACCCCGAGCGACTGCGGAGGCGCATCCCGCATCACCTGGAGGTCGCGGTCGAGGTCCCGGCCTCCGTCCAGGCCGTCTGGGAGGTGGCACGTGACCCAACTCGGGTGGGCGAATGGAGCCACGAGTGCGTCGGAGCCGAGTACCTCGGCGGCGCCACGCACGCCTCGGTCGGCACCCGGTCCCGTGGACGCAACCGTCAGGGCCTCATCCGGTGGGGCCGCATCTGCGAGATCGTGGAGATCGAACCCCACCGGCTCGTGTCGCGAACGGTGCCCAACCTGTTCACGCCGGACAGCTCCGAATGGGCCATCCGCCTGGAGCCCACCGCCGACGGGACCCGCATCGAGCAGCGATACGACATCGTCAAGGGAGCCGGCCCCCTCGAGGCCCTGTACGCCACGATCCTCCCCCAGCACCGCGACAGGGAGGCGGCACTCGTTGCCGACCTCCGCCGGCTCGGCGAGGTCGCGCGACGAGGTCACGCCGAGCCCGCGAACGGTCGGAGCTCAGAGGCGGTGGGCTGACCGCTCGAACCTCGGCAACAGAGAACGCAGCGAGCGGGATCCCAGACATCCCCACCACACGCCGGCGCCGTACGCCATGTCATCGGCGACGGCAAGGGCTGCGATGGTTGCGACCATCGCAGCCCCGGCGTTCGAGCCCGACCGGCGGGCCTCGATCGCCGCATCGCAGACCGCGACCGCAGCGACGATGGCCAGCGCTCTGCGGGCGGGGCGCCGCAGTGGTGAGCCTGGAACGGCTGCGACCAGGCCGACCGGCCACCAGGTTCGCAGCACTGCTCGGGCGAGCTGACGTCCCGCACCGAGATGCCCGTGCACAGCCAGCCGCCATGCGTCGAGTGCCGGCACTCCCTCCAATCGCCGAGGCAGAATCGCCGCACTCGATGCCAGCACGCCCATCCCCACCAGTGGACCCACGCGCCGTGGTCCGAGCACCGCGATCGACCAGCCAGCAGCGCTCCACGGCGAACAACGGGCGGGGGCCACCTGCCCGGGATGACGGGCCTCCAGCGGCGCTGCCGATGTCCCGTAGACGAACCGCTGGCGGAGCCATCCGAGCACGCCGGGACGGGCCGGGTGCTCGACGACGACGGACGGTTCGTAGCGGACCCGGTGACCGGCCGCTGCCAGGCGCCAGACCAGGTCGACGTCCTCGCCCACGTGGAGATCGCGGTCGAACCCTCCGACGGCCCGGTAGGCGTCGGTTCGCAGCAGCAGTGCAGCGGCGGGAACGTAGGAGACACGGGTGCCGGGGCTGACCCGCGCCGGTTCGCTTCCGAGGTCGAGCGGGGATCGCAGCGCCTCGTAGCGCTGGAGCAGCCGTGGTCCGGCCGGGGTGCGGACCCGAGGGGCGACCGCAGCGGTGCGCTCGTCGGAGAGCAGGCGCAGCGGGGCCTCCCACCACCGACCGGCACCGTCAGGAACCTCGCAGTCGCTGTCGATCACGGCGACGATCGGTGTGGTGACCACAGCGATCCCGGCGTCCCGCGCCGCTGCCGGCCCACCCGGCCGGTCTCTGCGGAGGTGGCCGGCACCGTGCTCCTCGGCGACCCCCCGGTGGGCCGGGCCGTCGGCGCTGCCGTCGTCGACGACGACCACCCCGGCCCCCGCGTCACGGAACGACGCCAGCGAACCGAGCAGGCGCGCGAGGGCAGCGGCTCGGTCACGCACCGGGATCACCACCGTGACGTCCCGTGGACCGAACCGGGTCGGGAGGCTCGACGGCTCGGGGTGCAGCGCTCCGACGTCGAGGAGCCGGTCGACGAGGGCCCCTGTCGGAGACCCGTCGCCGACGGCGACGTCGGCCCCGGCTGCGAGGCGGGCGATCAGCGCTCCCCCGGCCGGGGTCAGGCGCCACAGCCGCAGCGGTGACCCACCGAGGACCGGGACCAGGTCATCACGTGAGCTCAGGACACGAAGCGAGCGGTCGGCCCGGAACCGCACGTCAGACCGCTGTCATGCCGCCGTCGACCGCGACGACCGACCCGGTCACCGCAGCGGCGCCCGATGAGCACAACCAGCTGACGGCATCAGCGACCTCGGTCGGTTCCAGGAGCCGGCCGATGGGATGGTGCTCGGTGAACGCCTCGACGTCGGCGAGCCCGTAGACGGCGGCGGACGCGTCGAGGATGGGCGTGCGGGTGGAGCCCGGCGCGACGGCGTTGATCGTGATGCCGCTGTCGACGAGCTCGCCCGCGACCGAGCGGACCAGGCCGACCACCGCGTGCTTGGCAGCCGAGTAGGCCGCCATCTGCGGCAGGCCCCGCGAGGATCCGGCCGACGCCAACGCCACGATCCGTCCGGTCCGCGGCGTGGGCCGCGCCAGCATCGCGGGGACCGCTGCCGACACGGTGTGGAACACGCCGGTCACGTTGACGTCGACGACCTCGCGCCACGCAACGGCGGGCATCTCCCACAGGGGTGCACCGCCCCACACGACCCCTGCGGCGTTCACCACGACGGCCAGCTCATCGGTCGCGTCGATCGCTGCTTGCACGGCATCGGCGTCGCGGACGTCGAGCTGCACTGCTGTCGCCACAGGGCCGATCGCAGCGATCGTCGCGTCGAGCTCCTCACGTGTCGCCAACGGGTAGGCGAGCACCGGGTCGGTGGCTCCCGCACACGCGTCCGCGCACACGACCCGGAACCCGTCGGCAGCGAGACGTCGGGCGACCGCCGCACCGATCCCGCGGGCCGCGCCGGTGACCAGCGCGGCCCCCGGATAACCCGTCGCTGGTGGCGGAGTGTGGGCGTTCACGACTCCAGAGTGTCGCGCCACGCGGTGACCGTCGCGCACAGCTCGTCGACCAACGCGTCGAAGACGGCCGCGCCCTCCTCTGCGGTCGCGCTCGTCGGATCGCCGAGGATCCCGTTCGACGTCACCGCGGCCAGGCCCTCGGCCAGCACCCGGTCGCCGATCTCGCGCCACCGTGCGGTCGCTCCGGGTTCGACACGCTCCATCCGCACGCAGCCCGGGTCGAGGTGCAACAGCAGCGACGTCTCGGTGCGCCCGGCGTGCGAGTCGCCGGAGGGGACCCGCGGGTGCCATGCGAGCACCGCCCGCCCCTCGTCGACTAGCAGCTCCGTCGCCCTGCGGATCGCCCCGACGTTGCCTCCGTGGCCGTTGACGAGCACCACACCCAGGAACGACCGCGGGCGCGTCGAACCGGGAGGTGGCAGCGCCGAGCGGATGAGCTCGACGAGCACGGCCTCGAGCGCGACGGTCCCGATGGAGAGGGTGCCCGGGAAGCTCTCGTGCTCACCTGACGCGCCGAGTGCGATCGTCGGGCCGGCGACGAGCCGAGCGGCATCATCGAGCCGGTCGACCAGTGCGGCCACCAGCGCGTCAGCGATGCGGGTGTCGGTGTCGAGCGGCAGGTGGGGGCCGTGCTGTTCGCAGCTCCCGAGGGCGATGACGAGGATCGCGTCGTCGGCCACCTCAGGCCAGCGCAGGTTCGCGAGACGCACTGCTCTCAACCTGGACCAGGCTCGACGTAGCCCCATGAGCGGAGCTGGTCGAGGATCGCGTCGGCGGCCGCCGCGGGTTCGAGGTCGACGGTCCTCGGCGGAGTCCGGTCGACGAGCGCACCCGTCAGCGCGACGATCCGGTCGAGGGCGTGCTCACCGGTCGGCGCCTCGACCACACGGGTCGGCGGGCGCCACGGACGCAGTCGGGGTCCGTCACCGACGTGGTGATCCCGACCGGGCCTGGCCTCGACGGGGGCGTCACCGGCGACGAGCGTCGCCGACAGCGGAGCGCGGCGCAGCTCAGCCACGCCGCCCTCCACCGACAGCACCGCCGGGGCGGCGACCTCGAGCACCTCGCGTCGGCCGCCGTCGAGGCGTCGGACCGCCCCGAGGTGACCCGAGCCGGAGACGGTGACGTCGAGCAGCCCGAGGGCCTGGGCGGCCCCCAGGTGATGTGCCAGGTAGGCCGGGACGGTGCCCGAACCGAGGTCTGCGCTGACGTCGCCGCACACGACGACGGACACGCCGAGCTCCGAGAGCACCGGGGCCAGGAGTCCCGCCGCCGCCTCGCCGGTCTGGGCCCCCACGTCCGCGACGTCGGCACCGGGCAGGTCCACGCGCAGTGCTCGGTCCGCCCCGGCGGCCAACAGGTCGCGCAGACCGGCGTCCGCCGCCGGCGGTCCGGCGCACACGACGACGGTTCGGGCGTCCCAGGCCTCACCGAGACGCAGCGCGACCTCGACCGCGGAGAGGTCCGCGGAGGAGAACCCGCCGCCGTGCTCGGAGGGGGTGACGGTGCCGTGCACGCGGTCCACCTCGGGGCGCAGGTCGACCCACTTCACGCACGCGGCGACGAGCGCAGGCACCGGGGTGCCCGGGGTGCTCACGTGTGGTGGAAGACGACGCCGTGGCCGCCTTCGGGGTAGGTCCAGGTGATCGCGCCCTCTTCGTTGCAGACGAGGTAGCAGGTGCCGCACTCGAAGCATTGCTCGTAGTTGAACAGGATGCCGCCGTCCGCGGTGGGGACGAACAGGTCGGCCGGGCAAGCGGTGATGCAGCCGCGGACCGAGCAGTCGCGGCACTTGGTGTCGTCGACGGTGATGTGGGCCCGGTCCTCGTCGATGCGGAACTCGACGGTCGACATCCGGTGCTCGAAGCTGATCTCCGGGTAGGGACGGCTCATGACGCGCTCCCGGTCATCCGAAGGTCCTCCACGCCCGGAACCCCTCGGACACCGCGTCGCGCCAGCGGACCCCGTTCGCCTTCATCTGGCGGGCCACGATGCGGCGCAGGCCCGGCTTGGGGTGGGGGTTGTCGACGTGGAACATGGCTTCGGCCACCCCGCACGCCAGCGCGGGCAGCTTCTGCTGGGCCAGCTCGCCCATGACCAGGTGCGGAGCCTGGCGGAGCTTGCGGTGGTCCTTCATGACGAAGGACGCCTCGATGCGGGTCCGGTACGAGTCGAGCCCGGCCGCGGTCGTGTCGTCGCGCCGGATCGCCCGCGCTGCGGCCTTGCCGGCCGCCGAGCCGGATCCGATGGCGAAGTTCACACCCTCGAGCCAGATGCCGGCGGCCAGGCACATCGCGGCGGCGTCGCCGGCGACGAGGAGCCCATCGGCGATCATCGACGGCATCATGTCGAAGCCGGCCTCGGGGATGACGTGAGCGGAGTACTCGGTGACCTCGCCGCCCTCGACCAGCGGAGCGATGGCCGGATGGGTCTTCATCCGTCGCAGCATCTCCTCGGGACGGACGCCGCCGCGGGCCAACGCCGGCAGTGACAGGACCAGGCCCACCGCCAGCGTGTCGGTGTTGGTGTAGATGAACCCGCCGCCGGGGACGTCGCCGGTGCAGCCCATGATCTCGTAGTCGACGCCGTGGTCTCCCCGGACCCCGAACCGCTCGTCGATCACCTCTCGGGGCAGAGCGATGGTCTCCTTCACCCCCAGGGTGTAGTTGGCGGCGTCGACCTCGCCGTAGAGGCCGGCCTCCTTGGCGACGAACGAGTTGACCCCGTCGCAGGCGATGACCACGCGGGCGGTCAGGTCGCCGTCGGGACGGTCGGTTCGCACCCCGACGATCGCGCCGTCGGCCCGGTCGCCGTCACGCAGCAGACCGGTCACGGTGGTCGACGTGACCAGGGTGGCGCCGGCGGCCACGGCGTGCTCTGCCAGCCAGGCGTCGAAGTCGGGTCGGTAGGCGGTCGCGCCGTTGTAGGGCGGCTCGCCCCAGGCGCCGCTGCGGTAGTCGACGGTCAGCGCCCGGTCCTCGGTGAGGATCATGGTGGCGCGGCGGGTCACCCAGCGCTGCACGGGGGCCTCGGTCCACCACTCGGGGATGATCTCGTCGAGGATGCGTCCGTAGATGACGCCGCCGTACATGTTCTTGGAGCCCGGGTAGGGGCCGCGTTCGATCAGGCACACCGACGCGCCGGCGCGGGCGAGCTCGATGGCGGCGGCCGATCCCGCCGGACCGGCGCCGACGACGATGGCGTCGAAGTCAGCCACCGTCGCCCTCCGCGAGGTTGCCCTCCGCGAGGTCACCGACGAGCAGGTCGGCAAGAGCGTCGACCGTCGCGTTGGCATCGGCCACCACCGCCAGGTCGGCCATCGCCATCATCGGGCAGTGCGGGTCGGTGTTGACGCTGATGATGTGCGCGGGGTCGCCGAGCCCTGCGGTGTGCTGCACCGCCCCCGAGATGCCGAACGCCAGGTACAGATCGGGGTCGACCACCACGCCGGTCGTGCCGATCTGGCGGCTGTGGGGCACCCAACCCCGGTCGGTCACCACCCGGGTGGCGCCCATGGACGCTCCCAGGGCGGTCGCCACCTCGGTCAGGCGGTCGAAGCGCTCCGCGGAGTCGAGTCCGGCGCCTCCGCCCAGGATTCGACGCGCCTCGGCCAGGTCCATGGTGGTCACGTCGGGAGGGAGGACCTCGACGACGACCGCGTCGGGTCCGGTGCCGTCGACCGGGGTCGGCTCGATCGTCTCCACCCGTGGCGCCGCTCCGTGGCCTGTCGTGCCGGGACCGGGCTGCACCGTGACGACGACCGGGTCGGCCACCAGGTGCTCGGCCAGCACCGACCCTCCGATGCACGCGGTGGCGACCACGTCGTCGTGCACCGACACCGCCCCGGCCAGCACAGGTCGGTCGAGCTCGAGCGCCACCCGGGGAGCAAGGTCACGTCCATCGGGCGACGCCGGGAGCACCACGATCCGCTCGGCGGCGAGCACCGGGGCCAGGGTCGCGGCCCAGGCCGCCGGAGCGAAGCCGGGGGTGTCCCAGGCCCGTACCTCGGTGGCCACGCCGGCCAGGCCGGCGGCTGCGGCTGCGGCACCGTCGCCGACGACGACCACGTGACCGGCCGCGGCGCGGGCGGCGTCGAGGGCCCCCGCGGGAAGGGTGCCGGCCCGGACCGGGACGACCGCGACCCGACCACTCGGTTCGGCGGGCGCGGTCGGGGCCATGGACCAGGAAGGTAGCCCGGAGGTGTCGACCCCTCCGAGTTGACATAATGGGAACCGATGGGAACCGACCACGACCACAGCCACGGCGGGGGCGGCCACAACCACGGCTCGGCGCTGGCCCGCAGCGGCGAGGCGGCCAAGCGCCCGCTCACCCTCGCACTCGGGCTCAGCCTGCTCACCTTCGTGGTCCAGGTCGTCGTCGGTGCCCTGACCGGATCGCTCGCCCTGTTGACCGACTCGGCCCACGTGTTGACCGACGGGGTCGGCATCGCCCTGGCCCTCGCCGCGGTGATCCTGGCCACCCGGTCCCGCCGCCCGGAGCGCACCTTCGGGCTGTACCGGCTCGAGGTCCTCTCCGCGCTCGCCAACGCCGTGCTGCTCCTCGCCGTCGCCGCCTGGGCGCTGTACGAAGCGGTCCAGCGGATCCAGGATCCACCCGAGGTGCCGGGTTTGCCGGTGCTCGTCGTCGGGGTGGTCGGACTGATCACCAACCTGGTCGCCCTCCGGCTGCTCTCGGAGGGTGGGTCGCTGGCCGCCGAGGGCGCCCGTCTCGAGGTGCTGGCCGACACGGTCGGCTCGGTGGGCGTCGTCGCCGGCGGGGCGATCATCATCGTCACCGGAGCGACCGTCGTCGACGCGTGGGTCGGCCTGGCGATCGCCCTGTGGATCGTTCCCCGCTCCCTGCGGCTGGCCGCCAGCGCACTGCGGGTCCTGGTCCAGGCCGCCCCCGCCGGGCTCGACCTGGACGCGATCCACGACGACCTGGCCACGATCCCCGACGTGGTCGGCATCCACGACCTCCACCTGTGGACGTTGACCTCGGACATGGAGGTGTTCACCGCCCACGTGATGGTGAGCACCGACGCGGATCACCACGCGGTGCTCGACCAGGCCCGCGTCCTGTTGGCCGACCGGCACGGCATCCACCACGCCACGCTCCAGGTCGAGCCCGAGGACCACCAGGGCTGCGACGAGCTCGACTGGTAGGAGCAGCTGACGCGCCCCGCATGCCGGGTCGAGCCTGCTAGGCAGAGCGCGGTGACGACCTACGTCCTGATCCACGGCGGAGGCTCAACCGCCCGCTTCTGGGACCGCCTCGCTCCCCTGCTGGCGGTCGACGGGGACCGGGTCCTGGCCGTCGACCTCCCCGGCCGGGGCGCGCATCCGGCGGACCTGGCGGCGATCACCGTCGACGACGAGGTGGCCTCGGTGGTGGCCGACATCTCGGCCACGGCGCCGGACGGCCCGGTCGTGGTCGTCGCCCACTCCTCGGGCGGGCTCGTCGTCCCCGGCGTGGTGGCCGCCCTGCGCGACGAGGGAGGGTCCCGGGTGACCGCAGTGGTGCTGGTCGCCGCGCTCGTGCCCCCCGAGGGCGGGACCGGCCTGGACTGCATGAAGCCACACCACGCCGAGGGACTGCGAGACGCCGTCGCCGCGCTCGGTCCCGACGACGAGCCGGTCACCCTGCCCGGTGCGCCCGCGGACCCCGAGCCGTTCCGCACCGCCACCGGCGGCGATCCGCTCGACGACGACACGCTGGCGTTCGTGGTGGAGCCCGTGCGGCTGGTCCCCGACACCGTGCACCACTACTTCCAGCCGGTGCGCTGGTCGCAGGTGCCGCCGTCGGTGCCGCTGACCTACGTCCTCACCCTCCGCGACCGGCCCGTCCCGAGCGAGCTCCAGCAACGGATGGCCCACCGGCTGCCCACGACCTCGACGGTCGACGTCGTCGAGGTCGACACCGGGCACCTGGCCCCCATCACCCACCCCGACCTGCTCGCCGGGCTGATCCGCTCCGCGCGTCGCGAGGCGGAGCGTGACGGCCCGGCGCAGAGGAGCGCACCCCGGTGAGCAGCACGCCGCAGGGGTGGTTCCCCGATCCGGCCGGACGGCACCAGCTCCGGTGGTGGAACGGTCGGGCCTGGGCCGCAGCGGTCGCGGATGACGGCGTGCAGTCCTTCGACCCCGACGGGTTGAGCCCCGGAGCGCCCGATCAGCCCCGCGTCGACGCATCGGACGCAGAGCACGCCGAGGTCGTCCGCGCCTGCCACGTCGCGGCCCTCCCCGGCGACGACGCGCTCACCGCTCCGGTGCTCTCGGTGTGGCACCGTCGCAGCGGGCTGGTCGACCTCCACCCGACCTGGTCGGTCCACGACGGTGTGGGGCGATGGCTGGGGACGTTCTCGTTGGCCGTCTCGGGCCCGACACCCGACGACCGCAGCTTCGTGCTGCACCGACCCGACGGCACGTCCCTGTCGGTCACCCCGGACCGCCCCCGGGCCGTCGCGCGGCTGATCGACAGCGACGGGACCGAGGTCGCCCGTGTCGTGCCCGTCGGCCACAGCGCCCAGCGGGTCGAGGTCGTCGTCGACGGCATGGTCGTGACCTCCACGGTGTACTCGGTGGGCGAGGTCACGTTGGCCGACAACTCCGGGGCCACCATCGCCCGTCTCGTCCCTCCACCGCTGGGCGTCCGCCGGCGGATCGGACGTCGACTCGGGTGGGATCCGGTCCTGGTCTCGGAGCAGACCTCGGTCGCCGACCCGGTGACCGGCCGTGGGGTCAACGCCCTGGCCCTGGCCT
>WBZP01003123.1_pt1 | contig 18306 bp, 19 predicted proteins | sample 5204301 | NCBI WGS metagenome assembly WBZP01 (sample SAMN12412401, study PRJNA552823) | activated sludge metagenome | isolation source: activated sludge from nitrification reactor of wastewater treatment plant... | place: USA: Pennsylvania | collected 2017 | reverse complement strand
CGACCTCAGCCTCGGCCAGTCCGAGCGCCTGCGACGAACACGACACCAGCGCGGCTACTCCCTCCGCCACCTCGCCGCCCTATCCGGCGTCAGCCCTGCGACGATCCGTTCCATCGAATCCGGCGGCAAAGGTGCCCCAAGATGCGATGTGCTGGCCGCGCTGGCAGACGCCTTGGGCGTGTCGCGGGGATGGTTGGCGTATGGGGGATAGCGCTCTAGTCCTCACAACATGGAAAGGGAACCAGTCATGACCACAACAATTACAATCGTGTTTAACGGTGGCCGCAAACTTGAGGCAAATGGAACGCAATGGAAGGAAGCGTCCGACCTCTTTGCTGATACGCTAAAGAGATTCTTGTCAAGCTATCTCACGGGTCTAGAGAACAGTGATAAAAATTTGGAGGACCAATTTGAAACACAACGCCCTTTGGGCTGCATGGAAGCGGGATATGAAAAAGTAAAATTCAAACTCCATGCCAACTGCCGTATAGTTATCACATTTGACGATGATCCACAGAGCCTGGCATCATTAGTTGATTCAACAAAGCGAAAACTGTCACCGATATTGATTGCTGGGGGAATTATTTTTCACGCGACGAATCTGACAGAAACTATCTGTCATGCTGAACAGACACCGGTGTCGAAAGAAATGGACCTTTTGAGCTTCTCTGCCAAAGAAGAATAGTGACCTACCGTCGTTAGCTTTGTCAGCCCTACTCTAGGACTGTGACATATATGGCAGGGTGGGATGAGATCGTTTAGTGCATGGCCCGCCCTGTCAAAGCCAACATCTGCCAGCGACGGGAACGCATTTTGTGCTTGATCCGTACCCAAGCGAACACTAACGCCAACGGTCCCGCTTGCATATTTCTACGGACGTGATAGACGGCAGGCGAGTCGGAGGGAGCGATCTGCGGGGATTCGTCGCTACCGCGCAGTCAGCGACTTCACGACTGCGCGTCGTTGTTTGTTCGGCTCATCGCTGATTGCGGAGACTTCCTGAACTCGATGTTGACACCCGGACTTGATGATTCTGTATCGCTCCCCTCGTAAACCATGATTTCGATCGATAGTCTTGCCTGCACGGGCCATGTCAAAGTCTGGCCCATCGTGTTCTAACTGCGCGTGACGCCTACGCTTCTAGTCGTCGCCTACTCTTCCCCCTGTTCACGATCAGGGCCGACTCCTGCCCTTGCATCTCTCCTTGTCCTCTTCTTGGCTTCGCCTTGTTTCCGTTCCAGGGAATCGCCCCCTAATCTCCTTCCGCTCTCCTGGGTTTCGCCTTGGATTCGCCTTGGATTCGCCTTGGATTCGCCTTGGATTCGCCTTGCATTCCACCGACATGGCTTGGCTCCGAATCGCCGACACCGACGGGAACTAGGTCTGGGATGCGATTGGATCGGTGGAATAGCATGTGGAATGCAAGGCGAACGAAAGGCGAATGCAAGGCGAACGAAAGGCGAACGAAAGGCGAAGACAAGGAGAACAGACGGCGCAGACAAGGTGAACGGAAGGCGCAGACAAGGCGAACAGGCGATGATGTGTCGCAAGGGTTCGTGTTACCGGCGCTTTTCGGTGGGGCTTGCTTCGCCTCGGAACCTGTCTTGCCCCAGCCGAAATCTGACAGGGCTTTGTCCGTGCTAAAGTCGACATTTCGTACCTGAACCTGGGCGGCATCTTCTACTATCTGTGCTCCATTCTCGACGGAGCCAGCAGCGGCATCGTGCACTTAGAAGTTCGACAGCGGATGACCGAGCTCGATGTCGAGTGTATGTTGCAGCGCGCTCGGGAGAAGTATCCAGAGGCTCATCCGCGAATCATCCGCGATAACGGTCCGCAGTTCATCGCGGGGGAGTTCAAGAACTTCATCCGGCTCTGCGGCATGACCCATGTACTAACCGAACCCTTGCAGATTTCTTAGGATGTGCTAGCGAGCGGTGGGCAGTGAAGGCGTAGGCAAGCAACCGGGCCGGGGATCGGTGTCCATATTTCCTTCCTGTTGGACCCCTTCACAACTTCGGCAAGCTAGGAAGCCCTTTTGTGTGTTTGCTGTTGTCAAGACTTTTTGCGCGCTCAATCGTGGAACGCCGATCGCTTGCGCAGACTTACCGACCGTAGGATCGGATATGCTCTTGGGTAATAGTCTGCGACTGATCAACTTCCATTTCTTGTCAAGTTTCACATTGTGACGCCATATCGAGAATGTAATCAGAAACACCGCTAAATTTTAGCCCCTGTCAACAATTACCTGCCCTTTACCATGCCATATTTTACAATTTGGCGACGGGAATGTAGGTTTGTGGTTGACAGATCTCAAGCCCGAGAACGTGATGTTGGTACGGGATCCGCACATGCCAGGCGGAGAACGAACCAAGTTGCTAGACTTTGGTATTGCAAAAGTGAACGAGCAAGTCGGGGGCGCGCACGTCAAGACCAAGACGAATGCGCTCATGGGCACACCGCTATACATGTCTCCAGAGCAATGTGCTGGGGCAGGCGGGGTAACAGACAAGAGCGATGTCTACTCGCTAGGGGTGATGCTATTCGAGATGCTCGCGGGACAGCCCCCGTTTTCCGCCGAAGGTGCTGGCCAGTTGCTCGGCATGCACATGTTCACGCAACCGCCCCGTCTAACTAGCATTTCGCGTTCTGTCCCAAAGGACGTGTCAGCGTTGGTCGAACGGTTGCTTGGGAAGTCGCCAGACGCACGTCCTACGATGCGGCAATTGGCGAAGGAACTTGGCGCGCTGTGCGATGAGTATCCACAGACCCTTCAGAGCCGTGCGACCACACTCCCCGCCGACGCCGTTTCGCCAGGTGGTCGGACACATGCATCGACGCTGGGTCAATCGGCAGCCCAGATCAAAACGACAGTCCCGGATAGAAGACGACAAGGGTTGCTGCTCTCAGTTGCTCTCTCTTGCTTGGGGCTCCTAGGTGCCATCGGCATCACACGCGTTAGTCGCACGGTCGAACATTCCGGATCCAATGAGCGGGCAGGTGCCACTCATGAGAATGGTTCAGTAGAAATCTCGATAGCTACTCAACCTACGGGCGCTAGCATTGTGCGCGTCGCGGACGGGGTGCTACTTGGTAGAGGACCTGCCCAACTCAAGTTACCAAGGGCCCAACAGCCAGTGCCGCTGCGTATCACATTGCCCGGACATAAGGACCGAGAGCTACTTGTCGACGCTTTACACGGAGGCTCGTACCAGACCGTGCTCGATCCCTTGCCAGCGCAACTGGTGGACGAACAGATCCCAGTGGACCCGGTCGAAAAGTCGAAGGCATCCATCTTAGCCAAGAAGAATGACCGGACCCAATCGGCGGGTGCTCTGAAAAAGGTTGGAGTACCAAGCGCAGATCGCAACACACCTAAGTTGCCAAAGACTTCTACTGGCACGACGAAAATCCCCAATGCCATCCTTCCGCTCGAAGATTAACAACGGTAATGCCATTGTAGCCTTGGTCGTCTGCCTGAGCCCGGCAATGGTCTTGGCTGACCCAGAAAAATCTGGTTCATCTATGTCCGCTTCCACAAGCAGTGACGGAAAGAACGACGCAGCTGACCCCTGTCTGTTAGATACAGAATGTAGGCTTCTTACCGAAAATGCTCGGTCTTTATCGGCAAATGGAAAATATGCAGAAGCACTGACTCTCTATGAGCAAGCATACAAGAAACAGTCATCTCCATGGTTACTGATCAATATTGGTCGAGTTTTGCAAAAGCAGAAGAAGTACGATCAAGCTCTTGCATATTACGAAAAATTCAAATCAATCAACACAACATCGCCAGAACTTCGAATCAAAGTACAAGATTATATAAAACAAGCACAGGTAGAGAAGCAATCCACACCGGCTTTATCGCCAGTTACATTCACGGCCAAGCCACCAGCCGAGGGAAGATCGCCCACTTATAAGCAGTGGTGGCCCTGGACGATCCTTGGTATTGCTGTTGCTAGTGCCGGTGTTGGGGTCGGGCTTTACTTGTACTCTCGACAGCCGAGCCTAGATGGACTACCAGAAATAAGACCGCTCAACTAGCAGGATGACCACCTCCTGCCTTTCCTTATTTACGGAGCGACCATTAACCATGAACAATCATTCAGTATCGACATGGCGTTTGGCAGCCAGCATTTCGTTGTCAACTAGTATTGCCGTGGGCTCATGTGGCAATGAGCCCACTGTTAAAGTTTCTCTATCGAGTTGGCCAACCGGCGCGGCAATTGTTCGACTTACCGCCAGTGTCAATGGCGTTCCTTCTGCGGAACTACCACCGCTCTCTGCTCAACAAACTCAGTTTGTCGTTAGGGTTCCGGTTGGTACAACGGGAAAACTCTCACTTACTGCCACTGCCGTCGAGAGTGCATCGGGGACTCCATGTAAGGTGGCCCACGGCACACTCGATCTTGACATCCCTTCGGGTATACGTGCCTACGATGAGAAAACGTGGACTATTGCCCAGTTACCAAGCAAGCTATGCACGCTGAGCGTTTCGATTCTGAGTGGGATGGGAGGAGTCACATCAACGCCCGCTGGGATATCATGCAGCGCAGCCAGCCAAACAGGTTGCCAGGCCGAGTTTCCAGTAGGACAGGCGGTTACGCTCTCAGCCAACCTCGATCCCAAGTGGATTCCTACGTGGCAAGGATCCTGCGTGGCATCGTCAGGGAAGTGTCAGTTTTCAGGACTGACGAGCAGTCAGAGTGTCATCGTTGACTTTGTTCAGAGAGCCTGCAACGCGTCAAATTGGTGCGCATTTTCATCGCCGGCCGGGACGACTCATCTATCGGCAGTCTGGGCCAGCAGTAGCAGCGATGCATGGATCGTTGGTCACAAAGGCACAATTCTCCGTTGGGACGGCTCCGATTGGAGCCAGGTGTCTGCTCCGTCTATTCCCGGAAGCACTGCGCTTATGGCTGTGTGGGGGAGCAGTTCATCGCAGGTTTGGTTCGCGGGCGCGGCAAATCAGACATGGAAGTGGAATGGAAGTAGTTGGTCATCAAGTGCCCTACCGGCTAGTTCGTTTTCTGACCTGCTGGTTGGTAGCCTGTATGGGCTCGGCTCTGATGATCTCTGGGGAGTCGCAGGAAGCCAAACAGCACCGGCGACCAGTGGGACAGCACTGCGCTGGAATGGCAGCAATTGGTCTGCACTAACGGGTACCCCGGCAACGATCTACTTATACGGAGTATGGGCCAATCCACTAAATCGCGAAGTATGGGTTGCAGGAAATCAAGGAACTGTCTTTTCTATCGATGGACAGACCGGAAAGTCAACAAACCGCACATCAGCGATTTTATCATCGACTAATATATTGAGTTTAAGTGGGTACTCATCAAATGACATTTGGGTAGCAGGTGGGCCGCCAGGGGGACCAGGAACCATTCATCGATGGGATGGGACTTCATGGACTGCCGTATCATTGACTGCTTATAACCCAGCAGTTTTTACGAAAATCGTCTCAGTCGGAGCCAATGATGCATGGGCCCTCACAGAAGGGGGTCAAGTGTTCCACATCACTGGAACAGTATCACCCAGAATAACAGTAGACGTATTGACAAACAAGCTTCCGTTGGTTGGCATGTGGGCAAACTCACCAAGCGACATCTGGGTTGTAGGTCAATACGGTACGATCTTTCGCCGGCTACTGTAGCCGGCCCTTGGCAGTTAATCAACTGGTCGTTCTATTAATGAGAAGCAATCGAGAGTAGCAAATTCCTTGTCAACTCCCCAGTTTTTAACTGAACTACGAACCATACGCAGGCCTTCTTTGTGTGCGTAGTGTTCAAATAGCTCTTTTGACATAAAATTTCGCCAGTGAGGATTCAGATGAAAATCCCCAGTTGGTCGAGCTGTGTAGTTCGAGTGGTGGCAAAATGCCCGCCCGCCAGGGCCAAGGATTCGTTTGAACTCTTTTAAGTACTGTCGAACGGTATCGCTATCAAAGTGAACCATTGAATCGAAACAGTAGATTAGGCTGATCGAGTCATTGGAGACATACGGTAACGTCGTCCCTGTCGAAAGAACATAGCGATACTTATCGTCCTCGCCAAATCGCTTTCGGCAGAAAGCAATGTTCTCATGATTAATATCAGCAATATAGAGCGTGCCTGCGTGTGGTTTTAATTTTTCGCTATTTCGGCCATGACCCGCAGCTAGGTCCAACACCGAAGAGAAATCACAGTCTGAAATAAACGGCCAAATGGTATTAGACCATTGTTCGTCCATATCGGCCTCTGCGATATCATAATACGGGGCCGTCTTCCAGTCATCACCAATTGATCTGGTTACTTTCTGGATCTCGTCCAGTCGTTCAGCCTGTCTATCATCCGTCTCTTGACTGAGTTGCAAGTTATCCAATAGCCACGCATGTACCTTCGGATTTCTTAAAAGTGAGCGGATGAACTGGTCTTTACCGTCGAGAAGTCTAATAAGTGTCTCTTGTGCCTTGTGGATCATGCCTCCTCGTATCAAAGCGCTTGGCTTTGTGTCAAGTGGTGGCAGCAGTGCAGTCAGCCCATCTGGGTCGGACCATCCCATCTCTTGTCCGCAGGCCAAGGATTTCTATCGGGCCTGTTGCGCTTCAGGTCAACTTGGACTTTTTTCGGGTCTTCGTAAACGAGCGTAGGTGGGCCAATACCAGCGACGAAGGGAAGCAGAGTCCTGACTACCAGATCCCTGTGTCACTACGATAACGACTCGTCAAGGTCAAGCGGCCTGTGGCCGTCGCTTTCGCGAACCTTGACCAGCCGTTCTTGCAGTGAGGTCGGGCCAATAGGGCAGCTTGCCATTCCCAGGACCTACGCTCGATCGCGAAGAGCCCTTTTTTCTGGTCCTGAGATTGTAATGGCTGGGCTCGGTTAGGCAGCCTGTTGGCTGCGGTTTTCGGCTCTTCTGCTTTGTCGGGCTCTGTCTAGCTTTTCTCGTCGCTGCTGCCGTCTCTGTTCGGGATTCCCATAGTGCATCTCGCGTGGCTCCAGATACCCCAGCGCAGCGTGCAGTCGGACGTGGTTGTACTCATCGATGAGTCGCGCAATGATTCGCTCCGCTTGCAAGTAGTTGTCTCCGTAGTAATCATCGCTGTCCTGGCGCACTGTTCCGTTAAATCGCTCGACGATTCCGTTCGATTCTGGATGCCTCGCCCTCGTGCGGATGTCGAGCAGATCGTGCGCTTTGACGACGGCACGCAGCTCGCTGTTGCAGAACTCACTGCCGTGATCGTGGACGATGCGAGGCTTGGCTCCGCTACACTTGCTGAGCGCCGCTTCCAGCTCGGTGGCAACGGCCCGGCCCGTCAGCTCAAGGAGGAGCCTGTGGTGAACCACATAACGACTGTACCTGTCGACAAACGACAGCAGGAAGTAGTGCCGACAGCCGATCCATGCGTACAGGTGAGTAGACCGGGGCATTTCAGCCCCAGCCCCTCGCAGAACCGGACGTGAACCTCTCGGCTCATCCGGCTCCCATCACCAAGCCACCGGGGAAAATTCCCCATTCCCAATGCACAAACGCCTTTCGATGAGAGACTGCGAGCTTGCGTCAACGCCGTTCGCAAACTATAGGTTTTCGCTGATTAGTGCAGCACCGGCGCGTTCGACACCACGGTTGCGTTCCCTCTCTTAGACTCACTTTTCCTTTCCGTTCGCAGCCTTCTTATCCCACGTTCTCGTCGGAAATAGCTACTCTGTCCCATGTTCTGGAGCTTCCGTGGAGCGTTCATGAACAGCACCCCAATCGGCTTTTTTCCGCATGGTTTTTTACGGGATTTAGGAGCCACTGACGCAACAAGGTGTCTCAGCCCTGTTCTGTCTGCTGTTCATCGTCGGTGATGATTTCATTCAGTGGCCTCTTGACTCACACCTCCGGCTGTGAGTAGGAATCAGCCATGCGCGTCGAGCGCCTCACCAATCCCGTCGTAGCCCCCAAACGCCGCAAGCGGAGACGGAGACCACGCCCCTCGTCGTGTCTGCGTCGGTTCCGCTGCTACCACTGCGGAGCCTACGTCAACGTCTGCGCCCCTTGCGACCGAGGCCAGCGCTACTGCTCGCCGAGCTGCCGCGACACCGCCCGAGCCGCTGCGGTGCGCGTCGCTGGGATCATCTATCAGCGCTCCGACCGGGGCCGCGAAAAGCATGCCGCACGGCAGCGAGCGTACTGGGCCCGCCGTCGAGCCAAGCAGCTCAGCGGTGAGCCATCCGCGTCAGCCGCTGCCCCACCTCCTCGACGACCGCGACGACTTGGCCTGGTCTGCGCCGTCCGTCGAACCGTCGCAGCCTCACCCGCGACCGCCGCCACCGAGCGTGTCATCCCAGCACGGCAATTTCGCGTCCCAGCGGCCCCACAACCGCTCCGAACAGCCTCCCCCGGCCTCCGCCCGGCCCCACGCCCCAACGAGCCTTGCTGCTTCCTCTGCGCCGCCCCCAGCCACTACTGGCTCTCAGACTGCGGCAAGCGCACGCGATACCATCGGAGCCGCGCCCCCTAACCCGTCACATCCCCAGTGTCCGCGAGGAGCCCCTCTCTCTGTGAGCGCCAACATCGCCCGGCGTACGGTTCCTTGCTTCCTTTGCAGGAGTCCTCTCCGCATGCGTCCCAAGCCCCCAAATCGTCACTTTCGGACCGGCGTTGGTGCCGCTGCCGCAGCATTTTCACATCAGCACCATCAACGCCGCCGCCTTCACTAAACAGCGAAAACCAACACTTTTCGACCAGCGGCGACATGCTTGGAAAGCAGCTGCACGGCCCGTAACTTGTGGCGGCGCAGGTGCTTGTACTTTCGCTGCATCCATCGAATCAGATACGCGTTGACGTGTCTCCACAACGGATTCAGCGCCGAGGCACAGAATCGACCGTAGTAGTTCGCCCAGCCTCGCAGGACGGGGGCAAATATCGTCGAGAGATCGCTCAGTTCGTTGTCGCACTTGAGCTGCAAGTGCCAGCTCCGCAGACCTCCGCCAGCGTCACCCCAGGCTGCCGAGTCTCTTCCAGAATCGTCCGTTTCTCCTCGGATGTGAATCTTCGGTAGCTTCGTTTTTCCATCGCGTCAGCTCTCTGTTTCCGCATCCTACGCGCCAGCAATCGCCGTCGCTACGATGCTCTGTAGATGAGCCCGACTTACAATCTGAGGAGCCCTCAAAAGTTCAGGTTTGGGTGAAGCTACACAGCGTCTACACTGACCCGAGCAGCCTCGGACGGCTGAAGGTCATTTGTGTCGGGGAGCCTGATCCCATCGACGCGGGCACCATCGTGCATCGCGACGGACGGCGCTTCCCGGTCGGGCTGCACGTCTGGATCGACAAGACCGACGGGACGCTGATGACGGCGGATCGGGACATCCTGTCGCGGCCCGACGCAAAGACGGCCAAGCTGGCAATGGTCGTCCAGCAGCTCGTCGAGGTGGTGCGGCGGCGCGAGCAAAAGACCGGCAAGCCGTGCTTTCTGCGCGGCGGCATTTTGCATGCGGTCAGCGATGCCAGCCTCTCTTCAATGGTGGCCTTCGATGATCAGGGCAGCGGCGCGTCGCCGCTCGGGTACGAGCTGGCGCGGATGATCTTCTGCGACAGCGAGCCTCGGGCAAGTGGCGTGCCATCGCCGCTGTCGCTTATGGGCAAGGGTCTGCGGGGTCCGAAAGGCCTGGCAGGGGACAAAGTCCGCGACGTCATCGAACACGAAAAGCCGGTCGTCCCAACGAAACCAAGTCCCGACGCCAAACCCGCAACTCCGCCCGCTGTGCCCGCTGCGCCATCCGCCCCCTCAGCAGTGAGCGCTGCTGCGAAGGCCGAGACGGCGGCGAAGGAAGCGTCAGACATTCTGACCGAGCGAAGCCGCAAGCACATCTTCGAGGGGGAGGTAAACCCAAAGCGAGGAAAGGCCACGGGCTGGCACTACGAACCGACTGGAAACAGAGAAATGGGCACGTATGTCATCGAAGGAACCCGCAGCCCGCCGGATGAAAATGGCGTCTATGCTGCGAACGTGATGATTGAGGGTACGAAGAAGGATCGTCGATCGACGTTTTTTCCAAAAGAGTGGACAAAGGAACAGGTCTCGTCGGCGATTGGGGAAGCGAATCTGAACCGGGTGCCCACCGACCACCGAATCAATATCGTGGTATGTCATCGTCGGGGGTCGAAATTGTCATCGAACCGGGGCCAAAAGGAACCACTTATCCCGTGTACAAAGGCCCGAAGTATGAGGGACCGAAGAAATGATCGTGAAGGCAAGTGCGATACCGGGGTCGGACAGTGCGTACTCGGTGGTGGCCGATGAGCCCGACCATCTGAGACGGAACCTGATCAGTGGGTTTCTCGCGGACTGTGAGGGAAACGAAGACCTGGTGCTGGCAGCGCTCGATCGGGCGGAAGCAGGCACGCCGGTATTGGGTTGGGGAGACCTGCGAGTGTATCTTGACATGTATCCCGATGGGCGGGTGGTCATCACGAAGACGGAGCGGCTGCTCAAAGACGACCAGCAGGACAACCCACCGCAGATTGTGATCACGATTGCCGAGGCGCGGAAGCTGATCCTCGATTGGATTGCGGCTCGGGACAAGTGGTACGCGGAACGGGAAGCGCAGCGAGCGGCGGCGGGACAGTCGAAATAGACTGCGCGAACATCGATCGACCATGCCCAGAGTTCGTGTATGGTCCGCCGATGGTTCGCAGTAGATCACCGCACCCCACACCACCGAACTCATCAAGGAAAGAGCGCACATCCGGCAGGTCTTCCGAGGCAGGTCTGCGCGTACAGGCGAAGCCAGAGCGGCTTCGGGCGCTGCTCAAGGCCAATCAATACTTGCTCGGCAAGATCAAGTCGAAGCGCCAGACGCTCGCGCGGCTCGTCGAAAAGCTTCAGACTACGGCAACCGCTGCGCTCGGACGGCTGCAGCCCCTGTTTCAGGAGATGGAGGAGCTCGATCAAAAAGGCCATGCGCTGTTCGACGAGCTGCTCTCGCGCAAGCGGCAGCCACGGGGCGTTGTGCGGGACATTAGGGACATCTATCAGGAGCTGCAGCGCACGGGTCTTTTGTCCTTTCGGAGTCCGGCGCGAGCGAACAGAAAGTCAGATACAGAGAGTGCCGGGCCGATTCCTGACTTTGCTTGGGATGACCAACCGCCGCGTCCGCCGCACGGAGAAGGGGGTGTCTCTGCCCGTCGACCAGATGACGGAGCGATCGGTCAGTCGGTGCGCGGCGTGTTTCGCAAACTGGCGGAGGCTCTGCACCCGGACAAAGTCCAGGCGGAGGAAGAGAAGGAGCGGCGAACCGAAGTGATGAAGGAGATCACGCGGGCCTACCAAGACGGTGATCTGGCCCGTCTGCTAGAGCTGGAGCGGACGTGGATGGTCAGTGGGCAGATGGCTTTCGCGAGCGAGGAAGTCGACGAGATCGAGCGGAGCTTGGCGACGCAGGAACGAACCAATGAAGCACTGAGGACACAGCTCGACGAGCTGACATGGGAACTCAAAGATCTGCGCCGGTCGTCTCAATCGGAGCTGTTTTCCCATGCAGAGAGAGCCGCGAAAGGAATGGGAATGACGCCTGTGGAGTGGATGGTGCAGGACACCAGCGCCCAGCTTGAGCAGCTGCGAGAGCTCGTCGGCTTCGTCACCTCGTACCGCGACGGACAAATCGATCTCGAAGCGTTTCTCTCTGGCCCCTCCTTCCTTCACGAGCCGGAGGACTCCGAAGAGGAGCTGATGAATCTGCTGATCGGTCTTGTCCAGCCCCGTTCGCGCAGCAAGAAACGAAGACGAGTTCACACGACTCCCGAGGACTGCCCCTTTTAGGATGGCTGCGGTGACCGTTTCCCTTCGCTTCGCATTCGGTACGCTGGAACCTCGGGCCTGAAGCTTCCGGGGACGCCTCACTCGTGGAAGCGTCAGCGAAGTTCTACGGTTGACTTGCCCACCGCACCTCGTAAAGATGCGCGCCTAGACGGAGGCATTCCATGAGCAAAGCTGCACTGGCGTTCATTCTTGGTGTATTGGGCCTGACGGGTACGGGCTGTCAAAAGTACATGGCGATTCCGGACTCGGCGGCGGACCGGATTTGGATGGTCACGCAGGACGGAACCGAGGTCTTTCGCTGCTGGGATTTGAAGAATCAGACTGGCAAGCTGATGGCGATCTGTCGTCGAGCCGAGCACGTCGGAAAGACCGAGACCACCAAGTTCACCGAGTTTGCGGACTCGACCAATCCGCCGCCGCACCCCGACTCTACCGAGATCTGCGCGCAGCCAGCGTCAAAGGATCTCGCGCATCGCTAAAGCAGCGACGATAGTGGTCGCAAGGAGCAAACGGATGGTACGGGCGACGGCTTTTCAGATGGCTGCCACACTGACGGTGGCGACAACGGCGAGCTTGCTTTCCGGCTGCGCAACGCGGATGACCGTGCAGCAATACGTTCTCTCGAAGCTGCCTCGGGACAATCCGGGGTTTGTGGCTGCGCTTGAGGCGGCCAACTCGGGACAGACGGCGTTTAACCTCAATGCGGACACGCCGATCATGGAAATCCGCGACGACAGCGAAACGCGCCGCAGACTGACCGAGCTTCTTACCAAGTCTCGTGACGCCTATCGACGAGCGTCTTCCTATCGATTCGAGGGGCTGTCCTCATCGCTGCAACCCCTGAAAGACAAGGTTCAGCTCACCGACATTGACTCGCCCAGGTCGGAACGTGTGTCGGTGCCTGGCATGGACATCGGATTTCGCGTCAATGCCAACCGCGAGCGAGTGGATGTCATGTACGTCGAGAGCGCTCGCGGCCTTCCTGTGCTGCGCTTCGATTCCTCGATGAACCCCACCGTCACCCGAGACTTCTATCCATACCTTGTCGGTGACAAAGTGGACGTTGGCGGCGACATCAAACAGACCATCCGTCGTCCGTCGGTGGGAGACTGAGCCGCTACTGACCTGACTGCGCTGCGGCAGCGTCGAATTGCGTCAGACTGAAAAGTGCAAGACCAGGGACGTCTTGGCGATTTCTCGATGGGGCAGATTGTCTGATACAGACGAGTCGGCCTCGTAGTCGAATCGAGACTCGCCGTCCCTGATCAGCGGGGCGCGAGTTTGGTAGCGCTTTCGGTGTTCTTGGTTCGCTTCTCCTTTCTCTGCGTTGCTCCATCTGGAGCCGGGAGGTCTTCGCAAAGTTCTCCTTGAGAGAGACTTTCTCTGTTCACAGCCTCTACGTTCTGTGGCCGTCCGCTGCAAATGATGGTCCTCGCCATCGACGCGATGGCACACATCGGCCTGCGTCGTAACAAGGTCGATTCTCAGCGTGAAATGGTTACTGTCTGACGGGGTTCTCCGCACCTGTTGATGCTCGGCACAGCGATCCGATACACATATCCTGGGGAGGCGCCACAGCATGGGGATCAGGGTATGCGCGGTGGGCTTCTGGGACCGACTGGTGGCGCATCGGCTGACCCCTGCCGTCGCAAGGCGAATCAATGCCACCGGCCTGGCGAGCATTCCGGAGGTCCTGCCGATCCTGTTGAGACGACCATGGCTCGTGGAAGTCGTCGAGCCGCTCAAAGGCGAGCGCTTGTTTGGCGACACGACGGCTCTCGGAGGATATTGCGATCCGAAGACTGGCTACTGGAACTTGGTCGGCTGGCGGATCGTCGATGGACAACCGAAGGTTCGATCCATGGTGATAGACAAGCCGTGGACCGCCGTCGCAACGGGCGACGTTGACCCGCTCGACGAAGACTACCACTGGAGTGCCGATGGTTGGAATACGAACCGCTCCATCAAGCGGGATGACTTCGAAGAGCGTCGCGATTGGTTCCAGGAGTCCGTGCGCTTTGCGATGCTGCTTGGGGCTCTGCTCGAAGCCGAGAACACTTTTCTGCGCACCCGCGACGAGGCGCCGAAGAAGGAGCGCGATACGTCCGCAAAGTCAGGAGTCCCACGTCCGCCCGGTTGGATCACTCGCTACGTTGGCATCGACCCAGAAGAGGGTAAGCGCAGCGAGCCCAAGAAGCATGCTCCACCACCGAGGCCCGAGCAACCGCTCAACACCGACGGACTGTCCTGGGTCGAAGTCGCAGTCCGAGAGCACGTCCGCCTCCAGCGCTGCGGCGAAGGAAACCAAGAACGCCGCTGGGTCACCATCAAAGCCCACACTTCTCACCGCTGGGCATCGGTGAAGCCGAAGCGAGTGGTTGTGGGGAGTGAGTAGCAGACGGAAGAAAGGCGGTCCTTCGAACTATCAACCCCTTTCACACCGTGCTAGGTTCCGCGACATGTGCGCCGCCATGAAGACCTCCATCGACCACCTTCCCGACGACCAGCAGCAGAAACTTCAGGCCATTACGGCTGTGTTCACAAGCCCTGATGTGGCGATTCCTGTGGACATGCTCATCCTGTTTGGTTCGCGTGCGCGCGGCGACTGGGTGGACGACCAGGAAACCGGCTACAAAAGTGACTACGATTTGCTGGTTGTCGTCGAGAACGAGCAGCAAGTGAACGACCTTGCGGTGTGGGGGGATCTGGAACGGAAGGTGCGTGCGATCATCGAAGACACTCCGCTCACGTTCATCGTTCACGACATCAAGTTCGTGAACAAAGAGATTCGGGTAGGGCAGTACTTCTTCGGCGATATTGCGAATGAAGGAGTGATGCTCTTCGACAGACGGCGCTTTTCCCTCGCGAAACCGAAAGCGCTGAATGCTCAGGAACGGCTCGCGCTGGCGGAACGGAATTTTGAAAACTGGTTCGACAGCGCGGGGAAGTTTTGGCGAAGCAGTCGTGATGCAGGAGCGCGGCAGTGGCTCAAGGAAGCTGCATTCCTGCTACATCAGGCGACGGAGCGTTACTATCACGCGGCCATTCTGGTTTTCACAGGATACAAACAGCGAACGCACGACATCGAGCTGTTGGGAGTCCAAGCAGGGGATCAACACGCGCTGATGGTAGACCTCCTTCCTAAGACAGAGCCCGACGACAAACACCTTTTTGATCTACTCAAGAAGGCATACATCGATGCTAGGTATTCGATGTCGTATCGAATCACGGCAGACGAGCTGGCAGAACTGCAAAGGAGAGTCCTCCTACTCGCAGACAGAGTCCGCGCGGCGTGTCTGGAAAAAATTGCGACGTTCTGCGGAGCGGACGCGATGCGAAAGGACTTGCCGGAACCTCCGACGCTGAGCGAGCCGGTGCTCCAGAATCTCCCACCGCCTCCCACCGATCCACAGGAGTTTGGAATGTGGGCGCAGAGCTTGTCCGAACTCGCGGAACAGAGAGCGGAGCTGCGGTGGCAGGAGGGAAGACAAACGGGAAAGGAAGAAGGGCGAGCGGAAGGAATCCAGGTTGGCGAACAGAAGGGACGCGCGGAAGGACTCCAAGAAGGTCGAGCAGAGGGAATCGCTGGACTGCGCGACGGACTCTTGATGGTTCTCCGCTCGCGTGGCGTGGCGATTCCTGCGGAGGTAGAAGCGCGGATATTGGCTTGCAAGGACATCATTCTGCTCAGCGCGTGGCTACAGCGCGCGGTGACGCTCTCACATGCAGAAGAAATCACGAGCCTTTTCAACCATGAAGCGGTCGCATCCTGAGTAGCGCGGCACGTTCGACGCCCAACTCCCCCCAGGCACTCTGCAACACGACCGCAGACGGACTCCTACCATCAGACGGACAGCTCCTCTCCTTCCCATGTTCCCTCGGGCCTTCCCTCGCTGTAGTACCCGTCCAGTCGTCCCTCTAGCAGCGTTGCCACCTGCGCGGGCCACCACTTCTCATGGCCTCTTGGTGTGACGTAGCCCACTTCCTCCAGCAGTTTTCCCATCTCTTCCAGCGTCGGTCTCGCAAACGGCACAGTAGGATTCACTGCATCGTGCGCCCGCTCCATCTTGGTGAGCATCATCTCCAGATACCCTCGCGGACTCAGCACCTTCGTCGCCTGAATCGTCCGCAGGAGCCCGTGAATCCCTCTCTCTGTGAACTGCTTCCCTTTGCGCGGAATCCACCCCTGTTCGTTCAGAATCGACGCAATCTGCCGCGCGGTATGTCCTCGCGCCCGCAGGTCCAGAATCCGCGCCCGCACCTCCCGATCCGAGTACGACCGCGTATTGATTGGCCTCGGAGAAATCTGTCCCATCCGCAGCCGCAGGTTGTAGATCAGACTCTTGGTCCACTCCTTCCCTTGCGGCGGAACCACTCCTTGTTCGTTCAGCTTACGCGCGATCTCGCTGATTCCGATCCCTGACTCTGACCACTTCAGAATCTGCTCGATGACCCTCTGTTCATCCTCATCATCGACGAGAACTTTCATCCGTGGATTGTCGGGCGCGGGAATCTTCCGCTTCCCATACGGCACCTTCCCAAAGTGATACCCACTCCTTTTGATGTGACCAATCGCCTCCCGAGTCCGCTCCCCAATCGCCTCCCGTTCCATCTGTGCAAACACCAAGAGGATTCCCACCAGCGCCCGCCCCAGCGACGAGTCCATCCGAATCGATTCCCGAATCGCAACGAGCTCCTTTGTGCCGTCTTTGAAGTACCGTTCATACAGCTCACAGAAGTGCTTGATCGAGCGCGAGAGCCGGTCGAACTTCAGCACGATCAGAAAGTCCGCCGATGTCTGCAACGTCCGCAGCGCCTCACCCAGTCCGGGCCGCACATCCTTCCCACCGGACATCACGTCCTTACAAATCTTCACCAGCTTGATTCCGTGAATGGCGCAGTACCCCTCAATCGCCGCTTGCTGCGCTTCCAGAGACAGTCCCTCCGCCGCCTGCATGTCCGTCGACACACGCACGTAACCAACCGCCCTCCGCTGCATTCCTTGCGCACCGTAATGTCCCTCGTTTGCTCCGCTCGCTCTGCTCGCTCTGCCTAGTGTCCCATTGTGGACCCTACTCGCACTCCTCATGGTTGCTCCTACAATCATTCAATGTGGGTGTTAGGAGCTAATTGATAATTAGACTGGGCGTCCCTCAAAACTTCTTATTACGCGGAGGATGAACACACACCGTACCACAAACACCACCAAGACCGCCATCGGCTACGTTCGTGTCAGCACCCAGGAGCAAGTCACCGAGGGAGTCAGCCTAGATGTTCAACGCGATAGACTCACAGCGTACTGCAAGTTCAACGGCATTAAGCTCATAGACATAAAATCCGATGAAGGGATATCGGGTGGGACTCTGGATCGTCCGGGGTTGCGGGAAGCGCTCGGTCTGCTTCGTCGCGGACGTGCGAACACTCTGATTGTTGTCAAACTCGATCGTCTGTCCCGTTCCCTGCGCGATGTCTGTACGCTGGTCGAGGATTACTTTGGGAATGAGCGCTATCACCTGCTGTCGCTGTGCGGAATGGTCAACACGCACTCCGCAGCGGGACGGATGGTGCTGATGAACCTCGCGAACTATGCGCAGTTTGAGAGGGAAATGATCTCGGAACGGACGAGAGATGCGCTGCGACATCTGAAATCGCAAGGAGTGCGGCTCGGTCCAGCGCCTTACGGATACGCGCTCAGCGATGATGTGGATGCGACTGGGAGGCGGATTCTGGTTCCGATTCCTGATGAGCAGGAGGTGGTTGCGAAGATCAAGGGAATGCGGGCCGAGGGGCTCAAGCTTCACCAGATCGCGCGGCGATTGAACGAGGCCAAGATTCCTGCGCGGCGGGATGGCGTCTGGCGAGCGCAGCGACTTAGCATCGTGCTGCGTCGGGACGGTACCAAGCCGGTTCTTCCGAAGAAACCGCAGGGCCCTCGGATTCCGCTGCGTCATGACCGCGAGGCGGCGACGGCGCTGGCGCAGAAACTACGGAAAGAGGGGCTCAGTTTGAGTCAAATCGGGGCGCGGCTACGAAAGGCGAAGCTGACTCCGCAGCGCGGAGGGAAGTGGTTTCCGGCGCAGGTTTCGGAGCTGCTGCGCACTGCCAGTCGCGGAGACAGAGAAGCGGCAGCCCGTCGAGCAGCCGAGCTACGGGCAGAGGGCATGCAACTACGCGAAATCGGAATCCGCCTGGTGACAGAGGGCATTCTGCCGAAGGAGGGCGGAATCTGGCACCCGGCGCAGGTGCATGGGCTTCTCGTTCGTCAGGAAGAGCAGGGAGCGCCGTAGTGCGGCTGTAGAGCGCGGCCAGTTCATGCGAAATCGACGGATGGCTTCGCTATCAGCGACGAGAAACTGTTGGAGTGTCGGCGGATGTGTGCTAGCTGTCGGGCTAGCGAGGAGGATGTCGTGGAACAGACAGAGAACATCCCGGTACGAACACTGTTTTCGGGGACAATCGATGTCCTCAGTGAGCTGCTGAAGACGTGTCCACCGAAGCGGAGAGAGGCGCTGCGGC
>WBZP01003122.1_pt1 | contig 18315 bp, 15 predicted proteins | sample 5204301 | NCBI WGS metagenome assembly WBZP01 (sample SAMN12412401, study PRJNA552823) | activated sludge metagenome | isolation source: activated sludge from nitrification reactor of wastewater treatment plant... | place: USA: Pennsylvania | collected 2017 | reverse complement strand
AAGAAAACCCTCTGCTTATGGAGCTTGTGCAACCCGATCCCAGTTGGTACATCCGTTTGATTGAATTAAGGTCCGCTTCGGTTAGGTTAAACCATTCACCGTCCAAACGTTTATCTTTGAACAAATGATGGAAGTGCCTCTCGGCGGCAGAATAGTCATCAAACCAAGAGAAATGGACGATTTCGATCGGAAACGGCAGCTTGACAGAGAAAAGCTGAGCACGATCTTTCATCCGCTTCGTTTTTCCGATTTTGTAACCGTATTGCGATCGAATAAAGTAGACATATCCTCCAGTTGACGTGTCAGACTCGTTGAGTGGTGATGACTCTGGCAGACTCGGCTTAAGACTCGAAGGCAGGTGCCGGGTGAACATATCTTCAAGACGATAGCGTTTCGCCACCGTTGTCGCGAACCCAAAATAGGGCTTCAACTGTCGCCAAAATTTCTGGCCTTGCACCGTTGGATACAGGGTTTCAGAGACACGCTTCCACTGAACGAGCGGATTCCCGGATGGGCGGCTGATGGAGTTAACACGGCCAATCGCTTTAACCTGCCCAGTTTGTGAGCACTCATCGAAGCGTGCTAGCACAATGCCGTCTCCCACAGATAGAGAAAGCGCGAAATCTTTGTCAGAGCAGATAACAGCTGAATCCGAAATCATCCTGTCCAGCACAGAATCAGAACCATAGTTCAGTCGCCAGTATTTCATTCTTGAACCCCTTTACGTGTTTCCCCAAAGTTTCTTACAAAACTCTTGTAATAGAACCTGTTCATTCTGCTGTAAGTCCCGGGCTTTGAAGATTGGATTCTTGCTTAGCCATGGCGCCGTGCGGCGAAATCCATCAAGGAGAACAGCAGAAGTTCCGGGCAAGTGCCCAATCAATTGCTTAATGCGCTCAAACACCGTCGAAACGTCATTTCGCCCAACCCAATAGGCGTTCTTTTTCAGGAATTTCAGATTACCCGCGTCCAAAGGTAACAAGAACGCTCCACCTTCCTCGCAAGGGATATAAAGCATTGGCATCAGTCGGTGATTATCTGGGGTGGGATAGATAACAATCCAACCATGTTCCTGCCATTCCCATCCTGAAGAAGTCTGCCCGATTGGCTGCTCAGTTTTCTCGTCCCACGCATCGGTTGGCTCCCAACCATATTCCTCGTTGCACCTCCGGATGTTTTCGGCAAGGGAGTCCAAGTCTTTAATGTGTCCCAATGAATCCCCATTATGGTCAGGAAGGTTCGCATATTCAATCGACCCAAGGTATGCATGCGGCACAAAAAAGAATTCAGTATCCTGCAAGCAGTCCGAACCAACACCTGCTAGCCACCAAGGCTGTTCAGAGCGCCTTCTCGCTACCGGGTGCCGCCAGAATGCGAATCGGGCGTCCGCAGCACGCGCTAGATCGCTCTGATAACTGCGAATTTCATCTTCGTCCATCGGATAGTAATCAGGGTCAAGTTCGTAATGGGGCCAGAAGCAATTTCCTCCCTCCTTAATCTGGGCCGCTTTCAGCCGTGCAGTCTCCATAAACTGTCCATATAGACCAAACTCACGATCCACCGAGTCGACCATCGTTTGCAGTGTTACCTGAACCTGCTCAATCTCCGTCCAATCCTTCACATCTGAGGGATGCAATGTTGTTCCGAGGAGTAGGCGATTCGCGAGAGAGCTTGTGCTCTCTCGCGTAGCCTGTCCGATAGCAGCGATGAATTGGCGGTACTTGGTGGCAGATTTCCTAAGTCCCACTTGGCTGGGCTCTTGCTCAGGAGAAAGTGTCATCCGGTAGAGTTCTTTGGAATACTCACCTTCATTTCCAAGGCCAGCACGCAAACAGAGTTCGCCAAGCCCCAACTTTTCCGTTTTAAGGCGCTCCTTCAGCTTGGGCATCTCTTTATGGAGGCGGCGTGCGATGATAATCTCGTCTCCGTCAGGAAGGTTGTTACTACCAAGGCGCTTCAAGGCGGTCCATGCATCTCGGCCCTCAGCCTCCCAAGTACTGCTTTCAACCTTCAGTTTTTCGATCAGAGCTGACGCTGCACGGGAAGCGATTTCGCATTTTGATCTCATGTTGGCCCCTTTCAACGATCTGTAATGCGCTTATAGCGGTGACCCACCGTCACGATGATTCCGTCGGAACTCACGACAGCATATGCATCTAGCAAGCCGGCCAAGCGTTCGACAACAACTTTGCCTGCGTAGCGCGCAAGTTGCTGTCGACTGCGTCTGTCAAAGAAGCGAATCTCAGCGCCCTGATGGTCGTATTCTGTGGCCCCGAACTGCGTTAGCCAATCCAGAACAAGTGGAGGCAATCCGCGCTGTTGACAGCGTGTCTGAGCGTGTTTGCTAAGATGTTGATTGTCCATGGTGTTTCCTGTGGTTTGGTTGGTCGATGGAGAGTACTTTACCCTGCCGGGCCAGCATGGGGGAATCCCCAAAATTTCTGGAAATCACAACGCAGATTGGGAACCTTGGTAGATAAGCCGGGGAAGTTTTCGCGTGTTTTCAGGGAATACTATAGGCATATTGCAGCAAGACCTTGAGGTGCCACGTTTTGTGGTCATGCTCCCGCGAAGACGGCGGTTTCAAGCCAACAGAGCCAGATGATCGCCGCGGAATCAATCCACTTCCAAGCCGCAATCGATCGTGGCAGGCTGGTGTTGATCGTGCAGGGATGATCGAGGCGTATAGTGCTCCCAGGAAATCAGACCCTTTTAGACCATCCAGACAGTGATTTAAGCTGTGCTCCAACATAGGGAGCGAGAAGCGATGAGTGAAGCAAAGACGCAGAAGATGCATTCGCCGGAGTTGAAGGCGAAGGTGAGTCTGGAGGCCTTGCGCAAAATGGGCCACGCTCTTATCGCGCTACGTTAAGCGATGGGCATGAGCAAGTCGCTCTAATTCTCTTCCTTCGCGCACAGGGCTGCGTCGAGACTTGGTCTCCTAATGCTGAAGGTTTCAGTAAAAATCAGCCAAGATGGTGTTTGGGGACTCACACAGTCGTATATGAAAGACCGCAACCATTATCGAGCGGCAGATCTTTGGCTGGCAGAGCACGCAAGCGATACCGTCATGTGCTTCGTTCAGTTTAAGGGAGTTGCTTTCGCACAGCTTCCAAGTGTGTATCTGGCTAGACCTATTGAAGTGCCAGAGAGGTTGAAGGCTGCCGCTGGGGGAGGTGGCGATACAATATTGAATGAAGATCATACTTGGACAAGCCGTGCCAAGGCAGCCGGTACTGTTGATCGCATCTCGGAATATTGGCAGTTTAGTAACGAGCGCCTCGAGAGTTTGGCGAATGGAGTCTATTGGTTTCGACTGCCGTTGTTGCAGCCTAGGCACGGAACTGGCGCATGGAATGGAAATGCTGAAATGAACAGAACCCTCACAGCAATCGCCGCCGCACTGCTCTTAGTCCAGCCAGTCGCGGGTGCCGTAGCCTCCGCCGACCCGGATCGCCGCAGCGAGCGCGTCCACTTCGCCAAGGGCGCGACCTCGACGGTCATCAAGGGTCAGGCCAAGGGCTATCATTACGTCGACTACCAGGTACGCGCCGGTGCCGGGCAGACCTTGAGCGTCGAGATGAAGACCGGCAACGGCGCCAATTATTTCAACATCCTCCCGCCGGGCAGCGGCGATGTCGCGATGTTCGTCGGCAGCATGTCCGGCAACCGTTTCTCTGGAGTTCTGCCGACCGATGGCGACTACGCCATCCGTGTCTATTTGATGCGTAGCGCCGCGCGCCGCAATGAATCGGCCCGGTACGCGTTGACCCTTGAGGTCAGTGGCCAGGCGCTGGCGCCCACGCCGGCGGCGGAGGATGCGCTAATTCCCGGCACGCCTTTCCATGCCTCGGCGAAGGTCGTCTGCAGGGTGCCGTTCGCGCCGACGGTCAAGGAGTGCGACGCCTTCGTCATCCGGCGCGGCTTCGACGGGACCGCGACGGTCGAGGTGCGCTGGGGCGAGGGAATGAAGCGGCGAATCCTGTTCGTCAGACACGAGGTGGTCGCAGGGGATTCGCCGGAGCCACCGGTGTTTGAGCGCCGTCGGGATTTCACCATCGTCCGTTTCGGCGGCGACGAACGCTTCGAGATTCCGGAGGCGCTCGTCACCGGCGGTTGAAATTTGCCCTGAATCCGGCGTCGACCGCAACAGGCCGCGTCGACCCGGTCAGCCGGCCTCGGCGGTGCGCCGGCCCCGTTCGGGGTCGATGCCGGCGAGGATGACGAGTCCGGCGACGAAAAACGCGCCGGTGGCGAGCATGGCCAGGCGGTGGTCGCCGCCCGAAACCCAGCTTACCGCGCCGTAGGTCAACGGACCGAAAATCGACGACAGCTTCACGGCGACGCCCCGCAGGCCAAAAAATTCGGCCTGCTGCGCCTCCGGGCTCAGGTAGCCGACCAGCGCGCGGCCGGCCGATTGGCTGGCGCCCATGCACAGGCCGGCGCGATTGGCGGCGACCCAGAACCACTTTCAAGATTGACCACGACCGAAACGCGCGAGACACTGCAAAAAGTGGCGCTGGAATTCCTATCCTTTGCCGAGCACATTTTCATTTTCAGCAACAACTCCGCGCAGGTCAGCGCCATCCGACAGGTCGGCTATCAGCCGACGGATTTTTACCGGAACGACGCCGGCGTCAAGGAGGTGCTCGACCGGATCGATAGCGGCTTCTTCTCACCCGGCGAACGCTCGCGCTATCATGATATCTTTAACTACCTGGTTCACCATGGGAAGCACTACCTGCTACTCGCCGACTACGCGGACTATATCGCCACCCAGGTGCCCGTCGACGCCCACTATCTGACGCCTGCCGGGTGGCAGTGCAAAGCAATTCCTAATGTCGCCGGGATGGGTTCCATCTCGGCTGATCGAATGATCGCTGACTATGCCAACGATACCTGGAAGATTCACACACTTTAAGTAAGGAAGTCGCAAATGCTTGACCATGCTGAGATCATCGCCCTTTGCCGGGCAGAACACGGTGACCCTTATGCGGTCCTCGGAATGCACACCGATGCCGACGGTGGGCTGTGGGTTCGCAGTCTGCAACCAGGGGCGCTCTCGGTGACTGTCCTTGAGGCCAAGACTGGAAAGCGGGTTGCCGAACTGACGCACATCGAGATCGAGGAAGTCGAAGGCTTTTTCGAAGGGCTGATGCCGCGCCGCCGCCGCAGTTTTCCCTACCGCCTGCGGATTGTCTGGCAAGAAGGAGTCCAGGAAACCGATGACCCGTACCGCTTCCCGACGGTACTTGGTGAAATGGACGTCTGGCTGCTGGCCGAAGGCTCGCACCTGCGGCCCTTCGAACGTCTCGGTGCCCACCTGTGCGAGATCGATGGGGTGCCGGGTACCGCCTTCGCCGTCTGGGCACCGGACGCGCAGCGGGTCAGTGTCGTCGGCGATTTCAATACTTGGGACGGTCGTCGCCACCCGATGCGCCTGCGCCGGGAATGCGGGGTCTGGGAAATCTTTCTGCCGGGAGTGGGCGCCGGCGCGCACTACAAATACGAAATTCGCGCGCGCGATGGCTATCTGCTGCCGCTCAAATCCGATCCCTATGGCTTCCAGGCCGAAATGCGTCCGTCGACGGCGTCGATGGTCTGCGACCTGCCGGAACCCGTGGAACCCACGCCGGTAGCGGCCGGAGACGAGCTGGGCGCACCGTTGTCGGTCTACGAGGTGCATCTGGCCTCCTGGCGGCGTGCCGACGATGGCGGCTTTCCGGACTGGCAGCGGCTAAGCGAAACCCTGATTCCTTACGTGGTCGACCTCGGCTTCACGCATCTCGAATTGCTGCCGATTTCCGAGCACCCCTTCGATGGCTCCTGGGGCTACCAGCCGCTGGGGCTATACTCCCCTACCGCCCGCCATGGCAACCCGACCGGTTTCCGCAACTTCATCCATTCCTGTCATGACGCCGGACTGCGCGTCATCGTCGACTGGGTGCCAGCGCATTTCCCGACCGACGAACACGGTCTCGGTCGCTTCGACGGCACAGCGCTGTACGAGCACGCCGATCCGCGTGAGGGCATGCATCAGGACTGGGGCACCCTGATCTACAACTTTGGCCGCCGCGAAGTCAGCAACTACCTGATCGGCAACGCGCTCTTCTGGATCGAACGCTATGGCATCGATGGCCTGCGCGTGGATGCCGTCGCCTCGATGCTCTACCGCGACTACAGCCGCGAAGAGGGGCAATGGCTACCGAACGTGCATGGCGGCCGCGAGAACCTCGAGGCCGTCGCTTTCCTGCGCCGCATGAACGAGGTTCTTGGCCAGGAGCACCCCAGCGCCTCCACCTATGCCGAGGAATCGACCGCCTGGCCGATGGTCAGCCGCCCACCCGAGATGGGTGGCCTCGGTTTCCACTACAAGTGGAACATGGGCTGGATGCACGACGTTCTCGATTACATGACCAAGGACCCGGTGCATCGCCGCTATCACCACAATCAGCTCAGCTTTGGAATGATGTACGCCTACACCGAAAACTTCATCCTGCCGCTGTCGCACGATGAAGTGGTGCACGGCAAGGGCTCGCTGATCAGCAAGATGGCCGGCGACTACTGGCAGAAGTTTGCCAACCTGCGGGCGCTGTACGGCTACATGTGGGCCCATCCGGGCAAGAAACTGCTTTTCATGGGTGGCGAGATTGCTCAATGGAACGAATGGAATCACGACGTCTCGCTTGATTGGGGCTTGCTCGAATTCCCGCTGCACTCCGGCATGCACCGTCTGATTCGCGATCTGAATCACATGTACCGCAGTAATCCGGCGCTCCATCAGGTTGATTTTGAACCCGCCGGTTTCGAGTGGGTCGCTGCCGACGACGCCGATACCTCGGTGGTTGCCTTTGTTCGCTGGTCACGCGACCGCTCGCGGGCGGTGCTCTATGTCGGCAACTTTACACCGGTCGTCCGCGAAGGCTACTGTATCGGCGTGCCGATGCCCGGGATCTTCCGCGAGCGCCTCAATACCGACTCGCACCACTACGGCGGCAGCAACGTCGGTAACGGAGGTGACCCGCTGCATGCCCAGAAGGTGTCGGCGCACGGTCGCGAATGGTCGCTCAACCTGACCTTGCCACCGCTCGCCGCGTTGTATCTGGAATGGAGCGCGTGATCGACGGCGGACTACTGGGCGGCCGGCCGTGGCCGCTCGGCGCCCGGTGGGACGGTGCGGGCGTCAATTTCGCGCTCTTCTCGGCGCACGCCGAGCGCGTCGAGCTGTGCATCCTGGTCGGCAACGAGCTGCAAACGTTTTTCCTGCCCGAGTGCACCGATCAGGTCTGGCACGGTTATCTGGCTGGCGCCTCGCCCGGCCTGCGCTATGCCTATCGGGTGTATGGCCCGTATGCCCCAGAGCAGGGCCATCGCTTCGACTCCCGCTGCTTGCTGCTCGACCCGTACGCGCGGGAAGTGATCGGCCGCTGCACACCGTCGGCCATCGGCGATGCTCGCCTGTCGGCCGCGAGTTGTGTCGTTGACGACGAGTTCGCCTGGGGGAGCGACGTTCCACCCGCCATCCCGTGGACCGACACAGTCCTTTACGAGGTCCATGTCAAGGGCGCCAGTCGTTTGCATCCTGGGGTGCCGGAAGCGCTGCGCGGCACCTACGCGGGACTCGCCTCGCCGGCCATGATCGAGCACTTCCAGAAGCTCGGCATCACTGCGCTCAGCCTGTTGCCGGTGCACCACTTCCTCGACGAGCAGCGGTTGCTGGAGTCCTGCCGGGTCAATTACTGGGGCTACAACTCGCTCGCCTTCTTCGCTCCCGAGCCGCGCTATGCGGCGCAGATCGGCGGCCAGTCAGTCTGCGCCGAGTTCAAGACGATGGTCCGCTCGCTGCATTCGGCAGGCTTCGAAGTCATCCTCGACGTAGTCTTCAATCACACCGCAGAAACCGACGCCAACGGGCCGACGCTTTCCTTTCGCGGCATCGACAATCTGAGTTACTACCGGCTGCCGGCGACCAATCTCGCCGGTTACGAGAACTTCAGCGGCTGCGGCAACACGCTCAACCTCGCGCACCCGCGCGTTCTGCAACTGGTCATGGATGCGCTGCGCTATTGGGTGGAGGTCATGCATGTCGACGGCTTCCGCTTCGATCTCGCGGCTGCCCTGACGCGTGACAGCGCCTTCCTCGCTGCGGTTCGGCAGGACCCCGTGCTGCAGCGAGCAAAACTGATCGCCGAACCGTGGGACGTCGGACCCGATGGTTATCGCCTGGGTCGCTTCCTGCCGGGCTGGAGCGAATGGAACGACCGCTTCCGCGACGATGCAAGGGCCTTTTGGCTGACCCGGCAGGCTGGCGTCGGACAGTTGGCGCAGCGCCTTGCCGGTTCCAGTGAAGTTTTTCATTTCGGCGGTCGCGCACCGCAGGCCGGCGTCAACTACGTCTGCTCGCACGATGGCTACACCTTGCGTGATCTCGTCAGCTTTCAGGCCAAGCACAACGAGCTCAATGGCGAGGACAACCGGGACGGGCATGATCACAACCTGTCCTGGAACTGCGGCACCGAGGGCGAGAGCCAGGATCCGGTGATCGTCGAGCGACGCCGGCGCCTGCAACGAGCGCTGCTCGTCACCGTGCTGATTGCGCAAGGCGTTCCGATGTTGCAGGGCGGCGACGAGCTGGGCCGTACACAGGCGGGCAACAACAACGCCTACTGTCAGGACAGCCCGCTCACCTGGCTTGACTGGTCCGCTGCTGACGCTGAAATGATCGAATTCGTCGCCGGTCTGATCGGCCTGCGGCGGCGCCTGCCGCAACTGAGACGGCGGCACTGGCTGACCGGCGAGCTGACGGCGGCTGGCCAGGCCGATGTCGTCTGGTGGCATCCCGCCGGACGCGCGATGCGCGTTGCCGACTGGCAGTCGCGGAAGCTCGCCTCCTTTGCCATGCAGCTGGCGCCTGAGCAGGCAGGTGCCGACGGCCTGGCCGGTCAGAGCGTGCTCTGTCTGGTCAACCGCGACGAGATTCCCGTATCGTTCATTCTACCGCCCGGCGTCTGGCTGCAGCTTTGCGACAGCAGCGCACGTCGCGCGTTTGCCGTCGAGCGACGCGAGAAGACAAGCCTCGCGCCGGCGCGCAGCGTCCAGATCCTCAGCCTGGAGCAAGCTTGACAGGTCGGCGCTGGCCGGAGATACTCGCGCCCGCGCCGACGGCTGCCCACCAGCCCGCAGCTGAACATCCGGCAGGCGGCGCCTCGCCCGTCTTGCCTGCAGCCACATCGTCAACCCCGCCAGCGCCGGCGGCGTGTGCTGCCGCGCCCACCGCCATCGCCGACTTTCCTGCCCCATCTGCCCGCCCATGAACCCGATCTTTCTGTACGACACGACGCTGCGCGACGGCTCGCAACGCGAAGACATTTCGTTCTCTGTCGAGGACAAGCTGAATATCGTCAACCGACTGGCTGCCTTCGGCATGCACTACATCGAATGCGGTTGGCCGGGGTCAAATCCCAAGGATGCAGAGTTCTTCGCCCGTGCCAACCGCCTGAACTTGTCTGTTCGCCTTGCCGCGTTCGGGCGAACACGCAACGCACACAAGCCCTGCGCTGACGATAGCAATCTGCAGGCGCTCGTCGCCGCCGGCACGCCGGCCGTGACTCTGGTCGGCAAGGCCTGGGACTATCACGTCAGCCACGTCCTGTCGACGACCTGCGCAGAAAACCTGTCGATGATCGCCGACAGCGTCGCCTGGATGAAGGCGCAGGGTCGCGAAGTCATCTTCGACGCTGAACACTTCTATGACGGTTTCCTGGCCAATCCAGACTACGCGCTCGCTACCTTGCGCGCCGCTGGCGAAGCGGGTGCGGATTGGCTGGTCCTCTGCGAAACCAACGGCGGCAAGTTGCCGTGGGAAATGGAAGCGATCACCCGCGAAGTGGCGACGCGCCTTGCGGGGGCGCGCATCGGCGTACATTGCCACAACGATACCGGTTGTGCGGTGGCCAACTCGCTGGCAGCGGTACGCTCGGGTGCGACGATGGTGCAGGGGACGATCAACGGCTACGGCGAACGCGTCGGTAATGCCGACCTGGTCACCATCCTGCCCAATCTGCAGTTGAAAATGGGGTATTCGGTGCTGCCCGACGACCGGCTGCCGGATCTGACCACGCTATCGCGTTTCGTCGCCGAAGTCGCCAATCTCAAGCATGACGACCATCAACCCTACACAGGTCATTCTGCCTTTGCCCACAAAGGCGGAATCCACGTTGCGGCCATTCTCAAGTCGCCCGACACGTATCAGCATATCGAACCCGAGCAAGTCGGCAACGTCATGCGCTCGGTCACCTCGGAGTTGTCCGGACGGGGCAACCTGCAATTGCAGGCGCAGCGACTGGGTCTGAACCTCGACAACGAGGCGGCCCAGCATGTCTTGGCCCAGATCAAGCGGCTCGAGCATGAGGGCTTCACCTTCGAGGCCGCGGAAGCCAGCGTCGAGCTGATGTTCCATCGCCTGCGCACCGATTACCGGCGTCCGTTTGAACTGCTCGATTACTTCGTGATCACCGAGCGGCGGCACGGGCGCGGCTTGCTGGCCGAAGCGACGGTCAAGGTGAAAGTCGGCGAAACGACCAAGTTCACTGCTGCCGAAGGGAATGGCCCGGTCAACGCGCTGGCCAGTGCGCTGTATTCGGCACTCGTCGAGGACTACCCGGTACTGCGCAGCGTCCGCCTGGCCGATTACAAGGTCCGCATCCTCAGCGGCAGCGCCGGCACGGCCGCCAACACCCGCGTCCTGATCGATTTCCAGAGTGGAACGGATGCGTGGACGACCGTCGGCGCCAACGCCAACATCATCGAGGCGAGCTGGCGTGCCCTGTCGGACAGCATGGAGTACGCCATCGTCCGCCTGCGCGACGCGCAGTGAACGACCGGCGAAGACGTCGGCGCCGAAGGCACGACGCGGTCTGGCCGCGTGCCGGCGGCGCCATGTTCTACCGCCAATGAAGGCGGAGAAATGCGGTAGTCTACGCACTTTTCGCGTTGGGACATCGATCATGGCTCGCACGCTCTACGACAAACTCTGGGACGCGCATGTCGTTCACCAGGACGACAACGGCAGTACGCTGATTTATATCGACCGCCATCTGGTGCATGAAGTGACGAGTCCGCAGGCCTTCGAAGGGCTCAAACTGTCCGGCCGGCAGCCGTGGCAGGCGAAGACGATTCTCGCCACACCCGACCACAATGTGCCGACGACCGACCGCGCGGCCGGCATTGTCGACCCGATCGCGCGCACGCAGGTTGAAACGCTCGACGCCAACTGCGCCGAATGGGGTCTCGACGAATTCCGCATGGACGACGCTCGCCAGGGCATCGTGCACGTCATCGGCCCCGAGCAGGGGTTCACGCTGCCGGGGGCAACGCTCGTCTGTGGCGACTCGCACACCAGCACGCATGGGGCCTTCGCGGCGCTCGCATTCGGTATCGGTACGTCGGAAGTCGAACAGGTGCTGGCGACGCAATGTCTCTGGCAAACCAAGTCGAAGACGCTGCTCATCAAGGTGGAAGGCGAACTGCCGGCTGGCGTGACGGCCAAGGATCTCGCACTGGCGATCATTGGCCGCCTCGGCACGGCGGGTGGCACGGGCTATGCGGTCGAGTTCGGCGGCGCGGCGATCCGTGCCCTGTCGATGGAGGGGCGCATGACGCTCTGCAACATGGCGATCGAAGCCGGTGCGCGTGCCGGCATGGTCGCCGCCGACGAAAAGACCATCGCCTACGTTGCCGGCCGCCCGCAGGCGCCGACCGGCGCCGCCTGGGAACAGGCAGTGGCCTATTGGCGGACCTTGCATTCGGACGGCGGCGCGCGGTTCGACGCCGTGGTCGAGTTCGACGCGGCGGCCATCGAACCGCAAGTGACCTGGGGAACGTCGCCGGAAATGGTTCTTTCGGTCGCGGCCTGCGTGCCTGATCCGGCGCACGCACCGAACGCGGTCAAGAAAGCGGATTGGCAGCGCGCCTTGACCTACATGGGGCTGACTGCCGGCACGCCGATCAAGGAAATCGCCATCGACAAGGCGTTCATCGGCTCGTGCACGAATTCACGCATCGAAGACCTGCGCCAAGCCGCCGTTGTAGCGCGCTGGGCAATAGCGCACGGCCGGCGGGTTGCCGATACGGTCAGGCTGGCCATCGTCGTGCCGGGTTCCGGCCTGGTCAAGGCACAGGCCGAGCAGGAAGGCCTCGACGAAGCGTTCCGCGCCGCCGGCTTCGAATGGCGCGAGCCGGGTTGTTCGATGTGCCTGGCGATGAATGCCGACCGTCTGGAAGCCGGCGAACGTTGCGCGTCCACGTCCAACCGCAACTTCGAGGGACGCCAGGGTCAGGGCGGGCGTACACATCTGGTTTCGCCGGCAATGGCGGCCGCGGCGGCGGTGTTTGGACATTTCGTAGACGTGCGCGCGCTCAGCGGCGGGAATCTCGCGTGAGCGCGCCGCGGCAATTCCGTGCCAGGTGTGGCGGCGTCGGACAAGACCGCGCCCGGACCATATCGGGCGGCAGCTGCCGGCCAGCTTTGAACAGGCCGAAGGCCCACAGAACCATCCAGAAGACAGACCAACCATGACACCGTTTACCACGCTGAAGGGGCTGGTGGCTCCGCTCGACCGCGCCAACGTCGATACCGATGCGATCATCCCGAAGCAGTTCCTCAAGTCGATCAAACGCGCCGGCTTTGGCCCTTACGCCTTTGACGAATGGCGTTATCTCGATCGCGGCGAACCCGACATGGATTGCGCGCGGCGGCCGCGCAATGCCGATTTTGTGCTCAACCGTCCACGTTACCAGGGCGCCAGCATCCTTCTCGCGCGCGAGAACTTCGGCTGCGGGTCAAGCCGAGAACACGCACCGTGGGCGCTCGAAGACTACGGCTTCCGGGCGATCATCGCACCCAGTTTCGCCGACATCTTCTTCAACAACTGTTTCAAGAACGGGATTCTGCCGATCATTCTCGCCGCCGACATCGTCGACCGTCTGTTTCGCGCAACCGAGCAGCAAGAGGGCTACTGCCTGGAGGTCGACCTTGCCGCGCAGACGGTGCGCACACCGCAAGGCGAGGCAATACCCTTCGCCGTCGACGAGGAGCGCAAGCATCGTCTGCTGAATGGCCTTGACGAAATCGGTCTGACCCTGCAATACACCCAGGCGATCAAGGACTACGAGGCCCGTCGGCGCGCCGAAGTGCCCTGGCTTATCCGCTAGGCAGACGAAGGCGGCAGCGATCGGTCGACTCTGCTGCGCTGTTGCGCCGCCAGCACATGACCGACCGCGGCGCCGCTGCCCTCCATCACCGCCGTCCGAAAAAGAAGCGCCGCAGACTGAGCGACTCCTGCTCTTTGTCCACCGCGTTTGGCGTTCGCGCGGCCTTCTGCTAGAATCCGCTGCCTCGCGGAGAGATGGATGAGCGGTTTAAGTCGCACGCCTGGAAAGCGTGTTTAGGGTAATCCCCTAACGCGGGTTCGAATCCCGCTCTCTCCGCCAGGAGCCCAGTAACGGCAAGGGTTTCAGTGTATTTTGGTTTGCCGTATGCCTAAACGTATGCCTGCGCTGTTGCGGTAGGGTGCGAAAAGGCAGCCCGCCCCGACTGGAGCCCCTGCGCCTTCGTTCGCCAGCAAACCGATAGACCCCTCCCGCCGGCCAGCGCCGCCACTGCCGAGTTCAAGCCGCTGGTAGCGCTGCGCCGTTGTCCGCCAATAAGCCGATGGACTCCCCCGCCAGGTAGCCTCGCTCCTGCCCTCGCCGGCGAGCATTGGCCAGCTCCAGTGAACGCGCATTGTCGCAACCAGTTGCAGTAAGCCCGTGGTCCGATGATAGGTGCCAGCCCGCTGGCACCGCCTGCAAGCCTGCTCACCCCCGTCCCGTACCCTGAGTACCACCACGCCAAAGACAAGCGACCCAGCGCCGCCGCCCGGCCCTGCTGGCAATTGCCGATGCAGTTGTTCCAGTCCCATGATAGGTGCAAGCCTGCGCCGGCATGTGGCCCTATCCCGCCGGCCAGCGACACAACCTACCCCGCCGGGCAAGCCTTGCCAGCCTCGTGGCGCGCATCGGCTGCCGCACGTTGCAGTAGTTGATTCAATGATAGGTGCAAGCCCCTGGCAGCGCCTGTGCGCCTTGATCTGCCCTACGCTGGCATTGGTTACCTTCCTGAGCCGTGAGCGACGCGCCTCAGGCCCGCGGAAGGGCCTTGCTGGCGATTATCGATGCAACAGTCCGAGGTCCTGATGATAGGTGCGAGAGCACCAAAGGAAAAGCCGGGGTTTCCCCCGGCCTGGAACGCACAAAATAAAAAGCCGGGGTTTCCCCCGGCCGTACGCTTACAACCCCGTTACCCTAGGGAATACCCAGAAGCAATATCAAGCTGGTTGATCTGATCGAGTATGTCAAGCCGGCCAATGCTAGCAAGCTGGTCATACAGCGCTAGGTCTTTGCGCCGGTAAAGCCGTTCCAGTTCCACGTGCGCACCTAAGCGGACGATCAACTCGAACTCTAAGGGAGTGCGCGCATCCATGAATTCTGCCTCGTCGGTGAGTTCGACAAGCTGATCGTTCGAGAAATCTTCGAGTGCTTGCTGGCAAATGGTCGTAAGCCGCTGTGCCATTGCATCCTCTTCATCCTCGCGGTTCTGCGCTACTTGGATTCCCGCCAGCATGCCAGGGTTCGGTTTGCGATGCGATGCGCGCCATGCGTTCAGATGTATAATTTTCGCAGCCATGATGACTCCTCGTAAGTCAGTATTGGTTAGCCGGTGTGCAGGGGTGGTGCCTTGCACGCTGGCGCTGTGTGCTTAATGCACACACACATATTACTATAAGAATGGCAGTGTGTATCACTTTGTTAAACAAAAACATAGGCTTACGTGTAAGCACGTTGTGTATGTGGCACTATGCAGCGTTGTGCATCGATTGCAAGACGCTGCAAGACTATGACGGTAACCGTTCACACCCCCCCTTGCCACCAGCACCCTCTTGCTCCACGAATCAACACTTTGCCATAGAGCAGGGGGTACGAAAGGCAGGGGGGTGTGAACGGTTACCTATGACGTGTTGATGGTGCTCGGGGACGTAGCCCCAAATTTTCGGGGGTAGGGGGAAAGCTCATTGTCATAACGGGGGTATGGGTGGCATGCGGCCCACCGGGGGTGGCAGGGGTGTGGGGCATATAAGTAGTACGTTTACATCACTGGCTATTTTTTACCTATATGTAAAGGTCTTTGCATACCTATACGGCGTTGCGCTGGACGGCACCCTGATTTTCGCGCTGCGGCGCTACCCGACATACTCAATGGCTGCAGGGAAACCACATGTACCTGTTCGTTGACACAGAAACTACAGGCGTCAATAGGACACAGGATCGAGTCGTCCAAGTAGCATGGATACTCGCGGACGAAGACGGGGCCGTGGTTCATGCGAAGGGGCATATCATCCGCCCTGATGGGTTCTACATTCCAGCCGGCGCAGTCGCGATACATGGGATTTCTACTGAGCGAGCCAAACGTGAAGGCGCTCCCCTTGCCGTCGTGCTGGAAGAACTGGCCAGGGACGCGAAGGGTATTGATTGCGTTGTAGCGCACAACGCGACGTTCGACTTGGCATTCCTACAGCGCGAGTTTTCTGGAGCTAGGCTCAAATACCCGTTAGATGCTATCCGGTCAGTTTGCACCATGCTGTCTTCGGTGGCGTACTGTCGGCTTCCGAAGGCGAGTGGTGGTCTGGGGTACAAGTGGCCCAAGCTCGAGGAGTTGCACTTCCATTTGTTCCGCGAATACTTCGGCAGCGCTCACGATGCCGGGGCGGATGTGCAAGCGTGCATGCGATGCTTCTTTGAACTGGTGAAACGCGGCGTGATTGCTGCGCCCAAAGCAAGACCCACCATAGCCGTTCAGTCCCCGCCGCCAGAACGAAGGCCCGGCCCGGCTTCCTCTACTCGCCTGAAGGGGGGACAAGGAGAGGTACCCCTCGCTCAAAGCCGCGTTGCTCCACTGAAGCTGGCTGCTGAACTGGCGGTGATGCGGTCCCAGTTGGAGGCAGAGCAAGCCAGAGTCGCTGAGCTTCAGAAGCGGATCGATTACCTGGAGTCAAAGGAAGGCCTGTTTTCCCAAGCGAAAAACAGCGATGACATCGAGTGGCGAAAAGCGGTTGCCAAGGACCCACGTTGTCCTGCAAATATCCTTGATGAACTTGCAGAAGATGAAGATGAGTTGGATGTACTGCTGTGTCTCGCGGGTAATCCTTCAAGCACGGCGCGTGTATTTGAATGCCTAGATGGGTGGTATGGTATCGCTGATGACCTTTGGTTTACCTGGCCCAATGATAGTGTTGTCTTTGACCGCTATGTCGATATATTGGATATGCTCCCGAGAGCCCTTGAAAGAAACCCCTCTTGCCCAGAGAAAATAAGATCGTACTTTGATACCTACGCCGAAAGGACAGAAATTACGCTTGCTGCTTGCAGGGCGGTGCAGGCCACTGGCGCGGTCGTTAGCGGAAGCTTTTCAGACGATCAAATGCTCGATATGCTCTCGGAAAAGCTTGCCGAGCTTCCCATGGCAACAGCCGAAGCAATTTTGGGCAGGTATCCCTTGGCAAAAGACGCCATTGATCGAGTGAAAAGACTGGCCATAAATAAGCCAACATTCTTCGCCTTTGTCATTCGGTCGCACGGAGATGTTCTCATACGTGAATGGGATCAGCGTAGCGTCAGTTGCAAGTGCGTAGCCGGTGTCTCATTGGGCGCAGCGTTCGCTCTTATCATTGATATGCGGGGCGAGAACCCTGGTGAGCAAGTTGCGGTAAATCTAGGTGCTGTTGTTGAAGTCTTACTAGAAAGACATTTCGAGCCATTAGGCTTCCATCGGAAGAACGTTATATGGCTGTATAGAAACTCTGACGCGAACCTTGACCGCGTTTATTTTGTAGATGAGGAAGAGTATGGATGGAATCCACTTGGCCCGTGGGATTTTGGTATGCTCAACAAGCTGGCTAAGGCGTGGCCTATGCTAAACAACAACGAAGTCAAAAAGCGTGTCAGTGCGGCTGTCGCTGCCGCGGACGACCAACCTTACTGAGAGCTTGCCCACAGCAGTGGGAAGTATCTGCGTATTCGTCATAGGACGGCCCAAAACTGAGCCGTCCCCTTTCGCCAAGGTGTTACGCTGCTCTCCCATACTTGCATCGTAGCGCCGTCAGGTTCGAGTGACTATTTAACAAGATCGTAGCGGCCCAGACTTTTGAAGCCGCATAGTGCTGGTCCAGCAGGTCCATGGTATAGCTCGTCAGATGCTTAAGGGCTTTTTCTGTGACCTTCCCATCTGGCTTGGCGATGGTGAGTAGTTCATTCCCTACTTGCTCTATCAAGCCGCGGTTGGTAACCACAAAAAGGCCGGCGTCCTCCTCACATTGCATGAACTGGTCAGCGCGCACAACCTCCTTTGCGTTGTCGTAGTCGCCCTGTGGCCACTGGTCGCCGCGCAGAAAGGCGATGGCGCAGCCGCAGAGGTCAATGAACCCATCGCTGTAGCTGGAATCTGCGTGAGACTCAACGTAACCGCCGCACGTCATTCCGTAGTTGTAGGGGACGCCGATTGCCCGGCCTGACACGGGCAGAATGCGAACGCTCATAATAACCGCGTCGTGCAAGACACTCGCGACGAAGTGGGCGGCTTCGTGGATTGCGGACTCCTTGCGGCGCTCGGCTATGGTGGTGGTGAGGGTTTTGGTCATGGTAGTTCCTTCGTGGTGAAAAAGAGTGATGATCATTTACAGGTGCCACGTGGCACGAAAACCGTTGGGGCTCTCGTCGCCCTTCCAGCATCGCTTGCGCGTCCACCCAAGTTTTCGTAGTGCCGCGGCTACATCGGCAGCGCGTGCTGTTTGGGAATACCGTCCAGCGAGTTGCACACGCAACGATTCAAGGCTAAGGCCCTCGGCTTTGAGGGCGGCAGGAATATCGGCCAGCAGTTTGGCGAGGCGTTGGTCGAGAGGGCTGAGTCGTTCGCGCCACTTGATGCGCTGTGCGGTTTGCTCTGCGTCCTGGGCGCGTGTAGTGGCTGCGAACGATGCTGCTGAGTCGGCAGCCAGTGAAGTGATGAAGTCGGTTATAGGGTCGTGGGCCATGTGGTTTCTCAGGTGAGTTGCTGTGATAGAGGAGGTTCTGTCAGTTATGACACTACCCCCCCCTCTCGTTTCAGGCTCATTTCTGCATATTTCCTACGAGATACGAGGGAGGGGGGGTACTGCCAAAACTGACGAATCATTTCCTGGTCACGCGGGGGTTGATAGTGAAAAGTTCTGTCGGGCGCCCACC
>WBZP01003121.1_pt1 | contig 18316 bp, 20 predicted proteins | sample 5204301 | NCBI WGS metagenome assembly WBZP01 (sample SAMN12412401, study PRJNA552823) | activated sludge metagenome | isolation source: activated sludge from nitrification reactor of wastewater treatment plant... | place: USA: Pennsylvania | collected 2017 | reverse complement strand
CACGGGGCAGGGAACTCAAAGGCCTCCGTCTTTTTGGGGTCTTTAAAGCCTACAATGTAGATTCGCTCTCGGTTTTGCGGTACATTGCCATACTCCATACTGTTTAGTACTTTGTGCTTGACGCTATATCCATATGCCTGTAATGTTTCTTCGATTACACGGAAGGTGTTGCCGTTATCGTGAGATTTTAGATTCTTTACGTTCTCGAGCAAAAAACCTTCTGGTTGTCGTGCCTTTATAATCCTTGCGATGTCAAAGAACAGGTTGCCACGACCTTTTTCATCCTCGAAGCCCTTTCGATACCCAGCTATAGAAAACGCCTGACAAGGGAAACCTCCAAGCAAAAAATCAAATTCAGGCAAATCCTGTACATCAATTTTTGTAAGGTCCTCCACGACCAACTTCGCTGTCTTGAAATTTAAATCATACGTAGTCTTGCAATTTTTATCGAAGTCATTTGCAAACACTGTTTCAAAACCAGCGCGTTCAAAACCAAGTCGTATGCCACCCACGCCCGCAAAAAGGTCTAAAGTTCGCCAAGTTTTAGTCGGCATAAAATCTGGGCTTTCCGAGATAACGCTAAAATCCCTCACTACCGACCACACGACACCGCGTACTTCTACTTCATCGCGGAAAATAGGAAGCATAGACTGATTAGCGGGCTGAAGACGAAAGGTAGTACCTTCCCGATACAGCTTCTTCAACGTCGCTGAGTTATCATCAATAATCGCCACAACCGTTTGACCATTCTGTGCAGAGGTTTGCTTCTTGATCACAACAATGTCGCCGTCAAAGATACCTTCATCTACCATACTTTCACCCTTGACCTGCAGGGCGTAAAAGTCGCCATGCTTTGGCAAGCCTGCTACAGGAAGCTGGCGCCAGTTGGTCTGTTCGATCGCCTCTATAGGCTGTCCGGCAGCGATATATCCAACAACAGGAACGCTAGGCACGGATTGCTCATCGTCAGGCAGAAGATACTGGGTGCCACTCTTCACCAGTGAACCTTCTTTCAGTAGCCTGGAAAGATGTCCGTGGGTAGTAGAAACAGCACTCACGCCAACTGCCTCCGAAATCTGCTGAAGTGTTGGATACTCCCCATAATCTCGTTTGTGTTTTTGGATATACTCTAGTATCAACTGTCTCGTCTTTTTGCTCATGTTTAGAATATACACGAAAATACACGAAAAACGTAGCACAATTTTTACAATTACCATTTCCACTGCATGACGAGGGTTTTTACAGTTTTTGCGTGGGGCCTAGTATAGCTTATGGCACGTATACTCAAGCTCATTACCTAGTATCGATGCTTATGAAAGCAGGTGATCATATGGCGCGGTCGCGAACATAGTCGCCAGCATTACAGGCGCAACAGTTGTAATCTTTCTGGTACATCTACTCGTTATCGACGTAGCTTTGAGAGCGCACACCCCTGTAGCCCACCGACGCACAACTTTCGGGGGCTATGTAATTATGCTAAAAGCTTATACACTATAGGGACCAAGAAGGAGGATGTATGCATTCAATCAAACGTTCCACGCTCGTTAGTATAAGTGTAGTGCTTCTCGCGTTAGTTGGCGGTTTCGCCTGGTACGCAAACAAGGCAGAGGCCCCAAAAACAGATACAACCCAGTCTCAAAAGCGCGCCCCAGAAACTCCAGCCACCGACCCCACAACCAGCACCGAGGAAAGTAAGCCAACCGCTTCGTACATGAACCTTGAACAATACACCCAGGAAGCCGCAGCCCACGATGGCCGCCGTGTGGTGTACTTTTTTCACGCACCGTGGTGCCCAATCTGTAAACAAATTGACGCAGACCTAACCGCACAACCAGCACTCATCCCAACTGATGTCACGATTGTCAAAGTTGACTTTGACAGCCAAACGGCACTACGCCAAAAGTACGGCGTCACAACCCAATATACCTTCGTGCAGATCGACACGACAGGCAATGAGGTCAGTCAATGGAGCGCAACCAGTGCCGAAAAAGCCCTGGCGGGCGTTAAACCTAAGGCCTGATGTTCGTAGACTTACTCCTCTCATTCCTGGCCGGCGCACTTACCGTACTCGCACCATGTATCCTGCCGTTCATTCCCATAATCTTGGGTGGAAGCCTGCAGGCCGGCTACACACATCCTCGGCGTAGACTATACGTCATCATCGCCAGCCTACTTGTTTCGGTACTGGCATTTACCGTGCTCCTCAAAGCCTCGACGGCACTGCTCGGCATACCACCAAATTTCTGGTCCTTCGTGTCCGGTGCGCTGGTAATCGGCCTTGGCTTGGCGCTCTTTTTCCCAGAGCTGTGGGCTCGAATTGGCGCCAAGTTGCCATTTAGCGCTCAAGCCAAACAAAGCGCCTACCAAAATTCCCAAAAAGACGGCACACTGTCAGCCGTACTCACCGGAGCTGCCTTGGGGCCAGTTTTCAATAGCTGTAGTCCGGCCTATGCCTGGGTACTTTCGAGCGTACTGCCCGCTAGCCCGGTCCGAGGCTTCCTTTACATTTTGACCTACTGTCTGGGCATGGCCCTGGTATTACTGCTCATTGCTTTAGCCGGACAAAAGTGGCTGGCGCGTTTTCGGACGCTTAGTAACCCTAGAGGCTGGTTTCAGAGAACGCTGGCCTGTCTTTTCATCTTAGTTGGCCTGAGCGTCATCCTCGGATGGGATAAAAAGCTCCAAACATATCTGGTAGAAAAAGATTGGCTACATCTCATTCAGGTCGAACAAAACCTGGTGCCCACACCAGACGCTTGAGCGGGCAGTGGAGTAGGGTATACTACAGCTATGTTTCATGAGTGTGACAATACGGACGTTGTTGCTCAAGCAATTGCTTCGGCCATTGCAGAGTGCTACGCACAAAACCGCGCAGTGTTAGTATTGCTGGCTGGCGGTTCGGCGACCAAACTCTACAAACCGCTGCGTTCATTGGTAGATGTGCAGGCTTGGCAAAACGTTACGCTGACTTTGACCGACGAACGCTATGGTCCGCCAGGGCACGCAGACGCAAACTGGCCAACGCTCGCAAGTGCCTTCGACGGCTGTGGAGCTAAGCTTTTGCCTGTTCTGCACGGAAAATCGCCAGCCGAAACAGCGCTGGATTGGCAACATGCACTCCATCAGTCCGCCGAAAACGCCCAGATCCTTGCGCTCTTAGGCGTCGGCACCGACAGCCATACGTCTGGCATAAAGCCACATTCATTGGCCGCGACTGAGCAAACGGACTGGGTGGCAAGCTACCAGGGCGATGACTTTGCCCGCATAACTACCACTCCGGCATTCTTCCCACGCATAGACAATGCCTTTGTCTACCTTGAAGGCGCAGACAAACGACCGGTCTTTGAGGCGCTACAAAATTCGGGAGATGCTACGTTGCAACCCATGCAAAATATCAAGGTGTGCAAACACTTTGACGTGTTCTATAATGTGACCAGATAACCAAAAGGGGATTGGGATGAAAATAGGTTTTGTCGGTTTGGGCAAAATGGGCCAGCAAATTGTAGACAAACTTCTACAGGCCGGACATGAAACATATGTGTACGATGTTAACACTGAAGCAGTAGAAAGCGCCGTTCAGAGAGGTGCGCAACGAGCAAATAGTCGCGAAGATCTCGTAAGCCAGCTGGGCGTAGACCCGGTGGTCTGGCTGATGATACCGGCCGATTTCGTGGACGCAGAAATCGAAGCCTACACCCATTTACTCCCCAGAGGAGCCACGCTGATCGACGGTGGTAACTCGGACTTTCGACTCAGTCGCGAGCGTGCCAAAGCCTGCGAAGCCAATGGCATAGCCTTTCTCGACGTGGGCACCAGTGGCGGTATCTTGGGAGCCGAGCAGGGCTTCTGCATGATGGTAGGAGGACACAAACCAACCTACGACAAACTTGTGCCAGTTTTTGACGCCCTTGCCAGCCCTAAGGCTCGCTATGCCTACATGGGGCCAAGCGGTGCCGGCCACTACGTTAAGATGATCCATAACGGAGTAGAATACGCCCTCATGCAAAGCTACGCCGAGGGCTACGACTTACTAAAATACGGTGAATACGAAGGCCTCGACCTCGCAACCATTGCCCATGTATGGCAGGGCGGGAGCATTATACAATCAAGTCTAAACGACCTCGTGGGCGACATCCTAGACGAAGACCCAGAAATGGCAAATGTTGACGGCTATGTAGCAGATAGTGGCGAGGGTCGCTGGACCTATGAAGTTGCCGAAAAAGCAGATGTCCCTATGCCAGCACTACGGGAAGCACTTGCCGTTCGAGTGGCCAGCCAGAACGGCTACCATACATTTGCGACCAAGCTCCTGGCCAGCATGCGTAACAAATTCGGCGGTCACGCCATAAACAAGACAAACAAATGACCGAGCAGGCCGCCAACCTCCCAGAACGACTTCCGCCATCCGTGCTAGTGATCTTTGGCGCTTCGGGCAACCTCGCCAAACACAAACTCTTTCCAGCTTTGTACGAACTCCTAAAGTATGGCCATATCCCGGAACACTTTGTGGTGGTCCCCGTGTTTCGCCAAACCAGTGCCGACCTCGACGACGTGCTCGAGCAGACAGAAATTCACCTGCTCCGAGAAAAGGGCGAGTGCGACACAGCGGTGCTCGAGCGCCTACGCGCCATGATACGCCCGATTACCATGGATAGCACGAACCAGGATGATTTCTACCGCTTGCGGGACATGTTGTCGGGAATAGATGCCGAAAGCGGTGTAGCCAGTCAGTATTTGTTTTACTTGGCCATTCCACCCGAGATTTTTCAGGCGGTGATTGGCTGTCTGGCCGGAGCGGGGCTACAAGACGAATCTGCCGGGATGGCACGTCGTATATTTGTAGAGAAACCGTTTGGCTCTGATCTACAAAGTGCTAAAGAGCTTGTTGACAGCACCAGCCAGCATTTTTCTGAACGCCAAATATACCGTATCGATCACTACCTCGCCAAGGAAACTGCACAAAACATCCTGACGTTCCGCTTCAACAACCCCATTATAGAAGATGTCTGGGGGCGCCAGTGTATTGACCACATTCAAATTACCGCTGCCGAAAAAATCGATATTGAGGGGCGAGCGGGCTTCTATGAAAGCATGGGTGCTCTTAGAGACATTGTGCAGAGTCACCTCCTGCAACTTCTCGCGCTCATGCTCATGGAGGCTCCTCAAGAGCTTAACAGCCAGGGCATACACGCTGAAAAACTTGCCGCACTTCGCTCTATCCAGCCACTCAAACCGGGTCATATAACCGAGCAAGTTGTCCGTGGCCAATACGAAAGCTACCGTGAAGAAGTAAACAACCCCAGTACCACTACCGAAACGTACGTAGCGCTAAAACTCGAAGTTGCAAATTCGCGGTGGGGTGGGGTGCCGGTTCTGCTTCGAACCGGCAAGGCCGTAGACGAAAAGTGTACGGAAATTCATGTCGTGTTCAAAGACCGCTCCGGGCGCAACTCACCAGATAACGTCCTCACCATGCGTATACAGCCCAACGAAGGTATTGCGCTAACTATGTCAGCCAAAAAGCCCGGTTTTAACGGCAAAACTCAGCCTGTCGTTATGAACTTTGACTACCACTCAGCGTTTGGTGGCCTCAACCCCGATGCATACGAAAGAGTGCTAAATGACGCGATTGCCGGCGACCAAAGCTTGTTTGCCTCCAGCGAAGAGGTCCTCCGCTGCTGGGAAATCCTTGAACCCTTATTAGAAGCCTGTAAGCACGATGACCTGCCTCTCCATAGCTATCAGAAAGGCAGTGCAGGACCGCTCGAAGCCGAGAAACTCGCTCACGACCTCGGCCTGAAGTGGCTATAAGACCAGTAAATAACTCACCTCATCAGGGTTCATACGCCCCGTTTGCGAGGGCAGACACGGTAAAGCTCTCTATGACCGAAGCTTCGAGAGAAGACTGGCGGTCGAAGAATCGGTTTCGCTGGTCGTGCCGTTTTGCAGGTCAGCGTCGAGCGTTTTGGCCAAAACCTTACCGAGCTCTACGCCCCATTGATCAAAACTATTTACATTCCAGACCACACCCTGCACAAATATCTTGTGCTCGTAGAGCGCTACCAGGTGCCCGAGCGTAAAGGGCGTTAGTTTCGACGCTAGCAGTGTATTGCTCGGGCGATTACCTTCGAAAACCTTGTGTTGTACCAGCTCCTCAGAAACACCGTCGCTTCGCACTTCGTCGGCAGTTTTACCGAAGGCCAGGGCACGACTTTGGGCCAGTACGTTGGCGGTGAGTTTTCTGTGGTGCGTGCCAGCACCGTCGGGGTTGTGCAACGACTCTTTGAAGGCGATAAAATCAGCCGGGATCAAACGAGTGCCCTGATGAATGAGTTGGTAAAAAGCATGCTGGCCATTGGTCCCCGGTTCACCCCAAATGATCGGGCCGGTTGTATAGTCAACCCTGTGGCCATCTTTTGTCACTGATTTACCATTGCTTTCCATATTGCCTTGCTGGAAGTAGGCTGGAAAACGGTGTAAATACTGATCGTAGGGCAAAATGGCTTCGCTCTCGGCTCCGAGAAAGTTTGTGTTCCAAACACCGACCAGTCCAAGTACAACTGGCATATTCTGATCGAGTGGAGCAGTGCGAAAGTGTTCGTCCATGGCATAAAAACCACGCAGCATCTCGTCAAAATTATCAGGCCCAATTGCCAACATGACCGACAAACCTATGGCACTGGTGAGCGAATACCGACCGCCAACCCAGTCCCAAAAAGCAAACATATTTGCTGTATCAATCCCGAACTCCTGCACGGCATCGTGGTTGGTAGACAACGCAACGAAGTGTCGAGCTACCGCCTCGTCGGAACCTAAACGCTCAACTAACCATGCGCGAGCTGTGTGTGCATTGGTCATTGTTTCGTCAGTGGTAAACGTCTTGGAAGCAACGATAAACAACGTCTCTTCAGGAACGACCCCAGCCAAAACCTGGGCCATATGAGTACCGTCGATATTTGAAACAAAGTGTACCTGTAGCTCGGGGGTAGCGTAATATTTAAGTGCCTCGTAAGCCATAACCGGGCCCAAGTCTGACCCGCCTATACCAATATTCACAATGTGCCGAATACGCCTGCCAGTAAAGCCCTGCCAGGAGCCATCACGGACCTGACTGGCAAAGCCACGCATATGCTCTAAAACCGCTTCAACTTCAGGCATAACATCCCGCCCATCAACCATAATCTGGCGGTCAGACTGGTTGCGAAGAGCCGCGTGTAGCACCGCGCGATTTTCCGTTGTGTTAATCTTCTCTCCGGCAAACATCGCCTGGCGAGCTGGCTCAAGCCCGCGCTCGCGTGCCAAGTCGAACAAAGCGGCAAGCACTTCGTCGTCAAGACGGTTTTTTGAATAGTCAAGATATATGTCGCCCACTTCGAGGCTATAGCGTGAACCACGGTTGCTGTCTTCGGCAAACCATTCTCGCAAGTGTTTTTTACTCTTGTCTTTGGCTAATTGCTCGAGTTTCTGCCACGAGCTCAAAGTTGTTATGCTCATACCACCACTATACACCACCTTGGCTTAGGCGGTAATTGTAAATAATCGTACTTTATCTTTTACCCATATCTGTTACATTTATACACATGGTAGCGTGGTTTTCTCGGGAGACGTGGCGCGGCTCAGAGCGGAGTGTAGTCACGCTGGGAGCACTTTTTGCGCTCTGTTTTGGCCTGATCGCTTCAATGTTTTTTGCTACAAACATTGCCGACCAAAACAAGCTTGAACGCCGCGAAGCAACCACTCAACAACTTGGAGCCATCTCTTCCCAACTTTCGGACAAGATCAGTGGATACGAGCAAATGCTCCTTTCGGGCGCCGCACTTATGCAACTCAACCCAGAAACCTCAAGAGAGCAATGGCGTACTTTCACTAACAGCCTGCGTCTGCAGGAACGATATCCTTCGACTATTGGCTTTGGTTACGTTGAGTATTTCCCCCAGGCAAACATTTTGAGCCATGAAGAAAAGGTTAGGGGAAGTGGTCTTTCTGGCTATTCTGTTCACCCCACGCTCGATGAGCAACCCCGCGAAAACGTATCGGCCATCACCTATCTTGAGCCGGTGAATGAGATTAACACCAAAGCTCTTGGATACGATATGTTTAGTGAAACCACCCGCCAGGCCGCCATGCAAAAGGCGATTGACACCGCTGCAGTTACTGTTGCCGCGCCCGTAGACCTCGTACAGTTCCAAGACGTCTTGAGTGCTCCGAAAGGTATACTCCTGTACTATCCTATCTACTCATCCTCTAGCGTGCCGAAGGATGTGCAGTCGCGCCGTGAACAAGTACGTGGCTTCACGTACGTCGTACTCTTGCCACGCGACATTCTGAAAGAAGTAGCAGGCGAAAGCCAAATCGACTTTCAGCACACCTATCTTAGTGACATCTCCGGCCAGACGCCCGTAAGCTTACTCGGTGAACTCTCGACGGCAAAAAGTGAAACAAACCAAAGCAACACCCAAACCATGCGTATTGCCGACCGAGTTTGGCGCGCCGGGCTAGCTCAGACGCCAGCTCCTGCGTTCCAAAAAAACATGCCCATTTTTGCCTTCATTGCCGGAAGCATTATTAGCGCTATGAGCGCAACACTCATGTTCCGCATGCTAAACCAAAGGCTAAAAAGTATAAACGCAACCTACGACCAGCGTCTCCAGGAAACCAAAGACGACATGTTAGCGCTTGCCTCGCACCAGCTCCGGACGCCGGCGAGTGGAGTTAAACAGTATGTCGGCATGCTTACGCAGGGCTTTGTCGGCCAACTGAACGAACAGCAACAGAAAATTGCCGAAAAAGCTTTTGCCGCAAACGAGCGCCAGCTCGAGATTATCAACCAAATGCTCTATGTTGCGAAGGCCGATGCAGGTCAGCTCCTACTGGAACCGACCAAGATTGACCTGCTCGAACTGGCTCGAAATTCTGTTGGCATACAACGCACGGTGGCCGACAACAAGCACATACGGTTGGTACTCGATTCTAAACGCAAAGTCCACGCCTACGGCGACCCGCGCTACATCGCTATGATTATCGATAACCTCATCAGCAACGCCATCAAATACACGACAGCCAAAAAAGCGATTACCGTACGAACTTACATTGCCGAAGGACAGGCCTGCCTGTCTGTGTCCGACGAAGGCGTTGGCATACCAAAAAAGGATCTCGGAAAAGTCTTCGAAAAATTCGCTCGTATCGAAAACCCACTAACTCACTCTGAAGGTGGCAACGGCCTTGGGCTGTACCTGGCATACGGCCTAGCGCACGCACACGGTGGCCAGCTCGAAGTTTCGTCAGAACTGCATGTTGGGAGCACCTTTACATTGTCTCTGCCCCAGAAAAAACCGAACAAATCCAAGATTCGCGTACGGCTCGACCAGATGGAAAAGGATTTGCCCCACAAACAATATAAATGAGGTATAATGAGAGCAAATGGTGAAACAGAGTGTGTTGATTGTCGAAGATGATGAAGCGCTAAACGAAGCGTTTACCATGGTGCTGTCGCATGCCGGCTACAAAGTTCGCGCCGTCTTTAACGGCCAAGAAGGGCTCGATGCCGTAAAAGCAGAAGAACCCGATGTCGTTATTCTCGACCTGCTTATGCCCGTTATGGATGGCAAGCAATTTCTGGAGAAACTCGACAAAAGTCATAAAATGCCAATTGTGGTCATGAGCAACCTCGACAGCAAATCTGAAATTCAAAAGGCCCTCGACCTAGGCGCCACTCGGTACCTCCTTAAAGCCTGGGCTTCACCGAACGAGCTGGTCAAAGTCGTCCAAGACACCCTCGCCGACTCTTAATTGATACTTAGGTACACCAACACCATCTCTCAGCTAGACTTCAGTTAGTTTGCGCTACACTAGTAACATGAACAGCACAAACAAATCCACACCTATACTTGTTGGCGCTATCGCCATACTGGCTATACTCGCCGGCGCCACATACACATTCACAACAGCTCAGCCCACCGGCACCGCCAGCCAGAACACGGCTATCCAAGTCGCACGCAAAGAAGAAGATGACGACTCTGCCACGACAGCCACGAACGTAGCCGACACTGCGACAGCCACAACCAGCTCAAGCCCTAGCGCCTCGAGCGTCGGCAGTGGCTACAAAAACGGGACGTACACCGCCACCGTCAGCTATAGCGTCCCCAAAGGAGCTACCAACCAAATCGCTGTGCAAGCCACAATTTCGGATGGCAAAATCACCGCCGTTAGTTCCAAGGACACCTTCAGCGACCGTGAATCGGGTGACTATATCGATTCGTTCGAAAGCAGCCTGAAGGCGGACGTTGTCGGCCAGCCACTCAGTGGCTTTTCGGCCAGCCGAATAGGTGGCGCTTCGCTCACCACCTACGCCTTTGAAGAAGCCGTACAGAAAATTGCTACGCAAGCAAAAGGCTAACCCGTGCCCAATTCCTCTCGCGCATATCGTGCTTTTCGTTTCGACGCTCTGGGCACCGTTTGGCACATCGAGGTCGAAGCTAGCGGTGATGTTTCTAGCCTCCAAGATGCAGTGATCGCCCATGTACGTTTTTTTGAAGACACATACTCACGCTTCAAACCCACCTCACTCCTCGGCGTGCTCAACTCCAGGGGCAAACTCACAAACCCACCGCAAGAGCTCCTGGATATGCTCGACTTTGCAAAGCACATGCATGAAGCGAGCCGTGGCGTGTTCAATATTTCGGTCGGTGCTACACTCCAAAATGCCGGTTACGGAAACTCTGACCAGGCGAAACGACTCGACCATGACCTCTGGCAAAACATGCACTACAATCAAAATGAATTGAAATTACCCCGACACGTTGCCCTTGATTTTGGTGGTTTCGGGAAGGGTTGGCTGATAGACAGTCTTGGCAAACTACTGCGCGAACAAGGTATTGAACATTTCATTATCAACGGCGGCGGAGACATGCTAGTCTCCATGCCCGAACCTGTCGAAATTGCCCTAGAAGACCCCTCAGAACAGGGCAGAGTGTACGGCTCTACGCGCTTTGCTAGGGGCGCCTTGGCCGCCAGCTCAGTCAGTAAACGCCAGTGGAAACAAACCAACACCGAACATCATCACATTATTGACCCGCAGCACGGTGCCTCAAGCCGGTCACCGATAGTTGGCAGTTTTGTACGTGCCGAAAGCGCTCTGATTGCCGACGTTATGGCCACTATCCTCATTATCGAACCAAGCCAAGAAACTAAACTTACGGAGAAGTTTGGCCTCAAAACCATCTTGGTTGCTGCCTAGAAACTAAAGTGTTCGCTATGTATCTGTCGTTTTGGTATGCCCAGGCCGGACAGAATAGTCTCGGCCTCACGCATAAATCCTTCCGGGCCACAGATGTAGTACTGGTAGTCTTTCGTCTGTCCTAGCCTACTCCGGAAAAGTTCAGGTGTAATTCGTCCAGCAACCTCATGGGTTGCTAGTTGGCCTGTCTCGCGGCTAAAAATTGGCACAAATCGATCGCCCAATCGCTGCATGAACTGTGTGCCAAAGGCTGAGGTGGCGCGACTCTGGTTAGCATGGAACAACCAGTTTTCACCTTTGTCACGCAAGATGTATTCGATAAAAGGTGTCACCCAATACCCCCGGCAATAAACACAGCCGGAGCTTTTGGTGTCTGCCATTTTTGGCGTGTAAACTCACCATACGAACCATCTACGAATAGATGCTGGCCAGGTTTGGCCTGCGACAGATCACGCGTAAAGGCACCAAAAACCTTGTATGCCAACGTCAAGCTACCATCTTCTTGGTGAAACTGCACGACGGAGAAGGGGTGTCCGAGGCCCAGCAAACTAGCCTGAACATACACATACTGACCAGGTTTAGGCGTCAGTACTCGACCAACTGGCTTTAGTCGTAAGAGCTGTGTGTCTTTGGCGATCGTATCGTGTCGAATAACCTCGTATTCAGCTCGCCCGAGCATAAAGAGATGGCGCAAACGAAGCACCGAAAACACTACGGCTAAAAACAGCACACCCATAAAATATACCCTCGGAAAACTGAGCACCTTATATGAACTACCGATGCTCGGAATATGCAAGAGGCTCAAGGGCAGGGCAACATAGGCCAGGTAATGCAGGTACTTCCAGGGCCGATATGACAACCTGCCCCTCACAAGCGCCGACGTAAACCACACAATCAGGAGCGCCCAGAACGCAAACCGGCCCCACGTTACGCTCTGCTCAAAACTAGTGCCAAAGTTGGGAAGCCACGTGTAGGTGAGCATACTCGCCCCATACGAAAGCGCAATGGCGAGTGGGTGCACAAAAACGAGCAGCGTCGCATACTTGCCAAGCCAGCCGTGTAGTTTATAAACCGGCGCCAGGTCACGAAAATACAGGCCCATCACTGACTTGGTGCCGAGTATGTACATCCAAAGTAAGCCTACCAAACCAAAGTAGCCGGTGACAGCCGACAGATACAGCCAGCTCCCAGCGTTCACACCCCACGTTACCGGTTGTTTGACAATGAATGGCAGGGGTGCAACGCTCAAAAGCATGAGGATGACAAGTAGGTTTCGTTTGTTTTTTTCGGTCATTACGTGCCCAGTATACACCCTTGTTGCTGAGGATGAGCTGAACCGAACAGAACCAACTATACTTGGTGTGCACCGCCTCCTGAGTAGTTGTATAGCAAAAAACCGCCCCAAGCGGGGCGGTTTTATTTCGTTCAATTTCGAGCTAGACTGTCAACTGCTGGCGAAAGCGTCGCCATCTTTTGGCCTCGAGACGCTCAGTCTTTAGGAGCCATTTATCTTCGTAGGCTTGTTCGTCGAGGTCGGTCATGTCTGCCGTCGAGACCTTGTAAAGTTTATGTCGTAGTTTAAATCGTTTCATAGGCGAACTCCTTTCAACGACTTATCATTTTGTTTGCTTGCGCCCAGATGTGTTTAGCGCATTGCCTATAAACTATAGCGTTTTGCTGAAAAGTTGCTGTGAGAAATCATACATTCTGATGGGGGACTCGCTCCCCCATTTCGTAGTTTGAGAAGCAAAGGGGGTTCGCTCCTTCAAAAATATCCGTTGTTGTTAATTTTATCTATATGTGTTACAGTTCAAGCACTAGAAGGCTGCGAAAAAGGGGTTCTATGGTCCTAGTACCACAGCACTCAGGTTCTAGAGTTTTAATAAGTTAGTGTTTAAAGAGGCGCAGCTAATCCCTTTCCTAGGTATTACCTCCCGCGACAACCTATAAGAAAGGGTTACCACCATATGGCAACCAAACTTTTTGTCGGCTCACTCCCATGGGGCGTAGACGACGCAGGCCTTGCAGATGCATTTGCAGCATACGGCACGGTCATTTCAGCAAAAGTAATCGTCGACCGCGACACTAACCGAAGCAAAGGCTTTGGTTTCGTCGAACTCGAAGACGACGAACTTGCTAAAAAAGCTATTAACGAGATGAATGGCTCTGACCTCCAGGGTCGAAGCATCACCGTTAACGAAGCTCGCCCACGCGAAGAGCGACCACGTCGCGACTTCGGTGGCAACGACCGACGCTACTAGTAGCTCGGACACATTCACCTCGGTGAATAGAAGAGAAACTCCGGTGTAACACTGGAGTTTTTCTTTTGTGTAGTGCAAAATATAAGCAAGATGAATCTCTTCGACCTTATACTTCTCGTCGTCATTGCCTTAGGTCTATGGAGAGGGTATATGATCGGCTTCGTTCGGCAACTTGGCTCAACGGTTGGCCTAGTGAGTGGCGTGGGCCTCAGCGCTTGGCTTACTTCACTGATTTTACCCCACCTAACGGGTGCGCAAAGCAAAACTGCTACCACGTTTGTCGTGCTGGTACTATCTATTGTCGTCTGCATGCTCATCGGCGAGCTGATTGCCCAGCGCATAAAGGCCGGCACTGAAAAAAAGTGGGCCCACCGCATAGATAATGGGGCAGGGGCAATCATTTCAAGTATGACTTTGCTCCTCATTGCCTGGCTGGTAGCTTCACTCTGGCTCCTTGGCCCTTCGAGCTCGTGGCAAAACACCATCCAAGACTCACTGATACAGCGCAACCTCAGTGCAAAACTACCCGAACCCAACAATCTCCTCAAACAAGCCAATGAGCTTATCGAAACACAGCATGTTGCCACCGTTTTTAACGGCAACGAGCCATCGCCAGATCTGAACTTTGCCCAGCCAAAACGAGCAACTTTTCAAGCAATTAGCGCCAAAAGCGCTCGCGCTACCACTAAAATACTCGGGTTCGGTTGCGGGGGCATTGCGACCGGCACTGGCTTTTTCGTCGACCAAACACACGTTGTGACAAACGCCCATGTCATCGCTGGCGTTGCCTACCCAAAGGTTATTGACCATACTGGCAGGCTACACAATGCCGTTGCGGTAGTATTTAGCCCCAGCGACGACCTTGCAGTTCTACGCTTGGCCGAAGCGGTCAAGGTCGAACCACTCCGCCTGGAACTCGCCTCACCAGAGAAGGGCACGCCCGTTTTCTTGCCCGGATACCCTGGTGGCGGTAGCTTTACAGAGAAAACTGGCGTCGTCGCAGAGAAAATTACCGCCACGGGCAAAGATATTTTTGGCAAACCTGGCACCATACGCAAAGTACTCTCGCTACAGTCAAACGTCGTCAAAGGCAACTCCGGAGGTCCAGTTATAGACGCTAGCGGCAATGTCGTTGGCGTTGTGTTCGCCACTTCAACCACTTACAATAACGTAGGGTATGCGCTTGCAAACGAACAAGTAGCCCGCGATATTCTCAGCGCACCAACAAAACAGACCGTATCAATACCTAACCTATGTAGCCAGGAGTAACATGAAGCAAACCAAACAAACCGTCTCAAAGTCTAGTAGTCGCCTCGAACGGTGGGCGCCATGGATCCTGACCATTGGTGGCAGTGTCGGTGTACTTGCGTCGCTTGGGCTATCTATAGAAGAGTTTATCCACCTAAAGGATCCTTCGGCCCAGCTCGGCTGCGATATTAACCCCATCATCGGCTGCGGTTCTATCTTGGATACCTGGCAGGGACATGCGCTATTTGGCATACCAAACCAGTTTCTGGGTGCCATTGCCTTTACTGTCATCGCCACCGTGGGAGTTGGGATTTTGGCAGGTGCGAAATATAAAAAATGGTTTTGGCAACTCGTACATCTCAGCCTCTTTGCCGGAGTTATCTTCGTGCATTGGTTCATCTTCCAAAGCCTTTTTGTGCTTAAGCACCTATGTCCGTTCTGTATGGCTACTTGGGTCACGACCATCGTCACATTCTGGTACCTGCTGCTGTACGGATTGCGGGCCGAGCACCTGAGACTACACGGTAGTTTACGCATGCTCAATACCTTCGCCCAAAAATACCACCTCGAAATAGTCGTATCTTGGCTTTTGGTCATTCTCGCGGCCATCATCTGGCGCTTTTGGTACTACTGGCAAACTTTGCTCTAGCAAGCCGTTGGCCCGTGACCGTTGACCGTTGGCCTGTGGCCGTTGGTGTGTGGCTTGTGACAGGCCAAACTGCTTCGTACGTATGGGATGCCTGGAGGGCAAAGAAGCACTAGAGGTAGTTTTTCTCGACGTGAAGTTGGTTTATGCCATTTACGACGTTGGTAAAGCCCAGTTGTTTTAGATAATACATACTCGCGTTGGACCTTGCGCCGCTCCGACAATACAGTACCAACTGCATGTCTTTTGGCGTATCTTCAAGAATTTTTGCCCCGGCCATCAGTGCGGCCGGCGGAAGATTGAGCGCACCCTTAACGTGCCCCATCTTGTATTCAAATGGCTCGCGGACATCAATAATAATCGTGTTCATTTCTGGCTCCTTGTATGGCTTTGGGTGTTAGTTTAATGTAAATTGTTTACATTAGCAAGAGCAAGGTGTATGCTACAAATGAAATGCACAGCACAGAGGTAAATCGACCGTCCCAGACCAGAATGAGTAAGTACTGTCGCCTAATTCTGCATGAACTAGCGGTCATTGGCCACGCTTCGAACAATGAACTACTTGCACGCCTACGCACAGTTTTTCCCGAGTTGAGTGCCACCACAGTACATCGAGCTACTGCACGGCTTGCCAGGCGTGGCCTTATTGCCACCGCCCCCAAAGACACCAGTGGAGCAATGCGCTACGATAGCCAAATCCAGCCCCATGACCACTTCATGTGCGAACAGTGCGGGCGCCTAAAGGATGTCGACATCGCCGATGAACTCAATGCGTTACTGCGCAAAAAAATCGCCGACTGTGGCGCTTCCAGCCATGTAACTATTTATGGAATTTGTGCACATTGTAAAAGGAGGAAAACATGAAGAATGTACTTGCAAACATTGGGGCCGCGCTAGCGCTAATTGCCATCGGCCTGGGGCTCGTCACGGTTCTGAAGAGCAACCACAACGAGACCGGCCAGAAGACGCCTACAGTGGTCAGCCAACAAGCCAAAGACATCCAGGCAGAGGTTGCTAAAGGATCGCTCCTGCTCGATGTACGCACAGCCGAAGAGTTCAACGCCCGTCACGCCAAGGACGCAACTCTCTGGCCCATACAGGATATCCAGGCCGGCAAGCTCCCCGAAGTTGCAAAGGACAAGAAAATCTACGTGTACTGTCGCAGCGGCAACCGTTCCTCCCAGGCTAAGGCCTTGCTCGAACAAGCCGGCTTTACGAACGTCGTCGATCTTGGCGGGCTGACATCGCTAGAAAAAATGGGTCTGAGCATGGTGGGCAACAGCAAAACCCTATGAAAACTATAACCGTCTACAGTACTACGACGTGCCCATACTGCGTCATGCTCAAACGCTGGCTCGAAGAGAATAAGCTTCCATTTCAAGAATACCTCGTTGACCAAAACCCAATCGCCGCCCAAAACATGGTCCGCCTTAGTGGCCAGCGAGGCGTGCCATTTAGCACCATCGAGCATGAAGACGGCTCGACGGACAAGATAGTCGGTTTTGACCGCCAGCAGTTCGAAGCCGCGCTTTTCTAGAAAGACAGCCTAGGCAAACTTCATTTTGGGTTATGTATTGTTTTTGCTACAATACCCATACTAAGCATAACCACTATGACAAAAGCCAAAACTACACCAAAAAATGCCCCAAAATCAGCGCCAATAGTTCCTCATTTTGACCCAGACCAATTACTACAAAAAGGCATGGAAATGCCGGCCGTCGCCCTCGACATGACCGTAGAAACGGGCGCAAAGCTGGCAAGGGCCGTTCCATCGGTAGGCGTGTCTTCGGGGATGAAGAAAGCCAAAGATTATTGGAATGCGCTTGGGCCAGGCCTAACAACTGGCGCCAGTGACGATGACCCTTCGGGGATTGCTACCTATAGTCAGGCTGGGGCACAACACGGGTTTGGGCTCCTATGGCTTGGGCTCTGGACATTCCCGCTTATGAGCATTGTGCAGGAAATGTGCGCCCGGATCGGCATGGTGACGGGCAGGGGACTGGCTGGCAATATCCGCATGCACTTCTCGAAACCAGTACTGCGTATCAGCGTACTTTTGCTGTTCCTGGCCAACGCCTTCAACATCGGCGCCGACCTGGGTGCCATGGCGCAGGCCGTCCAGCTATTGCGACCAAATGTGCCATTTTGGGCGATTTTATTTGGGTTTACAGCTCTCAGTCTAGGGCTACAGGTGTACCTACCGTACCAAAAGTATGCAAAATACCTAAAATGGCTTGCGCTGGTACTACTTAGTTACATTTTTGCCGCTCTTCTCGCACGCATTAACTGGATGGATGCACTCCACCACACCCTTGTACCGCACGTCCAGCTCGATAAAAGCAGTCTACTGCTCATTTGCGCCATCCTCGGCACGACTATCTCTCCATATCTGTTTTTTTGGCAGACTTCACAAGAGGTAGAAGAGGAGATAAACCGTGGGGCAACCACTCTCCGCATGCGCCAAAGCGCAACAAAACCAGCGCAAATCAAACGCATGCGCGTAGACGTCTGGAGCGGAATGTTCCTCTCGAATGTAGTAATGTTTTTCATCATTGCAGCCTGCGGTGGCGTGTTGTTCCCGCAAGGTATTACCGACATCCAAACCTCTGCCCAGGCGGCCGAGGCGCTACGACCACTCGCAGGTGATGCCAGCTATTGGTTGTTTGCTATCGGTGTCATCGGCACCGGCATGCTTGCCATTCCCGTTTTGGCCGGAAGCAGTAGCTACGCCCTAAGTGAGGTTTTTCGCTGGAAAGAAGGACTGTACCGCGACATTAAACAAGCACACGCTTTTTACGGCGTTATTATCGTCTCGATGCTTGTCGGCCTCGGACTCAATTTTGTCGGTATAGATCCTATCAAAGCGCTAATTTACGCAGCAGTGGCAAACGGCATTGTCGCGCCACTCATTTTGTATTTCATTGT
>WBZP01003120.1_pt1 | contig 18316 bp, 9 predicted proteins | sample 5204301 | NCBI WGS metagenome assembly WBZP01 (sample SAMN12412401, study PRJNA552823) | activated sludge metagenome | isolation source: activated sludge from nitrification reactor of wastewater treatment plant... | place: USA: Pennsylvania | collected 2017 | reverse complement strand
CACCTGATAGGTCATTCCGGGAGTAAGCAGGGAAGGAAGCCCGAGATCCAGGGTGGCCGAAGTTCCAGCCAGAGGAAGGGGATTATAGTTTTGTGCAAAGGCCGGATGTGTGAGCCCGTAGTTCTGAACGATGGCTGAAGTGTCGTCTAATGCAATTGTGCTGTCACCATTGCAGTCGGCGTGTTTGTAGTTTAATCCATTTGGGAAGAACGAATACCAGTTCATGACATTGTTGGCAGCATAAAAAATGGAGATACTGTCACGAGCGGGACCTGATTGCTGGTTACCCAAACCCAGATAGAGAAAATCCTGCATGTCCACCACCAGATCGTCATTGGCATCTCCCGGCCACACATTGCTATAGGCAGGAGAACAGCCGGACCAGATCCAGTTGTTGCCGCTGCCGGTGGAATGGATGCCTGCATAGTATTGTCCGGAACCCATAACATCTACCTGGCCAAGCGTCAGATAATCGAGACAAGCCAAAGGCATATTCAGGTACAATGTACACGATCCGCTACTCATATAATCAGACATATAAACGTCATTTCCAGGCGTACCGTTGACTTCTATGTAATCATTGACGGTCAGCGTTTCAAAGTACAAAACAGGAGAAATACCCGGAACGATATTGATGATAAGCGTATCAGTTACCATGTACTGCACTTCACATCCCAATTCCATAATCCATTTATGAATAGTATCAGCCTGACCACCCCCGGTATTTAGGTACAGATACCCCTGCTGTGTAACTTCATTGGCATATATGGAATAGGTAAAATCGGCCATGGAATAATTATCAATAAACAGATTATTTAACCGGAGTTTATCCATCACGAAAATCCAACTTCTAATCAGCACAATGTTGGCCGAAGTAATGTTCAGGGTTTCTTGAAGATTCCAATCTACAATGACGTCAATCAGGTAAATGGTGGAGGTTCCAAGGTTGAAGAAATTACCGTCTTGTAAATACAGATTTCCATTCCAAAACAGATTGTGGTTATTACTGTTAAACGTGGAGGAATCGTAAACCACATCAAAATGATCGGTAATGTATAAATCGCTGTTCAGGTTAATGGTCACATTTCCTGCCCGTATCTCCAGAGCATAAAATGAAGTATATGGAGCATAGATATCGGACGTGGTGTATGGAGCATTGAATTCAATCGAAACAAAACCAAAGTCAACAGGGGATTCGAAATACAGGTTACCATATAATTCAATATCTCCTCCCCAGAAAATAAGCGTGAATGGCAGAGAATCCAATGTAAAATGGCGGCACTCCGTGGAAATTACATAGGTAAATATTGTATCCCCCTGTACCAAACCGGAGTTCAGATCTATATACACATCGTCAGTGGGGCCGGGAATCTGAGAATACACGATGGGTCCACCAGACGAAGAAGACCAGTGGCTGGTATCCGCCCATTCACCCTTTCCGCCAATCCAGTAGTAATCGGCGGCTATGGTGGTATTAACGAATGAGAAGAACAGAAACAGCAGAATGGAAGTAAATAATGCTTTCATAGAACGAAGGGGTAGTTTGATTTTACAGAAGGAATAAACTGAATAATATCAAAGGTAACAAGACAACTGATATTTTCAGTTATTACCATGAATAAAAAAGAATGACTTTTTTCAGGTGGTAAAACCAAATCGCTGTAACCCTTTTGCCAAAACAAATAATCGTTTTGCCAACGAAAGATATAGGTATACTATGTAAAAACAATCTGCATACGCAGCTTGCTTCAGTTTCTCACACTCAACCGGGCTACATTGACCATCCCCGTTGCGGGATCTGTGATGCGCACCAGATAAAGTCCCGCATTCCACCCGTGTGTATCCAGCAGGCTGCTGCCGTTTCGCATGAACCGGGTTTCAATCTGCGCCCCGCTGATTGAAAACACATCTAACAGTAATTCCTGTCCCGCATAGTTTTCAAAAAGTACCAGTGTTTGCGATGCTGTCGGATTGGGCATTAGCGTAATGTTGTTTACAGTAACTGCTGGTTCTTCAACCTGAGTAGTTGTGTTGCTCAATGTATTGAACACGGAATTTGTGATGACCGGTGGATTCAGATCAAAGAAAATAGCCGCAGCATTGGAGATAACTGTTGGATCCGGATTGGTGCTGTAACCAAAGCATCGGAAGAGAATATATCCATGACTGCCATCTTCATCCGTTGAACTGTCGGGCAGATAGATGTTATCGAAATACACCTTCAGGATATTGCCGCCATCCTTCAGAAAATAGGCCGGGTGTGAGGTCGCAATGATATACATGGTATTCGGGTCAATTCCCGGATCCAGTGTATCGGCCACCATCACATTATAGGCCGTGTCATTACCGGTATTCTGGAAGCGGATCAGGTAACGGAGTTCGGTGTTCATAGGAACAATATGGTTGGGGCCTTCACCGAGAGGAGTCACCTGTTTGTCGTTAGGATCATAAGAACAGCGTACCACATCATAACCTGAAGTGGAATCGGCATCCAGTATTTGTCCGCCGGCATCGTACAGATAACCAACCGTGTTTTGGATGAGTGTATCATTCGGCCCGGGCATCATAAATGTGGTGAAAAAAGAACGTGTTTCCGTTGGATTCAATGCATTGAAAGGAAAAGTGATGGAGTTACCGTTTACAATTCCTCCTGATGACCAGGTAGAGGGTGTAAGAACAGAATCAAAGGTAAATGTGACCATTCCGGAGTCCATATAGGTTCCGTTGTTCACCACATTCGTATAATAGGCCCGCAATGTACTGCAACGAGGTAGCGTGATATAGGAATAAACACTCAGGGCATGATACATACTGTCTGGCTGTAATGGAAAATCCAGTCCGGATTGATCAGAGCCAGACAGTGATATCAGATGCTGATAATTTGCCGGTACGGTATGATACGTGCCAGTGGGGACATAAGAAAGCTGATAGGTTCCGGAAGTGTCTGCGAAGATATAATCTCCGTTCCCGTCACTGTAGGTGATCTGTCCGGAAGGCTGCTTCATGATCTGCTGATTACTCAACGGAACATCCGGTCCGTTAAAGATACTGTCTCCGTTGATATCATAAAACACACGACCTTTCATCAGATACATCGGCTGGTTGCCATAACCGATACTAACGGTATCTGTATCCGAACATCCTGTTTGATCCATCACATAGAGATAGTAAATTCCTGCTCCCAGGCCGGTGATGGTTGGGGTGCCAGATCCGGTACTCCACCAATAGGTATATGGAGGCGTTCCTCCGTACACCTGTGCCGTAGCTGTACCATCAGTACATCCGGGACATGTTGGGTTTTGTGTGATAACTACTGCATATAGCGGGTTGCTTTGTCCGCTGATGGTTATCGTCAGCAATCCGGTGCAGAGTGTTCCCACTGCATCGGTTGCGCTGAACGAATAGGTTCCCGGACAGAGGTTGGGAATATTGAGAGTAGCGGTAGCTGTTCCGGTTGGAATACCATTGAAGTTAACAGCATAAGGCGGTGTTCCTCCCGAAAAGCTTAAAACAACAGAACCATTGCAGAGTCCGCAGATCGAATTATTGCCTACGGTGGCCGTAACAAAACACTGCGCCTGTATCAGGGCTGTGGAGAACATAAATAAAAGAATAAGGAGGGTAGATTTTCCTTTCATGGGGTTCCGGTTTTCGCAGTTTAAAAGTAAACATATTTTCAACACTGCACAATAAAAAAGCCGTCCCGCGAACGGAACGGCTTATGACGGGGGCCTTTATGGCGATTAGTTACGAACGACGCGCTGAACAGCTACATCGCTGCCAGAGCTGATACGAACGAAATATACACCCTGAGAAAGACCGCTCAGGTTAATGGTTGTCGGGCTTGTCCAACGGGCATATTGCTGTGAACTGATCACATTGCCAAGTACATCCACGATGCTTACGGTAACGTTTGCTTTGAAGTTCTTACTGGTTTCAAGATAAACGATGTCTCGTGATGGGTTTGGATAGGCCGACATTTCTGAAACAACATTGTTCTCAGCTACGCTGACCGGACCTGCTGACCAGCGATAGATACCATCTGTAGAAGCATCCACTGCAAAACCTCCGGCGAAACCAATGGTTGGGCTGATGAAGTCAAGTGAAACATAACCATCAACAGTGCTGATACCAGCCGTATCAAGCAGCTGCCAGGTTGAACCATCGTCGATAGACTGAGATGAACCACGACCAGAGGTGCTTGCACCACAGGAAATCATGGCTGTAGTTCCGGGAACATACATGAAGTCAGAACGGAACATCGGACCAACTGGAGCGACAACAGACCATGAGGCACCGGCATCGTTGGTGCGATAAGTAGTATAAGCACCGGAAGAATTTACACGCATAGCAAAACCATTGAGGCTGTCACGGAATGAAACAGTGGATACACCATTGCTTGTATTTGCAACACCCATGGTTGAAGCTGCCCATGTATAACCGCGGTCATAGCTGCGATATACACGTCCGTTGTTGGTTCCGAAATAAATGAAATCGCCAACGGCGCCATACACATTTACAATACCGTATTCTGATGCGGACAGCGGCGCAGGAATGCTGGCCGATGGAAGACGGGTCCAGGTTGCTCCGCTGTCAGTGGTGTTGTAAATTTCATAATATCCACCCTGAGGATCTCCCATCAGGAAGCCATTTGCTGCATCAAAGAAGTGAACAACGTTCGGGAAAGATACACCGGTTGAGGTATAAATCTGTCCGGAAGCAAGAGTGTCCCAGGTAGCACCACCATCCGAAGTTTTGAAAAGTAAACCACCGGCAGCAGCCGTGTTTTTGTAACAAATGATATAACAGGTATTGGAGTCAACTGCAGAGATGTTGCTGACATGGTAATTGGTGTCAGCGGTGAATGTGCCGGATGTCCAGGTAGCACCACCATCAACGGTACGGCTCCATAACTGAACACCAATACCGGAACCATCACCAATGCTGCTGGTAGCGGTCCAAACAACATTTGAATCCACGATATCAATATCGCTGGGGTACGCTGCAGCTACTGAATAGCTGATGTTTTGCATGGCCCAGTACTGAGCATTTGATTGTACCGTCATGCCTATTAAAAGAAGGATAAGTGTGTAGAGTTTTTTCATTTTGTGTTAATAGTTTAAGAGGTTCAAATGTAGGGATAAATATCTAAACTCAACGCCAGCATTAAAAGCGAAAACAGTTGATAATCAATAACATGTAGATGGTCTTTGTAAAAAAAATCCGGAATTTATTCAGCGGTAATATTTTGCCCGCTTTTTCGAAGAGGCAATTCGCCCAGTTTCCGGGATCCTGCAAAGAGCTCCAGCAACAGTGGTTCATCCGGAATTTCAGAAACGGGAATACTGAAACTCCAGAAGCCATTATTCCGGAAACGATAGGGAATAACACTGGAACGGAGATCAGGAAAGGAGGTGCTTTTTAATTTGAGTACGGTAGTTCCGTTGTTGGGCAGAATACCGTTCCCGGAAAGTTGAATACCAATATCAAAAAGAAACACATTGGGTTTCTGAAGCCTGACCTGACGGAGCTGTAATCTAACGGTACCTGTATACGAAGTATCGGAAGATAAGAGTGGCTGGTATTCACCTGCAGGTAACCGGAAATAGGATTCATTGAGTGTCGATTGGTCCTGAATGAGTTCACCCCATTTGATCCAATCCTGCGCTCCGGCCTCCATTCCTCTTTTTTTATTCCGCTCTATCTGGTCTTTCTCCAACGCTATGGTGACTGAATTTTCACGGCTTTCATAGGATGAAATAAGCAGTGTCTCAATCGGGAAACTCCATCCGGTCATGGCATAGGAGTTTTGTTCCAGAAGGTCGTCGGAGGCGATAGCTTTACGGATGTTGAGCGATTGAGCAGCCTGGCATAGTTCGGTAATGAAGTCAACACGTGCGGAAAACGGTTGTGCAGAGATGCGCAATACATCAAAGTGCATCAGCAGGATGAGCACCAGTCCAACAAAGGCGCCAAGACGGGCAATAAATGTGCGGGTAACCGTAATAACGGAAGCCGACACAATGGCCATCATCATAGGAACCGGCAGTAACATCCGTTCAAAATAATTGCTGAGCTCTTCGAAGCGGTGTGTAAGACTCATGATGAGCAGGAAGCCGGAGATGGCTGCCAGCAGATAACCGGCCTGCCACCAGCGACGGAACCAGAGCAGGCTGCCCATGGCCGTTAGGAAGATGATGGCCAGTACCGGTGCACCCTTCGCGAGTACAGCGGCATGATGCAGAAAGACCGGAAAACGAAAGGTGGTCAGATAGCCATAGTCGTTGTATTCGATTGCGTAAAAGGTTTTATCGTGGTCGTATTTGTCGAGCAGCAGAATCTTCAGTACGGTGATGGCCACGAGCGCCATGGTGAGCATCGTAATAAAATATTTCCGGCCATTTCCCGGATATAATCCCGGACGTGATTTCTGAAAAGACCACCAGAACAAAGTAAAGAACAGCGGATAAAACAACAGTGGATGGGAGAAGATGATCACCGCCGCGAGAAGGATAAGGACAACATACCTGAACCGGAAGGTACGATCAAGTAATCCCATCCATACCGGCAACAGCGCACCGGCCTGCAATAATTCAGTTACGGGACAAAAGAAACTATACCGCACCGTAAGCGAGAGAATCAATAACAGGGATACGATCCCTTTTCTCGACTCAAAACCATACGCGAGCAGCAGAAATATCAGATAATACCATAAGATATCTCCAAGACTAAACAGAATTGCAACAAAACTCAGCGGAAGCTTCAGCCAGATGCCGATCACCGGTAGCACCTGCGACACAAAACCAATCGGGCGCTGATGTGCGATGAAGAAAAATTTTCTGTCGATGAGTTCATACAAATAATGCCCCGCATCAAACGCCTGACGTTCTTTCCAGAATACAACTGAGATCAATGCCAGCCCCAGAAAAAACAGATGCCCTGTGATCTGTAGTACGATCAGGTCCCGTCGGATATCCGGATGGCGGCGTTGCAAGGGTGGTAAATTTTGTTAAAAATATAAAAATTTACTTGTTCGTACAGGTCGGGGTATTTTCTGATCCGGATAAAAAGGCCGCCTGCACTATGGTTGCGCTAAACGTATGGGAAGAACAGGATGTGATACCTGAAAATTCCTGTTGAAAATAAATTTGGCCCGGTTCAGTAATAATTTGTTGCAACGTGGAATGTTCAATATGTTATTTAGTGGAACCAAACAATATTAAGATGAAAACAATTCAGAAGTTTATCGTGATTGCCGGACTTTGTGTCCTTGCCTCATCCGGCTGTAAAAAAGAGGATAATAGTTCACCTTCCGGTAATTCCTCCATTCAAGGTTCATGGAAGGTAACCTCATATACAGAGGATGGTATTGATCATCTTTCCTGTTTTACAGGATATATATTCAACTTTAATAGTGGTGGAATTGTATCTGCCGTTCATGGCAGCAGCTCCGTATCAGGAACATGGTCAACAGGTAGCGACGATAGTCAGAGCAAACTTTATCTGCAATTCAGCGGTTCATCCTGCTTTCTGGAGATCAGTGATGACTGGCATATTCTGGAACAAACGGCTACGAAAATCCGTCTGGAAGATGTAAGTGGAGGAGGAGGAGGAACGGATTTGCTTACTTTTGAAAAAAACTGAACCATTGTGCAAGTAGAGGGAATGCATCAGGCTGTCTACAGCTAATCGTCTCTGTACTTTCTACGTTAAAATTCTTGAGAAAAACAACTGATCGTAAGGATCTGTCGTTTAGTTCAGACATCCCGCTTGCTGTAGCTAGTGCAGCGCGTGGGATGTCTCTACGTCATTCCGCCAACGACCACCACAATCTCTCCTTTGACGCCTTTTTCTTCAAAGTCCTTTTTCAACTCAGACAAGGTTCCGCGTTTTGTTTCCTGAAACAGCTTCGAGACCTCCCTGCTCACAGCGGCCTGACGCTCTTCTCCGAAAACCGCCATACATTCATCAAGTAGTTTCACGAGCCGAAAGGGCGATTCATAAAAAACAATCGTACGGTCTTCTTCTTTCAGTTTCAGTAGTCTCGTCTGCCGTCCCTTTTTCTGTGGTAAAAACCCTTCAAACACAAACCGGTCGCAGGGAAGCCCGCTCATCACCAGCGCCGGAACAAAGGCAGTGGGACCGGGCAGGCAGTTAATTTCGATACCTTCACGAATACATTCCCTGACCAGCAAAAAGCCCGGATCACTGATACCCGGCGTTCCCGCATCACTCACCAGTGCAATCTGCTGTCCTTCCTGCAGCATGCGGACAATCTCTTTTACCGCCGCATGTTCATTGTGCTGATGGTGTGCCAGTACCCGTTTCTCAATACCGAAATGCTGGAGCAGGACCTTTGTTGTACGGGTATCTTCTGCAAGAATGATATCTGCGGTTTTTAAGACCTCCAGTGCACGCAGTGTAATGTCCTGCAGGTTGCCAATTGGAGTGGGGACGAGGGTAAGCATGGTGTTGAAGGCCTCAAAGTTCATTTTTCCTAGCTGATATTTAAAGGAATTCTGGATTGTTTTTAAACAAATTGTATGATAAGGACCGGAATCATTGCAGGATAAAGCTGTATTCATTACCTTGTGATCATGGCTGGCAGCCCTCCGGCCGTAACTGCTCATATTATATAGCCTATGAATCTCCTGGAATTAAAACACCGGTTGCTCCTGCTACTGGTGTGTATCACCCATTGGTCCGTTGCGCAGCAACAGAAAATCCTTCTGCAAAGCGGCCCCGTTGTCACTACAGATAACCTGAACGAATTTATCTCCGGCCCGCAGCCGGGAGATGTGGTAGCCGGATATTATTACCGGTTTTTACAGTTTAATGCACTGCCCGATAAACGCCTGATCGAGGAGATGTCTGCAACAGGTCTGGTGATCATGGACTATATCCCTGCCAATACCTATTTGACGGCTATCCCTCTCCGTTATGACCGCACACAATTGAAGCAATTCGGTGTGTTTGCCGTAGAGGTTCAAACCCCGGTTCAGAAGGTAAGTCGTGTGATTCTGGGTGGTTTTCCCGATTGGGCTTTCAAGGAACCGGGAATGGTGGAGCTGGATGTGAAATATCATGCGAACCTGCCCTTGCCACTGGTGCTGGAGTCGGCCGGTAAACTGGGACGTGTAACTGCGATGCATCCGGAGAATTTCACCATCACCATGCGGATGAGCGAATTCTCGATGATGCAGGTAGCGGCCCAGCCCTGGGTGTTTTTTATCAATGCCGTTTCTGCTCCGGATATTAAAGATGATACCAAGGGCCGAAGCCTGCACCGCTCGAATGTAATCAACACCGATTTTGTGACCGGCCGGCATTATGATGGATCCAACGTTACCGTCGCCATAGCGGATGATGGATTTGTGGGTCCGCATATTGATTTCACAGGACGCATGACCAATTTCGCCACCGGTACCGGGCAGACGCACGGCGACATGACCAGCGGCATCTGCGTTGGCGCAGGTAATCTCAATCCGGTGATCCGCGGCATGGCAACCGGAGCGTACCTCTATACCTATAACATCAGCGGCTATCCGCAAATTATTAATGCCGTGGCCAATTTCAACACCTACGGAATTGTAATTACTTCCACCTCCTATTCGCAGGGCTGTAATGCATATACAACCGATACTCAGTTCGGGGATAACCTGCTCTACAATAACCGTCAGCTGATGTTTGTGTTTTCAGGCGGGAACTCGAACGGATCGGATTGTGGTTATGGGGCCGGTACGCAATGGGGAAATATTACCGGTGGCTATAAACAGGGTAAGAATGTAATCGCCTGCGGAAACCTCGATGAACTGGAAGTACTGGATCCAACCAGCAGCAAGGGACCATCATCTGACGGACGTATCAAACCAGATATCTGCGCAAATGGAAGAAACCAGCTGAGTACAGATGAAAACAACACCTATCAGGTAGGTGGAGGTACTTCGGCGGCCTCTCCGGGAGTAGCCGGTGTTACCGCTCAATTGTATCAGGCGTATAAACAACTTATCGGCGCGACGAACCCTCCGGGCGCATTGATAAAAGCTTGTTTGTTGAATTCAGCGGAAGATATCGGCAACGCCGGTCCTGACTTTACCTATGGCTGGGGACGTATCAATGCCATCCGTGCCTTACAGGTTTTAGAGAATAACCGGTACCTCACCGATAGCGTCACTCAAGGCAATACCAAAACGCATACGATTGCGGTACCGGCCGGCACCCGCGAATTAAGGGTGATGGTGTATTGGGCCGATGTGGGGGCATCTCCCGCTGCAGCCCCTGCACTGGTCAATAATATCAACATGCATGTGACGGATCCTTCCGCTGTTTCGTGGAATCCATGGATACTGGACAAGACCCCGAATGCAGCAGCCTTGAATAGTCCTGCTGTACGCGGAGTGGATAGTCTGAATAATATGGAACAGGTAACACTGGCCAACCCCGCTGCCGGTAATTACACGGTAAATATTAACGGATACGCCTTACCGTCAACCGGTGTTCGCTATTATCTGGTTTGGGAATTCAGAACCGATGCCGTTTCTATCACATATCCAAACGGTGGTGAAGGTTTTGTGCCGGGTGAAACGGAAGTAATCCGCTGGGACGGACAACGCGATCTCGGCACCTATACGCTCGATTATACAACCAATAACGGTGCTACATGGACAACCATAGCCGCCTCTATTGCACAGAATGTTCAGCAATACAGCTGGCTCGTGCCTTCTGTTAACTCAGGACAGGTGAAACTGCGCATCACCCGTGGTGCGAATACAGATATGTCGGATACTTCGCTGGCTATTATCGGCGTCCCTTCCGGACTCACCATCGCCTGGGCTTGTCCGGATAGTTTGCGGTTAACCTGGAATGCGGTCAGCGGTGCGGCAGGTTACACTGTTTACAAACTCGGAAATAAATACATGGAGCCCGTCGGCACTACTACTTCAACAGCGTTCGTTGTGACGGGTGTTAATCCTTCGTCGGAATACTGGTTCAGCGTATGTGCCAATACATCGGCAGGTAATAAAGGACGAAGAGCGTTGGCGGTTAAAAAGTCGGCCGGCTTGTTCTCCTGTCCGATGCCGTTAGATGTTGCCCTCGACACTATCAACAGTCCTAACCATGGCAACCTTAGTAATTGCCAGAACACCGCAGCTGTTCCGGTTACCGTGACGATTGAAAATACCGGACAAAATGCGGTCAGCAATGTTCCGGTCAGCTACCGTATCAACGGAGGTGCAATCGTTACCGGGAATTATCCGGGCACCATCAATCCCGGCACATCGGTTACCTACACATTCGGCGCACCGCTGGATCTCTCCGCTCCCGGCAGTTATTCAGTGCAAGCGTGGGTAAGCTATCCGGGCGACATGAACATTTATAATGACAGCGATGCCGTTGTATCTGTTTCCAGTCCGGTGCTGAATACTCCGGTTTCTGAAAACTTTGAGGGAGCCACCTATCCGCCTTCCGGATGGAGCCTTGTGAACCCGGATGCTTCCTATACCTGGGAACGAAGAACAGGTATCACCGGCGCAACGGGCACCACCACAGCAGCCAATTACATAAACAACTATACGTATAACTCACCCGGTGCAGAAGACTATCTCATGACCCCAACAATCAATCTTCAGACTGCTGCTACTGCTGAATTCACATTCGATGTAGCGTATGCCCGGTATGGCGCAGGATATGAAGATGGGCTGAGAGTAGATATCTCCACCGATTGCGGGCAAACCTGGAATACGACCGGATATCTCAAAACCGGACTTACACTGGCAACGGCAGGTACAGTAACCAGTCTTTTCACACCTACCTCTGCTGCACAGTGGCGTAAGGACACAATCAATCTCACCCCCTGGGCAGGGAATAAAGTGATGTTGCGTTTTGTCAACATCAACGATTATGGTAACAGCCTGTACATAGACAATGCAATGGTTACAAGTGTTGCCGGTAATGTATCTCTTACGCTGGGTTTAAATCTGGAAGGGTTTTATCTGTCGGGCGGGCAGATGACCCCTGTACGGTTGAATGCCGGTGTCGGAACTGATCCGCTTGCGGTTGACTCTGTTACCGCACGACTCCACCAGCCTGTCGCTCCCTTTGCTGTTGTCGCGTCATCGACGGCCATGCTGAGCACTTCCGGACTGGCCACATTCAGTTTTCCGGCTGCCCAGTTAAATAGCAGTTATTATATATCCGTCCAATACCGGAATACCATTGAAACCTGGAGTAAAACGCCGGTGCTGATGAGTCCTGTAACGACCTATAATTTTAAAAATATGACGCCGCTGCTGCCGGTTCAACCCACCGGGAGTCAAAACGGGACGCAAAAAGAGTAATTCAGCCACTGCGAATTGAACCAGAGGAGCAACCGGACCAGATCCGGTTGCTCCTGTCTTTTCGGTACCCTCCGGTTATGATGACGGCACCCTTAAAACACAAGGATTCTCCGCCTTCGGGCCTTTGTATAGCTGTTTTTTATACCTTCGGATGGCGGGAGCAGGCAGACAACACTTCCTCCCGGTCAAAACAAAACCAATACATGAAACATTTACGCCTTCTCTTTACCTCTGCCTGCCTGGCTTTTGCCTTGCATGCGGAAGCACAGCAGCCGCAACCACTGTATCTCCAAAGCGGAACAGTAACACCGGCGCCAAACCTCCATGAATTTGTACAGTCACCTGTACCAACCGATCGCTTTGGTGACTGGTACTACCGCGTACTGCAGTTTGAAACACTGCCTTCTGAACAACAAAAGGAAGCCATGCGGCAGAGTGGAGTGTTGCTGCTGAATTATCTTCCGAAAAACGCCTTCGTTGCGGCTATCCCCGTCCGTTATGACCGCACCCGTCTTGCCGGTTTCAACGTAACTGCGGTGCATGCACTTACACCACATCAGAAAATCAGCAAGCTGATCATCGGCGGTTTCCACGACTGGGCCATCAATGCTCCCGGTACAGTGGATCTGAATGTTCAATACCAGTCCAATCTCCCCCTCAGCATGATTCTGACGGCGGCAAGGAAACACGGTGAAGTACTCGGCACACTCGAAAAGGCACATACGGTGCAGGTACGCATCAGCGATTTTGGTCTGATGGCCATTGCTGCTGAACCCTGGGTAAGCTATGTGAATTCCATTCCGGCTCCGGGAGAAAAAGAAGATACCAAAGGCCGTTCACTGCATCGTTCCAATTACATCAACAGCGATTGGGCCAACGGACGTCATTACGATGGAAGCGGAGTCACCGTAACCATTGCCGATGATGGGTTTGTAGGTCCGCATATCGATTTTACCGGTCGCATGACCAACCAGGCCACAGGCGCAGGAGCTACGCACGGCGATATGACCAGCGGCATCTGCGTGGGTGCAGGTAATCTTGATCCAACTATTCGCGGAATGGCCACCGGTGCTTACCTGTATACGGTAAACTGGAGCAGTGCTTATGACTGGATTACTGACGCAGTACAGCGTCACAATGATTATGGAATTGTTATCGCGTCTACTTCCTATTCTCAGGGATGTAATGAATATACTACAGAAACACAGCTGGGAGATAACCTGCTTTACGACAATCAGTATCTACAGTTTGTTTTTTCGGCCGGTAACAACGGTGGAGGAGATTGTTCCTATGGTGCCGGTTCCGGCTGGGGAAATATCACCGGTGGATATAAGCAGGGAAAGAACGTGATTGCCTGTGGTAACCTCGATGCGCTGGAAGTACTTGATAATACCAGCAGCCGCGGACCATCATCCGACGGACGCGTAAAACCGGATATCTGCGCCAACGGGAAAGACCAGCTCTCCACCGACGAGAACAACACTTATCAGGTAGGTGGAGGTACTTCCGCTGCTTCACCGGGAACAGCAGGTGTTTTCGCACAGCTCTATCAGGCCTGGAAAGAAACACATAGTGATACGTTGGCACCGGCACCGCTTATAAAAGCCGCCATGCTCAATTCTGCAGAGGATATCGGTAATCCAGGACCCGACTTTACTTACGGATGGGGCCGTGTGAATGCTTATCGCGCAGTGAAAGTGATAGAAGATAATACCTGGATCACCGGTACAGTTTCAAATGGTTCCTCTAACACGCATACCATCAATGTACCGGCTGGTACAACTCAATTACGTGCGATGATATACTGGGCGGATCCGGGTGGAACACCGCTCGCTGCTCCTGCGCTGGTAAACAACCTCAATATGCAGGTGACCGATCCGTCTTCTGTAGCCTGGAATCCCTGGATCCTCGATCCTACCCCTAATGCTTCTAACCTCAACACTCCTGCTGTGCGCGGTGTTGACAGTCTCAATAACGCAGAGCAGGTGACCATCGACAATCCTGCTGCCGGAGCATATACAGTCTCTATTAACGGTTATGCGGTACCGTCAACATCCGTGAACTATTATCTGGTGTGGGAATTCAGGACCAACGATGTTACCTGGATCTATCCAAATGGAGGAGAAGGGTTCGTTCCGGGAGAAACAGAAGTGCTGCGCTGGGATGGCCAACGCAATCTCGGCACGTATACACTGGAATATACCACTAACAATGGCACTACCTGGAACGTGATTAACAGTACGGTTCCGCAAACATTGCAGCAATTGAGCTGGGTTGTTCCCAATAGTGTTTCAGGGGCTGTGAAATTCCGTATCAGCCGCAATGGTTACAGTGACGAATCAGATACCACTCTGGCCATCATCAATGTGCCCGGTGGTATTACGGTGAACTGGGCCTGTGCTGATTCGATGAATATTTCCTGGAACAGTGTAACCGGTGCTGCGGGCTATGAAGTGTATGCGCTTGGTGCAAAATACATGGATGCTGTTGGTACATCAACAACTACCAACCTCACTTTTTCAGGAGTTAACCCTTATAATGATAACTGGCTGAGCGTTGCTGCCATTACTGCGGATGGTAACAAAGGCCGTCGAGCATATGCAGTGAATAAGTCGCCGGGTTTGGTTAATTGTACTTATGCGATTGATGCGGAAGTATTGTCAATAGCAAGTCCGGGCAGTACCTTGCTGGGCTGTCATGATAACACCGCTGTTCCGGTTGCTGTAACTATTCAGAATACCGGAGCGACACCGATCACCAGCATCGATCTCCACTATCAGATTGATGCCGGTCCTGTTGTTACCGAATCGTTTACCAGTACTATTGCACAGGGCAGCAGCCAGCTGTTTACATTCACGATACCAGCTGATTTGAGTGTGATTGCTACTTATCAGTTGAGTGTATGGGCGACACTTGCAGGTGATCAGAATTCCTTTAACGATTCCATATCACAATCCGTGGAGGTATTGCCGGGCTTATCGCAGGTATTACCGGTGATAGAAGATTTTGAAACCTCCGGATTGTGCAGTGATGCCACCAACTGTGAAGTAACAGTATGTCCGTTGGCCAATGGTTGGGTAAATGCAACCAACGGCGATGCAGATGATATCGACTTTCGTGTACAGGATGGATCCACTCCATCCACCGGTACTGGTCCGGATGTGGATCATACCTCCGGTACAGCTTCCGGCAAGTACGCTTATCTGGAAGCCAGTGCCTGTTTTGCAAAGCGTGCAGAACTGTTAAGCCCGTGTATCAACCTGAGCGGAGCCTCAAGTCCGCACCTGACCTTCTGGTATCATATGTACGGTGCCGACATGGGTTCATTGCATATTGACATCCTTTCTCAGGGAACCTGGACCAACGACGTCATGACCCCTATTACAGGAGATCATGGAAATAGTTGGTTGCAGGAAGATGTGGACCTTACTCCATGGATTGGCGAGATCATCACGGTTCGTTTCAGAGGAATAACAGGAGCAGACTATCAGTCAGATATCGCAATTGATGATATCAATGTTATTGAAAATACGGCGGCACCGATCATTGTATTTATGGCCGATAAACTGAGTGTTTGTCAGGGTGAAGTAGTAACGCTGACGGATATGAGTCTGAATGCTCCTGCAACGTGGACCTGGACCATTACACCCAACACATTTAGTTTTGTGAACGGCACCAATGCCAACTCTCAAAACCCACAGGTGGTATTCAATGCTTATGGAACTTACGATGTAGAGCTCAGCGCAACGAATGGTTTTGGTGCAAACAACCTCGTTAAAAACGGATATATAAGTGCGGTGACACCAGCTGCCGTACCATTGGCCGAAGACTTTGATGGTGGTGCGTTCCCCCCTTCTTACTGGAGAGTTGAAGATTCCGGCCAGGGAACTACCTGGGCTTCTTCCACCGTAACCGGTGCGGGTGGTACCTCTACAGATGTTGCCAGCTTTGACAATTACACGCTGAACTCAATAGGCGCTGAAGATTATCTGCGCACCATGGAAATAGATCTTACTACAGCTGCAGGCGCAATGCTCACCTTTGATGTAGCCTATGCTCCTTATGTTGACAGTACTTATTTTGATCAGCTGCGTATTGACGTTTCCACTGACTGCGGCGCCAACTGGACCAACGGAGTATATCTCAAGGGAGGTGTGACACTTGGCACAGTACCGATTACCAATGTGCAATGGGCACCATCACAGGCGGCTGACTGGAGAAGAGATAGTGTACTCCTCACCGGATTCACCGGGTCCAATGTTCAGATCCGATTCACCAATATCAATGACTTTGGTAATGTACTGTATATCGACAATGTGAATATCGATATCACTACCAGTCTTGGTGATCCGGCGTCAGTTGGTAACGTCAGCGTCTATCCGAACCCATCTGCCGGTGCGTATAACCTCGAGCTGAAAAACAGCAAGAGCGAACGCCTCAGTTATGAAGTGACCGATCCGGAAGGACGACTTATTCTTTCCGAAATCATCAATGCCAAATACGGTTACAACGGACGCATTGATCTTTCAAAATCTGCTCCTGGCGTATATCTCTTAAAGATCAACGGAGATAACGGCAGCAAAACGATCAAGCTGATCCGTTATTAATTCATTACAACTTTTAGCGGGGCGGATGATTCGACAGAATTGTCCGCCCCGTTTGTTTTTAATAGAAGCGTGCCGCACGAAGTACGGGGTTTCAGAGATACAGAGTTACAGAGTTACAGAGGTACAAAGTGCTTGCGCTTCGGGGATATTGTGATGTAATGGTATTGGCTGGTCGGGATCGGCCATGCGAAGAAGAAGAGCATCCCGCTTGCTTCGCAAGGCGGGAGCGAAAGAGGAACAAGAGGAACAAGAGTTGGTAGTGGCTGGTCGGGACCGGCAATGAAAATAAATGTGACCTTATATGTCATACTCAGGGCAGGTCTCGACCTGCCCGTACAAGATTGGTAGTGGCCGGTCGGGACCGGCTATGCGAAGAAACTATAAAAGTTCACACCGGCCATGCGAAGAACGTTGATGTTCGCAGTATTTGCATTTAAAATGTATTTGTAATTCGTCACAGAAAATAGAGTTTTTATTTGCTCCGGAAACGAACCGACAAATCCTGTTAAATTTTTACCTCAAATCCCAGCACAACCTGAAAACTAAAAATTAACTTTAAACTTTAAACTTTAAACTTTAAACCTTAAACTTTAAACCTTAAACATCCCACCACCACCCGCCTCTCCGGATGGGTTTTATAATAGATTTGTAATAGAATTTTTAACGGGCATATAAACAGGGGTTTTTTTCAGTTGAATTTATTTTAACTGTTTGTAATCTGCGCTTATGATGTGTATCTTTACCTATTGAAATAGAAGAAAATCAATTACGCATATAGTTATGATCCATTTGAAGCCACAATATATTACGAACGATACAGGAAAAAAAATTTCTGTAGTTCTACCAATCAAGGAATTTAAAGCCATCGTTGAACAATTGGAAGAATTGGAAGATATACGTCTTTATGATGCCGCCAAAAAAGTTAAGGGAGATTCTATAGATATTGATATAGCTTTTAAGAAACTCGAAGCGCGTAGAAAAAGACGATAATGTTTAGAGTTACCATTAGTAAACCTGCTTTAAAGGTGCTTGAGAAAATCAACGACCCGTGGTTTTCACAAATAAAAAAAGCAATTTACGCCCTGTCTTCTAATCCACGACCACGGGGTTATAAAAAACTAACTGGTCGAAACGGATATAGAATACGTGTAGCTGATTATAGAGTAATTTATGAAATCCATGATGATCATTTAATCGTTGATATTATTACGATTGGACATAGAAAAGAGATTTATAATTAACTTATCACTACTGTCCGATAAAAGTAAGGCAAATCAATAGATTATAAATAGCAAAGGCTCTTTCCTTTTAAGGATTGAGCCTTTGGTGTTATTTTGTAGTTACGACACAACAGAATAACATGAGCAAAAG
>WBZP01003119.1_pt1 | contig 18320 bp, 17 predicted proteins | sample 5204301 | NCBI WGS metagenome assembly WBZP01 (sample SAMN12412401, study PRJNA552823) | activated sludge metagenome | isolation source: activated sludge from nitrification reactor of wastewater treatment plant... | place: USA: Pennsylvania | collected 2017 | reverse complement strand
ATCGACGTCAAATCGCCCGACCCGATTGCCGGCATGGTCCTGCAAGGCATGATCGCTCCGGGCTACATGGCCACCCAGGTCGACATCGTGAACAGCGATCGGGTCGCCCAGCGCGTAGCCAAGCTGCTCAAGCTCGACCAGGTGCCGCAGATCCAGCAGCAATGGAAGGACGACACCGACGGCAAGGGCGACATCACCATCTGGCTGGCCAACCTGCTGCAAAAAAAGCTCGACGTCAAACCTTCGCGCGAAAGCAATGTCATCACCATCAATTTCAAGGGCGCCGATCCGGCCTTTGCCGCCGCGGTGGCCAACGCCTTCGCCCAGGCCTACATCGACACCACCATCGATCTCAAGGTGGAGCCCGCCAAGCAATACGCGGCCTGGTTCGGCGAACAGTCGAAGCAACTGCGCGAACGTCTCGAAAGCGCCAAGGCCAAACTTTCCGAGTACCAGCAGCGAAAGGGCATCGTCGCCACCGACGAACGTCTGAACTATCAGAACCAGCGACTCCTTGAACTGCAAAGCAGCCTGGTGGCCGCCGAATCCCAGGGCGCCGACGCGCAGAGCAAGCAAATGAGCGGCGGCGGCGACACCGTGCAAGACGTCATGCAGAATCCGGTGATCCTCCAGCTCAAGTCCGACATCGCCCGCCTCGAAGCCAAGCTTCAGGAAATGAGCGGCAACCTCGGCAAGAATCATCCGCAGTTCATGCGTACCGAAGCGGAACTGGCGTCGCTGCGCTCGCAGATGCAGGCCGAGACGCGAAAGATTTCATCCAGCATTTCTACCAGCGGCCGAGTCAGCAAGGCCAAACAGGCCGAACTCCTGGCCGCCATCGAAGCCCACAAGAAGCGCATTCTCGACCTCAAGGCCGAACGTGACGAAGTCAGCGTGCTGCAACAGGATGTCGATTCGGCCCAGCGCGCCTACGAGGCCGTCAGCCAGCGCTTCACCCAGAGCAATCTGGAAAGCAATTCGACGCAGACCAACGTCTCCGTGCTAACCCCGGCGTCGCCGCCGCTCGAGGCCTCCTCGCCGAAAATACTGCTCAATACGCTGGTCTCGATCTTCCTCGGCACGCTGCTCGGCGTCGGCGCCGCGCTGGTCCTCGAGCTGCTCGACCGTCGCGTGCGCTCGGCCGAAGACCTCGAGCAGACCCTTGAATTGCCCGTCCTGGCCGACCTGGCGCCGGCCAAGGGGCCGCGGGTAGGGCTCATGGCGCGCCTCACGCGTCGGCGGCTGGCCCGTCGCGGCCATGCTCCCGCCGTCGCCTGAGCCCCGCGTCGAACCCAACCCGCCGATACCAACCCGCCTTCGGATCACCACCATGCAAACACCCAGCCGCGACAGCGCAGACCGTCACATCGGCGCCATCCTGATCGATGCCGGCAGGCTCACCGCGGCTAACGCGGAAAGCATACTGCGGCTGCAAAAGGAGGAGCATCTGCGCTTCGGCGATGCCGCCATCAAGCTTGGCCTGCTGACCGCGGACGACATCGCCTTTGGTCTGGCCCGGCAATTCGACTACCCCTATCTGCGCAAGGGCGACGGCGTGGTTGCGGCCGACCTGATCGCCGCGTATGAGCCCTTCAGCCCGCAGGTCGAGACCCTGCGCGCCCTGCGCAGCCAGCTCATGCTGCGCTGGTTTACCGGCGACCCGGAGCGCAAATCGCTGGCCATCGCCAGCCCGGGCCAGCGCGAAGGCCGCAGTTGGATCGCCGCCAACCTGGCCGTGGTGTTTTCCCAACTCGGCGAGAACACGCTGTTGATCGATGCCGACATGCGCAACCCCAGCCAGCACACGCTGTTCAAGCTCGAAAACCGCGCCGGCCTGTCGTCCAGCCTTTCCGGTCGCGGCGACCCCACCGATGTGAAACGCATTGCGTCCTTCATCGGTCTTTCCATCCTGCCGGCCGGACCCACTCCGCCCAACCCGCAGGAACTGCTCGGCCGGCCCCAGTTCGCGGCGCTGCTGGCGCAGCTTCGCGGCCAGTTCGACGCCATCATCATCGATACCCCCGCCGCGGCCGCCTATGCCGATGCCCAGACCATCGCCGTCCGGGCCGGCGGCGCCCTGCTGCTGGCCCACAAGCACCAGACCTCGCTCGACGCCCTCGGCGCCCTGACCGAAAGCCTGCGCCAACTCGGCGTGCAGCCGGTGGGCAGCGTGATTTCCGAATTCTGAGGTTTGTCCGTTCCTCTAACCATTGCCGAGGCCCACCAACGCCAGTCGAAAAAAGGAGATCGCCAGCGTCCCGAACCGCGCCAAGGGCGCCGCCGGCGGATCCGGAACGCGGATCCGCAGCGCCATGGAGATCGGCAGCCTCCTCCGCAACCAAAACAACCAGTGGCTGTCCCAGGCCGAAGGAACCCCGAAAATGCCAGGCGACCTCATGCGCTCCGCCCGCACCAGTACAGCGGGGCCTCTCCCTCGAACCTTGCTCCTCGATAGCCGTCCGCCCCGTCCCGCCGGCGCCGACATTCCCGCCCCTTGAACGTTGCTCCCTGACGCTGGCTCCTTGAACCTCGATCTTTCCCCCTCGAACCCGCGCGCCACCCTCCTGACCTGGGGGCCGATCGCGGCCGGTCTGGCCATACTCTACGGCCCGACCTTCGTCGACCTGTTCCGCGGCATCTGGAGCACCGACGAGCAGGCGCACGGCCCCATCGTGCTTGGCGTCGCGTGCTGGCTGGTGTGGCGCAACTGGCCGGCGATGTGGCGCCGCAGCGAGGGCGCGCCGACCTCTGCCGCGGGCTGGCCGGTAGTCGTCATCGGCCTGCTGCTCTATATCGTCGGCCGCTCGCAGGAAATCCTGATGTTCGAGGTCGGCTCGCTGATCTGGTTGCTGGCCGGCACCCTGCTGCTGATGCGCGGCGCCGCCGCGGTCAAGGCGCAGTGGTTCGCCTTCTTCTTCATGTTGTTCATGATCCCGTTGCCGCAGCAACTGGTGGATACGGTCACCATGCCGATGAAGATGGCTGTGTCCTACGCCGCCGAGAACATCCTGTATGCCGTGGGCTACCCGATCGCCCGCAGCGGCGTGGTGCTGCAGATCGGCCAGTACCAGCTTCTGGTCGCCGACGCCTGCGCCGGGCTGCATACGCTGTTCACCCTCGAAGCGCTGGGCCTGCTCTACCTCAACATCGTGCGTCACGACTCGCTGTTCCGCAACGTCGCCCTGGCGATCCTGATCGTGCCGATCTCGTTCGCCGCCAATGTGATCCGCGTGATGGCGCTGACCCTGATCACCTATCACCTGGGCGACGCGGCCGGGCAGGGCTTCCTGCACCGCTTCGCCGGCATGGTGCTGTTCCTCAGCGCGCTGCTGCTGATCATCGGCGTCGATTCGCTGCTGCAGGCGGGCTTGCGCTTCCGCCGGCGGCACCGCCGGCGAGAGTCGGCGCCGGCGGGACGGTGACGCGATGAACCTCGTCCGCAAGAGCCTGCTGCTGCTGGGGCTGATGCTTGCCGCATCGGCCTCGGCCATCGCGCTGCGCCCGTCGGCCAGGGTCGCCGACGAGCGGCCGCCGATCGACCTGAAGACGCTGATCCCTGCGCAGTTCGGCGACTGGCACGAAGACCTTCAGGGCGCGGCTTACGTGGTCAATCCGCAGCAGGAGGCATTGATCGAGAAGATCTACAGCGAAACCCTGTCGCGAACCTATGTCAATAGCAAGGGATATCGGATCATGCTGTCGATCGCCTATGGCGACGACCAGAGCCGCGCCACGCAAGTGCACAGGCCCGAGGTCTGCTACCCCGCCCAGGGCTTCCAACTGCTAGACAAGACGGACACCACCTTCGCCTCGTCGTTCGGCACGCTGCCAGTGACGCACATCGATACGCAACTGCGGCAGCGCCACGAGCCGGTGACCTACTGGATCACGGTCGGCGACCGGATCGTCCAGGGCAACGTGCAGAAGAAACTGGCCGAAATGGCTTTTCGCTTCGCCGGCAAGATCCCGGATGGCCTGCTGTTCCGCGTCTCGTCCATCGACCGTGACACAGCAAAGGCCTACGCCATCCAGGCCGGCTTCATCAACCAACTGCTTGCCGCGCTGACACCCGAACAACGCCAGCGCCTTGCAGGTTCCTTTGGCAGAAGCTGAGGTGGGGAGTGCCCTACGCGCTAGCGCCATCAAGCCAGCCGCGCGAGCCAGTAAGTGCCATTGGGCTAGCCCTCGACATCCAGTACTCAGTTGATGGCTGCACTGAAGAACGTCGCGTTTATGGGGGCGAGCACCGCTGTCAGATTGGTTTTTGGCCTGCTAACGTTTGCACTGCTGGCCCGTTTGCTTGGCCCAAGCGCCTTTGGTGCTTTGATGCTGTGGTTGTCGATCGCTACCCTGGTTGCAATGCTCGCCAACTATGGTTTCACGCCCTATCTCTTGAGGGAAATTGGAGCGAATCCTGCCTCTGCCATCCAGATCATGAATGAAGTTTTCGGATCAAAGGTATTGGTCTCAGGAGTATTGATTCTTTTAGCAGTTTGCGCAGTTCCTCTATTGGCGCCACAGGCTCGCTGGATATTTGTGCTGCTGTTGTTGGCCATGCTCGCAGACTCCATGACCGACTTCTTGAATGTCGGCTACCGGGTGACGAATCGCTTCTCATCTGAAACGCGCATCGTAACCATCGGGGCTATTAGCCAGTTCGTCATCGTTGCCGGCACGGTTTGGTATGCCCGCGACGCCTTCGCCGCCGCCGCCGCCTTCCTGATGTCGCGGGTGGTCGTTCTGTTCATGACATGGCTAAACCAGCGACAATATTTTTCCAAACTTCAGCCAGCCTCCTTCAGTCGCGCAACGGCCAGATTGCGCGACGGCGCGAGCTACGCGCTCGACTTCGGATTGCAGAGCCTGATTGGCCAAATAGACAGCGTCATTCTCAATTACTTTCTGGGCCCGACAGCTGTCGGCCTGCATCAAGCCGGGATGCGCTTGTTTCTGGGCGGCACCCAAATTGCCAATGTCTTAGGCAACGTTTTTATTCCTCGACTTTCAGGGATGGTCGAGCAAACAGCAAAATTGCAGAAAGAAGCGCACCACCTGCAAGCCGTCTTTATCGGCGTGGGGGCATTTCTTGGCTTGACGCTTGCGATTGCCGCAACGCCGATTGTTCATCTCTTATTTGGCCCCAAATTTTCGGCGCTAGTGTCACTGCTGCCCTGGTTTGGGCTGCTCTTTTTCGTGCGATTCGTTGCCGCAGCGCACGGGATCCTGTTGACAGCGGCGGGCAAGCAATTGTTTCGAACCAAGGCCAACCTGCTCCATTGGGTCATGATTCTTGCCGCTGCGTGGGCGCTTGTGCCAAACCTTGGCAATCTTGGATGGCTGCTGGCGCTCACGGCAGGCAATCTGCTTCTTGGCACCCTTTACTTCGCAGCAACGCGCAATCTGTTTGGGGTATCGCGACTCAACGCATCGCTTGTGGTCATTAGCTTCGCTGGCTTCGTGCCGTTCCTTTCGAGCAACTGAGCGACAAATTGTTTTGGAATTCGGAATGACTCGATCAACCTCCAGGCCACCAAGCGAACTGATTGATTCGATTACGCGAAATGGTTTTTGCGCAGGGTGTGGGCTGTGTGAATCCATTGCGCCAATCGGTTCCATCGAAATGAAGATGAGTGCCGCAGGCTACCTGCGGCCCCTCGTCCTAAAGCCTCTACCAGCGTCGGCAACGACCGAAATCGCACAAACGTGTCCGGGCGTCAAACTCGAGCATCCGGCCGGGATCAAGAGCTACCATTCGATCTGGGGCCCGCTGGTCTCTGTGCAGACTGGGCATGCCATGGATCCCGAATTGAGGTACCGCGGCTCTTCAGGTGGCGTCATATCGGCACTGGCCGTACACCTACTGACTACCGGCAAAGTCAATTTTGTTGCGCAAATCGCCGGCAGCCAGCGAGATCCCTTGGCCAACGAACTCCAGGTCAGCAGAACCCGAGATGATGTCATTCGCGCGGCTGGTTCCCGCTATGCGCCGTCTGCCCCCTTGCAGCGCCTACGCGAGCTGCTTGCCACCGGTGAGAGGTTTGCCTTTATAGGCAAACCCTGCGACATCGCCGCATTGCGTCAGTATGCTGAAGTCAACACAGACATCAAACAACAAGTGCCGTACCTGATTTCCTTTATGTGCGCAGGGATTCCCAGCGTCAAAGGCACGTACGAAGTGATCGACAAACTTGGGGCTGACAAAACCAAGCTGGTCGGCTTTCGCTATCGTGGCGACGGCTGGCCCGGGATGACGCGTGCGGTCCAGAGCGACGGGCGGTCTTTTGAAATGGACTACAGCACCTCGTGGGGCAGCATATTAAACAGGCACTTGCAGTTTCGTTGCAAGATTTGTCCCGACGGAATGGGAGAGTTTGCAGACGTCGTATGCGGAGACGCATGGTTTGGCAAGGACGGATACCCGGACTTTGCCGAACGCGAAGGGCGCAGTCTGTTGCTGGCTCGCACGAGTCTGGGGGCGGAACTTGCCGCAGCCGCCATTCAAGACCGTGCAATACTGACGGCAGACCTTGCAATCGACCGGATTGCCGACATGCAACCGTACCAAGTAAGCCGCAAACGTTTGGTACTCGGCCGCACAATAGCGACCCGTTTGGCGCTCGGAACTACGCCGCGTTACAGGCGGCTCGGTCTGTGGAAGGCTTCGCTCGGGGCTGCCCCGGTATTGTGGCTGCGCAGCGCGTGGGGCACGTTTCGCCGTGCCGCCATAGAGCTTCAATGAGTTTCAATGAATACCAACAGCTCGGCTATCCGACGACGGTTACTTAGCTCTACACAATGATTACCGTCGGCCTTCTGTGGCATTCACTTTCTTCCGGCAACCTGGGCGTCGTTGCGCTCACCGAATCGAACATTGCAATCATTCGCGGGGTCGCAGAGTCGCTTGGGAAAACTGTTCGATTCATTGTGCTTGGGACCGGATCAGATTCCTTGCCCGCCCTCGCCAATGAACTCAAGGAGGCGGGGCACGATCTTGAAAACCACAGAGTTCGCGTCTATCGCTCAAGCTTCCGGAAACAAGTTCGTCGCTGCGACCTTGTTGTCGATATTGGAGAAGGTGACAGCTTTGCTGACATATACGGATTCAAGCGGTTTCTCTATTACTGGTTGAGCAAAAATATTGTTTGCTCGCTTGGTAAGCCGCTCATCCTTGCACCGCAGACGATAGGGCCGTTCCATGGATGGATTGCGCGGCTGCTCGCTAAACAGGTCATGCGTCGTTGCGTGCTCGTGTTTACTCGCGACAAGCTCTCAACGGCGTATTTAAATAGCATTAACATGCAGTACAATGCGCGCGAAGCGATCGACGTTGCGTTCAAACTGCCCTTCACCCCAAGGTCATTCGAAGGTGCGGTCAAGACTCGCATTGGTATCAACGTGTCCGGTCTCTTGTTCAACGGTGGCTATACGGGTGCTAATCAATTTGGATTGAGTATTGACTACCGCGCGACCGTTCGCCGAGTCATTGGCTGGTTTGCTGTCCAGCCAGCGGTTGAAGTACATCTCATACCGCATGTGATTGAGCCTAAGCTGCCCATTGAAGATGATCTTGCGGTAGCGAAACTATTGGCCGAGGAATTTGACAGCGTTGTTGTCGCTCCCGGATTCACGCGCCCGCATGAAGCCAAGTCGTACATCGCTGGGCTTGATTTCTTCGTCGGAGCCAGAATGCACGCCTGCATAGCAGCCTTTTCCTCTGGCGTCCCTTTCGTACCGATGAGCTACAGTCGAAAGTTTAGCGGTTTGTTTGGCTCGCTAGGGTATGAGTGGCTAGCGGACTGCAAGGGAGATTCCTCGCTGGAAGTGGAGAGACGCATCTTCGATGGCTATGCCAAAAGGGACCTGCTGGCTGCGGAGATTAGAACGGGGCTGGCTCAAGTCGCGACAAAGCTAGCTGTCTATGAGACCGCGATTCAGTACAGTCTATCGCACTACATTCCATGAACATAGGAAGATGAGGGGCCATGAGAAAGGACGTCCACATTCGCGTAGGCCGACCAAGTGTGGGCTTAGGGCTGCTTCTGGGGATGATGGTCTGTTTGCTCGGCGCAGCAGTTGCCATTTTGCCAAGTGGAATTATGGCGCGATTCGCAATTATTGCCTTTGCAGCGATCTCAATCCTGCTCGCTTGGGCGTTTCGGACTAGGCAAAACTCGGCGCCAGAGGGATTCTTGCTTACCGGGTTGATGATGGTTGTATCACTATCCGTACTGTGGCCGCGATACATCTATTTTCATTACGCCGGATTGCCAAGCGTTAACATTTTTACTTTGGCGACCATGGCTGGTAACTATGTCCTCGTTGTGTTGATGGCATATTCACCCAAATTCTCGGGTCGTGTTTTTGGATCATTCTCTTCTTCGGGGTGGATCGGCAGGTCAGTTATGCTCTGGCTTGCGTGGAGGCTATTTGCGTGCTTGCTTGGTAGCACTCCAATCTATTCGCTCGTTGGGTTTGTGCGAGAGGTCATCTATATCACCAGCTTTCTTCTGTTCGGATCTGTTCTTTCGGTGCTTGACGGTGGTCCGAAGTGGCTGGTTCGAATGCTGCTGATTTGCGGCATCTTGGTTGGCGTTGCCGGCGTAATCGAGGCTTTCACGCAATACAACTTCTTTGTTCCGTTCGCCACTGCCGGAGAAGAAGGTGACCCGTCAGGGTCCTTGATTGGCATAGCTGCCGACAAGATCCGGGGAGGGGCGTTTAGAGCACAATCAACTTTCGATCACCCAATTGTATTTGCGCAGTACGTGGCAGCTTTGTTACCGTTGGCGGTCTACGGCTTTTTGCATGAGTCAAGCAAGTTCTGGCGCCTGGTGGCCATCGTTGCCATGCCAGTGGCGCTGCTGGCGGTGGCGAAGGCTGGTTCGCGCGCTGGGTATGGTTCCATCTTGGTCGCCTTTGGGGCGATGGGCGTAGTGCTGTGGTCACGGGCTATCGCCCACGGGAAGGTGACCAAGGCGCTTGCTATCGTTGCGCTACCCGGGTTGGTCGGCGCAATTGGGATCGGCTACCTCTTGGTGGAAGAACTGGCTCTGGGCCGGGGTCAAGTCGAAATGTCTAGCACCGCAGTTCGTTTGGCTATGCTGAGAAACGGCATTGCTGCTCTTGAGGACAGCCCCCTGTGGGGGTTCGGTCATGGATTGGCGGTTCTAAAAGCTGGAATGGTGGGAGCTGGCGGCGTATTGACGATCGACAACTATTTGTTAACGATTGCATTGGATAGTGGCTATGTTGGTCTGGCGTTGTTGGCCCTGTTCTTGGCGGTTTTTGCGTTTCGGAGTTTGACCTTCGCAGTCAAGGAGCCCGGGCCCGACGGCCTGTTTGTCGGCGCCTGTCTCGCAAGCGTGCTTGCCATCATGGCCGCGTTCTCGGTGTTGTCCATCCCGAACAACATGACTCTGCTGTGGCTGCTGGTGACGGCTACCTTCCCGTATTTTGGGAAGCGAGCAAGCAGGTCCGCAGCGCCTACGTCCAAATGAAGGTATTCGTTATTCTGTTGAACTGGAACGGTTGGCAAGACACCATCGAATGCTTGACAAGCCTGTTGACCTCAGTCGGAGTTGATTTTGTAACGGTTGTTTGCGACAACGATTCAACGGACGGCTCGCTCGAACAATTGCGAACCTGGTCAATGAGTGCGTTGCCTTCTGGATCGACCGTCTTTATGACAGGTGCGGAGGTCGCGGATGGGATGCATCTAGGGCCAACTGTCAAAGTGGCGTTCGTACGCAATAGTCGGAATTTTGGCTTCGCGGGCGGAAACAACGTGGGGATTCGTTTGGCCATGAATGATTGCGCTTGCCGCTATGTCTGGCTACTTAACAACGACACGGTGGTGACACCCGATGCGTTGGCCACCGTCGTAGCCCATGCCGAGGCCGATACGCGCATCGGGTTATGCGGGTCAACCCTGATCTATTATCACGACCGTTTTGTGGTGCAGGCATTTGGCGGTGCAGTTTTCAACAAGGGCACGGGGCGGGCGCGGCACTTGGGCGCCTTTGCACCGCTGACAGCGATACCTGTCGACCCCGTCGCAATTGAGTCGTCTCTTAGCTACGTTGCTGGGGCTGCAATGCTTGTTCGGCGGGAGTACATCGAGCAAGTTGGCTTGATGCAGGACGACTATTTCCTGTACTTCGAAGAAATCGATTGGGCCACGAGGGGAAGGGGGCGTTTTCGCCTAGGCTACGCGCCCCGGAGCTGGGTCTACCACAAAGAGGGGGCTTCCATCGGCACGGCACCCTCCGGGGGCTCCCCTCTGTCTGTGTATTACCTTTTTCGGAATCGGCTTCGCTTTACGAAGCGCTTTTATCCACTGCGCCTGTTTACGGTTGTTCCAGCTTGCATATGGGATATTGTGAAGCTTGCGCTCAGGGGGCGAAGCCACCAAGCTGTTGCGGCGCTGCGTGGGATGTTGTTGTTGCCAATCGCGCCCATGAATGGACTGGCAAGGCCATGATCGCAGACCTCAAGCTGGTGGTTGTGGCACAAGAGTTTCCCTATCCTCCCAGTCACGGCGGGCGAGCCGATGTATGGCGCCGCCTGCGGGCAATGAAGGCGCTGGGTGCCAAGCTGGCGTTAGTTTGCTGGTTTGACGACGCGGATGGCAAGAGACCATCGCCAGCGGAGCAGCGAGCCGTTGAAGCGGTAGTAGAGATATTGGAGGCCACGCCAAAACAGCGAGGCATCAAACACGATCTCCTGCGTTTGGCGCGGATCGCTGCAGGCGTCCCGTCGCATGCAGCAGCACGCGTGATGGCGAAAGAGAGTCTGACCCGCATCATTGAGCGTTTGGCAGCCTTTGCGCCTGACGCCTTGTTGCTGGAATCGCCCTATGGTGGCGTGTTCGCACTCAGCGCGTGTCAAGAGCTTAATGTGCCGATGTTCTACCGCTCACACAACATCGAGCACAAGTACTTTCAGGGGCAAGCGGCAGCGGCCGTAAGTCTGCGGGACCGCTTGGCGTGGAGGGTTGCTTGTTTTCATCTGGCGGCTTTCGAGCAACGCATGATGGATGCCGCCGAAATCTCCTTTGACATCTCTGCCGATGACTCGGCGTTCTGGACCGCTCGGGGCGTGCGCAACAGCGTCTGGTTGCCGCCTCTTCCGGAAGCGACGTCTTATGCTGGAATAGTTGCGAAGAGCATTGTTCAGCAAGATCGGGAACTGGCATTTCTCGGCAACCTGAACGCACCCAATAATGTGCGCGGGGTTAGGTGGCTTATCGAAGAGGTAATGCCGATCGTGCGCCAGCGACGGCCTCAGACGGTATTGACGATTGCAGGCTCACGCCCAAGCATTGAGATTCGCACCCTAGTCGACGAGCATTCATACGTTCAACTCATGGAAGACATACCCGACGCACCGCAGTTTCTCGCGGCAAGCAGGGTGCTGGTCAACCCAGTTCTGACTGGGAGCGGAGTCAATGTAAAGACGCTGGACATGCTGATGACTGATCGACCCATCATTAGTACCCCGCAAGGCGTTGCCGGGCTTGTGCCCGAGATTAAGGCTCTGTGCATTGTCGCCGACTCACCGGGCGAATTTTCCGATGCAGTCTTGATGGCGTTGGCTGCGCCCGCGGTTGACTATCAGGCGCGTGAGGCTGGTCGCGCATTGTTCTCCATTGATGCTGTTGCTACCGCTTTGGATGCGATCTGCGGCGTGGCGCAGAAGCCGGATTCATCCCGATACGGCACCCGTCTATTCGAGGCGGCAAGATGAGAATCGGGTTCGACATGCATGTCGTAGATGGCATGTATCAGGGGTCGCGCACGCACGTAATAGAGCTCTTTTCACGGGTGGCCCGATTGTGTCCGGAGTTTGATTTTGTTCCACTGTTGGCTGGCGTCGACCGATTGAAACACGACTATCCCGCCTTTGACGTTCCAAACGTCCGGCCAGTACAACTAAAACACACGGGCTCAATCAGAAGGTTGATGTGGGAACTGCCGCGCTTGCAGCACAAGCTCAAGCTGGATCTGTTGCATCTGCAATACATCCTGCCGCTACCGTCACTTTCGCCAACCGTAGTGACGATTCACGACGTGCTATTCGAAAGCCATCCAGAGTACTTCACGCCGTTCTTCCGGCTGCGCTCTCGAATGTTCATGCGGCTGGCTGCACGTTGGGCGCGGCATGTCTTTACTGTGAGCGAATACTCCAAACGGGAAATATGCAAGCGATACAAGATGCGAGTCAGCGATGTCACTGTGACGCCCAACAGTGCCGATTTCAAGCGATTCTTCCCTGGCGAAGAAGGCAAGATGGTACTGCGGAGACGCGGTCTTACATCCGGAAATTACTTCCTTACCGTGGGGAGACTTGAGCCACGAAAGAATCATTTGACGCTGCTCAAGGCCTATATGAAGCTGGGTCCACAGGCACCCAACTTGGTGATTGTCGGGCAGCGCGACTTCGGATTTGAGGCAATGCTTTCCGAAGTTGCTGGCTCAACGGGAAGGGATCGAGTATTGGTATTGGAAGACGTTGGCGACTCCGAACTCCCAGCCCTATATAGGCACTGCATGGCGTTTGTGTACCCATCGCTTGCCGAAGGATTTGGCATGCCTCCTCTGGAGGCGATGGCCAGCGGCGTCCCGGTGATTACGGCGGACAACACTGGGCTCACCGAGGTGGTTGGTCAAGCCGGTATATTGGTGCCATCGCGTGACACTTATGCTTTGAGCAAGGCCATGGGCGAAATAAGCAACAGTCCACGGCTACGCGCAACGTTGGTAGAGGCGGGTCTGCGACAGGCCCAATTGTTCTCTTGGGACGTTTCGGCCGCAACGGTTGCGCAACGGTACAGGGAAATCGAAAGAGCAACTTGGACACTTAGGAAATGATTCGTCATTTGGTATTTGCGTTGCTGCTGGTCGCAGCCAGTGCCATCGCCCAAGCGGGCCCCTTCAGGATCGGAGTCCACTATTTCCCTGGCTGGAAGGACAACCAGTCCGGTGCTGCCTATCCTCTTCCTTGGGACAAGATTAAACCATACCCGGAACGAGAACCGATGCTGGGATGGTATCGGGAGGGCGAAGTGGCAGTGATGAGCCAGCAGCTAGCTTGGATGAAGGAGTACGGAATTGACTACGTCGTGTTCAACTGGTTCTGGTCGCGTGACAATGTGCCCATATTGGCACATGCATTGAATGCCTTTCTACAGGCGCCAGACAAGCACGGGATGCAATTTTCAATCCTCTGGGCCAACCATACGGACTACGTGTTTTCTCGTGAGCAGTTCGAGACTATGTTTCGATTTTGGGCCCAACGATACATGTTTCGCGACGACTATCTGAAGATAGACGGCATGCCAGTTGTTTTCGTTCTTTCGGCTGAAATCTTGAACAGGAATGCCGCCAAGATCGCCATGACGTCGAAGGAGTTGATTGAGTTGGCCGACCAAGTATTTCGGTCGGCAGGTCTCAAAGGAGTTCGATTCATGGGTGGGGTCGGTGCCAACGGCCAAGGGTTCGACTATTCTGAGACTAGCAAGTACGCAGGCTTCTTCGCCTATAACTACTACGGCCCTGCAACCTTTCGGTTTGGGGATGGAAGGCAAGTGGCGCACAACTATCGCGAATGGGATCAGGGTTACCGCGATCACTGGAGCTGGATGTTAAGGAACTCTTCGGGCTATTTCATAGTACCAATGTCGGTGGGTTGGGACAAACGCCCTTGGGGCGGGAGCAGGGATCCTGAGCAGGACAAATGTGTAAGTACGCCGGAACAGTTTGAGGCTCATCTAATGGCCGCACGAGAAGCGATGCGTAAGTATCCGGATAAGACTAGGGACATGGGTGTCATTTGCTGCTGGAATGAATTTGGCGAAGGCTCCTATATTGAACCTACCAAGAAGTATGGGTTTGATTTTCTTGAAAGAGTGAGGAATGTGTTTGGACCGCAATGATGCTGGTTACCAAGGTAGTGCTGATGCGCAGGGGCTGTGCTTCGGAATTGCCGAAGATCTAAGTCGTGCGAAGAATCGTTCGTATCCTCGGCACGCACGGCGTTCCGGCTAACTACGGCGGCTTCGAAACTGCCGCCGAGAACATCGCCTTGTTCCTGGTGAAAAGCGGTTGGCGGGTCATCGTCTATTGCCAAGCGGACGGCGTGGGCCCGGTCACCGAAGACACCTGGAATGGCATCGAGCGGGTAACGATTCCCGTCAATCTCGCGGGCTGGAAGGGCACCTCCTTATTCGACTGGCTCGCGATCGGCCACGCTTGCCGGTTCAACGACTTGTGCCTGACCTTCGGCTACAACACCGCGCTATTCAGTACGCGCCTGCGACTCAAGGGTATTCCCAATGTCATTAACATGGACGGGATCGAGTGGTCGCGCGCGCGCTGGGGCTTTGCCAAGCAGACGATCTTGTATGTGAACGAGCGCATCGCCTGTGTCGTGGGCAACCACTTGATCGCCGACCACCCCGAGATCGAAAAGTACCTGCTGACGCGCGCGCCGAAGCGCAAGATCACCACTCTGGCCTATGGCGCCGACCCGGTCGATGACGCGCCTTCTGGAATGGTAACGAAGCTGGGACTGACGCCCGGGAGATACCTGACCTTGGTCGCGCGGTCCATCCCGGAGAATTCGATTCTCGACATGGTGCAGGGCTTTTCGATGAGGCTGCGTGGCTGCAAGCTGGCCATTCTCGGTAGCTACGAACCCGGTGTCGACGCGTATCACCGGCAGGTAATGAATGCGGCCAGTCAGGAAGTAGTGTTCCTTGGACCAATATACGATAAGCATGTCGTTCAGGCGCTACGCTTTCACAGCATCGCTTACGTCCATGGGCATACAGTAGGCGGTACCAACCCGTCCTTGGTCGAGGCCATGGCCGCCGGTAATCCAGTGGTCGCTCACGACAATGCATACAACCGTTGGGTCGCCGGCGATGCAGCGCTTTACTTCAGCGATGCGCGGAGCTTTGGCGATGCGGTGGGTGAGTTGTTGGCATCGCCGCAAATGCTGGCCGTGCTGCGGACGAACAGCCGGCGCCGCTATCTCGAAGAATTCACCTGGGAGCATGTGGCGGGGCAGTATGAACAATTGCTGCTGCGTTACTTGCCGAACCGAATCCAAGAGTAAGGAGAATCGAAGAGTGTTGAAGCTTGCAGTCGTAGGCCTCGGCAAGATGGGCTTGTCCCATCTCGCCATGATCACGGCGCACCCGAACGTGGAAGTCGCGGCGGTTTGCGATGCCACGGGATACGTTCTGGATGTGCTCAACAAATACACCGGAGTCAAACCCTATACTGATTTCGACGCGATGCTGCGCGAGGCACCACTCGATGCGGTAATCATCGCGACGCCTTCCAGCATGCACGCAAAGATGGTCAAGGCCGCACTGGACAGGGGCCTTCACGTTTTCTGCGAAAAGCCCTTCTGTCTGGACACCAAGGAAGGCGAGGAGGTCACGCGCCTGGCCCAGGAAAAGAGCCTGGTGAATCAGGTGGGCTACCACAACCGCTTTGTCGGCGCGTTCCAGGAAGTCAAGCGCCTGCTCGACGCGAACGCTATCGGCAAGGTGAGCCACGTGCTGGCCGAAGCCTATGGCCCGGTGGTGCTGAAGCCCAAGGGCGCCACCTGGCGCACGCAGAGTTCCGAGGGCGGCGGTTGCCTGTACGACTACGCGGCGCATCCGCTGAACCTGGTGAACTGGTACTTCGGCGCACCGCAGGGCGTCGGCGGCACCATCCTCAACAAGATCTTTTCGCGGGAAACCGACGACGAGGTGTTCGGCACGCTGTACTACGCCGACGGCAAGAGCGCACAGATTTCGGTGAACTGGAGCGACGAGTCCTTCCGCAAGATGACGACGCGGATCACGGTCTGGGGCGCGGCCGGGCGCATCTACGCCGACCGGCAGGAGTGCCAGGTGTTCCTGCGGGATTCCGCCCAGCTTCCGCCCGGCTACCAGCAGGGCTGGAACGTGCGCTACACCACGGACCTGACCGAACCGGTGTGGTTCTACGTGCGCGGCGAGGAGTATTCGGCGCAGCTCGATTACTTCGTGGGCTGCATCGAGGAGAAGCGGGCGGCGGACAACGTCAATTCCTTCGCCGACGCGATCGTGACGGACAAGGTGATGGCGATGATGATCGCCGATGCCGCCAGCGGGCCTTCGCTCAAGTCTGATGCGGCGCTGCCGGCTGCGCCGAAGAAGCGCAAGCGCTTTCTGTTCGGCGCTCGCTGAGCGCCGACATTCTCGCTTACCCAAAACGGATTGGAACAGGAAATGGATCGCTTGTTGTTTGGAGACAATCAGTTCTTCGGCGTAAACCACATGTCGGAGGAAAAGGCGCGGGCGCAGTCCATGCGCTTTCAGGACATTCAGGCCGTGATCGACGTGCTGGACACGGCCTACGGCGAAGGCATCAAGACCTTCATGTGCACGACGCATGACCGCATCGCCCTGGTCTGCGATCACTGGCGCGCGAATCCGGCACGCTACCCGGACTACGAGTTCTTCCCGTGCATGCCCTACGCCCACAAGTACGCCAACGCGATGACGGACTACGGCATGCTGGGGGCGATCAAACGCTTCCTGCCCGACGAAGGCTTCCTCGATGCGGCGATGCGCGGCGGCATGTCGCTGGCGAAGAAGGATATCGAGGGGATTACCACGCTGCTGGTCGATGCTGAGATGAAGATGTTCCAGGGCCTGAAGACGCCGGTGATCTTCCTGCAGAACGTGGTGGTGGACTTCCTGCTCGGGCTGAAATTCAACGAGGCGTTTCGCATCTTCGCCAACCACGTCAAGGCGCGCTACAACGCCGAGCCGGGCTTCATCACGATGAACCTGCCGCGGCTGCTGGATGTGCTGGAGGAACTGGGAATCGAGAATCCGATCGTCTGCGCCAACATCAACAAGATCGGCTTCCGCATGTGCGGCGGCTTCGAGGCCTACGAGCGCGCGCTGAAGGAGAAGAAGTTCCGCGCCATCGCGATGTCCGTGTTGGCGTCCGGCGCGATTCCGCCGCAGGAGGCGATCGAATGGGTCTGCCGGCAGCCGAATATCGAGTCGATCGTGTTCGGGGCATCGAGCCGGGGGAACATTCGCGGCACCAAGGAACTGGTGGACCGTTACTGGTCGGCCGCGGCGCTGGCGGCGGCTTGATGAAGACGATCTTTCTGGTCGCCGGTGCGCGGCTCCCGTGCCCGTGGTGGGCGCTATGACTTCGCCGCTGGCTTGCTCGTTAGTGCCCGACACGAACACTCCACTCGGCCGATTCAAGAGTCGGCGCTGGGGAGACGGCGCGGATGCTCGGTGCATCCGCGCACGCGGGGCAACCTGGAAAAGTTCGGCATCGACCCGGCGCGCATCGTCGCCGAGGCGCGCAAGCTGCTGCGCGGCGAAGGCAAGCAGGGCCGCCGGCCGCACCTGTGGGATGGCAAGGCGGCGCAGCGGATTGTCGCGGTGCTGGCGGGCGAGGTGGGGCGGATGTAACGGAGGATCCGCCGCACTTCCTGAGGGATGAGACGTCTTGCGACCGCCACGGCCACTGCCTTTGCTCCTTCTCCTTCAGCGGGCAGGCTGGGATGGAGGGAGGGTCTTCCATCTGCCTTTTCATGGGGAAGGACTGACCTGTGGTAACGTACCTACATTTCCCGCTCTTATGAGGTGGCGCCATGACTATCACAACCCTTTCGAGTCGCGAGTTCAACCAGGACGCAAGCAAGGCCAAGAAAGCGGCAAAGGCCGGCCCGGTGTTCATCACGGATCGCGGGCGGCCCGCGCATGTACTGCTGACGTTCGGTGAGTACAAGAAGATCACTGGCGGGCGTACGAAGATCGCGGATATGCTGGCAATGCCGGGAATCGAAGAGATTGAACTTGAGATCCCGCAGTTGCGCGACCTCGCACAAGCGGGGGATCTTTCCTGATGTACTTGCTCGATACCAATGTCGTGTCCGAGTTGCGGAAGGTCCGTGCCGGGAAAGCGGATAGTCACGTTGCAGATTGGGCCGACAGCATCGATGCCGGCGATTTGTATTTATCTGTAATTACTCTCCAGGAGTTGGAGATCGGCGTCTTGCTGGCAGAACGCCGCGATCCATCCCAGGGAGCGATATTTCGGGCCTGGCTGAACGGCCACGTCTTGCCGGCCTTCGCTGGCCGCATCCTGGTGGTCGATACCGCTGTGGTTCAGCGCAGCGCACGGCTACATGTACCAGATCCTCGCCCTGTTCGCGACGCCCTTATCGCCGCGACGGCGCTTGTACACGGCATGACCGTCGTAACGCGCAACGTGGCGGACTTTGATCCAACCGGTGTTGCAGTTCTCAAC
>WBZP01003118.1_pt1 | contig 18320 bp, 15 predicted proteins | sample 5204301 | NCBI WGS metagenome assembly WBZP01 (sample SAMN12412401, study PRJNA552823) | activated sludge metagenome | isolation source: activated sludge from nitrification reactor of wastewater treatment plant... | place: USA: Pennsylvania | collected 2017 | reverse complement strand
ACTCATAGCCTGGATCATTGGCTGGGCACTGATCATGGAATATGCTCTTGGCGCCGCTACCGTTAGTATCGCCTGGAGCGAATATTTAAATAAACTATTGGGTGGCGCGATCCCCTATGAATGGTGTCATTCGCCCTTTGAACAGTTCACCGATGCTTCAGGGGTTCTTCACCAGGGCTATTTGAATGCGCCGGCCTTACTTATACTTCTATTACTGACCATGTTGCTGATCAAGGGAACACAGGAAAGCGCTATTGTGAATGCCATCATCGTATTTGTAAAAGTTGCCATCGTACTGATCTTCATCGTGGTGGGCTGGCAATTCATCCAATCATCCAACCACAGTCCTTACATGATCCCGAAAGGTACCCCTCCCGTTGTGGATTCGGCCGGTAAGGTGCTGGTGAGTTATGATGGGTTCTTCAAACACGGATGGGGCGGCGTCATCGGCGGAGCGGCCATCGTGTTCTTCGCTTTCATTGGATTTGATGCCGTCAGTACGGCTGCGCAGGAAGCCAAAAACCCGAAACGGGATATGCCGATCGGCATACTTGGTTCACTGGCTGTTTGCACGGTCCTTTATATATTATTTGGCCATGTACTGACCGGTGTTGCCAACTGGCAGGATTTTGCAGATCCTTCCAAAGGACGTGAAGCATCCGTTGCGTATGCCATTTCGCAATACATGACCGGATATGGCTGGCTGGCAACAGGCGTTACCGTTGCGATCCTGGCCGGCTTCAGTTCGGTGATCCTGGTTATGCTGATGGGACAAAGCCGTGTGTTCTACACCATGAGTAATGACGGGCTGATTCCAAAAGTTTTTGGCGATCTGCATCCAAAATTCAAAACGCCCTACAAATCAAACTGGATTCTCTTTGTTTTTGTAGGATTGTTTGCAGCTTTTGTACCCGGACACGTAGCAGGCGACCTAACCAGTTTCGGCACATTGCTTGCATTTGTGCTGGTCAGTATCGGCATTTGGATTTTACGCGTGAAAAGCCCGAATATTGAAAGGCCTTTCAAAACACCGCTGGTACCCATCGTACCCATATTAGGCGCACTGATCTGTACAGGCATGATCGTGGCCATTGATACGTTCACGCTCAAAGCCGCTTTCCTTTGGATGGCGATAGGGCTGGTCGTATATTTCACGTACAGCCGCAAACATAGTAAACTGAAAAATCCATCCGAGATCCTGCCACACGCTTCTGATTTCGAAAGAAGGGGGTAATGGAATCTTGCAAATGGCCAATCGAATTCAAGATCAATTACAAAAATGAATGAATAAGGGGGTGCTTCGGCATCCCCTCTTTTTTTATCATGCAATCCGCATTTTAAATCACCAGGAATTTTTTCTTCAGCAGATTTCCTTTGCCTGATCCAGTTGTGTTTGCAGTCATATGCAAATTCAAAACCAACGATAGCAGCTGTGACATTTTCTAAATAAACCAACGTCTGACAGGTACCAACAGGATGATCAGCATCATTGATTTCCCGAACAGGATTCACTTTCCTTCCTTTGAATGAATCCCATTGTACAAAGGAGAATGGCAATAACTGAGAAAGATATATTGTTAGAACCCCTGTATCATTTCATCATACAGCAACCGATCAACATCATTGTATGTCTATCTCATCGACAAAAATATGGGTATCCCCACCCGCCCCTTCATGCCAGCCGGGAAGTTTACCATATTGGTTAGCCACGATCCGCACATAACGTACATATTCCTTTGGGAATGTAGCCATCACTTTTTTCAATGTGGGCGCCATTTCCTCTATTTTCATATAATCACCTCCCAGGTACAGCACTTTAAAATCCTTTCCATTCAATGAGCCCAATACCGACAAGCGCCTGGGCATAACGATCCACGATTTTGTTTCTTGCAGGAATCCAACCTCAACCTGGCTGATATGCCGGGGCATTTTCAGGTCAACGGTCACATCCATATCCGTTTTCTGGTATCCCTGCCAGTTACCCATGCGCCAGTTTTCCGTACCGCGGATCCCATCTATCAATCCACCCGGCCCGCCGGCGTCATATTGTTGTTCGTAAGGATTATTGATAGTAACCGACCAGTCATGCAGCATCTTTTTCCATTCACCCGAACTGATAAAACTGGCCTTGCCTTTTTTATCGACCGCCACAGCTTTGACCATGGTCGACCTTGTTAATGTAAAAGGGACCGTATATTTTTTTGATTTGATGCCCGGTTCCGTTCCGTCCAGCGTATAGAAAATATCAACATTTTTCTGGTTGGAATAAATCCTGATTGCCCGGCTGTTTTTGAATGACATATTTCCCCCATCGATGACCGGGTTCAACACGATGGCTTCGGATGGATCGGCCTTTACAATATCCAGTTCCGGCATTTGCCAGTTATATGATTGGGGTTTACTGCCCATCATATATGTGATCAACCCACCTCCGGCTATGTCGTGGTGGCTGAGGTACCCATTTACCCATTCCTTTGGTTTAAGAGATGATGTTGTACTAAGAAATATTTTTTGGATGTAGGGATTTCCCTTTCCGGCACCCGGTGCGTTGATGATAAATGACCTTTCATTTTCCAGTTTTATTTCAGCCAGCGAAAATAAGGGCGAACCAATGATATACTGGTCGCTTCCCGGCGTTACCGGGTAAAATCCCAGCGCACTCAGCACATACCAGGCGCTCATTTGTCCACAATCTTCATTGCCGATCAGGCCATCGGGATCATTTGCATACATAGTGGTAAGCACTTCATGTACTTTTTCCTGAGTCTTATAAGGAACCCCTGCATAATTATACAGGTATGCGATGTGGTGACTGGGTTCATTGCCATGTGCGTACTGCCCGATCAATCCTGTGATATCGCTTTGATCACGACCTGTTGTTTGTTTTGGCGCTGAAAATAAACCGTCGAGTTTGCGTTCCAGTTTTTTTTGTCCGCCTATCTGGCGTATATATCCGCCGATATCCTGTGGCATATAGAATGAATACTGCCAGCTGTTGGCTTCCGTAAAATGGTTATTGACTTCACGCGGATCAAAAGGGCTAAGCCAGCCGCCGTTCTTTCTTGGCCGCATGAAACCGGTTCGTGTATCAAAGACATTCCTGTAATACTGCGCCCGGCGAATAAATGTTTTGTAATCTTCCCAGTTCCCGTTTTCCCTGGCAAACATGGCTATGCACCAGTCGTCATAAGCATATTCCAGGGTCTTGCTCACACTTTCATGTTCATCTTCCACGGCGATCATGCCGTTGCGCCGATAAGCGGGTAAACCGAAATGGTTCCAGTTGGCGCTTTTCTTCATGGCTTCCAGGGCAAGTACGGTATCGAAGCCACGTATGCCTTTCATATATGCGTCTACAATGACAGGTATACTGTGATATCCTATCATGCAATTGGTTTCGTTGGAAGCCAGTTCCCAAACGGGCAACCTGCCCCCTTCCCGGTACATGGCGAGGAATGTTTTGATATAGTCGAGTGTGCGCTTCCGGTCGATGATGGTATACAGTGGATGCGTGGCCCGGTAAGTATCCCAAAGTGAAAAAACAGAATAATAATCAAATCCGTCTGCGGTGTGAATCTGTCCGTCCATTCCCCTGTATTGCCTGTCGACATCCATATTGAGGTTTGGAACGATGGCTGTATGATAGAGTGCCGTATAGAATACCGTCATTTTATCCTTATCCGGGTCTTTCACTTCTATCCGGCCCAATTCTTCATTCCATTTTTTTTCTGCCGAATGCTTGATCCCTGAAAAATCCCACCCCGGCAGTTCCGCCTGTAAATTCTTTTTGGCACCTTCTATGCTGACCGGAGAGATGGCCACTTTGACAAAGATATCAGCAGACGTTGCCAGATCGAACGTAAAATAAGCTTTCAGGTTTTTTGCATTATCAACAGAGGTCAAGCCTTGTATAGCCTGTTTATCATCTTGCCAAAAACCCATTTCCCGGAATGGTTTGGAAAAAGTCATTACAAAATAAACATATTGCTGTTGGGCCCAGCCTTTGCTCAGGCGCATGCCACTGATCGTTACACTATCTTCCCATTGAAGAGATGACATCAGTACCTCATCCCGGTGTTTCAGATCGAGGATGACGGCTGCGTCCTCTGTTTTTGAAAAAGTATAATGATGAAAGCCCACTCTTTCCGTTGCCGTGCATTCCACATCGATCTTGCTGTCGTCCAGCGTAACGGCATAATATCCTGGGGAAGCTTTTTCGGATTGATGAGAAAAAGAAGAACCATAAACTTTGTTATCCGGAGAGGGCTTTCCGTTCATTGGCATGAGTAAGATATCGCCATAATCAGGCACACCGGTGCCGCTGAGGTGCGTATGTGAAAAGCCATATATGAAATTGTCGGAATAATGATAACCGCCACAGCCATCCCAGCCATCCAGCCTGGTATCCGGACTTAACTGCACCATTCCATGAGGCAGTGTGGCGCCGGGATATGTATGGCCATGTCCACCCGTGCCGATAAAGGGATTGACATATTGAACATAGTTGTTCTGTGCAATCACTTGTACTGAAAATAACAGGCATGTGAAGAGGAAGGTTTGTCTGATATTCAACATATAGCGGTTTTACAATAAAAAAAAGCTTCTCCGAGGAGAAGCTAAGTTAATTCAATCCATTAGTTCATGATTAAAACGGCAGGTCATCATTCACTGACATGGGTGCAGATTCAGTGCGCATGGCTGGTGCCGGTGCAGAGCCCATCTGGCTCACCATTCCCTGGTTTGCTCCCTGCCCTTCCGTATTACCGCCTAGTAACTGGATATTTTGTACCCGCATTCTCAGGGTTGCGGCAGGCTGACCTTCTTTATTGGTGTAAGCATCCGCCTCCGGGGCACCTTCTGCATATACCGTCCTGCCTTTTGTCAGGTAATCAGCCACTGCTGTACGATCGGTCCAATACGAACATTCCACCCAGGTGGTACGCTCTTTTGGGTTTCCCTGCGGATCTTTATACTTGTCGGTATGAGCCACACTGAAATTGATGACTTTCTTACCATTCACTTCCCTCACGTTGCAATCCTTTCCCAGGTTGCCGATAATCTGTAATTTGATCATGTTTGCTTTTTTTATGTGTTAATCGATGTATCTGAACAGTTAAAGATAGTTGCTCCATTTTCATTTACCCCGGCAGTTATGCACAACTTAACGACATTGGGTGGTTGAATGGTTGAATGGTTGATTAGTTGAATTGTTTGTTGGTTGAATGGCTGATTGGTTGATTGGTTGAATCGTTGAATTGTTTGTTGGTTGAATGGTTGAATCATTTTAACCAGAAAGTCAACCAAAACGAACCAACAACTATAGAATGCTCATGGTCCTTTAATACCCGTACCAATTTACAACCCTCAACAATCCCTCATCAGTTCATTTTCTTCTTGAGTGTGCTGACCTGATCCTGCAGGTTACTGACGAGGTTGGCCAGGGAGTTAACATCCCAACGTTGCTGATTGGTCACTTTATTGATGACCACCTGTGCCTGCCAGAGTTCTATCACGTCTTCCGTATTGACCTGGTATGGCTGGTAGCTGGGATTATCGCTGACCAGGGTTATTTTATTCTTGGTCCGGTTATTCTTAACGATCCGTTTATATACGATCCCCTCGTTCCGGCTGACAACGATATATGCATGGTTGTTTTTGACATCATCCATCGACTCAACCTTTTCACCCACGATGATACTGCCACTGGGAGTCGGCATCATACTGTCTCCAATGATCTCAAAAGCCCGGTATTGGCCACCGGTGAGCATCGGCAGGGTGAACGTGTTCAGTTCATCCAGGAACTCGCTGTCGGCATAACCGGTAAGGTAACCTGCCGCTGCTTTGACAGGCACAAAATGGATGACATTCCTTTCAGCGGAAGCCATCTTCATCTGTCTGCGTTTTTGCAGATAACTGCCCCCTCCTGAACCAAGGGTACTCACATCTTTCAGCAACAGTTCATCGAGTGAAAGCCTGAAGATATCGGCCACGATCTCCAGAACTTCCAACCGGGGATCGGCCCTTTCCTCTTCATATGCGCCCAGCAGGGAACGTTTGATGTTCAGCCTGGCTGCGAATTCTTCCTGCGTCCATCCGCGGAGTTTGCGCAGGTACTTTAGGTTTAATCCGGCTCTTGACATGGTAAGCTAATTTGATTAGCACAAATATACTAAAATAATTAGTTTTCCAAATTTTATTTTTTGCCGCCCCGAAAAAGCGCAATCGTTGACCCCGAGTCTGTATTTTTGTCCAAAACCATTGATATGCAAATTGTACTGATCCTTCATAACCTCTTACGCTGGGTGGTTTTGCTGGCCGGCATCTGGACGGTATTGAATGCCCTGACGGGCCGTTTCGGCAACCGGGCCTACACGGCATCCGACAACCGCAGCAACCTGCTTTTTATGATCTCCTGCGACATACAGCTCCTGCTGGGACTGATCCTCTATTTTTCCAATGCATGGTTTGATAAACTCAAAGGCGGGATGGGCGAAGTCATGAAAAACCGTTTCGACCGCTTTTTTACCGTGGAACACATTTCCATGATGTTGCTGGCCTGGATTCTCGTGCATGTAGGACGCTCAGCCATTAAAAGAGCTGACACAGACGGGGCCAAACACAGGAAGATGCTGGTATTTTTCGGACTGGCCCTCATCCTCATCCTGGCCAGTATCCCCTGGCCTTTCAGGGAAGAGATCGCGCGACCATTGTTCCGTTGGAATAATTAATCATTTTATTTTAATCCCACTAATCTAACCCCAAGATAAACATGGCAAAGAAATTGGAGAAGCCCATCATCCTGATCACGAATGATGATGACATTACCTCACCGGGTATCAGGGCCCTGGTTGAATCCGTAAAAGACCTGGGAAAAGTGGTGGTGGTTGCACCCGATAGCCCGCAAAGCGGCATGGGTCACGCCATCACGATCGGCTCACCCCTTCGAATGAATAAGATGTCCATTTTTGGCGAGGTGGAAGCCTGGCAAACTACCGGCACCCCCGTTGATTGTGTGAAACTGGCGGTAGATAAGATCCTCCACCGCAAACCCGATATCTGCCTCAGCGGTATCAACCATGGGGCCAATCACTCCATCAACGTGATCTACAGCGGAACCATGTCGGCAGCCATGGAAGCTTCCATCGAAGGCATCCCCAGCATCGGTTTCTCCTTACTGGATTACCGTTACGAAGCAGATATGACGGCGGCCAAACAAGTCGTTCATAAAATCGTTTCTAAGATCCTTCAGAAAAAGATGGATAAACACCTGTTGCTGAATGTGAACATCCCTTCCGTTCCCCCCTCAGAAATCAAAGGCATCAAGGTTTGCCGGCAGGCTTATGCCAAATATGAAGAAGACTTCGATGAAAGGATCGACCCGCACGGTAAGAAATATTACTGGCTGACGGGCGAATTCAAAAACTTCGATAAGGGCAGGGATACGGATGTATGGGCGCTTCAAAGGAATTACGTCAGTGTGGTACCCGTACAATTTGACCTCACCAATTACACCCTGAAAAAAGAACTGGAAAAAAACAACCTCTTCAAATGATTTTAAAGAAAGACAATTTCTGGTTAGGACTGGTAATGGGGCTTCTGGCCCCGGTACTTGGGCTCATTCTATTTAAGATCTATAAATTCGGGGTATTCACTTTCAAGGAAACCTTTCAATATATTTTCCTGGAACCCGGTTATAAAATGTTATCCGCCGGACTCAGCATTTCCTTACTACTGAATGCGCTTCTTTTTACCTTGTACATCAACGCAGAAAAAGACAAAACCGCAAAAGGCATTTTTGCCACCACGCTGGTTTATGGTACGTTCATATTGCTGGTGAAGACTTTTTATTGATTTTTTAATTAGAAATAACAGGTCACGCAAAGGCGCGAAGACGCAAAAAAGTAATTAGTATTTATTACAACTTATTGACGATCCTCTGGATACCGTTTTTTATCAATGCTTCATTGAAATTGACCAGAAGTCCTAATTTCAGACCTGTAACTTTCAGGTAGGTCAACAATTGTTTTTGATGCACGGCCGCAATTGATTCAACAGATTTAATTTCAATGATAACTTTATCTTCAACAATCAAATCAGCGCGAAATCCAATTTCCAATCTTCTGTCTTTATACTTAACCGGCAACCCAATTTGTCTTTTGAATTGAATTCCCTCTTCCGCCAATTCACAAGCTAGTATTTCCTCATAAACAGATTCGAGCAGACCAGGACCAAGGTTTTGATGAATATTAAAACATGCCCGGACAATTACAGCAGATATTTCATTTTCACTCATAATGGCTCAACATTATACTTTCAGCTTACTTTGCGCCTCTGCGGCTTTGCGTGAGATCAAAATTAGTTGGAAGTATGCCTGGAGCTTTGATAAGAATATTCGGATAAACTACATTTTCTTTAACGAAGCCTTATCAATAAATTCTCTATTTCTTAACAGCTATTTAAAGAAAAGTGGTGGAAATTTGTGTCTGTTAGTTAGTATACAAATTTTTCTCATAAGCAGTTAGTTTTGGTAAACGGGGTCCTTATTCTTAGGGACCCTTTATTATTCCTTATAGTCTAGGATGCGCCATTCCCCACTTTCACGCTTGGCACTACAACTTTTATCGTAATTTTCTTCCGGCTTCTCATTGATAGCCACTTTTAGTTATTTTTATTGGGATTTCCTCCATACCAAAAACGGTTTTATGAGATTCATGCCTTTTTTTGTCATTGCCTGCTGTTTTTCACTTTCAGTTTTACATATAAAAGCCCAGGTTGTCAGTTGGACAAGTCCGATCAAGGGTAACTCAAGTAAGAATCTCAATGACATGGCTACCGACAGATATGGCAACGTATATTCTACCGGTTCATTTTCCAGCATTGCTGATTTTGATCCGGGCCCTGGTACCAATACACTTACCACAGCCGGTCAGTTTGAAAATGATATGTTCATTACCAAACATGATGTAAGCGGAAACCTGGTTTGGGTTAAGCAGATTGGCACTGCACAAAATGTCGATGCAGGACGGCATATCGCCGTCAATACGAATGACCAACTGATTGTTATTGGTGATCTCCGGGGCACTATTGATTTTGATCCCGGACCAGGCGTTGCGACGCTGACATCTAATTTCACCAATTATGGCGATATATTTTTTCTCGTTCTTGACCTGAATGGCAATTTTGTGTCGGTTTCGAAAATAGAAATTATTTCGAGCGGACAATTACTCACCAGGGGTCTTTACCAGGATAGCAATGGCGATTTAATTCTCGCTTTTCTTTTCAGTGGCACTGTTGATTTTGACCCCGGCCCCACTTCCTTTACCCTCAGTTCCAGCCAGAGCGCCTTTGCGATTAGTAAAATCAGCAGTACCGGCACACACATATGGTCAAAAAAAGTGGTTGATGATACCGATACGAAGGAGATCACCCAGATCACCTTAGACTACCAGGACAACATCATTCTATCCGGTTTTTTTTACGGTACCATTGACTTTGATCCCGGTCCGGCTGTGAATGAGCTTGTATCAACCGGACAAAGCGATGGATTTGTAACCAAATATACCCCCGATGCCAACCTGATTTTTGCCAGGAGTTTTACCAATAATTTCGAATTAATGAATGTCAGTGCCCTTACTACAGACAAATTCGGGAATATCTATTGCGGGGGATTTTTTCAGGGGACAGGCGATTTTGACCCCGGGCCAGCCATTTATAACATGAGCGCCGATAATTTTAACCTGAGGGATGGATTCATGGTCAAGTTAAGCAACCAGGGAAACTTTATTTGGGCCAAAAAATTCGGAAATAATGATGACGACGATGTTACCAACCTGATAGCAGATGACAGTGGCGATATTTTTGCCTTCGTCTCATTCAAAGGAACCATGGATGCTGATCCGGGGACGGGCACTTCCAACCTAGTTGGTACTGGCAACACAAGCGCCGGGCTGGTCAGGCTGACACAAGACGGCCAGTTTGTTCTGGCGCAGTTATTCGCCAGCAATGATTATCTATGGTTTAAAATAATCAGCCAAACTGAAAACAACGGCAACTTTTATATGACCGGAAATTTTACCGGAACAGCCGATTTTGATCCGGGAGCCGGACAGGACCTGGAAACCTCAACAGGTGTGTATCCTTATGCCGACCTGTTTATCATGAAATTTGCAAATGAAAGCAGAATCAGCGGCAATTGTTTTCTTGACAATAATGCCGACGGCATCAGGCAGTTGTCGGAACCCGGCCTGCCGCATGTTGTAGTTCAGGCCAGTTATAACAGCCGCTTATATTACGCGTATTCTGATTCAGCAGGAAACTATACCATCTATTCCGATACCGGCAATTACCAGGTCAATCCTGCACTTCCACTCTATTATACAAGCATGCTGCCTGTCCAGAGACAGGTACAGCTTTCCTCATATGGTATAGAATCATCCAACAATGATTTTGGATTGATCCCATCTTCCAGTATAAACGACCTGGGCATCAGCCTGGTTAACCTGGGACGGGCAAGACCCGGAAGGCCTACCCAGTACCGGCTCACCTGTTATAATGAGGGTACGAATACCACTTCAGGTATCATCACTTTTAAACCCAATGCACAGTTATCCTTATCCTCTTCTTCCGTTCCTCCATTCAATAGCAGCAGTACACAGATTCAATGGAACGTAAATAATCTGCCTCCGGGACAGTCGTATGATATTGATGTCATCCTGGATGTGGATAACCAGGCCGTATTGGGAAGCTTCTTACAATCGAATGCAGAAGTTGAGGCCTTTCCGAATGATGCCAATTTCTTCAATAATAAAGATTCCATTTTTCATTTGATTACCGGCAGCTTTGATCCGAATGATAAAAAAGTGACTCCTGCCGGACCCATCAGCACGCAATTCATCAATACCGGCAAATACCTTGATTACCTGATCCGGTTTCAAAATACCGGAACAGATACGGCTTTCCTGGTTATCATTAAAGATTCCCTGAGCCAAAATCTGGACATCAACAGTTTCCGGATGATTTCTACTTCACACAGGTATATTTTGAATATCAAGGAAAACAATATCCTGGAATGGACTTTCCCCAATATCCAACTCCCGGACAGTAATGTGAATGAAGAGGCCAGCCATGGGTATATCCGGTTCAGGATTAAGCCGAAATCAACTCTAATTACAGGCGATGAAATCTTTAATGATGCCGCTATTTATTTTGATTTCAATGCGCCCGTCATTACAAATGAGACGTACAATGTAGTGGTATCATCACCGGTACCGTTGCAATTAATCCGCTTTGCAGGCAAGCTGGAAAAGAATCAGGCAAACCTCTACTGGACAACAATAGAAGAGAGAAATGTAGCTTATTTCAGCATCGAATACAGCAACAATGGATTACAGTTCGACAGCATTGGTATGGTAAGGTCATCAGGCCTGAGTGGGTCTTCAACTAATCACTATGATTATTATCATCAGATCCTCTCAAAAGGGCAACATTATTATCGTTTGAAAATGGTTGATCAGGATGGGAGTTACCGATACAGTCACCAGGTGATTTTCAGATTTAACGGTATGGAATCTTTATCCGTATATCCTCTTCCTGCTGCTGAACAAATAACGGTCATCCACCCTGTGGCCCCGGATGCACAATTGCAAATGATTGATGAAAAAGGCCTTGTTTTAATTAGTCAGTCAATACCAGCAGGATCAGTCCAAACAAGAATGGATATCAGCAAAGTTCCTTCAGGATACTATTTCCTGGTTTGGACAGATGGCAAAATGAGAATGACCAAAATGCTGATCAGGCATTAAAATTTGATAAAGTCAGGAATACAAAACCGGCAGTTGATTGTTTATTGGCCAGTTGCGGACTCTAATTGAAAAAGGCTGTCTACAAATGCCTGCTTATCGAAGACCAGCAGGTCCTCTGCTTTCTCTCCCACACCTATGAATTTAACGGGTATTTTGAACTGATCGGCAATGGCCAGTACCACCCCCCCTTTAGCTGTGCCATCGAGTTTAGTGATGGTCAGGGCGGTAACATCGGTGGCTGCCGTAAAATGCCTGGCCTGCTCAAGGGCATTCTGCCCGGTACTTCCATCCAGCACCAACATGACCTCATGGGGCGCATCCGGGATCACTTTCTGGATCACCCTTTTGATCTTGGTCAGTTCTTCCATCAGGTGTGCCTTGTTGTGAAGACGACCGGCGGTATCGATCAAAACGACCTCGCTTTGCCTTGCCACGGCGCTCTGAACGGTATCAAAAGCCACGGAAGCAGGGTCACTTCCCATTTCCTTCTTAACTATGGGCACTTTGGTACGTTCGCTCCAGATGGTCAGCTGATCAACGGCTGCGGCCCTGAATGTATCTGCCGCACCTAACAAAACCGATTTGCCGGCCAGTGAAAAATTATGGGCCAGCTTTCCAATGGTAGTCGTTTTTCCCACCCCGTTGACGCCAACAACCAGGATTACATGAGGCTTATGTCCGGCTGGTAAAGCGTAATTTTCATAAGCCATATCCTGCGGGGAAGAGACAAGAATGTTCTTTATTTCTTCTTTAAGTATATTGTTTAATTCACTGGTGTTTAAATATTTATCTCTCTTTACTCTCGCCTCGATCTGATCTATGATCTTAACGGTCGTATCAATACCGACATCGGCGCTCACCAGTGCGTTTTCCAGGTTATCCAGCACTTCTTCATCCACCGTACTCTTACCGGCTATAGCCTTGGTAATCTTGCTCAGGAACCCTTCCCTGGTTTTTTGCATCCCCTGTCCGAGGGTTTCCTGTTGCTGCTTTTTTCCGAATAACTTGTCAAAAAATCCCATAACGCGTTATTTTCAGTACCTGCCGGGCAGGCTGTATGATATAAATAAAGAAAGCCGTCCGGTGTGAACTGGACAGCTTCATCATATGATCAGGCAAGAAACACTTAGCTGGCTAAATATTCCTTGATCTTGTCTTTGTGAACGATCGCTTCTTTGAATGTGTAAGCGCCAGACTTAGGACTGCGAACAGCCTTGATCACTTTACTCCAGTTCTTGGCCTCGGCGGCCGCCTTCTGGTCTTTGGTCTTGATAGCGGTTTTTGCTGCTTTTGCCATGATTATTTAATTTCTTTATGAACAGTTACTTTTTTCAGAATGGGGTTGAATTTTTTTAACTCCAGGCGCTCGGGAGTATTCTTTTTATTCTTGGTGGTGATGTACCGGCTGGTACCTGACATGCCGCTGGTCTTATGCTCAGTGCATTCCAGAATAACCTGAACCCTGTTACCTTTCTTTGCCATGACTCTTATTATTAAAAATATTATTAACTGATTTTCAGTCTATTAAAAGACTTTATTAAATTTTCTCTCCAGCTGCACGCAATTCCTTAACCACAGCATACAGTCCGTTTTTATTAATCGTACGGATAGCTTCAGATGACACTTTCAGCGTAACCCATTTGTCTTCCTCGGCCAGGAAATAACGCTTGGTCTGAAGGTTGGGTAAAAACCTGCGTTTGGTTTTAATATTGGAATGCGATACTTTGTTACCGGTGATCGGCCTCTTACCTGTAACCTGACATACTCTTGCCATATTCCTAAATTTTTTGGACGGCAAAGGTAAGTAATTTACCGATACAATAATGTTTCCTTTAAACTATTTTTACAAATCTTCCTGATTTTTGGGGAGACTTATCAAACCCAGTACAATACAAGCAGTTATGCAATCACATTCGGTAGTAACCACACATAAGGGCGGACTGGCTTTTTCGTCGGCCATAGGAAATCATACCCTGCTCATGGACGCTTCACAGGAACATGGCGGACAAGACCTGGGGGCAAGCCCCAAAAGGCTGATGCTGGCATCCCTGGCCGGTTGTACGGGCATCGACGTGGTCATGCTGCTCGACAAAATGAAAGCCTCATTCAGCGATTTCTCCATTGATGTAGAAGCGGAACTGTCGGCCGATCACCCCAAGATCTATACCCATGTCACCCTTGTTTACCGCATCAGGATGAAAGAAGCGGAACGCCCGAAGATGGAAAAAGCCGTGCAGATGTCTCAGGAAAAATACTGTGGCGTGAGCGCCATGTTCAAAGCTTTTGCCAGCCTGGATCACGAGATCATTTATCTGTGAGCGCCGCTTTTTACCTGTTTTCTAACCCGCAGCATCTGTAAAATAACGGCCAACAGGATGAGGCCTACCCCTGCAAAAAACTGGTTGTGGAGGTATTTATTCTCCCTGAAAACCATAAACGCCAGGATGATCCCGTATACCGGCTCCAGGTTATAGGTCAGGTTGGCCGTAAAGGCCGAAATATGCTTCAGTGAGTTCAACTGCATTTCAAAACTGATGACCGTACAGAACACCACCAATATCAGCAGCCATCCAAGGTCTGCCCAGGTTGGCAGGTAGTACGCAGCCGGGAACATGTACAGATATAAAGGCAACAACAGGCACATGGCGATCAGTCCGCCCGACAACTCATAGAAGGTCAACACCCGTGGATGGATACGCCTCACCAGTTGCTTATTGAATATGGGAAAGATCGCGCTGCCCAGGGCCGCAATGATGCCAAAGATGATCCCCGTTTTGAATTCCGGGTGAAAATCAAAAATGATGTAGATCCCCGCAATGGCCAGCAAACCCAATCCCAGTTCGGCCCACACAATCTTTTTACCTGTGATCAGCGGTTCCGCCAATGCTGTAAAAAAGCCGGAAGCCGAGAGGCAGACCAATGCCACCGAAGCATTGGCATATTTGATACTGCCGTAAAAGGTCACCCAATGAATGGCAATGATCAGCCCGACCAACCCGGTTTTCAATGCATCCGCCCTTTCCAGGGTCACCCATTCTTTACGCCAGATCAGCAGACCGTAGAGTATGATAACGGTCAGCAATAGGCGATCAAAAACCAGCCATCCTTCATTCAACCCGATCAATTTACCCAGGATAGCGGTGAACCCGGCCAGGAAAACGGCTGCATGTAACTGAAGAAAGGCTTTTTTCATCCCGGCAAAGATGAGAAATGAATATTGATTGAGGAATATGTAAACTACAATGTATAGGCTGCAGGGTTTGCCCGGCATTAAACCGTTCTTCCAAAACTCTTGCATGCCTTTATCGCTAAAAAAATCCAAAAATGTATTCCGGTATCTTACCAACAATAAAGAAGAGTATATTTGCCCGTCTTAACCAACTCCGTATGAATTTCAACAAAACCAATAACATTATTGGCTGGCTGGTATGCCTTGTTGCCTGCTCCGTGTATATTATGACCATGGAAGCCACGGGCAGTCTATGGGATTGCGGCGAGTTCGCCTCCAGTGCCTACAAACTTCAAATCCCCCACCCGCCCGGCGCACCGCTCTTTGTGCTGATCGGCCGCCTCTTCATGATCCCCTTCAACCCGCAGCATGCGGCCACCGGGATCAACCTCATGAGCGCTTTGGCCAGTGGATTCACCATTCTGTTCCTGTTTTGGAGCATCACCCATTTTGCCCGTAAGATCGTTCAGAAAGATGGGACTGAATTGAGCAGCGAAAATATTTTCGCCATCATGGCTGCCGGCGTGGTTGGCGCATTGGCCTATACTTTCTCCGATTCTTTTTGGTTCAGTGCCGTGGAAGGGGAAGTTTACGCCTTATCTTCTTTTTTCACCGCGGTGGTGTTCTGGGCAATGCTTAAATGGGAGCATAATGTCACGGAAGAACAGGCCCAGGGTGTCAAGGGGCACTTTACCCGGGCCGACCGATGGATCATCCTGATCTTTTACCTGATGGGATTGTCGATCGGCGTTCACCTGCTGAACCTGCTCACCATTCCCGCGATTGTGATCATCTACTATTTCAAACGTTATAAGGCTTCCGGATGGGGTACGATCGCTGCTTTTGTCATTGGCTGCCTGATCACCGGGCTGGTACAGAAAGCCGTGATCCAGTGGAGCATCAAGGGCGCCGGTAATATGGATATCCTTTTTGTCAATGATTTCGGCCTGCCTTTTTATACCGGGTTTGCCTTTTTCTTCGTACTCCTCGCCATCGCCATCTGGTTTGGCCTGCGTATTGCCGGCAAAAAGGGATGGAACTTCCTGAAACTGGGCCTGTGGAGCTTTGCCTTCATGCTCCTGGGATATTCCAGCTACTTCACAACCCTGGTGCGCAGCAGCGCAGATCCATCGGTAGATATGTTCAACGTAGATAACCCGGTGAGCCTGATGGGCTATATCAGCCGTGAACAATATGGCGACTGGCCTATCCTGTTCGGACAGGATTTCACCGCTGAGATCCAGGAAACCAAGGTTACTGAAACCTATATCAAATCAAATAACAAATACGAAAAGAACGGCCGCAAAGTGGAATACGTATTTGCCCCTGAAGACAAACACTTTTTCCCCCGCATGTGGGATCAAAGCAATGACCAGGGACATGCGGATTATTACGCCAGTTGGGCGGGCATCGGCAAAAACAAAGATGGCAGTTGGGAACGATCTCCCACCATGTCTGAAAATATCGGCTTTTTCTTAAGCTACCAGATCAACTGGATGTACTGGCGGTATTTCATGTGGAATTTTGCCGGAAAGCAAAATGACGTTCAGGGTATCACGATGGGCAATGTAAGAGACGGAAACTGGAAGACCGGGATCGGCTTTTACGATAAGATGCGCCTGGGCGACCAGGATGCCTTACCCGACAGCCTGAAGAACAACAAAGCCAATAACAAATTATTTGCCCTCCCCCTGATCCTCGGCCTGCTGGGATTATTCTATCAATATAAGAAAGATAAGAAAGACGCCCTGATCACCGGGTTACTGTTTTTCTTCACAGGCTTTGCCATCTGTGTGTACCTGAACCAGGCCGGCAACCAGCCACGTGAGCGTGATTATGCATATGTAGGATCTTTTTACGCCTTTGCCATCTGGATAGGCCTCGGCGTGCTCTTTGTCAAAGATCTCTTTCAGCAGGGGATCAAAAACGGAAGAACAGCCGGACTTGCCGCCGGTATCACCTGCCTCTTGCTGGTGCCGGTCTTAATGGCCAGCCAGGAATGGGACGATCACGACAGGAGCCGCAAGGTTCTGGCACGTGACCTGGCCAAAGACTACCTGGAAAGTTGCGCACCCAATGCGATACTCATCTCTTTTGGCGATAACGACACCTACCCTCTCTGGTATGCGCAGGAAGTGGAAGGCATCCGCCCTGATATCCGCGTTGTCAACAGCAGCCTGTTGGGTACCGATTGGTATATCAACCAGCTCCGGTATAAGGTCAATAACAGCGACCCGGTAGACCCGATCTGGAGAAAAGACCAGATTGAAGGATCGAACAGGGATATCATTTACTATGCGCCCAGGCAGGGTGTTGACCCCAACCAGTATATGGACCTGTACAAAATGATGAAAGATTTTGCCGGAAGCGATGACCCATCCAATATGGAACAGACACGCGATGGCAATATGATCAGTGTTTTCCCGACCAAAAAAGTGAGCATTCCCGTTGACGCGGAACTGGTGAGGAAAAACGGAACGGTGAACCCGACAGACAGTATTGTCGACGAGATTCGTTTTGAGATCCCCAAAACCGTTTTATACAAGAATGATGCAGCCATCCTGAACATCATCGCCTCAAATAAATGGAAACGCCCGATTTACTTCACCTCACCTTATGGCGAGTTAGGCTTCTCTTCTTTCCTGCGCCAGGACGGCATGACCTACAGGCTGGTTCCGGTGGCTAATGGAGATGTCAATGCAGATTGGTGCTATGATAAGATGATGAAACAATTTGCATTTGGCAATGCAGACAAGCCCGGTGTTTATTTTGATGAAGAAAACCGCAGGCACCTGAACAGTATCCGCCTTCAATATGCCCAGGCAGCAGGTTACCTGGCCGATATGGGCAGAAAAGAAGAAGCGAAAAAAATGCTGGATAAATGCGATAAGATGATGCTGGAGGAAAATTTCCCTTATGGCATGGTCAGCCGCAATCAGCAACACAACCAGATATCCCTTCAGTTGATGTATGCCGCTTACAGGGCAGGCGATACCGAACTGGCGAACAAGATCAGTAAATCGCTCAGGAAGGATATGGAGCAGCAGGCGGCTTACTACCAAACGCTCCAGGATGAAAGGCGCGACATATTGAGTTTTGAAGAAGACAGGAACCAGAACCTGCTCAGGGGCTTGTTAGGCATGGAGCAGCAGTTCAAGGCTCCCCAGCCGGCCGTCAATGAATCGCCCACACAAATTCAAACTGCCCCATCCAGGGATACGCCCTAAGCCCTGGCAAAAAAATAAAAAAGTCCTGCAACTAAAATGCAGGACTTTTTTTTATGGGGGGAA
>WBZP01003116.1_pt1 | contig 18323 bp, 18 predicted proteins | sample 5204301 | NCBI WGS metagenome assembly WBZP01 (sample SAMN12412401, study PRJNA552823) | activated sludge metagenome | isolation source: activated sludge from nitrification reactor of wastewater treatment plant... | place: USA: Pennsylvania | collected 2017 | reverse complement strand
GCGCAAGGACGAGGTCTGGTGCCAGCTGTTCTCCGAGCCCGGCGCCGGATCGGATGCGGCGGCCATCAAGACCCGCGCGGTGCGCGTCGACGGCGGCTGGAAGATCAACGGCCAGAAGGTGTGGACATCGGGGGCGCACTACGCGCAACGCGGCCTGGCCACCGTGCGGACCGACTTCGACGCGGCCAAGCATGCCGGCATCACCACCGTGATCATCGATATGAATGCGCCGGGGGTCGAGGTGCGCCCGCTGCGGATGATCATGGGCGGCTCGGAGTTCAACGAGGTGTTCTTCAACGACGTGTTCGTCCCCGACGAGGACGTCGTGGGCGAGCCCAACAGCGGCTGGACGGTCGCACGGGCCACCCTCGGCAACGAGCGGGTGAGCATCGGCGGCGGGTCCGGAGTGGCCGGCGTCGATCCCGCAGCGCTGGTCGCGCTCGCCGGTGAGCATGCAGATCGGTTGGCGGGGGCCAAGATTCGCGTCGGCAACTTCCTCGCCGACGATCACGCGATCCGGCTGCTGAACCTGCGCAGCGCCGTGCGCAGCATCGAGGGCGCCGGCCCGGGCCCGGAGGGCAACATCACCAAGCTCAAGCTCGCCGAGCACATGGGTGAGTCGGCGGCCATCATGTGCCTGCTCAACGGACAGGACGCCGCGCTGGTGGACGGACCGTCCGCGCTGCCGGTGATGATGGCGATGGGCGCGCGGGCGATGGCGATCGCCGGCGGCACGTCGGAGGTCACGCGCAACCAGATCGCCGAGCGGATTCTCGGCATGCCCCGCGACCCGCTGATCAAGTAGCGGCTCTCAGTCGAACGCCGGCGCGACAAACCGTTGCAGCAGTGCGGTTTCGGCGTCCGCATCGTCGCCCGGCCACATCAGCAGCGACAGCACGAGACGCACGATCCACCGGGCGGCAGCGGGGTCGTCGTCGAGGCCGGCGAGTTCGGTGGCGAACGCAGCGACGGCCGGTGACCCGGTCAACCAGGTGGATCCGCGTCCGTCGCGCATGGTGTCGACGAACAACTGCCCGGCCGGGTCGGCCCTGATCTCGGTCACGGCCACCCCGACGGCCGTCAGTACGCGCGCGGCGCCGGAGAGTCCGTCGACGGCCGCGCGCACCACCGTGACTATCCGGGCGGCCATCCGGATGGTGACCTGTTCGCGGATCTGCGACTTGCCGCCGGCGTGCCGGTAGATGGTGGCCCGCGAGCAGTGCACGTGGGTCGCCAGCGCCTCCAGGCTGAAGACGTCATACCCGTCGCGGTAGATCAATTCGGCCGCCCCGGCGTAGATCCGCTCAGCGGCTGCGGCGCCGCGATCCCCGTCGATGAGCCAGTCGTGGCGTGACATCACGCATAAACTTTATCTCGCCATGAGACGAAATTGCACTAATGTTTCACCGACGTCGCTGATCAGCACGTCGGCTCGAGACGGCATGTCACGGACCGCCCGACGCGGGGCTCTCGACCTGCGCGGACGGCGTTGACCCGGATGGCGCCGGTGCGCAGGCTGGAGCGGTGACCACAGCCCACGCCGCCGGGGTGGACCCGGCCGAGTTCTTCGGCGACGCCGCTATCCAGGACCCCTATCCGCTGTACGACCGGTTGCGCGCCGGCGGTCCGGTCCATCGCGTCGGCGACTCCGACTTCTACCTGGTGTGCGGTTGGGATGCGGTCGAGGACGCCGTCGCACGCGTCGACGAGTTCTCCGCGAATCTGACCGCGACGATGTTGTACTCGGACGGCACCCTGTCGGCGTTTCCGATGGGTGAGCTGGACGGGCCGGTGCAGGTGCTGGCGACCGCCGACGACCCGGGTCACGCCGTGCACCGGCGGATGCTGGTTCCGCAGTTGGCCGCCAAGCGAATTCGCGCCACCGAGCCCTTCATCGCCGAGACCTTCGACCGGTTGTGGTCGGAGAATCTGCGCGACGGACGGATCGAGTGGATGAGCGCGGTGGCCAACCGGCTGCCGATGATGGTGGTCACGCGGTTGATCGGGGTGCCCGACGGCGATGTCGACCTGCTGATCCCGAAGGCGTACGCCAGCGTGCAGACACTCGACGGCATTGCCGACGACGACAAGCTGGCGGCCTCCGGCACGGCCGCCGTGGAGCTGTCGGGGTACATCTTCGGACAGTTCCAACGGGCGATCGACGAAGGCGCACAGGACAATCTGCTCGGCGACATGGCGACCGCCTACGCCCACGGGGACATCGATCAGCTGACCGCCGCGGTGATCATGGTGATCCTGTTCAGTGCGGGAGGTGAGTCCACCGCGTCGCTGCTGGGCAGCGCGGTCGGCATTCTGGCGGAGCGGCCCGAGATCCAACAGCGGTTGCGGGACGATCCGCGGTTGCTGGGACCGTTCATCGAGGAATGCCTGCGCTTCGAGCCGCCGTTCCGCGGGCACTACCGGCATGTGCGGGTCGACACCGAACTCGCGGGCGTGCCGCTGCCGGCCAACTCGCGGCTCCTGCTGCTGTGGGGTGCGGCCAACCGCGATCCGGCAAAGTTCGACAACCCCGGCGAGTTCCGGCTGGACCGTCCGGCCAAGGGCCACATCACTTTCGGGAAGGGCGTGCACTTCTGTGTCGGCGCGGCACTGGCCCGGCTGGAGGCGACGGTGGTGTTGCGACTGCTACTCGACCGGACGGGGTGGATCGGGGCGGAGGAGTTCGGGCCGTGGTTGTCGAGCATCCTGGTTCGCCGGCGCAGCAGGTTGCCGTTGGCTGTCCGAACCTGACCGGAGCATCCGTCGGTCACCGCCCACGCAGCCGATTGACCAGATCCAACGTCGATGCGGTGGCCGCGGCCAGGGAATCGACGTCGCCACGGTCGAGAGTGTCGCAGACCCAGTCCCAGTGCGCGGCGACGGTGCGGCCCGGCACCGGTGCGGGCGCCAAGGCGGTGCCGTCCGACGAGCGCCAGCGCACCGTCTCGGCTGCCGGTTCGCCGAGCATCAGCACGCCGTCGAAGCGCAGCGGACGCGAGATCACCACGGCGTGCTGCGGTCCGACCGAATCGACCGTGCCCCAACGGATTCGGCAGGACTGCAGGATCCGGAGCGGAGTCGCCGGATCGGTATCCAGGAACCGCACCCAGGGGTAGGCGACGAACACGTGAAAACTGTGGTGGGCCAGGACGCCCGGTCCCGCCGGGACACGGCCGAGCAGGCCGCACGGCTGGCCGGCCAGCGCCCTGCGCAGGCGGTTCAACAGCGTGGTGGGGTCCACGAGCTCCAGCAGCGGACCGCCCACCCAGTAGGCCCGGACCACGTCCGCGTCCAGGGCGTTGTCGCGCCCCGCCGCGGCTGCGATCTCCTCGAGGTACGGCCAGGCACCGTCGAATCGGTGAGCGGCTTCGGCGATCTCGGCGCCCCGACCGGCCAGCAGCACCGACGGGTCGGGCGGGCCGCAGTAGCCGAGTTCGTTGGGCGGAAAGGCGTAGGCAGCGAACGCCTTCCCACCGTCAGCGATAACCGTCATCGTTGCCCGAGCGAAGCAGTTCCAGTCCGGCCATCGCCTCGGCCGCCCCGGCCTCGTCCGTCTTGTCCACCACGAAACCCATGTGGATGATCACCCAGTCACCGGGGGCGAACGTCGCCTCGGGCAGCATGCCGACATTGACCTTGCGCTGCTCGCCGGCCACATCGACGAGTGCCAGCTGGCCCTCGTAACCGTCGAGCATCGTGACCACCCGACCCGGAATGCCTAGGCACACGATTCCCCCACGAGCATGGCGACGGTCGATCCGACGGCGCGGACGGCCGCGGGTATCGCGGCCCGCACCGGCGCCGACAGGCCGATACCGTCGCTGAGGTCGGCCACCTGACAACCGATCACGACCGTGCGCGGCGGCGTGCCGCCGAGCGCGCGCAGGCTGGCGAACACTACCGCCGGGTCCACCCCGTGCGCGTCGATACCCGTTGGCTCCCCGCTTGTTTCGGGGTTGGGTTCGAACACCCGGATCTCGCCGGGCTGCCCCCGGTCCGGGACCGCGTCGACGAGCACGAGCGCATCCCAGTCGTCGAGCAGATCGTAGGCCAGGTGCATGCCGGCGATGCCGTAGTCCACCACCGACACGTCGGGAGACCGATCGTCGACATGCCGGATCACCTCGGGGCCGAAACCATCGTCACCGAGGAAGATGTTGCCGATGCCGGCGACCAGAACCCGCGGCACGCGCCGCTACATCCTGCGCATGTTCAGGTACCGCTTCACATCCGGTATCGACTTCACGCCGATCGCCACACCGGCGACCACCGTGAGGACGAACAGGACCGTGGTAATCCGACCGATTACGTCCATATCGGGTTTCCTTTCTCGAGCGGTTCGATTTCGTCCGGGGCGAAATAGCGATAACGCGCGTACCCGTCGTACAGATCGATCGCCGGATCGTCCTCGAGGACCACGGCGACGTGCGTGCCCCCGTCGACGTCCGCGTGTACCGACATCACCCGCGCGATGCGTCCCGCTACGAACATGTCCTGGGCATCGGAGCGCCGGCCGGGGTGCAGGCGCACCCGGCTGCCCCGCGCAACCCGGACCCCCGCGACGAGCACGGCGTCGGTATCCGGTGCGACGGCGTTGTCGGCCAACGGATCCCACCAGTCGATACCGTCCGGGACCTCCGGGAGGAGACCCGAAGCCGATACCTGCGGGTCGCGTAGCACACCGTGCAGGTTGAGCATCGTTTCCGGTGTCATGCCGTCGCACTGGTCGATGATCCTGGCGGCCTGCGGATCGGTGGCACGAGCCTGGGCCTTCTCCGCGTCGGTCAAGGTCATCACCCGCAGCGTGAGGATCTCGTCGATCTCGGTCGCGTCGAACAGTGCGCCGCGGCTCTGCTCGGCGACTTCGGGGTGGTCATAGAGGATGATCGGCGAGACCAGCAGCAGGTCGGTGGTCCCAGGCGGACCGGCCAGCACCGGGAAGCACCGGTGCTGTGCGCAGCGGTCGACTGCGGGCCGGGCTTCGGACGGTGGATCGAGCAGCGACACGAAAACGCCGTCGGTGACCGCGATGACGTGGGCCCCGATCAGGGACCGGGCGATCGCATCGTCCTTGTCCACGGCCGGGGACCCGGTGTTGCGGACGGTCACGCTGACGCGGTCCACGGGGCCGTCGGTGTCGATCGCCACACCGAGCGCTGCGGTCACCTCGCGGCGGGCCCGAACCAGGCGACCAACGCCGAGATCCTCGATATCGGTGCCCGCAGCCGAGGTCAACGGCAGCGACCACGCGGATGCGTCCGCCACGTCGAACGGGCCGAACACGAATTCGGCCTCCACCGCCTCGTCCCAGGTGAGCCACGACCCGGTCGGGGTGATCAGCTCGGGCACCGGCTGATAGCGGCCGTCGGCGGTGCGCCGTTCGGCGCCGCGGTGCTGCAACTGCAGGAAGCGCACCACCAAGGTCACCGTGGAGGCGCCCCGGACCGGAAACTGCGCCGACAGTCGGTCGTCCTCGCCGAACCCGTCGCGGGCCGCGCCGGGCGGACCGAGCACCCCGAACTGCCAGCGCGACCGGTTGCGGTCGGAGCTGGCTCGGTACGGGTAGAGCAGGTACCCCTCGTACAGCACCGCGTCGGCGATGGCGCGTACCGACTCCCAGGCGGTCACGTCACCTCCTCACATGCGGTGTCGAGCAGGGCCGTGACGGCATCGTCGAGGCTCAGCAGTCCGCGGGCGGATTTGTAGGCCACCAGCGCGGCGACGGTCTCATGACGAATCCGGATGAATCCGTGTCCCGCGTAATGCGTGGCCATCAGCTGATGCCAGGTCGCGACCGGCAGATCGTAGGCGTCCTCGCGGTCCCAGGAGATCTGCCGCACCGAGAAGCCGGTGGTGCCCGGCGTGAAAATCGTTCCGCTGAACAGGAACTGGAGCCCGGCGGTGCCGTCGCTGAGCGCGTGCAGGTACTTCGACGCGGTCACCTCGACGTCATACGTGCACGGCAGGGGAAGCTCGACCTCGGTGGCGCCGGTGAAGCCGGGCACCAGTGCGGTCGCATGTTGCCACAAGAAGGTGCGTTGGGTGTCGGCCCAGCGGGTGCGCGGACCGAACAGGTCGAGCAGCGCCGCCGCTTCGGCGTCGGTGTACTGCCGGTGTCTGGGGTCGATGCGCACCTGGGCGCGCAGGGCGATCGCATGCACGGGCTCGTCGGCGGTGATCCTGATCCGGGCCGTCAGAATCGGTGTCACCGCATACGGTTCCGGCGCAATGCCGCAGACCCGGAAGTCGATCACGGCGGCACCGGCCGGCTGCGCGCGGCGACCTGCGCGAAGAAATCGTCGATGAAGTCGCGCGCCGAGCTGCCCCCGTCGAAGCCGCGCCAGCGCATCCGTAGTCCGCCGACGAACTCGTAGCATGCGTCGATGGGGACCAGAAAGCATTCCGGTGCAACAGATTCGGTGACCCGTACCAGCAGTGCCTCGACATCGTCGGCCATGGTCGTGATGCGGGTGTCACCCGCGGTGAGTTCGGTGAAGGCCCGCATGTCCAGTTCCGATTCGCAGGCCCCGGCGGGCCCCGGATAGAAGGCGACGAACCGGTCCAGCGCGGAGTTGCGGAAGAGGAACGCCAACCCGACGGGGATCTGCAGGGCATCCCAGGACCGTTGGTTCAACGACATGCCCGGCAGCGCGAGATACCGGTCCGGGACCGCGCGGTAGCGCAACTCGGCCCCGGGTTCGGTGAACAGCAGATAGCAGCCGCGGCACACGCACATCATCTGTCGCGCGGCCACGTTCACCACGTGCTGGTGTTCATCGGCAATTGGGTCCGCGCACATCTCACAGCGTTCCCCGGGTGGCGCCACCGGGCGGGTGGCGGTGATGCGCGACAGCACGTCGAACGGCGTGCTCATGCCGGCAGTCCCGCCGGCTGCGCCGGTACCGCCATCGCGAGCACCCCGTCACGCGTCAGCAGCGGCAGCGGTTCCAGATGCTGATCGGGTGCGTCCACGCGGGCACCGGCGTGCACCACGTCGTAGTGGGCGTGGCACCGCGGGCAGCGCAGCACCGGATCGCGGGATGCCGGCATGCGGTGCAGTGCCGCACCGGCCAGCGAACCGTCGCACGACGGGCACCGATCGCGGTAGGCGAACAGCTCGTCGCCGACCCGGCAGGCCAGTACGTCGACGGTCCGATGCCCGTCGTCGATCCGGAAGCCGCCGACCTCACCGGGGCCCAGCCCGGCCAGATCGGGCACCGGTTGCCAGGCCGTGCGGTGCAGGTGACCCAGCAGCGCGTCGGGGGGGATGACGGCGGCGTCCGCGTCCGCGGTTACCACCTCGATCGCGGTGACCTCCGGAGCGGCGGCGCGCACCGCGTCCTCGACGGCGAGCTCCAGGGTGGCGGCCGACGACGGGCATGATTTGCAGCTGCCCGCGAACCGCAACCGGACAGTGACGTCCGTACCCCTGCCCGGCACCACCTCGAGCAGTTCGATGTCGCCACCGTGTGATCCCAGATAGGGCCGCACCCGGTCGAGGGCATCGGCGACCCGGCGGTCGATGCCGTGCGGGTGCAGACCGTGCACCAGCAGCAGGCTGGCGATCAGATCGTCGCCGGTCAGCCGTTGCAGGCCGGCATCGTCGGCCAGCGCCGTAACGCGGGCCAGCGCGGCGCCGTAGAGGTCGGCGACCTCCCGCACCAGTTGCTCGGCACGCTCACGTGCGACCGTCCCCTCCACGGACAACCCGTCCAGGAGCGCCTCGATCCGCTCGCCGGCCGCCCGCCACTGGTCGGCGGTCACTCGGCGGTGGCCGTCTGGGTCGGGGAGTGCAGCCGGTCGAGGGTCTTACCGTCGCCGAGATACATGTGCACGCCGCAGGGCAGACACGGGTCGAAACTGCGAACCGTGCGCATGATGTCGATGCCCTTGAAGTTCTCGCGGTCGTTCTCCTCGAAGATCGGGGTGCCCTGCACCGCATCCTCATAGGGGCCCGGGGTGCCGTAGCTGTCCCTGGGGTTGGCGTTCCACGGCGTCGGCGGGTACGGGTGGTAGTTGGCGATCTTGCCGTCACGGATCACCATGTGGTGACTCAGCACGCCGCGCACCGCCTCGGTGAACCCGCAGCCGATACCCTCGTCGGGGACGTCGAACTTCTCCCACGTCTTGGTCCGGCCGGCCCGAATCTCCACGAGGGCCTGCTCGGCGAAGTGCAATGCGGCTGCCGCAGCATAGGCCTGGAAGTAGGTGCGGGCCCGGTTACGTTCGAGCGTGTTGGAACCGGCCTGCGGCACATGCCATTCCAGCGCGACCGGCCCCTCGAGGGCCGTCTTGGGCAGATTGATCTGGACGCTGTGACCGGTGGACTTGACGTAGCCGATGTCCACCAGCCCGGCCAGGGCGGTCGACCACATGCGCGCCAGGGCGCCACCGCCGGTGTCCAGTGCCAGGTGGTCGGTGCCGTCGAACCAGCGCGGCGACATCACCCAGCTGTACTTGTCGTCCATGTCGCGCTTCTGCGGCCGCGGATTGGTGTGCTGGTTCCACGGGTGCCGCCGGTCCACCGGATTGCCCAGCGGATCGGTCTTGACGAACATCTCCTGGTCGGTCCAGTCGTCGTAATAGGAACTGCCCAGCAGGATCCGGATACCGAGGTTGATGTCCAACAGCGAGTGGGTGACCAGTTTGCCGTCGACGATCACGCCCGGCGTCACGAACATCGCGTCGCCCCAGCGCTCCATGTCCTGGTAGGCGAAGTTGCACACCTCGGGATCCTGGAAGCTGCCCCAGCAGCCCAGCAGGGTGCGCCGCAGGCCCACCTTGTCATATCCCGGGATGGCGTCGTAGAAGAAGTCGAACAGATCGTCGTGCATCGGCACGACCTTCTTCATGAATTCGATGTAACGCATCAGCCGGGTCATGTAGTCGGTCATCAGCTGGACGGTGGCGACGGTGCCGATGCCGCCGGGGTAGAGCGTGGAGGGATGTACGTGGCGGCCCTCCATGAGGCAGAACATCTCGCGCGTGTACCGACTGACCTGCAACGCCTCCCGGTAGAACTCGCCGGAGAACGGGTTGAGTGCGCGCATGATGTCGGCGATGGTCTTGTAGCCGTGCGCATCCGCGTGCGGTGCGGCGGTTTTCTCGGCCTCGGCCAGCACGCCGGGGTTGGTCTCGGCGACCATCTTCTCGCAGTAGTCCACTCCGACCAGGTTCTCCTGGAAGATGTTGTGGTCGAACATGTACTCGGCGGCCTCACCGAGGTTGATCAGCCATTCGCCGAGGTGCGGAGGTTTGACGCCGTAGGCCATGTTCTGGCAGTAGCACGAGCAGGTCGCATGGTTGTCACCGCAGATGCCGCAGATCCGGCTGGTGATGAAGTGCGCGTCGCGGGGATCCTTGCCCTTCATGAAGATCGAGTAGCCGCGGAAGATCGACGACGTGCTGTGGCATTCCGCGACCTCGCGGTTCTCGAAGTCGATCTTGGTGTAGATGCCGAGGCTGCCGACGATACGTGTGATGGGATCCCACGCCATCTCGACCAGCTGGCCGGGCTCGCCCTTCATCTGCGACGGTTTGGGAATGATGGTTGTCATCGAAGTCCGATCTGTGAATTTGGTTGCCCCCGAATGACTTTTGATCAGCTTCTACCAGGTGCGGCGGGCGCCCGTGGCGAGTTCCTTGCCCCGGTGCCGCCACTTCGGTTCCTTGTCCACCGTCTTGCCGGTGATGCTGCGCAGATTGCGGATGACCGAGCCGTACAGGCCGGAGGCTGTCGTCGACAGTTTCCCGCCGGGCGGCTCGTCCATGAACGGCTGGAACTTGTCCGGGAAACCCGGCATCGTGCAGCCGATGCAGATGCCGCCGACATTCGGACATCCGCCGACGCCATTGATCCAACCCCGTTTGGGCACATTGCATTTCACGACCGGACCCCAGCAGCCCAGTTTGACGATGCACTTCGGCGAGCCGTACTCGGTGGCGAAGTCGCCCTGTTCGTAATAGCCGGCGCGGTCACAGCCCTCGTGAACGGTGTTGCCGAACAGCCACTTCGGCCGCAGCGCCTCGTCGAGGGGGATCATCGGTGCCTGGCCGGTGGCCATGTAGAGCAGATAGGTGAGGGTCTCGGCGAGATTGTCCGGATGGGTCGGGCACCCCGGTACACACACGATCGGCACACCGGCCTTGCTCTTCCACTCCCAACCCAGGTAGTCGGGCACCCCCATGGCGCCGGTCGGGTTGCCGGCCATCGCGTGGATACCCCCGTAGGTGGCGCAGGTGCCGACGGCGACCACCGCGGTGGCCTTCGGGGTGAGCCGGTCCAGCCATTCGCTGGTGGTCATCGGTTGGCCGGTCGCGGGGTTGTTGCCGAACCCGCACCAGTAGCCCTCGTCGTGGAGTTGTTCGTTGGGGATCGACCCCTCGACCACCAGGACGAAGGGTTCCAGCTCGCCGCGGTCGGCCTTGAAGAACCATTCCAGGAAATCGTCGGCGCCGCCGCTGGGGCCGCACTCGAAATCGATGAGAGGCCAATGCACCGCGACCTTGGGTAGTCCGGGCAGGGCGCCGAGGGCGATCTCCTCGACCGTGGGTTGGGTGGCGGCAGTCAACGCCACCGAATCGCCGTCACAACTCAGTCCGGCGTTGATCCAGAGAACGTGGATCAATGTGTCTTCCGCTCTGACTGCTGCTTCTGCGGGCATAGGGCAGCTTTCCGGGGCGGGCTGGGCCCCTGACACCGCCGGAGTCGACCGTCGGCCCACTTGCGCGGCGCCTAATCTCGGGTCTACTCCGCGCCGGTTGTGATGTCAACGACGGGCCAGAACATCCTTCGGCGGCGTCAATTTGCCTCGATGAAGCGGCGCAGCCAGCCGAACCAGGCCGACATGCCGACGCCGGTGCGGGCGCTGACCGGTAGTACTTCTGCGGTCGGGTTCACCGCGGCCACATTGGACACGTAGGCGTCGAGGTCGACGTCGAGGTAGGGCACCAGGTCTATCTTGTTGAGCAACACCACGTCCACCGCACGGAACATGACCGGGTATTTCAGCGGTTTGTCCTCGCCCTCGGTCACCGAGTAGACCATGGCCTTGGCGTGTTCACCGACATCGAATTCCGCTGGGCACACCAGGTTTCCGACGTTCTCGATGATCACCAGGTCCAGCTCCGGGAGATCGAGGTCCTGCATCGCGCGGTTGACCATGGGCGCGTCCAGATGACACTCCCCGCCGAATCCGGCCGCGGTGTTCAGCAGTGAGATCTGGGCGCCGCGCCCGCCGAGCTTGACGGCGTCCAGATCCGTGGCGATGTCGCCCTCGATGATGCCCACGGCGACGTCGCCGGCAAACTCGTCGATGGTGGCGGCCAGGATCGTGGTCTTCCCGGAGCCCGGTGAACTCATCAGGTTCAGCGCCCGAATCCCATTGTCCGCGAATGCCGATCGGTTGAGATCGGCTCGCACATCGTTCTCGGCAAAGATCGACTCCAACACGTCGAGGCGCTGCCGACCGGTGTCGTAACCGCTGTGGTCACCAGGTGCGCGCTGGTGGCCGTCCTCATGTTGGTGGGAATGCACAGTTCCGTCGTCATGGCGGTGAAATCGGCCCATCGTGAACACCTCTCAGGTGACGTCCAGGGACGTCACAAGAAACTCGTTGCCGCGCAGCACCTCGACGTCGCCGCTGGTGCAGCACGGGCAGCAGAGCGACCAGCGTGATTCGATCGCCGAGCGCCGTCCGCACGAGCGGCACCGCACTTCGGCAACAATGAACTCGAGCTCGAGTTCAGCGTCGGGCATGTCCTCGTAATCGCGCACGAGTGACCAACAGAATTCCAGGGATTCGGGCACCACCTGTCGTAGTGCGCCGACCCGGACCCGCACGACGTCGACGTGGCGCCCCGCGGCATGTGGCCGCACCACCCCGGCGATGGCCTGACACAACGACAGTTCGTGCACGCCTCCATGCTGCCCGTTGATCGAGGAGTCTGTGCAACTTTCTCATCGCCGCACCGTGCGCCGAGGGCTAACCTGGAATCAGCGACCCGGGTCGGACAGCCCATCGCGAGCCGGGAGCCGCAGCCTCCTGGGAGGTCCATGAGGAGCTCACCTGGCGCGTCCGCCACGGTGCGGGTGCGCGTGGATATCGTCGGCGTCGTTCAGGGTGTCGGTTTTCGGCCCGCCGTCGCCAGGGTGGCTGCGCGCCACGGCGTGGCCGGCCTGGTTTTCAACGACTCCGGCTCGGTGCATTGTGAATTCGAAGGCCCGCCGGGTGCCGTCGACGCGGCCGTGGCAGCCGTGAGCACCGACGCGCCGCCGATGGCCCGCATCGATGACGTCGCCGTGCACGCGGTGTCGCCATGCGGGGCCGCCTCGTTCGAGATCGTGTCGAGCCGTTCCGGGGACCCGGGCGCCCGCACGCTCATTCCGCCCGACATCGCGATCTGTGCGGACTGTCTGCGCGAACTTCACGACCCGGCCGATCGCCGGTTCGGCCACCCGTTCATCACATGCACCAACTGCGGTCCGCGGTACACCGTCATCACCGGCCTGCCCTACGACCGGCTCGCCACCACCATGGCCGACTTCCCGATGTGCGACGCGTGCGCCGCCGAGTACCACGATCCGCTCGACCGCCGGTTCCATGCGCAGACCATCGCCTGCGGCGACTGCGGTCCACGGCTCTCATGGTCGGGTGACGGATCCGGTGCCGACCCGGTGGCCGCCGCGGTCGCGGTGCTCCACGACGGCGGGATCGTCGCCATCAAGGGTGTCGGGGGCTACCACCTGGCCTGCCGGGCCGGCGATCGGTCGGCGGTGGCCGAATTGCGTCACCGAAAGCGCCGTCCCGCCAAGCCCTTTGCCGTAATGGTCGCCGACCTCGATGCGGCCCGCGGCATCGTCGAGGTCTCCGCCGGCGCATCGGAACAGTTGCGGGCACCGGCGGCCCCGATCGTACTGTGCCCCGGCCGAGATCCCGTCGTGCAAGACTCCGCGGCGCCAGGCCTGCGGGACGTCGGCGTGATGCTGGCCTACTCGCCGCTGCACCATCTGCTGTTCGACCGGCTGGGCGCGGTGCCGCTGGTGATGACGTCGGCCAATCGGGGCGGCTCGCCGATCGTGTTCCGGGAGGAGGACCTGGACCTGGTCTTCGGTCCGGCCGGCATCGCCGACGGTGTGCTGACCCACGACCGGCCGATCCACGTTCCCTGCGAGGACTCGGTGCTCGCCATCGACGCGGACGGAACGCCGGTCCCGATCCGGCGTTCGCGCGGTTATGCGCCACTGCCGGTGACGGTTTCGGGTCCGTGTCCCGAACGTACGGTGCTCGCGACCGGCGGCGACCTGAAGACCACCTTCGCTCTGCTGGGCACCGACGGGCGAGCGCACCTGTCGTCGCATCTCGGCGACATGGCAGACCCGAGGACCCAGGTGTGCTTCGACGCGGCGCTGACCCATCTGTCCGCGATGACGGGGCACGAGCCCGCGCTGGTGGCCTGCGATATGCACCCGGGGTATGCGACCACGCGGTGGGCGCGGCGTCAGGGACACGAGGTGCGTACCGTCCAGCACCACCACGCGCACGCGGTGTCGCTGTTGGCCGAACACCACCGCGTCGGCACCCCGATGCTGGCGGTGGCATTCGACGGCACCGGCTACGGCGGCGACGGAACGATCTGGGGCGGTGAGCTTCTCGTCGTCACCGATCCGGCCGCGTTCACCCGGGTCGGGCATCTCGGGACGTTCGCCCTGCCGGGCGGTGAGGGTGCGGTACGCCAACCGGCCCGGATCGCCCTGGATCTGCTGTACCGCGCGGGCATCGACTGGGATCCCTGGCTGCAACCGGTCGCCGCGCTCGGCAGGGCGGACATCGGCGTACTCGCCCAGCAGATTCCGCGTGGATCCGGTTGTGTCCCGACGTCCAGCATGGGCCGGTTGTTCGATGCGGTGGCCAGCCTGCTCGATGTGTGCCAGGTGGTCACCTACGAAGGTCAGGCCGCCGTCGAACTCGAGGTGCTGGCGCGCGGCGGGCACCCGGTTCCATTGGAGTTCGACGTGGCCGCCGGTGTGCTCGACCCACGGCCGGTGATCGGCGGGCTGGTGGACGGACTTCGGCGCGGCCACGAACCGGCCGACCTCGCTGCGGGCTTCCACCACGCGGTGGTCCGGGCGACCGCTGCGGCGGTGGCCGCCGCGGCACCCGGCGGGGTCAGCACGGTAGGTCTGACCGGAGGCGTATTCGTCAACCACCTGATACGCGAAGGGCTGCGGAAGGAATTGACCGGCAACGGATTCGAAGTCCTCACCCACGCGCTGGTGCCCTGCAACGACGGCGGTATCGCCCTCGGCCAGGCCGTCATCGCCATGAGTGCCACCGGAACAGAAGGGAGCGGCCGATGTGCCTCGGAATCCCCGGCAGAATAGTGGAGATCTGGGAGGATGCCGGCACCCGCATGGCGACCGTCGACTTCGGCGGGACCACCAAGACGGTGTGCCTGGCCTATCTCCCTGACATGGGAATCGGCGAATACGCCATCGTTCATGCGGGTTTCGCGATCACTCGGCTCGACGAACAGTCGGCCAACGAGACGCTGCGCATGTTCGACGAACTCGGCGTCCTCGACGAAGAACTGGGCGGCGAACAGCCGCCGAGGAGGGAACCGGCATGAGATATCTCGACGAATTCCGCGATCCAGTCGCGGCACGCGCTCTGGTCGACCAGATCCGGGGACGGATCACCCGACCCTGGACGATCATGGAAGTCTGTGGTGGACAGACACATTCGATTATCCGCAACGGTATCGACCAGTTACTCGACGGCGCGGTGGAGTTCATCCACGGTCCGGGCTGCCCGGTATGCGTCACCCCATTGGAGATGATCGACCGGGCGCTCGAGATCGCGGCACGCGATGACATGATCTTCTGCTCGTTCGGCGATATGCTCCGCGTCCCGGGCAGTCGCCATGACCTGTTCAGCGTTCGGGCCCGCGGTGGCGACGTGCGGATCGTGTACTCGCCGCTGGACGCCACCCGGGTGGCCGCCGACAATCCGGACAAACAGGTGGTCTTCTTCGGCGTCGGCTTCGAGACCACGGCGCCCGCGAACGCGATGGCCGTGCTGCATGCCCAGCGTCTCGGCCTGACCAACTTCTCCATGCTGGTGTCGCATGTGCTGGTACCGCCGGCCATGACCGCCATCCTCACCGCGCCGACCAACCGGGTGCAGGGATTCCTGGCCGCCGGTCATGTCTGCTCGGTGATGGGAACCCGCGAATACGGACCGCTGGTGGAGCGTTTCGGGGTGCCGATCGTGGTCACCGGATTCGAGCCGCTGGACCTGCTTGAAGGCGTGCGGCAGGTCGTCGATCTGCTGGAATCGGGTACGCCGCAGTTGCGTAACGCCTATCCGCGCGCGGTCACCCGGGACGGCAACACCGTCGCACAGCAGACGCTCGCCGACGTGTTCGTGGTGACCGACCGACCGTGGCGCGGGATCGGGTTGATCCCGAAATCCGGCTGGAGTCTGTCGCCGCGGTATGCGCAGTTCGATGCCGAGACCCGATTCGGCGTGGGACACCTGCAGGTGGCCGAGTCCGCCGAGTGCCACAGCGGAGAGGTGCTGCAGGGCCTGATCAAGCCCAACGAATGCCCCGCGTTCGGGACGACGTGCACACCCCGGACGCCGCTGGGCGCCACCATGGTGTCCAGCGAGGGCGCCTGTGCGGCGTACTACCAGTTCCGGCGGTTGGAGACGCCCGCACATGCCTGACAGCGCGGTGGACCCCGGCCAGTGGACGTGCCCGCTCCCACTGCGCGAGACGACGCGGATCGTCCTGGGTCACGGCGGCGGCGGGGTGCTGTCCGAGGAGCTGATCGAGAACTTGTTCCTGCCCGCCTTCGGCGGGCCCGGGGGAGCGGCTCGGGATTCGGCGCTGCTCGAGGTCCCCGGCGGCCGGATCGCGGTGACCACGGATTCCTATGTGGTGCAACCACTCTTCTTTCCCGGCGGCAACATCGGCGACCTCGCGGTCAACGGCACCGTCAACGATCTGGCCTGCAGCGGCGCGCTGCCCATCGGGCTGACCGCGGGCTTCATCCTGGAGGAGGGACTCGAACTCGAGGTGCTCGGCCGCGTGGCCCAGACCATGGGAGCGGCCGCGCGCTGCGCCGGGGTCGACATCGTCACCGGGGACACCAAGGTCGTCGGACGCGGAGGCGCCGATCAGTTGTTCGTGAACACCGCCGGGGTCGGGCTGGTGCCGCCCGGTGTGCACGTCGGCCCGGAGCGCGTGCGCCCGGGTGACAACATCCTGGTGTCGGGCAACCTCGGCCTGCACGGGGTGGCCATCCTGAGCGTGCGCGAGGGCATCGACTTCGGGACCGCGGTCACCACCGACTCCGCGCCGCTGCACGGTCTGGTGGCGGCGATGCTGGCCGCCGGTGGCAATTCGGTTCACGCCCTTCGTGATCCGACGCGTGGGGGGCTGGTTGCCGCGGTGGTGGAGATCGCGCGGGCCGCCGGCGTCGGCGTCGAACTCGACGAGGGGGCCATCCCGGTGCCCGACACCGTCGCCTCGGCGTGTTCGTTCTTGGGCCTCGATCCGCTCCAGGTTGCCAACGAGGGGAAGATGGTCGCGTTCGTCGCGGCCGAGGACAGCGAGGCGGTGCTCGCGGCGATGCGAGCCACCCCGGAGGGCGCCGAGGCGGCGGTCATCGGGCGGGTGCTCGCCGATCACCCGGGGATGGCCGTGGGCAGGACCCGGTTCGGTACCACCCGGGTGGTCGAACGCGAACTCGGCGAACAATTGCCCCGCATCTGCTAGGACCCCTATTCCCTGTGCGAGCGTCCGGGTTTGTACCCGGGACACGGCGTGTCGGTGTACCAACACGGACGCTCGCGCAGGGAGGGGAACGGGTTACTTCTTCCTGCCGACCAGGGCGTCGACGGGATCGGGCGCGCCCTCACGATCGCGGACCACGCGGTAGCAGACGTAACCCACCACCAGCGTCAGGGCCACGAAGATCAGCGCGAAGTACTGCAACACCCACGAGTCACCGGCGGGGTTGTAGACCTCGGCGCGCGGCCAGCCGATGTTGATCACCAGCAGCGTGCCCATGACGACGGCGATCAGGTTCACCGGGATCCCCCAGCGGCCCAGGTCCATGACCGGCTTGCCGTGCGACAGGCTGGTGCCGCGCATGCGGTGGATCAGTGCGGGCACCGTCACCATCAGGTAGGCCAGGTACACGATGACCACCGACACCGAGGCGATGGCCGCGAAGACGCTGGCCTGCCCCAGGTTCACCAGCAGCACGCCGATGGCCAGCAGGCTGACCGCGGTCCCGGTGATCACCGGGGTGCCGGTGCGCTTGTTGACCTTGGCGAGGAACCTGCCGAACGGCAGCCGGTTGTCGCGGGCCATCGAGAACATCACCCGCGACGCCGAGGCCTGGATGGCCAGCGTCGCCGAGAACATCGCGACCGCCACCAGGCCCAGCAGCGTCTTGCCCAGCCAGGTGTCCAGCTGACTCTCGATCACCCAGGCCATCCCGCCGTGGGCCAGGTCGTCGCCGAGCTCGGGCGCCGACATCAGGGCCGCCAGGATCATCAGGCCGCCGCCGACGAACGACACCAGCAGGGCATTGCGGATGGCCTTGGGCGCGGTGCGCCGCGGATCCCGGGTCTCTTCGGAAAGCTCTGCGGCGGAATCGAATCCATACATCACGTAGGCGGCCATCAGCATCGAGGCCAGGAACGCCGGCAGGTAGTGGATGCCGGTGCCGTGCCCGCCGGTGTCCAGTACCGCCTGCGACGGTGAGCGCTCGGCGGTGAAGAACATCGCGGCGATGATCAGCACCACGCCGACGATCTCGAGCGTCACCCCGGTGACCGTGATGCGGGCCATGAACCGAACGCCGGCCGCGCTGATGATGGTGCACAGGATGATCGTGATGCTGCCCAGGATGATGCCGTTGGTCGCGCCGTCGACCGACAGGGGATCCATGTCGTTGCCCACCAACTGGAAGCCGCTCCAGATCGGTGGGAGAACGGTCTGCATCGCGATCGCCAGAGCGGCGATCGACACGATGTAGCCGATCAGCATGAACCACCCGGCGAACCAGCCGACCGCATTGCCGGCCAGTCGGCGGGACCATTGGTAGATCGCCCCGGCGACGGGAAACTTGCCGGACAGTTCGGCGAAGACCAGGCACACGCAGAACTGACAGATGAACACGATGGGCCAGGTGAAGAAGAACGCGGGCCCGCCGAGCGCAAAGCCCAGCGGGAAGAAGGCGAAGACCGTGGTCAGGATCGACACGAAGGAGAACCCGGACGCGAAGGCGGCGTACCCGCCGATCCCGC
>WBZP01001224.1_pt2 | contig 18327 bp, 14 predicted proteins | sample 5204301 | NCBI WGS metagenome assembly WBZP01 (sample SAMN12412401, study PRJNA552823) | activated sludge metagenome | isolation source: activated sludge from nitrification reactor of wastewater treatment plant... | place: USA: Pennsylvania | collected 2017 | reverse complement strand
AGAGAGGCGAAGTTCTTCGAGAGCGGTGACCCCGGCGACAGATCCTTGAGTGCCAAAGCCCGCCACATAGATAGTCTTATCATGAGGCGATAGGGATTTCTGAGAGTCTGGTAACAACATGGCGATGCGTTCGAGTCCAACAGCAAAACCAACTGCGGGAGTCGAAGTACCTCCAAGTGTTTCCACGAGCCCGTCGTACCTCCCCCCTGCTCCAACGGCATTCTGGGCTCCAAGGTTGGTCGCGGTGACCTCGAAGGTTGTGAGGTTGTAATAATCGAGGCCTCGAACCAGCCGGTGGTTCAGAGAATACGGTATCTTGATAAGATCGAGCCCGGCAAGAACTTGAGCAAAGTAGGAATGTGCGGTCTCTGAAAGGGATTCAGAGAGACGAGGGGCCGGTTCCGTGATGCTGCGACATTCAGGAACTTTGCAATCGAGGACGCGCAGCGGGTTTGCCATGATGCGGTGTTTACAATTCCCGCACAAACCGGCATCGTGTTCTTTTAAATACTCGACGAGGATCGGACGATAGGCTTCTCGATCAGCGGCCTGGCCTAGGTTATTGATTTCGAGGGTAAGACTAGGAAGGCCGAGGTCATAGAGGATCCGCCATAAAAGCGCAATGACTTCAACATCAGCTCGAGGATCCGCCATTCCATACGATTCCACACCGAATTGGTGAAACTGCCTCAGCCGGCCGGCCTGGGGGCGTTCATGGCGGAACATTGGCCCAGTATAGAAATATTTTTGAGGCACCGGGATCGCGGCGCGATTGTGCTCGACATAAGCCCGAACAGTACCGGCAGTTCCCTCCGGTCGAAGAGTCAACGAGGTGCCGTCCCGGTCTTGAAATGTATACATCTCTTTCTCAACGATGTCTGTGGATGCACCGATACTCCGTGCAAATAATGTGGTAACCTCAAATATCGGAATACGAATTTCATGAAATCCGTATCTGGTCGCCCATCGCCTCGCAGACTCTTCGATGAATCGCCAGCGAGGGGTTTCTTCCGGCAATAGATCTTTGACGCCTTTAATCCCTTTAATTACGGACACGGAGTCATCTCCTTAACGTATGTGCCTGTCATGCTGCGGAGTTCGCGCGGACTATAGCGGCGGCCTCGGCGGCAAGTCAACGGCGTGAAGCTTGCACCGTTCCACATCGAGAGGTATAGTGCCCACCTCTATGAACCAAGATCAATCAGGACGTCGGGTCTTGGCCTTGGCCCCCATGCCTCCTGAGAAGTCCGCCTATGCGTTGGCACGGTACAGCCGTTCTCCCGACTCCATCGAGCAGAGTATTCGATGGGTGCATGGACACTCGTCGGAAAAATTCTGGGAGCAGTTTTATTTTGATTACGGACATGCGTCGATCGCCGACCTTGGACACGTCATAGTCTGCTTTGAGGAGATTTCGGAACTCGCCGCGATTCGCCTGGAAGATGAACCGCTGTGGGACGGTCAGGCAAAATCCAGCCGCTATCAAAACTTTGCTTCGAGCCGATGGTTCATCCCAGGCCAAATTCGTGGAAGTGAAACCGAGGCCCTGTATGAAGGGATTCTTCGAAGCCTTGGTGATGTGTACCGGCTCCTGCACGAGCCTTTGACGCAATTCCTTGGCGACCGCGAGCCACGGCCTGAGTCGATGAAACAGGCCGACTATGACCGGACGATTGCGGCCAGAGCCTTTGACGTTACGAGATATTTACTTCCCCTTGGGGCCAAGACCAATGTCGGCCAGGTCGTCAGTATCCGGACGTTGGAGAAACAGATCACGCGGCTCCTGTCGTCACAGCTCCCGGAGTTACGGGCGATCGGGGAAGATTTGAAGGATGCCTGTCAACGTCCACCGGTAAATATATGGAGTGACCTCTGTGGACAGACGGGAGGAGGGCTGAGCGACCCTCTGGCGCCGACCCTGGCCCGGCATGCCAAGGCAAATGTCTATCAAGAAACCGTGTATGCCGATCTTGCTCGCCATGCGAAAGAAGCCTTACGCGGCACGGGGTTGGATCAGCCTGGGACGTGGGGAGCGGTGGAGTCGGTCGAGCTGGTGGACCCTCATCATCCGATCGACGAAATTGTCGCGACGCTGCTCTACCGTGTCTCACAGGCGCCCTACCGAAAAATCCTCGAGGTGGTGAGAGAGTGGACTGAGAAGGAAAAACAGGCGACCATCGAAGTGGCCATGAGACAGCGTGGTCCATACGATGAACTGATTAAAGAGTTCCGCAGCGGCTATGCCTTCACCTTCGACATCCTCATGGATATCGGTGCGTGGCGGGACATGCATCGCCATCGACGGTGCCAGCAAGTGCAACAGAATTTCACAACCGTACATGGTTACGATGTCCCACAGGCGTTGATCGATGCCGGGTTGGATCAGGAGTATCGGCAGGCGATGGATGCCGTGCGCCAGGATATCGAATCGCTGAGGAAGAAGGACCAGGAAGCCTCGCTCTACGCCATTCCATTTGGCTTCAAAGTCCGGTGCTTGTTTAAAATGGACTATGCGGAAGCAGAATATATCAGCAAGCTCCGGTCCGGCGTGAAAGGCCATTGGTCGTACAGAACGGTGGCCTGGCAGATGAAACAACAACTGGCCAAGAAGTTTCCCTTCCTCGGCGAACAAATACAGGCGACCCCGCCTGATGTCGAAGACGCGCTGACCCGATAAGATCCTCGTACCGCCATGCACACCCATCAGGAACAATCCGAAGCCGCCATTGTGGCTGGATCTTGGGACACTCTCTTTACCGAGGCTCTGGCTTGGAGCCGAGATCCGGACGGAGCGAAGGACCCGCGCCCTCTCTTTGCCCGGAATGTGGTGTACCTCGTGCAGGGTCGTTTTGCCGAGGCGTGGAAGACCCATGCGCTCTGTCTTGAAGCCCAGGAACACATCACGACCGTGGGGAGTTGGGTAAATAACTTGCTCGAGCGGTATGGGGACAGCGGCTATGCCTATCTCGTCAAAGGCTTGTTTCTCGCCCAGTCTGGGCAATCCGAACAGTCGATGACGCCATACGCAGAAGCCGCCAAGCTGCTTCCACTATCTGCCTACCCGCATTACTTCTTGGCTCAGATTCACGAACGGGCCGGCCATCTCGAGATGGCGATCAAAGAGTATCGTGAAGCCGTCCGACTGGCTCCGGACTATGCGCCAGCCCGGATGAATCTGGGTGTGGCCTATCAAGACCAAGGGCGGCTGGAGATGGCGATCAAAGAGTACCGTGAGGTGATCAAGCTCACCCCGAGCGATTCCGCCGCGCATTCCAATCTCGGCTGTGCCCTGGCTGAGCAGGGGAAGATGGAACCGGCGGTGCAATCCTACAAGACGGCGTTGAAGCTGAACCCCCAGGACGCCGAAGTATATTTTGCATTGGGCGTCCTCTACGAAACACGCGGTCGTCTGGACCTGGCGCAAAAGAGCTATCAGGATGCGCTCGATGCCAATCCAGACTTTGGCGCAGCCCACTCCGCCCTTGGGTGGCTTGCCCTAGGGAAGCAGCGACTTCAAGAAGCGGCGGACATTTTCAGCCGGGCACTCAAATGCAACGAGGAAGATGCGCGAGCCTATCATGGCATCGCGGAGATCTATGCGATCCGCGGCAAACGCCAGAGTGCGATGGAAAACTACACGAAGGCGCTGAAGTACTATCGCGATCCCGAAAAGCGAAATCAAATTATGAATCAACTGTTCCTGGAAGGGCAGGTAGGGGATTGAGCGCGTCGGGCACGGTCCTTCCGTGCTCGCTGAGTGCGCACCAAAGGTCCTTGTAATTTCTCGATCAAGGATGGTGCTCACTCAATGCGCGCGGTTGAAGGACCAATGCCCACCGCACTCGTCAAAAGAGAGGGTGAAGAATGGAAAATCCACCAAGCACGAAGGAGGCGGGTGACATTGCCCGTGAGGTCGGGAAAACGATAGTTTCCGCAATTCCCACGCTCGGAGGTCCACTTCAAGTTCTATTCGAGAACGTATTCTCAGCCCCAATAGAAAAACGAAAGCAGGCCTGGCTCGAACAATTAGTTGAGGTGGTGACAGAACTTCAGAGGCGAGTGGAGGGGCTGACAGCTGAAAAGCTGGCCACAAATGAGACATTTATCACCGTTGCGATGCAAGCTTCTCAAATGGCCGTCAGAAACCATCAAAAGGAGAAATTGCAAGCGCTTCGAAATGCCGTGCTGAATTCTGCACTTCCCAATCCGCCTCAGGAAGATGAACAAATGATTTTCTTGCGACTCATCGACCAACTCACCCCATGGCACCTGAGGGTTCTCGGATTATTGAATAATCCTGTTGAATGGATGAAAGAAGCGGGGTTGCTTATCCGGGCTGGGGTATGGGCGGTGTCTCGATGGTCATCGAATATTGTTTTCCAGAATTGCAAGGACAACGGGATACCTATGAGCAAATCGTTCGCGATCTACAGATGGACGGGTTAGTGAAGGAGGGAAAGTTTCTTCACATAACGATGACCGGGCATGGAATGGTGGAAGCACGCGACACAGAAAGAGGTAAGCGGTTTATAAAGTACATATCCTCACCTTTGTGAGGACTTGCTGGGCGCAAGTAAGCCGCAAAATTGGACCAAAAAGCTGAACCGACAAGGGTGCTGAAGATGGCAAAAAAGAAACCAAGGTGGAAAGAGCAAAAATCCCACGTCAATTCGGAGGCACTCCTTACGCGGATCCGCGCGGTTCGACAAACTCCCAAAGGCATTCAGCTGACGGATCGTTTGCTCCGCTCTCTTAAAAGGAAGTAAAAGGGAATGATAACGAACAATCTCCGAGGAGGAAGAGGAGAGAAGGTTCTAGCCGTCAGCGTTTGACGAGATACGCTTCACGAACGACGAGTTTTACAGTTCCCGAATCGCGCCTTGCAGCACCGTAATCTGCGTGGTGGGATCGCCTGTTGCTTGCAGCTCGTTGCGGATCTGATCCTTGAGGTAAGATGAATAGCCGACGCGGTCGATGAGGAAGTCGAGAAAGCGTTCGGCCGGCAATAGGCTCTGTTCCTTCAGTTCGTCGATGGTCTCATCGCTCACAGGGACGTACGTGCTACCGATATGGAAGACCACGTTGTAGTGGCGTTCTGTCGCAATTCTCTCAAATCTCAAGCCCTTCACGGATCCTCCTCGGCAGGATGTTGAAAAAAACCAGCCAGCTTCATTCTCGCATCGTTCAATGCCTCAACATACCCCGAAGTATGCCTCAGCATCTCACTCACTGCGGCCTTGCTGGACGGTCTTTATGAACCTCCTGCAAGTGCTCAGAGAAAGGGTGCATTCTAGACAAGGTCGAGTCGTGAAGACAAGGGCAACCTTCAGCCTACCGTTGTGGACAGTGATGGCGATGGGCATTTATTATGACTACCCTGTTGATTGGACGTATCGGTGAGATGAAACTGTGACGACTGCGGCGGAGCTGATCGAATCGTGGATTGGAAACCTTGAAGGCGAGCATGCGCGTCTGGTTGAAAGGGGACAGGATTCTCCGATCCGTGCCTCAAAGGGACGACTCGTCAGGACGACCGGTGGGCTGCATCTGTACGAATTTGTCGTGCCCAATGGAGTCAGGATGCCGATCGACCTTCCGATCTCGCTCGTCCCTGCCGATGACACGGATACGACCGAGGGAATTGTACTATGTCAAACGGGCCAATCGATTCTGGTTCAACTGGTCGATCACCTCGGAAGTGAAGGCCCTTCTGTCACACTAGTTCCAGACCAAGCTGGACTGGTTGGTACGGCGGTGGCTCGTCTGAAAGAGATTCTGGCGAAGCCTGATCTGTACCACCTTGGGCCGGCCGAGCGGTTGGCGGCGCTCCTCCAGATGCCGGCCGTGGAGGTGGGAACATCCTCCGCTAGCTCCTCCGTCTTCACGACTGTGTGGTCAGATGACCAAGCGGTCCGTCGGCAGAAGCTTGGGGCTCTGGTAATGGACCTGGTTCGAGCCAACAAGCGTATCCTGTTGCTCAGCCCCAGCCATGAAGCCAGTGATGAGCTTGTCGGGATGGTAGGGCGCACCATGAAGGCGGGCGGATTGAACCCCAGAACATGGGTGACGCGCTATGAACTGCCGATTGTCCCGCAAGCCGCTGGCCTTGACCTTCAAGAGCTGGGCTTTGAAGCACAGATGCATCAATTCTATGCCAAGTCACAGGGCGATAAGGCTTCGTTGAGGCAAAAATACGACCGGTTTCGAGAGTTGGCTCCGTTTCTGTCCCAGAAGGAAGCAAAACAAAGAGATTTGGATGAAGTCCGGCTCTTGGAATGGCGCCTGGTGACGCAGTTCCGAGAGTTTCAGGTCAAGCTGGCTGGGGTCGACACCACGCTCAAAGAATTTGAAACGCTCCCACTGTTTCAGCGTCTCGCGATGCAGGCCGTTGGGAAAAACGTGGACTCGCTCAAACAGTACCGTGCCCTGTATCAGAGTCAGCTGGATCGCCTGAACAGCGAGATTGATGTTGCAAAAGGGCGGATTCAGCAGTTGGTTCCGGAAGCCGCAGTGCCTCGAGGACAGCGTGCTGAGTGTGAGGACCTTAAGGAGCAGATTACGAAACTCGGTGGGACCAAGAAAGTCCGTGAGCTCCTCGCGGCTGAGGAAAATCCGAATCGCCAGGCCTTTGTCCAGAATCGACGGCTGGTTGCCGCAACGCCTACGCGAGTCGCGACCGATCCGTTGTTCGGCCGCGTGCGGTTCGATGTGCTCATGGTCGATGAGGCTCCGCAGATTGCGGTGCCGTCACTGCTGGCCGCGGCCGGACTCGTCCGTGAACGCATCATTGTCAGCGGCGATCCTCAGGACATCAGTACAGCCGGGCAATGGGCGATGCCTCAAGAGGGGGCCCGGACTGCTTCGGAAACCGCTCCCGTACCTCTTGCTTGACGTGGGTGAGGAGAATTCAGGATAATCGCCCGTCTCGCGGCATGGCATGCAAGGGGAGTTTATGCATGGCTGTCGGTAAGCCGCAAAGGCCACATGGTTCAGGTGGCAATCGAACTCCGCACAGGCTGCTCAAAATGGGTTCCACCAAGGCCGCAACGAGCGAGGGTCCGAGGCGTACGGGAGAGTAGTACGTCGAGGATTCGAGCGATGTGAGAACGACGGTGGAAGCCATTTTCAGCAGCCTCTAGAGCCGAAGTGGTGGAATGGCAGACACGCCAGCCTCAGGAGCTGGTGCTCGCAAGGGCGTCCGGGTTCAACTCCCGGCTTCGGCACCACAACACGTTTCCCTTTCCTGACCAAAAAGTGCATCGTTAAACCCCATCAGGCGTCTGGCTGGGCTGAATGGGGAAGTAACTCTTGAGTGAACAGACCGTTATCTACCCAATGAGGAACCGGTGATCATGGTCTCACCAGGAGTGTACCGTCACCATAAGGGTCAGCAGTATGAAGTCTTGGGGGTTGCCAGACATTCAGAAACGGAAGAGGAGTTTGTCGTGTACCGGGCTTTGTATGGCGATCGGGGCCTCTGGATTAGACCCCTCGCCATGTTTACCGAGCGTGTCGAGAAGGGGGGCGTCTCTGTTCCGCGCTTTTCACGAATAAATGAGAACACAGGAGAAGACGAGACGGGAGGGTGGATGAAATCGTCTCAGACTCCTACTTCTTAACCCAGCGACACCCGTGCAAGACCTTCCTTGCCTGACAATAATGAAATCTATCTCGCGTGACGCCTGTGTTGACTCATGGCCAGTCAATCACTACTTCTTACAACGTTCCACGTATCCTCCTAAAACCCAGAAATGGTATTTTGATGACAGCTCGGTCAGGTTCGACAACAATGAACTGTGTCCTGAGGGATTCACTTGCGGTGAATGTGAAGGTACAAGAAGCCGCTATCAGGTTAGCTCTGGCGAGTCGGTCGGCGTCACGAGAAATGATTAGGATGAAAGGTAGGGATGTCATGAGGCGACTTGTGCTCGCAGGAGTCTTACTTCTGATCCATGCGACAATTGCGACGGCGGTGGAACCACTGACTAATGCTCCGAAGCCAGTCGTCCCTCAGAGATCGATCCCACTCGCTGGGGAGGAGCCCTACGAAGCGTTAAAGCGGGGAGACTACCGAGTCGCGGCCGGACTCTTCCACCCGCGAGCGGAAAAGGGGGATGTTCGGGCGCAGTACAATCTTGGACTTCTGTATGCCAGCGGGTTGGGGGTGATGCAAGACAACCAGGCAGCCTTGAAATGGCATCGGATGGCGGCTGGGCAAGGTCACGCCGGGGCACAAAACGAACTCGCTCAGATGTACGCCAAAGGGCAGGGGGTTCAACCAGATTCAGTGCGAGCCTATGTGTGGTACAGCGTCGCTGGGGAATCGTCGACCGGCGGGTCGAAGACGGAAATCATGAAAGATCGGGACCATATGGCCAAACGTATGACTCCTGCTCAGATCCAAAAAGCCGAAGATCTGACCAAACAATGTCTCGAATCGCAATTCAAAAAGTGTGGCGAGAAATAGAGTGCTCACCAGAGCCTGAAGTCACCGCTTGGCCTGCCAAACCAGTTCTGCCATAGAAGTAGTGACCACCATTTTCACTCGGGACGCTGCGAGAGCCTCTCACCTAGCTTGATAGGTGATGTATCAATGATACATATTCATACATATGAGAACCACGCTCAACATTGATGACCAGCTTCTCGCGCGCGGTGAAATTGACCGGAGTTCAAGAAAAAACGCAGCTGGTCCGCTTGGGACTTGAGGCCTTGATTTCACGCGAAGCCGCAAAACGTCTCGCCCGACTTGGAGGGAGCGAGCCTCATCTTAAAGATATTCGCAGACACCGTTCGGCGTAGTTATGCCGACATTGGTCGATACTTCCGTGTGGGTGGATCACTTACGCAGCGACTCGTCTGTGTTACGACACCTCCTGGAGCAAGACCTGGTCATGTGTCCCCCGCTCGTCGTAGGCGAACTCGCTTGCGGTAATATGAAACATCGGTCTGAAGTGCTTGCTTCTCTGGCCGTACTACCTACCACGCGTACCGTTGAGTACGAGGAGCTTCTGGCATTCATCGATATTCACAAGCTCTTCGGACAGGGTTTAGGATGGATCGATGTCCATCTCCTTGCCTCGGCAGTGCTCGAGCAAGCGTCACTGTGGACACACGACCGGGCCTTGCGGCAAGCCGCCAAGAAATTACGTTGTAGCTTCGAGTTCGCCGCCTGAACCAGTCTACCCCCGCGCGATAACCAACGCTCTCTAGTTTCCGGCCTTGCCTTCATCAGAAAAATCCGTAGAATCTAGCACGAAGGCGGCACATACGTGCGTGGTGAGCCAGTCGAACCATGAGCAAAATCCTGATCTCCTATCGTCGTGAAGATAGTGCCGACGTCACCGGTCGTATATACGACCGGCTTATTCAGGTGTTTCCGCAGTCGGTCTTTCGAGATGTGGATTCGATTCCCTTGGGTATCGACTTTCGGACCTATTTGGATGAGCAGGTGGCCAAGTGCGATGTGTTTCTAGCGGTGATCGGACGGGACTGGCTCAGAGGGAAGGGGCGCAAGGGGAAGTCCAGGCTTGAAGACCCTGGGGATTACGTTCGGATTGAAATAGAATCGGCGTTGAAACGGCAGATTCCGGTAATTCCCTTGTTGGTCAGTGGTGCCAAGATGCCTCCAGCAGAGCGGCTTCCAGCCAGTATTCAAGGCGTGTCCTACCGAAACGGCATTGTCGTCCGTCCTGATCCGGACTTTCATAAAGACATGGATCGGTTGCTTGCTAAGCTGATGCCGCCAGTTCGAGTCCTCAGTGAGCCTCAGTCGGAAACGGCTACTCTAACCAAGTCTCCATCTGTTGGGACAAAGCACATTGACCCTGCGGCACCAGTGGATATGGTGAAGGTTCGCAAAGGACTCTTCTTGTACGGCATTAATGAAAAACGCGAGACGATCTACCATGACTATTGGATCGACAAATACCCCGTGACCAATGAGAAGTATCGGGCCTTCATTGAGGCGGGTGGTTATGAAAATCAGGCATGCTGGTCACCGGAAGGGTGGAAGTGGAAGACCGAAAAGAATATTACCCGTCCAGCATATTGGTATGACAGCAAATGGGACAAACCCAATCATCCTGTCGTTGGCGTCAGCTATTACGAGGCGGAAGCCTATGCGAAATGGGCAGGCAAGCGGCTTCCGACCGAGCAGGAATGGGAAAAGGCCGCCCGAGGCGAGGATGGGCGTCGGTATCCATGGGGTGAAGAATTCGATAAACAGAAGTGCAACAGTTATGAATCTGCTTATACGACCCCGGTCAGCCAGTATCCTCAAGGGGCCAGCCCTTACGGCTGCTACGACATGGCGGGGAATGTGTGGGAGTGGTGCACAAGAGGGTATGACGAACAGAAGAAAGATACTCGCGTTATTAGGGGTGGATCATGGGGCTCTAGCTCTGGCATGTTATGTGTGTCCTACCGGGATTTGCGCGATCCAGACATCCGCTTCACCGACATGGGTTTTCGTCTAATCCAGGACATTAACGAGTAATCCTCTCCACGTTGTTCTTAGACCCGTTGCCGTCGTTCGTGGTGAGCCTGTCGAACCAGGAACAGATTTCCCAGTCACAGCGCTACGCCACGCGTAGATTTCTGATCTCTCCCAATGTTTTCTCGATTTCAGCTGTTGAATTGATAAGGTTCGGCGCGAGCCGGGCGTATTTGGTCGCGTAGGGTGTCACACTGCCGACGATGCCACGCTGCCGAAGCTTCTCCACGACCTGGCGAGGTGACATTCCCGCTACCTCGAAACAGACGATCCCCGCTGACAGATCCTGTGACATCGGCGTGTGCAACGTGACATGGGGCATGGCGGCTAAGCCTTGCTTTAGTTGCTGGTTCAACTCGTAGATACGCTGTGTCACTCTGGATTTGCCGATCGTCTGATGAAACGTAAAGGCTTCATCCAGCGCCCAGCGATGCTCGAACGAATGGAACCCGCCCGGCGTCATGTGGACTGATGGTGGGAGATCCTTGGATGATTTGTTTTCCATCCAGAGGTCATAGGCCTGACTGCTGAAGGTCGGGATCGTGGCTCTGGTGATCGGCCAGGCTTTTGGGTGGCCCCAGACGAGCCCAGTCCCGCGTGGGCCGAACATCCATTTGTGGGTCCCCGCGACCAGGAAGTCGCAGCCGAGGTCTCTGACGCTGAAATCTTCAACCCCCAGCGCATGGACCCCATCCACGCAGAAGATGATCTGGTCCCGCTCGTCTCTCGAACGATTAATGGATTGGATGGCTGATGCCATCTCGTGAACCGGAAGTTTGAGCCCCGTGCTGGAATGGACCCAGGTGACCGCTATAACACGGGTTGCAGGAGAGATACCCCTTACTATGGAATTGACGATTTCGTCGCGGGAGACGGTCTTGAGGGATCGGTAGAGGGGTATCTGGCGCACGTTCGCGCCGGTCCGTTCGGCACGGAGACGTAGAGCGGTTTCCGTCGAATAGTGGTCATGGGTTGTCGTGAGAATTTCCTGCCCAGCCTGAAGCTGCAAGCCGCCATAAAGGAGCCCCAGTCCCATTGTCGTGCTGTCGGTCAAGGCGATATCGGTGGGATTGGCCCCTAGATATTCGGCAGCGGCTTGGAGCACCATCGCTTCCTGTTTCTCCTCATGGTCGAACCAATAGCCGATGGGATCGGCATCCAGACCGGCGCGATGCCGTTCGATCGCCTCGCGCACTGGGGCGGGATGGGAGGCAAGGAAGAACGCAGCCAAGTGGATAAGCTGTGGAGAGAGGGGGAACTGCGCCCTGATGTTCTCCCAGCTCTCAAGCTTGCCCTGTGGTGATGATGGATTGGCCAGGACACGAGGACGCGCATCGGCGAGTAGTGCTGCACCTAATGCGAGGCCTGTTCGTACCAGAAAGTCTCGGCGTCCCAGGTTGGTCATGCCAATTCCTCCTTCGTGATGGGTCTACGGTACTCTACTGCTTGTGATGAAAATCAGGCAAGGAAAGATGAGACGAACACAATGCCCACGGTTGGAACTCCAGCCGTGGGCAAGAGGTGGAGAAAGACTCTTCGGCTAGGACTGATAGCTTTCGATTGGAGGACAGCTGCAGACGAGATGGCGGTCGCCGTAGGCTTCATCGATGCGGCTGACACTCGGCCAGAACTTGCTCTGTTTGACCCAGGGGGCAGGAAACGCGGCTTGTTCGCGGCTATAGGGTCGGCTCCACTCTGTGGCGGTGACGCTCGTCGAGGTATGAGGCGCGTTCTTCAGCACATTGTTGGTTCGTGGTTGGCGCCCGTCGACGATCTCCTGAATCTCGGCGCGGATCAAGGTCAGCGCCTCGCAGAGACGATCGAGTTCATGCTTCGATTCGCTCTCCGTCGGTTCGACCATGAGTGTACCAGCCACGGGAAATGACACGGTTGGTGCATGGAAGCCGTAGTCCATCAGTCGCTTGGCAACATCCATTGCCTCAACGCCGGCGCTCTCCTTGAACTCGCGCAGGTCCAAAATGAATTCATGCGCCACCAATCCTGTCTCTCCCCGATACAGGATCGAATAGTACTTCTCCAGACGCTTCGCCATGTAGTTGGCGTTGAGGATAGCCACCTGGGTCGCCTTGGTCAGACCCTCGCGTCCCATCATGGCGATATAGGTCCAGGAGATCGGAAGAATACCTGGACTGCCAAACGGCGCCGCTGATACGGGGCCGATGGTCTGCGGGCCACCGAGCTTGACCACTGGGTGCCCTGGCAGAAACGGGATCAGATGCCGCCCGACGCCAATGGGTCCCACCCCCGGTCCGCCGCCGCCGTGGGGAATACAAAACGTCTTATGGAGATTCAGATGGCAGACATCGGCCCCAATATCACCCAGACGGCAGAGGCCGACCATGGCGTTCATATTGGCTCCGTCGATATACACCTGTCCCCCGTGGGTATGGACAATTTGGCAAATGCGCCGCACGCTGGCCTCAAACACACCATGCGTGGAGGGATAGGTCAGCATCAACGCCGCCAATCGATCTCGGTATTGCGCCGCCTTGGCTTCGAGATCCGCGACATCCACATTCCCGTTCCGATCGCAGGCGACGACGACCACGGTCATGCCGACCATCGCGGCGGAAGCCGGATTCGTTCCATGGGCTGAGACGGGGATCAAACAGACATCGCGGTGTCCATCACCCTTTGACCTATGGTACGCCCGAATCACCATCAAGCCGGAGTACTCGCCCTGAGAGCCCGCATTCGGTTGAAGGGAGAAGGCCGCAAATCCTGCGATCTCGGCCAACCAACCTTCCAGCTGACGAAACAGGGTTTGATAGCCACGGGTTTGATCACCTGGGGCAAACGGATGCAGACGGGCGAACTCGGGCCAGGTCACCGGCAGCATTTCTGATGTGGCGTTGAGCTTCATTGTGCAGGAGCCCAGCGGGATCATTGAGTGCACGAGCGAGAGGTCTCGCGCCTGGAGTCGATAGAGATAGCGGAGCATTTCGTGTTCAGAGTGATAGCGGTGGAACACCTCATGCGTGAGATACGGACTGATCCGCATCAGTGGCGCGGGATATTTCAGATCAACGGAGGAGACGATGTCTGAGAGGCGAAACGGCAACTGGTCGTGGCCGACGAAGATCTGTAGGAGGCGGTGCACCTCCTGCTCGGAGCTGACTTCGTCGAGCGATAGACCGATGGAGCCGTCTTCGTACTGTCGGAAATTGATTCCTTGTGCCTCTGCCCTCGCGTGGATCTGCTCGGCTTGGAGCTTGGATACCGGTACTCGAATCGTATCGAAAAAGACCTTGGGCAACACCTCAAAGCCCAGCCGACGCAGGCCTTCCGCGAGCAATAACGTCAGGCCATGGACCCGTTCGGCGATGCGGCGCAACCCATCCGGCCCATGGTAGACCGCGAACATGGCCGCCATCACCGCCAGCAAGACTTGGGCGGTACAGATATTACTCGTGGCCTTTTCCCGTCGGATGTGTTGCTCACGTGTTTGAAGGGAGAGTCGGATAGCCGGCTTGCCGGTGACATCTTTGGAGACGCCGACGAGTCGACCAGGCATCTGCCGTTTGAACTCTTCTTTGGTCGCTAGAAAGGCGGCATGGGGTCCACCGAAGCCGATCGGGACGCCGAACCGTTGAGTCGAACCGACGGCAATATCGGCACCGAATTCTCCGGGTGAACGGAGTACCGTGAGTGCGAGGAGATCGGTGGCCACGACGACCAGAACCCCGCCCTCATGGGCCTGGGTCACCAATGCGCTGAAATCGCCCACATACCCATCCGTGGCCGGGTACTGCAGGAGGATGCCGCACAGCTCTGGGCGCGCACAATCAGCGGCCGAGGGGACTCCCGTTCTGAGGACGATGCCCAGGGGCTCAGCCCTGGTCTGCAACACAGCGAGAGTTTGCGGATGACAATCGCGCGAGACGAAGAACTCATGGCGTTCCTGGCCGGCATGGCGGGCGATCGCGTAACACATCGCCATCGCCTCAGCGGCCGCTGTCGCTTCATCCAACAGGGACGCATTGGCCAGCGGGAGACCGGTCAGATCCCCGACCATGGTCTGAAAGGTGACAAGAGCCTCCAAGCGGCCTTGCGAGATCTCAGCTTGGTACGGAGTGTATTGCGTATACCAAGCCGGATTTTCGAGAATGTTCCGTTGAATCACCCCAGGTGTGACACAGTCGTAGTACCCCATGCCGATCAGCGATCGATAAACCTTGTTCTGGGCTGCGATGCCCTGGAGTCGCGCAAGAACGGCTTGCTCGCCCTCACCGTTGGGAATGTCCAGGGCTTGCCGAAGACGGATATCAGGTGGAACGGTCGTATCGACGAGTGTGTCGAGCGACTGCTGGCCTAAGACGGCCAGCATCTCTTGAATATCGGCATCGGCAGGACCAAGGTGTCGATGCACAAAGTCATCGGTCGGTTGAAGCCACGTCGGACTGTTCATAACGTCATCCATCCTCTGTTCGGTTTTCGAGACCGCAACCCCAGCGCAAGACGCACTGTTCGTCGCGTTGACCGGGTACCCTACCATGGGATCACCACATTTCCAAGCGATCTGATCCGCTCCCCGTGGGGACTGTTCATGATGATAAGCGTTGATCGATCAGGCGTGAGGCCCATGTTCAGCCTCAGGAACTATTCGGTTTATTCCCGAATGCAAGCGACCGTGCACCGCCTCGCCCTTTCGTTGCTTTTTCGAGAATTCACGCTATTGTGGGGTGATCAATCGAGTCCGGAGCGTTGACCATGACCATCACAAGTCGAAGCTCCAGTCAGGATTCCGCCAAGCCATCCACTGGCCGGTCGCTTAAGGGACCGGTACTCGTCGCTACGCTGACGCTCGGCCTCCTGGCCGTAGGTGGATACGTGATCTTCAACGGCCAAGGGATACCGACTACGTTTTTGTCACCGCATACTCAACGAACGGCATCGCTGACGGAGCACCAGTCGAACTCCAGGGCGACGGATATGCGCCTCACTCGTGAAGGAATCGATCGGCTCCTTGGGGCTCTCGACGACGCCGTCCGGAAAAAGGATGTCGATGGAGTCCTCCGCCACATTTCGTATGATGCGACGATCACTATCCATATGAAGCAAGGTCCACAACACCAAACGGCCTTGCTGACCAGGGACGACTATCGCAAGACACTGGCCATGGCGTTTGCCTTCCCAAGCGATAATGATTTCGCGCGTACGAATACGTCGGTCTCGTTGGCTGCGGATGAGCGAAGTGCCAAGGTGTCCTTCAAGTCCACTGAGACCCTTAGACCGGCCAATCACGAATTCAAGGCGGAAGGCGAAGAGACCCTGGTGTTTACTATCCGTGATGGGAAACCCATGATTACCTCTGTGGAGCAGACCTTCCCCGGCGACTCGACCTAGGCAGGATGTTGAAAAAGCCCGCCAGCAGCGTTCTCGCATCGTTCAGACCCTCAACGTACCCCAGAGGGTACGCCTCGGCCCTCCACTCGCTGTGGCCTTGCTGATGGATCTTTTGAACATCCTGCGGGATACGCTCAGTGATCTCTGAGGCCGAAATAGTTTTTCATCAACCCGCTATCGCTCCGTGAACGATCAAGATTCTTGGTGAGCTCCAAGATTCATGGTGCGTCGTTTGGTATAATCACCCCCTGATCAATCTTTGTAGGAGTAGGTATGCGGGTGCTTGTTCTCGAAGACGAAACCAAAGTCGGGTGCTTCATCCAGCGGGCATTGGAAGAAGAAAGTTATGCCGTCGATCTTTGTGAAGACGGAGCGAAGGGGCTAGAGATGGCATTGGCGACCGACTATGATCTCTTGGTGGTTGATGTCATGTTGCCGGGCATGTCCGGGTTGGATGTGCTCAAGAATATTCGTCGTGAACGGATCCAAACGCCGGTCCTGATTCTGTCTGCTCAATCGCAGATCGACCAGAGAGTCAAAGGGCTGGATGCCGGTGCCGACGACTATCTCACGAAGCCATTCGCCATCGATGAGCTCTTGGCACGAGTTCGTGCCTTACTGCGCCGTGGTGCCACAGAAAGTCCGGGAGTGCTCCAAGTCGACGACTTGATGCTCAACCCGGCCACGCGTGAGGTGACACGAGGCGGGCAACGCATCGAGGTGACTCTGAAAGAGTACGCCCTGCTGGAATACTTGATGCGTCATACCGGTCGAGTACTCACTCGACCAATGATCTCCGAACACGTATGGAATCAGGACTTCGATACGTTTACGAATGTCATCGACGTCTATGTGAACTATCTTCGCAACAAGATCGATCGCGGTCGGACGAAGAAATTGATCCATACCATCCGCGGAAGCGGATACATGCTCAAGGCCGACTGATCCGCAGTATTGATGAGCGCTTCTACGACAACCGTTGATACGCGACAACGACAAGCCTGGCCATGGTTTGCTTGTGGCCGGTCGGGCAAGCTCGCCCTTCGCGACCTCACCCTACTGTTTCAAGCCCGCTTCAGGCCCTCAAAGCTCCGCGTACCCGTCTCCTGTCGCGTCTTGGCGGTTTCGTCCCTGGCAGGAGCCCAACAGGGGCACCGAGGCTGCGTGGCGATGTTCGTTCGCCCTTGCCGGCCGGGAGGTGTCTGATGCCTCTACGTGTTCGGTTGACCCTGTGGTATGGGACTGTGCTTGCTCTGGTCTTGATCGTGTTCTCCATAATGCTCTATGCCATTACGGCAAGAAATCTTCGCGACACTGTTGATGAATCGTTGGAGGACACGGCGACGACGGCCGTACGCTTGCTCGAAACGAATGGATTTCTTCCTCTGATCGATGAAGAGGTACTGCTCTCTCAGTTTCCTGAGCTGACGCGAATCGATAAGTTTTTCCAGATCTTCAGCCCGTCGGGCACCATCACCATTCGCTCCCCGAACATCAAAGAACACGAGGTTCCGCTGAGCCGGACGGCCCTTGACGCCGCGTTTGCCGGAAAGAGTATTTATGAGTCGGCCAAATATCCCAAGGAACCTCCCTTGCGGTTGATTTCTATGCCGATCATGTACCGAGGCAACCTGTTGTATATCGTGCAGGTTGGGACCTCGATGGAGTCAGTCGGAGAGACTCTCCATCGATTCCTCATCCTCGTTCTGGTGGCGATCCCGATTGCCTTGTCCGTGTCGCTCGCCGGGGGCTGGTTTCTGGCCGGACGGGCGCTCCGCCCGGTCGATAGGATTACTCTGGCTGCGCAACGGATTGCCGCGGGGGATCTCAGTCAGCGGCTCAGTATACCTGTGGCTTACGATGAGATCGGGCGTCTGGCGGCCACCTTCAACAACATGATTGGCCGGTTGGATGCGTCATTTCGGCAGATTCGTCAATTTACCAGCGATGCGTCGCATGAATTGAGAACACCCCTCACCGTGATGAAGGGCGAAACAGATCTGGTACTCCGGAAATCTCGTCCGCTCGAAGACTACAAGGCGGTGCTGGAGAGCAACCTCGAAGAGATCGATCGGATGACCCGTATCGTGGATGAACTGTTATTTCTCTCCCGTGCCGATATGGGGGAGGTGAAGGTCGAGTCCATGCCGGTGGTCCTGCAGTCCTTGGTGGAAGACGTTCATCGCCAGGCGAAGTTGCTGGGACAGGAACGCCATGTCGAAGTAGTGCTGGGAACCATCACGCCGGTCATTGTCCAAGGGGATGATCTGCGGCTTCGTGAATTGCTGCTGAATCTGGTTGAGAATGCGATGAAGTATTCCAATCCTGGCGGCAAAGTCGAAATCTCACTGTTGAGGGACGGCCAGGAAGCGCGGCTGTCCATCACCGATCATGGGATCGGCATCGCCCCGGCCGACCAGAAGAAGATTTTTCAACGGTTTTTCCGCACGGATGTGGCTCGCGCC
>WBZP01003114.1_pt1 | contig 18329 bp, 16 predicted proteins | sample 5204301 | NCBI WGS metagenome assembly WBZP01 (sample SAMN12412401, study PRJNA552823) | activated sludge metagenome | isolation source: activated sludge from nitrification reactor of wastewater treatment plant... | place: USA: Pennsylvania | collected 2017 | reverse complement strand
GCCGGCTGGTCGCACGGCTCGATTGGGCGACGAGGCTGTTCGGTTTCGCGCCCATCAGTCGCTCAGTTTCCCGCCGAGTGAAATTTTCGACGTGCGGGAGGCGGAGACCCCTGGGCGGCCGTCGGACATGACCGTGGCGTTCATGGGGTTGACCGGCCCCCAAGGGGTTTTGCCTCGCTATTACACGGAACTCATTCTCGATCGCATCCGCGAGAAAGATTATACGCTACGCGATTTTTTGGATCTGCTGAACCATCGGCTGATTACGCTCTTTTATCGAGCCTGGGAAAAGCATCGGATCGTGGTGGGCTGTGAGCGCGCCGAACTCCGTGGAACTCCGGACCCCTTTGCCGAGGATCTCTTTGCCTTGATGGGGATGGGGACGTCCGGCTTGCGGAACCAACTCCTGATTCCTGAACGGGGGCTCCTTCAATACACGGGATTGCTGGTGTCGCACCGCCGCTCGGCGGATGCGCTGCGGCAGTGCCTGGCCGATTATTTCGAGGTTGATGTGCATGTGGAGCAGTTCATTGGAGCCTGGTACGAGGTCGCCGAGCAGGATTGGAGTCGGTTGAGCTCGACGGACGGACAGAATCGACTCGGCGCCACGAGTTTGCTCGGGACGAAGGTCTGGGATCAACAGGCACGCTTTCGAGTCCGGTTGGGCCCGCTCGACTACGAAACCTATCATAGGTTGCTCCCGTCCGGGACAGCCTATCCGGTGTTGGTGCAATGGACGAAATGGTTCGCCGGTCCCGAATCGGACTTCGACCTCAATCTCGTGCTGAAAGCCGAGGAAGTTCCGCCCTGCCGACTGACGACAGGAGCGACCTATCGACCGCAGCTTGGGTGGACGACGTGGTTGCAGACCAAGCCGGCGGTGCGAGATGTGGAGGACGTGGTCTTCTCGGGAGCGACCACACTCGCTCAGGCCGGAACGGCGTGAGCGGGTGAAGCGTATTTCGTGAAGCGTCCTTCGCTTGCGAGATACGAATCACGAGATACGAGAGCGCGGCCTTGCCCGCATTGTGCAGAAAGGGATGTGTCATGAACATCAATCTCAAGGGGCTCATCGGGAAGTTGGATGACACGAGCCGTCGGGCGCTGGAAGGGGCGGCTGGGCTCTGCCTGAGCCGGACCCATTACGACGTCGATATCGAACATTTCTTAACGAAATTGATGGAAATGCCGGATACGGACCTCCATCGGATCTTTCGGCATTACGGGATCGACCACGCGCGGGTTTCTCGCGACCTGACCAGAGTCCTCGACGGGTTGAAGACCGGCAATGCGCGTACGCCGACGTTGTCACCTCGGCTTCCACGCCTGATCAATGAGGCCTGGTCCTTGGCCTCAGTTGAATACGATGCCAATCGGGTGCGCTCCGGGCATCTCTTGCTGGCCCTGCTGAATGAACCGGATTTCGCGCGCATGATGCGCGAGGTGTCCGGAGAGATTCATAAAATCTCGGTGGAAGACTTCCACGCCAAATTCCGCGATGTCGTGGCAGAGTCCATCGAGGGGCTCGAGCAGTTTTCCTCCACCGCGGGCGAGGTGCCGACACCGACTGGTGGAGCAACGCATGGGTCGAAAACACCGGCCCTCGATCAATTCACGATAGATCTCACGGCCAAGGCTAAGGAAGGCAAGGTCGATCCGGTGTTGGGACGGGACGCCGAGATTCGTCAGGTCATCGACATCCTGACTCGTCGCCGACAGAACAATCCCATTCTCACCGGCGAAGCTGGTGTGGGAAAAACCGCGGTAGTCGAAGGTTTGGCGCTGAGAATCGTCGCGGGGGATGTGCCGCCGCCGTTGAAGAACGTCACGATTCGTGTGCTCGACCTGGCCTTGCTCCAAGCGGGCGCCGGGGTCAAGGGCGAATTCGAGAATCGGCTGAAGTCGGTCATCAACGAGGTCAAGGCCTCACCGACGCCCATCATTACCTTTATCGATGAAGCGCACACGTTGATCGGCGCCGGCGGACAGGCTGGACAGGGTGACGCGGCGAACCTCTTGAAGCCGGCATTGGCCAGGGGTGAGTTGCGCACGATTGCCGCGACGACCTGGGCCGAATACAAGAAATACTTCGAGAAGGATCCCGCGTTGACCAGACGCTTTCAAGTGGTCAAGGTCGAAGAACCAACGGAGGCGACCGCCATCAATATGATGCGGGGTTTGGCGGCCACGATGGAGGAGCACCATAAGGTCCGTGTTCTCGATGAAGCGGTTGAGGCGGCGGTGAAACTCTCCCATCGCTATATTTCCGGTCGGCAACTGCCCGACAAGGCGGTGAGTGTGCTGGATACGGCCTGTGCCCGCGTGGCGCTTGGACAGGTTGCGGAACCGCCGGCCATCGAAGACGCGCGGCGTCGCATTGCGCTGATCAACACGGAGATCGGCATTCTCGAACGCGAGGCCGTGACAGGAGGGCAGCATCAGGAACGGTTGAACGAGCTGGCGCAAGAAAAGACCGCTGAAGAGAACGAGCTCGCCGTCTTACAAAAGCAATGGGAACAGGAAAAACAGTTGATCGCACAGATCGCCACGATTCGAGAGAAACTGGAAGCGCAGAGCCAACCGAAACAATCCGACTCTCATGAACCAAAAAACCAGAAAGACAAAACAGACCAGAAGAACGCTGTTTCCCCACTGACGCCGCAAGAGGTCGCGTCACTGCAGGCGGATCTCGCCAGGCTGAACAAGGAACTGGCCACGTTACAGGGGGAGAATCCCTTGCTCCAACCCTGTGTGGATGCTCAAGCGATCGCACAGGTCATTTCAGCCTGGACCGGAATTCCGATCGGGCGCATGGTGAAGGATGAAATCAACACGGTCCTGAACCTGAAAGATCATCTTGAAAAACGGGTGATCGGTCAGAACCACGCGCTGGACGCGCTGAGTCAGCGACTGCGCACGGCCAGAGCCAAACTGGAAGATCCCCGGAAGCCCATTGGGGTGTTCATGTTTGTTGGGCCGAGCGGTGTGGGGAAGACGGAAACGGCCTTGGCCTTGGCGGAGTTGCTCTTCGGCAGCGATCACAACCTCACCACCATCAATATGTCCGAATATAAGGAAGAGCATAAGGTCTCGTTGCTCATGGGCTCCCCGCCTGGCTATGTCGGGTACGGGGAAGGGGGCGTCCTGACGGAAGCGGTGCGGCGCAAGCCCTATAGCGTGGTGTTGCTGGACGAGATGGAGAAGGCCCATATCGGCGTGCAGGACATTTTCTATCAGGTCTTCGACAAGGGGAGCATGAAGGACGGGGAAGGGCGGGATATTGACTTCAAGAATACGGTCATCATCATGACCTCGAACGCCGGCACCGACACCTTCATGAAGCTCTGCGCCGATCCGGATACCAAGCCGGATCCGGATGGGCTCGCCGACGCGATTCGCGGCGACTTACTGAAATTCTTCAAGCCAGCCTTTCTCGGCCGCACGATCGTGGTGCCCTACTATCCGATCGCGCCGGAGATTATGCGGCGCATCATCGAGCTGCAGCTGGGTCGCATTCGAAACCGCATTCGCGAGAACCACCGCGCGGCCCTCTCGTATGATGAGGCGCTGATCGAGACCATCGCGAAACGGTGCACCGAAGTCGACAGCGGCGCACGCAATGTCGATCACATTCTCACGCGCACGCTGCTGCCGGAAATGTCGAAAGAGTTTCTCTCACGCATGGCCACCGGACAACCGGTGTCGAAGGTGCATATTTCCGTGACGCCGCAAGGGAGCTTCGCCTATGACGTGGGGTGACAAGGCCGGCGGAGGTCTCGCGACCGAACAGATCGTGAATCATGATCCAGCTCACGGATTGACCTGGGAGAATCTGGAACAGAAACTCACGGCCCTCTACAGCCTGAAGCACAATGCCCTCTTGCTGGCCGATCGAGGGATGACGCCACAGATGAAAGCCCATCGGTTGCGCCAAGAGGTCGCCATCGGGTTTGCGGGCCGTCCGAGGGAACGTCAATTCGTTGGACCGTTGCGGTTCTTTCGAGCCGTCGGGGCCAAGGATCCGCTCAAACCCCTGGCCAATAACTCGTACGGTGACTGGTGGTTTGAGGAAGACCTCGTGCGTCGGCTCGAGTGCCAAGTCGGACGGGTGTTCTTTACGGATGAGGAACGGCGACGATCGTTCAGCGACACGATTCGAGCCGGACTGGCCATTGCCTACGAATGGGAGAACCCCATGAGTGAATATTGGGTGTTGGAGCTGCCGGCCGGAGCACGATTGACCGGGTTGACCGGCACGGCGGCTCCACAGCCCCACGCGATGAAACCGCACCCGAAGTACGATTGGACCAGAACCTTGCCGGGCGGATTGCCGCAGGTCTATTTCCCGGTGAAGAATCCCCTGTGGGTCAAACGCTATTGGTAGGACACATGCGGAACAAGTTCGTCGATCGCATAACGATGCAGAGCATTCTGAACTCTCGTCTTTCTCAAGCGAACGACGCTTCACGAGATACGCTTCACCTATTGATGGCGATGCGAGAACGCTGTTGGGGAAACTTTTTCAGCATCCTGTCAGACAGGAAATGAGTGCCTTATGGCCGCCTATACACAAGATACGCGATTGATCGGGATCACCACCCCGCTGGGGAAAGATGTCTTGTTGCTCCGGGGGTTCAGCGGACGAGAGAGTATGTCCCAACTCTCGGCTTTCGATCTCGATCTGCTGTCGAAAGATCCTGAAATCAAATTTGAAGACATCATCGGCAAGCGGGTCACGCTGCGGGTGACGCTCAGCCAGGATAAGGAGCGGTATTTTAACGGATTCATCAGCCGCTTCGTGCAGACGGGAGCCCAGACGGGCATGGCCAACTACCGGGCGACCATGGTGCCCTGGCTCTGGTTCCTGACGAAGACGACCGACTGCCGCATCTTTCAGAACAAGACCATCCCGGACATCGTGCAACAGATCTTCAAGGAGTACGGCTTCACCGACGTGAAGGCCAAGCTGCAAGGCACCTATGAACCGCGCGACTACTGCGTGCAGTACCGCGAGACCGACTATAACTTTGTCGCCAGGCTGATGGAACAATACGGCATCTTCTACTTCTTCGAGCATGAGAAAGAGAAACACACGTTGGTGCTGACGGATAACCCCGATGCGCATCAACCCTGTCCCGAACAGCCGAAGGCGAAGTGGAATCCGCAGGGGAGTAAGAGCCTCACGGAAGACGTCGTGACCACCCTGGAGGTCGAAAAGATCTTCCGGCCCGGCAAGTATTCGCTCACTGACTACAATTTCGAAACACCCAGTACGAGTCTGCTCTCCGAGATCGACACGACCATCACAGTCGGCGGCAATACGAAGTACGAAGTCTACGACTATCCCGGTGAGTACGAGAAGAAGGCCCAAGGGAAAACGCTGGTGAAACTCCGCATGGAAGAGCAGGAAGTGAAGCACTTGTCCGTCACCGGCACGAGCTCCTGTCGGGCCTTTGCCACCGGCTACCGGTTCGACTTCGAAGACTACAGTCGCGCCGATCTCAATCAAGCTTATGTGCTCACAGCCGTTTCCCACAGTGCCACCGTGGGCGATACCTACACGACCGGCAAAAGCTCCGATGGGTCCTCTGCCTATACGAACGCCTTCGTCTGTATTCCACACAAGGTGCCGTTCCGTCCGCCGCAGATCACGCCGAAGCCGATCGTCCAGGGTCCGCAAACGGCGGTGATTGTTGGGCCTAGTGGGGAAGAGATTTATTCGGACAAGTATGGACGGGTCAAAGCCCAGTTCCATTGGGATCGGGAAGGGAAGAAAGACGAAAACAGTTCCTGTTGGATGCGGACTTCCCAAAACTGGGCCGGTAAGCAATGGGGCGGGGTCTTTATCCCGCGCATCGGCCAGGAAGTGATTGTGGAGTTTCTGGAAGGCGATCCTGATCGGCCGATCATCACGGGCCGGATCTACAACGCTGAGCAGATGCCACCCTATGCCTTACCGGCGAATCAGACGCAGAGTGGGGTGAAGTCGAATAGTTCCAAAGGGGGTGGAGGGTCGAACGAGTGGCGGTTTGAGGACAAAAAGGGTAGCGAGGAGATTTATCTGCATGGTCAGAAAGATTGGAACATCGTCATTGAGAACGATAAGAGCCAATCGATCGGGCACGATGAGTCGCTCACGGTTGGCAATAACCGCACGAAAAAAGTCGGCGTGGATCAGAGCGAAGACGTCGGCGCAAATAAGACCATCCATGTCGGCGCCAACCATACGGAAACAATTGATGCCAACAAGACGATGACCGTCGGCGGGAACCATACGGAGACGATCAGCGGAAATGAAACCATTACGGTGAACACCGCCTCAGCCCACACGATCGCTTTAGCGCGGGCCCTTACCATCGGCGCGGTCTATCAAGTGAGTGTTGGCGCGGCGATGAATGAAACGATTGGGGCGGCGAAGGCGGAGGAGATCGGGGCAGCGAAATCCGTGAATGTCGGACTCAGCAGCAGTGAAAATATTGGTGTGAACAAGTCCGTCGATGCGGGGGGAGATATCTCGGAGAGTGCCGGGAAGAATATTTCCATGAATGCCGGCAAGAACATTGCTGCTGATGCTGGGGACAACATTAGTGAGAATGCCGGGAAAGATGTGATGATCAAGGCAGGGAAAAAGATGCTCATCGATGCAGGTGATGAGATCACCATTAAGACCGGCAGCGCCAGTATCATCATGAAGAAAGACGGAACTGTCCAGATTAAGGGCAAGGATATTTCACTGGATGGAAGCGGGAAGATCAATATCAAGGCATCGAGTGACATCGTCATTAAGGGTAGCAAGGTGGGAATCAATCCATGAGGCGAGGGGCCATGGAAACGGCAAAGAATCAGTGTGAAGTGTTGGAGGAGAATCGCGAGGCGGGCGTTCTGGATATGTTGACGGTGGGTTCGATGGAAATGCGGCCGGAGCATCGAGAAGGAGTGGGTGCTCTTACAGCCTGTTTCGAAGGTTTTGATTCACTGAACCGGCCGGTTCTATCGGGTTTGTCTAGCAACTATGAGGGTGTCGTGCCAGCGCGAACGACGGTGTCACTCCAAGGAGTGACAAGAGGGGCTGATGTCGTCGTGGTTTGCGAACAGAACGACGTTCAGCGTCCGATCATTATCGGCGTATTGCAGGATGGGCAGTCGAGATCGGCTGGTGTTGACAGGCAGAGCCAGCCTTTATCGATTCAGGCGGATGAGCAACGGCATGTCATTTCCGCGGAACGGGAGATCGTCCTTCGCTGTGGCGAGGCAAGTATTACTCTGACTCGGGCCGGTAAGATTCTGATCAAGGGCTCTTATGTGGTCAGCAGATCCTCCGGAGTCAATCGGATTAAAGGTGGATCGGTCCAAATCAATTAACGATCGCAATGGTTTTACGACTGTTGGAATCTTGTGATGAACGTAACTCAAGTAGCAGAACTACTGCGGGAATCAGAATGCACGAGTACGCGTACCCCTTACGACGAGTTACCTTATAGGTCCCTCCCCATCGAGTGGACAGCGCCTGAGCGGCTTGCACTAGCTTCTCTGTTGCATGGAGGGCCTCGGTCTCCTCTTGAAGGGTACCGCGTGCTTGAACTCGGTTGTGCTGATGGCGCGAATCTCTTGCCGTTAGCGTACTATCGCAGGTATGCAACGTTTGTTGGTATAGACAGCGCGAGTAGCCAGATCGAAGTTGCCAATTCCCGCAAGACAGCCTTAGGACTGAACAACCTCGATTTTATCTGCACAGATTTCGCAACTGCTTCACAGAAACTCTCTAGTCAATTCGACTATATCATCTCGCACGGCGTCTTTTCCTGGATCCCTCACAATGTCCGTGACGCTTTCTTGAAACTCTGTTCTCAGTACCTTCGTAGCGGCGGTCTGCTGTACCTGAATTACAACACGTATCCCGGCTGGAACGTGCGTGGCATGGTCAGGGGATTTCTGCTTGCGCAAACTGCGGGAGAAGTAAGTCTGAAGGCACGTGGCCAACTGGCTCAAGAAGTTGCGGCCAAAGTGGTCTCTTCGCTGACCATCGGTGAGCACCCCTATGCGCAATTGATTGCCAACGAATTCCGATTTGTCTGTGAGAACCATGTGTCTTATGTGGCACATGAGTATCTTGCCGCCGACAATCATCCGTACTGGCGGAGCGAATTCCTGGCGCTTATGCGCCAATATGGGCTCCACTATGTGGCCGATGCCGACTTTAATTATGCGTCGGGTCGGATTCCAGAAGAGTTGGCGCCACGATTAGAGAAGGAGCAGATTACAGGCCGCACGATCGATGACACCGTAGACCTTCTCTGCTATCGGCAGTTGCACTCACCGATTCTCACGAAGGGGCCCTGGACCAAACAGCCCCTGAGCGTTGAGGAGTTTGCAAACCTCCGGATTGCGTCCTGTCTGGTTCCCTGTGCCTCTGACAGTGAAGGACGAATGTTCGAGCATCCATCCGGTTATCAAGTAGAGGCAAAGGACGAGGTCATGCGTGCTGCGCTCAAGAAACTGCAGCCGCTTTGGCCCGGAGGACATGCAATAGGGAAGTTATTTCAGGATGTGAGCCAGGTGATGGACGATCTGCAGCTGTTGCAACGGAATGGTCTTATCGAATTGCGCTGCATAGAGCCAGGGGATTTCACAGTTTCTCGTACTTTCTTAAATAGTCTGGAAGATGAAGTCGGTGGGTATATGACAACGCCATATCATACGCGGGAGGTTGCTTCCTCAGATCTTGACACTAATTCAAGCGGAACACATGTACGGCCAGGTGTAGGACAGTGGAGGGAGAGTGTGAACGGGGATGCGAGACGAGTTCCGGCAACTCCAGGAGTTGGGCAATAAGAACAATCATGTGGTCGATCACAAACCATACGCCCTATAAAGCAAAGAAGACCTGGGGTCGTGATAAAAATGGCGTCCACGAATGGATTGTTGCCGTGAAAGGAACGTATGACATTAAATCGGATGGCACTCTGGTTCTCGCTGACGAGCAACTTGAGCCACTAATTGCCCCGGAATATCACGGCGAATCTGGGGTATCAAGTCTTCGGTATGATGCCGATCTGGTGGCGCCCAAACCCACGACCGATGTGATCGCCAACGGGACGGCTTACGCTCCGAAAGGCCGTCCGAGCAGTAAGTTTCTCGTGTCGCTTCGTGTGGGGCCAATTGAGAAAACGATTCGAGTTCTAGGAAATCGCCGATGGAAACGAGGACTGGTTGGTCTTACTGAGTCGAGTGTTGAGCCCGTCACAACTCTACCGATCGTCTATGAACACGCCTATGGTGGGTACGACTGTACCGATCCCGATCCCCAAAAGCAGCGCATGGATCCCCGTAATCCGGTAGGCTGCGGCATTGTCGCGAAATCCGAACATCGTCTAGGGCAACCACTCCCAAATTTTGAGTATCCCAAGGGGAACGTTGAGAAGATCGGCCCGGCAGGGTTTGGGGCAATTGACTGCTATTGGTCACCTCGTCGTGAGCTTATGGGCACTTACGATAAGGCTTGGCAACAGAAGCGCCTACCCCTTTTACCAGAAGACTGGGATCCGCATTCGCTGTTGTGCTCTCCGGCCGATCAGCGCCCAGATAGCCATCTTTTTGGTGGAGAACCCGTTGAATTAACGAACCTCACGCCTGAGGGAAAGTTGTCTTTCAACCTGCCAAAGGTCCACCTCACCTTCAATACACGGATCGACCGGCGTTGGGAAGAGCACCGTAGCCGGCTTTCGACGGTGATCATTGAACCGGACTATCGACGTATCATGATGGTCTGGTTGACCTCGCTGTCATGTCCGACCGATGTCGATTACCTGGAAGAAACTGTTGTGCGGGAGAAACCGTATATTAAATGGTGACGTCTGTCTACATTGTGTCCACAGGTGCTCGGACGCCGCTTGGTTTAAGCGGAGCAGCAAGTGCTGCGGCTTACCGAGCTGGGCTTAATGCCATGGGCGATCACCCCTTTATGATTGATCAATCCGGGAATCCGATGCCGGGAGCGTTCGATTTACAGCTTGATCGTGACTTGATGGGGCCGCAGCGCCTTCTTGTGTTGGCTGAAAGCGCAGTACGTGAAGCGTGCGAACCGCTAGCGACAAGCACGCCAACATCTCGAATACGGTTGCCTCTCTACCTGGGAATGCCCGAGCTTCGTCCTGGATTCACAGAACAGGACGCTCGAGTGATTCAGACAGGACTCATGCGGCTTGAGGGGCTGCCGATTTCACTATCCGAGGTGCACGTATTCCCACATGGACATGCGGCAGGACTCGATGCGCTTGCAGGTGCTGTGGAGAAGATTCAACAGGGTACATTGGAGGCCTGTTTGGTGGGCGGGGTAGAAAGTTATTTTCATCCAGATACGATGGAATGGCTCGACGAAAACCGGCAACTGGCTGGCGCGGTTTCGCGATCGGGATTCGTGCCAGGTGAAGGGGCCGGGTGCTGTCTGCTGATGACGGCTCCTGCTTGTACCAAGCTGAGATTGGATGCCATCGCGTGTGTGCTTACGGTCGCCTGTGGCAAAGAGACGAAGCTTATTAAGACCTCAGATATTTGCCTTGGAGAAGGTTTGACCGCGGTTGTGCAACACGCTGCTGGCAGACAGTCCGGTTCTGGAAGAATTAATGAGGTGATCTGCGACATCAACGGTGAGCGGTACCGAAGTGAGGAATGGGGTTTTGTGTGTTTACGGTTGTCGCAGTATTTTGACGATCCGACGGCCTATCGGTCTCCAGCTGACTCATGGGGTGACATGGGTGCGGCTTCAGGTCCACTCTTTACGATGTTGACGTGCCAGGCTTCGGTTCGAGGATACGCCAAGGGATCACGGACTCTGTTGTGGGCAGGCTCTGAAAAGGGCTTGCGTGGTGCGGCACTAATTGAAACATTGGTAAGGAGTGGTAGGGCGGAGGGTGGTCATGCCTAGTGTCGCGATTCACCCACCGAAGACACCGGTTACCAAAGGCAGCCACACGATCGCCAAGGCGACGATCCCTAATGTATGCAAAATGCCAGGGCCGCCTGCACCGTTCGTGCCCTCGCCATTGCCCAATATCGCGAAGTCTGAACTCTCGCCCAAGGATTATTCGACAACGGTCACAATCGAAGGCAATGCCGTGGCGATCCGAGGCGCAACCTTTGAGAGCATGGGCGATATGGCGAGTAAGGGAACCGGGGGAGGCTTGATTTCAGCCAACTGTCACGGCCCAGCTAAGTTTATCACTCCCGGCTCGCTGACGGTCAAGATAGAAGGTAAGAGTGTCCATTTGCTTGGCGAGCCGATGCTGAATAATTGCGGCGCAAGTGGTAGCCCCCCGAATACAGGCGCGACGATGTCGGGGGCAGACCATGATGATCAGACAATTGCTGAAGAATGCACCCACCCCAAAACTCGCCGTGATCCACCCGAAGATCATGTAAAAAAATTACCCAAGAATCAGGTGAAAGAAATGGAGTCGCAACTTCGTAAAGCCAACAAGAGGGCTGACAAATTGCGTGAAAAGTTAGGGAATGTGGCTGGTACAAAAGCAGCGCCGCTTCTGAGCGAACTTAGAGGTCTCGAAAACGATATTAGGGGGCAGGAAGCAGAGCTTCAAATCGCTCGGGACGAACTTGAGAAGGGCCGACTCAAAGAGACAAAAGTTAAGATAATCTGTACGTCTTGTGGGGCTGAGGTGACTGAATTGGATATTATAACCTCAGATGACGATGGGAATCCAGTGGCCAAAGAATCCAAGGCCGGTGCTAATTTTAGAGAAGATCAGACAATTAACCAGATGGCAGCAGTTGCAAGCCATTTCCCCGGAGGTAGCGTTCATCTGGCCGCGCCTACGGCAGCTCTACCTGCTGGATCGCCTACAAAAGGTTGGCAGGTAAAGCCAGCGATTCAAGCGCACTAACGTAAACATAATGTCAGTGTTTTGGGGTGTGTCATGTCAGATTACGCCAGAACCACACTAGCATTTCCGATGGTTGATCAATGTGTCGAAACTGCCGTAATCAACTTAGCCAATTTTTTTGAGCACACAGGTGACTCGATTTTCCCTCACGATATCACTGGAGCAGGTACTTTAAGAACCTTTTTTCGCCCAATAGCCGATACACCTGAGAAGTATCGACGACCAGAGAGCATAGAGAACAATGAATTTGAACCTGAGAACGCTTCAGCATTGGGAAATATGGCTCGCAAGTTCAAGAATCTAGCCATACATACCACATTCAATTTGGCAGGCAGGGCTTACCAGGGGAGTGTATTTGTTTATAGTATTGCGTCGTCAGATCCTCATGGCCAAAATAGTTTTGTTAGGCTTAGTTTTCATAGCTACCTTACTTATGAACTACGAGGGACTAAGCAATTTGGTGGTCGAGTGACAATCAACGGCGAAATAAAGGCTGGATTGATCCAAATGGCTCTTGGGATAAGCCGTACCTTAGGAGCCGATGGGTTTATATATGGTCTTGAAGGCGATGGCCCCCTGCCTTTCTCGGTGCAACAGCTTCAGAATTATCTTTGCCAACCAGCAATGCAAGAGGCGCCTGTGCCAGTTTACTTTTTGGGCATCAACAAAAAGATTATGTCTCGCGCTGAATTGATTCGACTTTGGCAAGAGGAGGATTTGGTAAAGCAAACGACCTCAGGCTATGTACTGCTTGATCTCCTTAGAGATAGTGATGGATGGCTTGATGATGAAGAGAATGAGGAAGTCAACGTGTAGGGGTAAATGAACCGGAGGGGGAAGAAAAGAGGGATAGGAGGGCTCTGGGGTCGGATCTTGAATTGTGCATTACTGAAAGACTGAACCAAGAGGTTTCCCGACGTGAAATGAAATCTAGGATCCGGACTCAGGCATCAGAGATTCGAGTAGTAAATGAAGTAAATATGCAATGAGGATGGAATTATCCGCAATCCATTCACTGGGAAGTTACGTTGTTCGAGGGAGAACAAACATGGCGGAGCATCTGAACAGAGGAACCTTTGGTGAACAGGGGGCTGGGTTCTTCTTGGGGGCACAGGGCTACTTTCTTATTGAGGGGCCAAGTGGAACTCAGGGTCACGCAGCGAACGCCCCTGGCTTCGACGGCGTAGCGTATAACCTATCACGAGATGATCTGATCATTTATGACAACAAAGCGTTCAAATCCTATAGAAACGTTGGAAGCGGTACCGCCATTGATCCAGTTGCTAACTTGGCCAAAAATCTCGACTCCCTCATCACACGTGTGCAGAATATAGCCGATCTGCCCGCCCGAAACCGAATATCAGCACTCCTGTTCCAAACTCGCACTGCGCTCACAGGCGCCGGCGTAACGGCACCCCCCAATGTTCGAATCGCCATTACCAATTTTGGTGGAAATGCGACTGGTATAACTAAGTCCTTCGCTGGACGTGGTATTACGTTCATTGATGTGAACCGCCTCCCAGCCGTTCCACTTCGCCCTTCCAGAATGTACGTCAGCCGGGAAACCATTCGATCCATGGCCCAACCTGCTGACCCGGGAGTTGCCTCCTATGATAGGCGACAGGCCGGAGCCGGAGCGTTGGCAGAAGGGGTGCGTTTTATAGCTCAAAGTCTGAACGAGCATTCCCTGAAAGTTGCAATTCATCGCGAGTTAGACCGCCTCACGGGGTCCATTTGTGAAACCCTAGCTCGAGGAAATGGAGCGCTGGTGGTCATTAACATCGACGCAATGAGCCCACCGGGCAATGTGGGGATGGTAACGACACGCTCTATCAGTTCAGCATATGTCTATACCCATCCTACTTCTAATAAACAGGAAGCAATTTCAGCATGGCAGAGACAGCCGAAAATAGACCAGTATCGTCCGCCGCATATCACTCTTGAAACACAGCTTCTCTGGGTAGCGGCACCAGTCGTCCGTTGACGAGTGAAGAACCACATGAGGAGAAGCTACCGAAAAACAGAGTCGGTAACTGGCTGCATGACGGGATTAGGAGTAGGTTCTTGAGATTGCACTTCTGAAGTCAGAATTGCGATCAGATTTTGACTCGTTCATTGCTGGTTCTGTGAGGAATATCGATGGCGTCTGAAGACAACCTGATGCGTGGCCATCCGATAAACCATGAGTTGCACTCGTTGTGTCATCGTGCCTTTAGCCTTTCCATAGGGTGAAGTAGATTGGAGCGGCAGTGTGAGGGGATCTGAGTCTCTCATTTGGGTTTGGCAGAATGCTAAATAGGTCGACTTTGATTCAGCTCATAGGGAGGTCTTTGGTATGAATCTCTACCAGCAGTTCGAGCTTCTCGGCCGAAAGCAACTGGCCATTGAGGAGGGGATCACCTTGTTGAGACAGGCCCGCGCCGATCTGCAGCTGTCGAAAGCGTCGGCCGATCGGTGGGGTGCCATTGCGATTTCGGCCAATGTGCTGTTGGTCCCTTTGAACTGCATTATCAGCGCGTTTGAGTTGAAAGGGTGCAAGAACCTTTATGAGATGTTGGTCCGAGAGCTGTACAAGCGTTACAGTCAGAGCGGTACTCGCCTCAGCGGGACGGCGAAGCCGCTCCTAGCCGCACTGAAGCAAGGCATTATTCAGGAGCTAAAGCGGAAAGCTCTGACGGAGTATGTGCCGGGTGTGAATATTCTCGTCGGACTCGCCGAAGATTCCATCGCGGTATGGCAAACACAGCAGATGGTGACACAGGGCGAGTCGGAAATGGCGCGGCTTACCCTTGACCTTGATCGAAAGATCAGTGCAGCCCTGTGGCAGCTGCAGGACATCGGTCGGCGAAGTGCTGCCATTATTGACCGCATGGAACAGTTATCCCGGACAGCGTGAGCAGTTATTTAACACAGGGGTCAGTTGTTGACTGTGCACCTCTGAAAGCAGAACCGCAGTTAAATTTTGTATCGTGCATCGCTGATTCCATGAGGATTTTCGATGACGGCTGAAGGGAAACCAATTTGTCCGAGATCCTATCGGCGGTTTGGATGTCGGCTGCATGAGACTGCCGAGTGCCTGGGCTGCCACAAAGTGACGGTGCGTCGGCGGCTCAGGCCGGCGGAGCAGAGGGCTGTATAGATGTTAGATCTGCTCCTATTTTGGGAACGGAGGTAGTGCAATGGCAGAGCTCATTAAGACGCCCATGTCAGGCACGCCCCAATTTAACGAAACCGTACTGGCAATTCCTGAGTCACCGTATGAATCTTCGTTCGACTCAACGTTCGTAAAAAGCGTAGACGCAAGTAAAAACCTCACGCTTCGGATCATACTGCGCATATTCTTCAGGCAAATCAATCCGTGGCAGCTGAGCTCTCCCATGATGCGCAGCATTGCCATGTCCATGGGAGTTTCAGTTCCAGCCAGTTATCGGGTGGGGTCTCACAGGGATGCCGATGACAATCCGCATTTGACTAAAGACTGGTCTGGGGTAGAGTGGACGAATTTTCTTAACACCGTCAACACCCAGGCTAAATTGTGGGATGAACGATTCTGGTTAGTACCGCCAGACAACTTTTCTCTCTTTGATATAAGAGAGGGCTATGGGGCCTCTAAAAGCGGCCTGGTGACCTTTCGCCCCAATGTAAAGTGCGAATTCAGTCTTGAATTTGCCGTAAGCCCTTTAGTCGCTCACATGTCGATCGAGGTTGTTAATCTTCTTGGCCCTGGTTCCTTCCGATCACACTCGAGATTGTACGATTCGAATGATGTAAAAATAAAACCAATGTCAGCTCAAGATTCGAAATCAGTAGTCGTCAACACAAGCCAGCCGACTATTGCGCACGAAATTGGTCACGCGATCGGATTGCCGCATATCGGAGTATCCCGGAATCTTGCTCATTGCGTGGTAGCGATGACGATGGATAAAATGTTTCATCAGGATGCGATTCCGGCGCTCTATAAGGGCGGTACAAATGCCAATGTGTGCTACGGCCCGCTGTCGACCGCTGATGATATTGACAACATCATGGGCGCAGGTTCCAAATTTAGTCAGGAAAATGCAAAGCCGTGGCTGGATCGGCTGCTGCTTCACTTAAATCTTGATATGTATCAATCATTTCAGGTAAGGGCTAATCTTGAGAGGTGGAAAGTCTCAATGACTGAGGTACTACCGAAGAAAATATAGTTCTTGTCTTTGCACTTCTGTCTCTGTGGAAAAGCCTGTGGTTGCTAACTGAGATGGGGTCAGGCATGAGTATTGACTTAGTGCTGAGCAATAACAGGGGCCATGCTCCTGTTCTCTTGAAGCTGTAGGATGGGGTGCACTCATATTGGACCACGCCACGTACCGCACGTGCAGCTCTTGGGGGCCGCTGCGATCACGTGATCAATCGCGGCAATGCCCTCGGAGCGATGTTGCACCAAGCGGACGAGTGCAAGGCCTTCTCCCAGGTGCTCCGGGAAGCGACGGCGCGTGTGTCGATGCGGTTGCTGCTGGTGTTAGGCAGGGACATCGACGTATTCAACATGACTGCTTGGTGGCGGGATCGGAAGGCCGTCTGCTTTGAGACCTTCCAAATGAAATTCAATGGCTTCGCGGATGAGGCCTTCCGTTTCTGTGATGGTGGCGCCAGTGGCGATGCAGCCAGGTAAATCAGGGACATAGGCGGCGTAGTTTGCTGGGGATTTTTCAATCACGATGGCATAGCGCATGTTAATTCGTCCTTTTTTCCCATCCAGCTTGCTTCAGGATACTATTCAGCGTGCCTGGAGGCAAGTCATCGCTTGGTTTCCCGGCTACTGTCACGCGGCCTGGTTTTGTGGAATGTTTGAACTGCGGGTGGCTGCCTTTCGTGGCCACGAGAAACCAGCCGTCTTCTCGCAACCAGTCCAACACGTCGCCAACTTGCATAACCCAAGCATAGTCTAGGTGTTATGAGAAACCAAACGAAGTTCATATTGACCGAAACGGAGGCCTGGCCAGGAACACGCCGATCGTATGAAATGAAGTTCGGATAGGTAGAGTCGGTTCTTGGAGAAAGAAAAGAGCGACAGGCTACTTTATCGAGAACCGATAGAACTGGAAGGCGAGGTAGGGGCGAGTCTTGTGATGTGAGGCGACACGGTAGAGGCGCAAATCGCGGTGTTTCTGCGAAGTGGGATTAAGGAGCGGTCATCGAGCCCGTTGCGATTATGCGGCGACGTGGCGTTTGAGTTTTCGGAGTTCCTGTTCGAGTCGATCTACTCTCGACTGCAGCGACTCTTGCTGCCGTACACTCGTGGTGAGGAGCGTGTAGACGAGTCGTTGGTAGGGGATTCCAGCTTTCGTGGAGCGGTTCTTTTCCCTTCGAAGGTCTGCCGGGCTGACGTTGACGCTGATGGTCACCTGGCGTTTCTTCCGGAGAGCCGTACGAATGTTCTTCGTGCCCGTTTGGTCAATCGTGAGATGCCGAAGACTTGGTTGTTTCATGATACAGCCGGCGAAACGTTGTTTTGATTAGCGGCTTTCTTAGTAAAGTTCGATGAGATACTCTCCTTGCTCGAGATGCGCCAATATTTTAGGAAAGAGTGGTTGAAACCATCGGGTTAGCGCGGCATTGGAGCAATTGCCGATTCGTACCCAGATCACGGGCGTTTTCTGTGAGGAGGCTAACAGGAGAAGGTTCTTAAAGTCTTCATCCTTGGTGATGATGATCTGGGCATTGGCAACGGCGTAGCTCCAGATCGCCTGATCCGTTGAAAGTAGTATGTTGACTTCTTCCACGTGAACGGCTTCATAACCGAGTGAATTGATGAGATGGGCTAAGGCTGGTGGGAGCTGGGCATCGATCAGGAACTTCATCCGGCACGGAGCATGACATGATCAGACTGGGCCGCTGCAAATTCAAGGGCTGCCTGAATGTCTTCTTTTTCAAGATAGGGATAATCATGGAGGATGGTCTCTGGTGACACGCCGGCCGCAAGGAGGTCGAGGATATCCTTCACCCGAATTCGCATCCCGCGAATACAGGGACGTCCCCCGCATTGATCTGGATGAATGGTAATACGAGAGAGCAAACTCATGGTAACCATGTTAACTCCGGCCACATGTGGAGATCAATGCATTTGGGAGAACCGTTGCACCGAAGCTAAAGCAGGACTCTATGGGAAGAAAAGGGGCGGCTGCTTTTCCCCTAAAGCAACGGTGCGACTGGGATTGGAGGCCAGTCTACGACCGCGTGGTTGTCTATGGTCGGTGAAAACATAGTAGTAAGTCCCTTTTTGCAGCTGAGGAGACTCTTTTATGAAACCACGTGTGTTTATTGGATCTTCAACAGAAGGCTTGGAGATTGCGAACGCGGTGCAGTCTAATCTCGAATCGGCGGCAGAGGTCACGATTTGGAGCGAAGACGTTTTCCTTCCAGGCTCACATGTCCTCGAATCCCTCTTGCGTC
>WBZP01003113.1_pt1 | contig 18333 bp, 13 predicted proteins | sample 5204301 | NCBI WGS metagenome assembly WBZP01 (sample SAMN12412401, study PRJNA552823) | activated sludge metagenome | isolation source: activated sludge from nitrification reactor of wastewater treatment plant... | place: USA: Pennsylvania | collected 2017 | reverse complement strand
CACCTGACGACCGCGCGACTTCTTGCCACCACCCATGCCGGGCATCGCCGGCATCCCGGGCATGCCGGGCATGCCCCCGCGCCGCATCGCCCGCATCATCTTCTGCGCCTCGCCGAACCGCTCGATCAGCTGGTTGACGTCGCTGACCTGCACCCCCGAGCCCTTGGCGATGCGCAACCGGCGCGAGCCGTTGAGCACCTTCGGCTGGCGCCGCTCCTGCGGGGTCATCGACTTGACGATGGCCTCGATCCGGTCCATCTCGCGTTCGTCGAAGTTGTCCAGCTGGTCGCGCAGCTCGCCCATCCCGGGCAGCATGCCGAGCAGCTTCTTGATCGAGCCCATGTTGCGCAGCGCCGCCATCTGCGCCAGGAAGTCGTCGAAGGTGAAGTCCTCGTCGGCGGCGAACTTGGCCGCCATCTCGGCGGCCTGCTTCTCGTCGAACGCCTTCTGCGCCTGCTCGATCAGGGTGAGCACGTCACCCATGTCGAGGATCCGCGAGGCCATCCGGTCGGGGTGGAACGGCTCGAAGTCGGAGAGCTTCTCCCCCGTCGAGGCGAACAGCACCGGCTTACCGGTCACCCCGACGACCGACAGGGCGGCACCACCGCGCGCGTCGCCGTCCAGTTTCGACAGCACGACCCCGGTGAAGCCGACGCCGTCGGCGAAGGCCTGGGCGGTGGTCACCGCGTCCTGACCGATCATGGCGTCGACGACGAAGAGCACCTCGTCGGGGCGGACGGCGGCCCGGATGTCGGCCGCCTGCTGCATCATCTCGGCGTCGACGCCGAGCCGGCCGGCGGTGTCGACGATGACGACGTCGTACTGCTTCTCGATCGCGAACTCGACGCCCTGCGAGGCCACCGCCACCGGGTTGCCCGGTGCCGCCCCGGACGCCGTGCCGGCGGCGCTGGTGCCCGGGTGGGGTGCGAAGACCTTGACCCCGGCGCGCTCACCGACGACCTTCAGCTGGTCGACGGCGTTCGGGCGCTGCAGGTCACAGGCCACCAGCAGCGGGGTGTGCCCCTGCTCCCTCAACCACAGCCCGAGCTTGCCGGCGAGGGTGGTCTTACCGGCACCCTGCAGACCGGCCAGCATGATCACGGTGGGCGGCAGCTTGGCCATGGCCAGCCGGCGGGTCTCCCCGCCGAGGACGCCCACGAGCTCCTCGTGCACGATCTGGACGACCTGCTGCGCCGGGTTGAGCGCCTGGGAGACCTCGGCCCCGAGCGAGCGCTCGCGGATGGCCGCGCAGAACTGCCGGACGACGGGCAGCGCCACGTCGGCGTCCAGCAGCGCCCGGCGGATCTCGCGGATGGTGGCGTCGACGTCGGCTTCGGAGAGCCGCCCCTTGCCGCGCAGGGACTTGAAGGTGGCGGTCAGCCGCTCGGAGAGGGTCGCGAACACGCTGTCCAGCCTAACCGGCGGTGCGGGGACGCCGTCCGCGCGGGGACGCCGACGCAGCCGGGCCGCTGTGACCCGGCGGGAGGCGATCCGGCGCCCGACTTATGATGAAGAGTTCCATAAGCAGGGCTGAAGCGCGGCTGAACCGCCGCACAGGCCTTTCCCCCCGGCCCACCGGCGCCGATATCCTCTGCCGGGGCCTGCCCGACTCGCGTGGCAGTGGAGTTCGTACCACCGAGCGGGCCATCGAGGAGCCATCCATGGCGCACCAGTCACCACCCGAGATCGCCCCCGGGCGGGCGATCGGATGGTCGTTTCCGGTGCACGAACGGCGGGAGCCGAGCTTCCAGGACCTGGCCGAGCTCGCCGCCTCGATCACGGCCCACCCTTTCGCGGGGATCAGCCTGGTCGACGTCGACCACGTCTGGATCAAGGCGGGCGTCGGCATCGAGCCCGGCCGGCTGCTCCGCGAGACCTCGTTCTGCGGCCACGCGGTCACCTCCGACCTGCCGGTGTTCACGGTGCCGGACACCACCGCCCACCCCTCCTTCCGGGACAACCCTCTGGTCACCGGGCGCCGTTCATCCGCAGCTACGGCGCCGGCCCACTGGTCGGCCAGGACGGCGCCACCATCGGCACGGTCTGGGTGATGGACCAGGAGCCGCGCATCCTCACCCCCACCGAAGGGTTCGCCCTGACCGCGCTGTCCGCCCAGGTCACCCGGCTGCTGGAGCTCCGTCACCGCCACCCACTCACCGGGCTGCCCACCCGGGACGCCTTCACCGACCTCCTCCGGTGCGCCATGGAGGCGCAGCGCCAGGGGTCGGAGCACTGCCGCGTCGCCGGCTGCCGGCGGGCCGATGCCACGCAGACCTGCCTGAGCCGGGCCAGCCACACCTGCACCGCGGTCGGCGCGATCCGGGCGGCGAACCTGCACCTGATCAACAGCCTCCACGGGCGGCGGTTCGGTGAGCGCCTGGTATCGACCGTGGCCGAGAAGCTGTCCGCCTGGGTCGGCCCCACGAACATGCTGGGGCACCTCGACGAGCAGCACTTCGCGTTCGCGCTGTTCGACCCGCCGGCGCAGGCCCGGCGCCGGCTCGATCGGCTCGAACGGCTGCTGTCGCAGCAGTTCATGGTCGACTCCACCGCGGCCCACCTGGACTGCACGGTCGGGGTGATCACACCAGAGCGCACAGGGCGGGTCGAGCCGTCGGCGGCGACCCTGATCGACAGCGCGTTGATGACGGCGGCCCGGCCCACGGCGGACGAACCCGGGCGGGTCAGGTTCGCGCGCCCGACCCGCGCCGATTCGCCCGACCCCGAGCAGGTACGCCAGCTGGTGCTGCGCAGCCTGCCGGACGACCTGCTGCTGAGCCGGCTCGTCCCGCACTATCAGCCGCAGGTGGACATCGAGACCGGAACCATCAGCGGCTACGAGGCGCTGGTCCGTCTCCCCCACCCCACCGCCGGGTTGATCACCTCCGAGCCGCTGGTGGCCGCCGCGACCGAGCACAACCTGCTCCACGAACTCGACCGGGTCATGTTCCGGGCGGTGTGCCAGGACATCGTGGCCTGGCGAGAGCAGGGGGTCGCCCTCCCGCCGGTGTCGATCAACATGAGCCCGGCCTCCCTGCAGCTGCACGACGTCGTCGATGCGGCCCTCACCTGCCTGGAGGAGTGCAGGATCCCGGGCGAGGCGGTGATGGTGGAGGTCACCGAGAGCGGATCGGCCGACCCCAGCCCGACCATGCTGCGCCACATCCGACGGCTGCGCCGGGCCGGACTGCGCATCGCGCTGGACGACTTCGGCACCGGGTCGGCCAATCTGCGGACCCTGCAGATGCTGCCCATGGACAGTCTCAAGGTGAGCCGGGCCCTCGTCCACGGCGACGCCGTGGTGCCCGACATCGGCGACGTCCTGCGCGTCGTCCGCGACATCGCCGAGATGTTCCACGTCCGGCTGGTCTGCGAGGGGATCGAGGAGGAGCGCGACCTGGCGGTGGCGATCGCCCTCGGCTACCGCCACTTCCAGGGCTGGTACTTCGGTGGCGCGGTCCCGGCCGCCGAGGTGCCCCGACAGCTCAGCCGCCTCCAGCGCGGACGCCGATTGGAGTCCGGCCACCTCGCCCGGCTGCTGGACCGGCTGGACCCCCGGCACCGCTCGGACCCCGGCCACGTCGCCCGGCTGCTGAAGGATCAGCTGAGGGACGAGTAGCCTGCGCGCAGCGGCCTTCGACGGCCCGGCACCGCGGCCGGTCCACCCCGGGAGGACACGATGGCTCAGCAGCTCGCCGAGATCAGTGACCGGTTACGGGCGTTCATCGAGCGTCAACAGCTGTACTTCGTGGCCACCGCCGCGCGCGACGGGCGGGTGAACCTCTCCCCCAAGGGCCTGGACACCTTCCGGGTCGTCTCGCCCACCCGGGTGATCTGGCTGAACGGGACGGGCAGCGGCAACGAGACCGCCGCGCACCTGCTCGACTCCCCCCGGATGACGGTCATGTTCTGCTCGTTCGAACGCGAGCCGTTGATCCTTCGCCTGTACGGCACCGCCCGCACGGTGCACGAACCGGACGACGAGTGGCCGGCCCTGGTGGACCTGTTCCCGCCGCTGCTGGGGGCGCGCAACATCTTCGTGCTGGACGTCGACCTGGTGCAGACCTCGTGCGGGTACGGCGTGCCGCTCTTCGAGTTCACCGGTCAGCGCGAGCTGATGGGCTCGTGGGGGGCCAAGAAGGGCGAGGACGGCCTGCGCACCTACCGCCGCGAGCACAACCTGGTGAGCATCGACGGCCTGCCCACGGGACTGCCGGACTGAGGGCTGCCCGGCTGAGGGCTGCCCGGCTGAGGGCTGCCCGGCTGAGGGCTGCCTGACTGAGGGCTGCCCCGCTCGGGGGTTCAGTCGGCCCCGGGCAGCTCGGCCGCGTCCACCAGGGCGGCCACCACCTCACCCACCCGCGGCGGCGAGAGCGGCGACCCGTCGGGTTCGAGCAGGTACAGCACGTCGACGGCCTGGCCGGCGTGGGTGGCGACGTGGGCCGACCGCAGGTCGACCCGGTGAGCCGCGAGGGCGGCACCGAGGGCGTGCAGCAGCCCGGGGCGGTCGGCCGCCCGCACCTCGACGACGGTCGCGTCCGTGCCGGCGTCGGTGAGCAGCACCACCCGCGGCATGGCCACCTCGCTCGACGCCGGGCGGAACCCGGCGTCGCGCCGGCCCAGCCGGTCGAGCACCGAGCGGTCCCCCTCGGCCAGCCGGCGCAGGCCCGTCTCCAGGGTGGCCACGTCCGGCACCGGCGCGCTGCCCGCGTCGACGAACCAGGTGTCCACGGCCACCGAGCGGCCGTCGACCTCCACGGTGCGCACCAGGGCGGAACGGATGGCGAGCCGGAACGCCGCGAGGGTGGCGGCGATGTCGGCCACCAGCCCCAGCCGGTCGGGCGCGACGATCGTGACCACCCGGGTGCTGTCGATCACCAGCCCGGGCCCGAGCGGCTCGATCGCCACGTGCGGGCGCCCGTCGGCCAGGGTCGCCCGCATCACCGCCGTCTCGGCCTCCCCGATCGGGGCCGGCCCCGGTGGCGGGTGGCCGGTCAGCGCCGAGCGCGCACGGCGCACCAGGTCGTCGACCAGCCGGGCGCGCCAACTGCTCCAGGCGGCCGGGCCGGCCGCGCGCGCATCCGCCTCGGTGAGCGCCCGCAGCAGGTCCAGCACGTCGGCGCGGCCCTCGACCGCCTCGACCAGCGCCTCGACGGTCCGGGGGTCGTCCAGGTCGCGCCGGGTGGCCATCTCGACCAGGGTCAGGTGCTCGGCGACGAGCCGGACGACGACCGCGACGTCGGGCTCGGACAGCCCGATCCGGCGGCAGACCTGCCGGGCCGGCTCGATGCCGGCCACGCTGTGGTCGTGCACGCCGGGCCGCTTGCCGATGTCGTGCAGCAGGGCGGCGAGCAGGAGCAGGTCGGGGCGGGAGACGTCGCGCAGGAAGGGGCGGGCCTCGATCACCGCCTGGACGAGGTGACGGTCGACCGTGTGCCGGTGCACGGCATTGCGCTGGGGGCGGTTGCGCACGGCCGCCCACTCGGGGATCCACCGGGTGACCAGACCGGCCAGGTCGCAGGCCTCCCACGGTGCGACCAGGTGGTTGCCGCCCCCGAGGGCGTCGAGCAGGGCGTCCCGGGCCGCGGCCGGCCAGGGGTCGGGCAGGTCGGCCGCGCCGGCGAGGTGGTCGACGGTGACCGGGGAGAGCGGCAGCCCCGTGGTCGCCGAGCAGGCGAGCGCGCGCAGGGCCAGGATCGGGTCGGGACGCGGGCCGGTGCCGGCGGCGAGCACCACCTCCCCGTCGTTCTCGACCAGGCCCGGGCCGAGCGGGCGCAGCGCGGGGCGGCGCGGGCGCTGCCCGAGCAGTCGCCGGGGGCGGGCCACCGGGAAGGCGTGCCGGGCACGCCGGGTGGTCAGGTCCACCGCGTGCGCGATCGTCCGCCCGCAGTGGGCGAGCGAGGTCAGCAGCTCGTCCGCGTCGGCGGCGCCGACGACGCCGGCGACCGCGTCCTGGTCGGCGAGGGACAGCCGCTCCACGGCGCGTCCGGTGACCGTGTGCAGGGCGTCCCGGACGTCGAGCAAGCGGTCGTACGCGGCGTCCAGCTCACCGTGCGGACGGTCGATCGCCCAGCTGGCGGCCAGGGCCCGCAGCACGCTGACGTCGCGCAGGCCGCCCCGGGCCTCCTTCAGATCCGGTTCGATCAGGAAGGCCAGCTCGCCGAACCGGGTGGTCCGCTCGGCGAGCGAGGCCAGCACGCCGGGCAGCCGCGAGCGCAGCCCGGCACGCCAGTCCGCGAGCAGCGTGGAGCGGGTCTGCGCGGCCAGGGAGACGTCACCGCCGAGTGCGCGGACGTCGAGGACGGCGATCGCCGCCGAGGTGTCGGAGGAGGCGACCTGACGGAACTGGGCTGCCGTGCGGACCGAGTGGTCGAGCCGGGACCCGCTGTCCCACAACGGGTACCAGATCCTGTCGGCCAGTTCGGCGATCACCGCGTCCGGCCGGCGGCCGTCGTGCAGCAGCACCAGGTCGATGTCGCTGGCAGGGCCGAGCTCGCGCCGGGCCAGGCTCCCGACGGCGACCAGGGCCAGCCCGGTGGGCTCGCCGTCGTCCCCGGTCAGGCCCTGGCCGGCGAGCGCCGCGCGCCACACCGAGAGCACGGTCCGCTCGACGAGCTCCGACATGGCCTGGCGCGCCGGCACACCGGTCAGACCGCCCCGCAGGGCCAACGTCAGGCGATCCCGACGGAGGTCCTGCGGGGCGGTCCCGGTCGCGCGCGCGCTCTCAGCGGACATCGGCCGGCTGGGCGGGTCCGTGCTCAGAGGGCATCGCTGCCGCGTTCACCGGTGCGGACCCTGACCACCTGGTCGACGGGCACCGTCCAGACCTTGCCGTCACCGATCCGGCCGGTTTGGGCGCCCTTGACGATGACGTCGACGACGCCGGCGGCGTCCTCGTCGTCCACGAGCACCTCGACCCGCAGTTTCGGCACCAGGTCCACGGTGTACTCGGCGCCCCGGTAGACCTCGGTGTGGCCCCGCTGACGGCCGTAGCCCGAGGCCTCGCTGACGGTGAGGCCGTGCACCCCGAACGCCTCCAGCGCGGTCTTCACCTCGTCCAGCTTGTGCGGCTTCACGATCGCCGTCACGAGCTTCATGCCGGCACCTCCTCGCTGCTCGGGGCGCGACGTGCGCCGTCGTCGGTGTGCATCCGGGCGGTCAGCGCACCGGTGCGGTGGCCGGACCCCGCGCCGGGGCCCAGGTCGTACCCGGTCTCGGCGTGCTCGACCAGGTCGATCCCGGCCTCCTCGTCGTCGCGGTCGAGCCGGAAGCCGATCGTCTTCTCGATGGCCAGGGCGAGCAGGGCGGCGATGACGAACGAGTAGGCCATCACCGAGAAGGCACCGAGCGCCTGCTTGCCGAGCAGCCCGAACCCGCCGCCGTAGAACAGGCCGTCGGCGGCCGCCCCACCGGCACCGGCGACCTTGGCCGTGCTGAAGAAGCCCAGGTAGAGGCAGCCGACGAGACCGCCGACCAGGTGCACGCCGACCACGTCGAGGGAGTCGTCGAAGCCCAGCCGGTACTTGAGCGAGACGGCCAGGGCGCACAGCGCCCCGGCGATCAGGCCGAGCAGCACCGCGGCCCAGGGCACGATGAACGCGCAGGCCGGGGTGACCGCGACCAAGCCGGCCACCGCGCCGGAGGCGGCGCCGAGGCTGGTGCCGTGACCGTCCCGGATCTTCTCGACGACGAGCCAGCCGAGCATGGCGGCCGCGGTGGCGACCTGCGTGTTGGTGAACGCCAACCCGGCCAGCCCGTTGGCCCCGAGCGCGGACCCCGCGTTGAAGCCGAACCACCCGAACCAGAGCAGCCCGGCCCCGAGCAGCACCAGCGGCAGGCTGTGCGGTTTGAACTGGGCCTTGGGCCAGTTGGTGCGCTTGCCCAGCACCAGGGCCAGGGCCAGGCCGGCGGCGCCGGCGTTGATGTGGACGGCGGTGCCTCCGGCGAAGTCCTCCACCCCGCGCGCGGCGAGCCAGCCCGCGAAGTTGCCGTCGGCGTCCCCGAAGTCGAACACCCAGTGCGCGACCGGGAAGTAGACGATGCTCACCCAGAGGGTGACGAACACCGCCCACCCCAGGAACTTCGCCCGGTCGGCGATCGCCCCCGAGATCAGCGCAGGCGTGATCACCGCGAACATCAGCTGGAACATGGCGAAGACCAGCAGCGGGATCTTGTACTCGGCCAGGTTGACGGTGGTCATCTGCTTCATGGCCTCGCCGAGACCGACGTAGCCGAAGTCGCCCATGAAGCCGTTGCCCTTGGCGCCGAAGGCCACCGAGAAGCCGAACAGCACCCACAGGACGCTGACGATGCCGATGGTGACGAACGACATCATCATCATGTTGAGAACGCTCTTGGCGCGGACCATGCCGCCGTAGAAGAAGGCCAGGCCCGGGGTCATCAGCAGGACGAGCGCAGCGCTCGTCAGCACCCAGGCGGTATCTCCGGAATCCATCCGTACCCCTCGAGGTCGTGGACTGTCAGGACGACGGCGCCACGTCCTCGGGGCGACCTGACAGCCAGCGTCGGCCGTCGCTGTTACGGATGGCCGGGCGCTCGGGTTACGGGCGTGTGACGGCGGCCGCCCCGATGTGAAAGGTGCGTTACCGGCTAGGCCAGCAGGGCGTCGACGAACGCTTCCGGCTCGAACGGGGCCAGGTCGTCCGGCCCCTCGCCGAGCCCGACCAGTTTCACCGGCACGCCGAGCGCCCGCTGGACGGCGACGACGATGCCGCCCTTCGCCGTCCCGTCGAGCTTGGTCAGCACGATGCCGGTGACGTCGACCACCTCGCCGAACACCTTGGCCTGCTGCATCCCGTTCTGACCGGTGGTGGCGTCGAGCACGAGCAGCACCTCCCCGACCGGGGCCAGGCGCTCGATCACCCGCTTCACCTTGCCGAGCTCGTCCATCAGGCCGACCTTGTTCTGCAGCCGCCCCGCGGTGTCGACCAGGACGACCTCCACCCCGGCGTCGATGCCGGCCTTGACCGCGTCGTAGGCGACGGCGGCGGGGTCGGCACCCTCACGGTCGCTGCGCACCGTCGGCACCCCGACCCGCTCGCCCCAGGTCTGCAGCTGGTCGGCCGCCGCGGCGCGGAAGGTGTCCGCGGCGCCGAGCAGCACGTCCCTGTCCTCGGCGACGAGCACCCGGGCCAGCTTGCCCACCGTCGTCGTCTTGCCGGTGCCGTTCACCCCGACCACCAGGACGACGGCGGGCACCAGGTCGCCGTCCGGCCCGGTCTGCGGGGCGACGGCCAGCGACCGGTCGAGGGTCGGGTCGACCAGCTCGACCAGCTGGGCCCGAAGCAGCGCCTTGACCGTCTCGGGGTTCCGGGTGCCCAGGACGGCGACCTCCCGCTTCAGCGCGGTGACGATCTCGTCGGTGGGGCCGGCGCCGAGGTCGGCCATCAGCAGGGTGTCCTCGACCTCCTCCCAGGTGGCGGCGTCGATCCGGTCCCGGGTGAGCAGGGTCAGCAGGCCCTGGCCCAGGGCCGTGTTCGACCGGGCGAGCCGCGCCCGGAGCCGCTGCAGGCGGCCCCGCGCCGATTCGGGCCGTTCGACGGTGGGCCGTTCGATCGTCGGCGCCGCGGCGTCCGGCTCTGCGGTCGGCGCCCGGTCGAGGACGTCGACCCCGGCGCCGCCCTCGCCGTCGCCGTCACCGGCACCCCGGATCGGGGTCTGCGGTGTCCGCGGCAGCGGGATCCGGCGTCGGCGCGTCGTCACCACCAGCAGCGGGACGGCGATGAGGGCGAGCAGGGCGATGACGACGACGGCGAGCAGCAACGGGTCCACGGGAGGATTCTCCCGGACGGCTCAGCCCGGCGGGGTCAGGTCGCCGCGGCTCGTCGCCGCAGGGGCACGACTACTGCGAGGTCGCGCTGCTCGAAGCCTCGGAGAGCCCGGACGCCGGGGTGGCCCCGGACGGGGCCGACTGGGTGGGCACGCGGCGTGCGGTGACCGCCGCCTCGACCACCCGGGCCGCGGTGTCGGTGTCGCCGTCGGTGCCGGTGCCGGTGCCGGTGTCGGTGCCGGTGCCGGTGCCGGTGGCTGGGTCCGTGCCGGCCTGCCCGTCGGTCAGGTCGATCGCTGCCGCGTCGTCCTCCCCCGCCCCGGCGATCCGCCGCCGGTCCGCCTTGGTCGCCTCGCGGGCCTTGACGGCCGCATCGCGGGCGCGTTCCCGCGCCTCGACGGCACGACGACGGGCCTCCGCGGCCACGCGCTCCCCCTCGGGCGTGAGCAACCGCATGCCGCCCCCGAGCATCGGGCGGATCGCCCAGATCAGCACCCCGAGTGCCAGGGCCACGACGAGCGACATCACAGAGATGATCCACAGCACGGTTCTACGTTGCCTCACCCGCCACACCCAGCACACCCGGAACACGTCATTGTTACCGAGCCGATGCCGGATTGCCCCGTTCGGACCACGTTCCGCGGAAGACGTGATGACACGCCGTGATCACGGAGGTCCGGTGCGCCCGAGTATGCGGGGCCGGGTGCAAGCGCCCGGTCACCGCCCGGTCATCCGCTCAGGCGGGCTGCTCCTCGCGCAGCCGCTGGCTCACCACGGTGGTCACCCCGTCGCCGCGCATGGTCACCCCGTAGAGCGCGTCGGCGACCTCCATCGTGCGCTTCTGGTGGGTGACCACGATCAGCTGGCTGCTGGCCCGCAGCTCCTCCATGATCGTGATCAGCCGGCCCAGGTTGGTGTCGTCGAGCGCGGCCTCGACCTCGTCCAGCACGTAGAACGGGCTCGGCCGGGCCTTGAAGATCGCCACCAGCAGGGCCACGGCGGTCAGCGACCGCTCGCCGCCGGAGAGCAGCGAGAGCCGCTTGACCTTCTTGCCCGGCGGGCGGGCCTCGACGTCCAGACCGGTGGTCAGCATGTCGGAGGGGTCGGTGAGCACCAGGCGCCCCTCGCCCCCCGGGAAGAGCCGGGCGAACACGCCCTCGAACTCCCGGGCGGTGTCGTGGAACGCCTCGGTGAACACCTGCTCGACCCGCTCGTCGACCTCGCGGACGATGTCGAGCAGGTCCTTGCGCGAGGCCTTCAGGTCCTCCAGCTGGGTGGTCAGGAAGCGGTGCCGGTCCTCCAGCGCCGCGAACTCCTCCAGGGCCAGCGGGTTGACCGTGCCGAGCAGCGCGAGGGCCCGCTCCGCCGCCCGCAGTCGCTTCTCCTGCTCGGCCCGCACGAACGGGACGGCGGGTGCGTCGGCCAGCAGGTCGCCGTCCGGACCGGCCTGAGCGACCGCGCCGCCCGGGGAGACGGGCACCGGCAGGTGGGGGCCGTACTCGTCGACCAGCACCTCGGGGTCGAGGCCGAGCTCGTCGGCGCACCGCTCGCGCAGCGCCTCGATCCGCATCCGTTGCTCGGTGCGGGCCATCTCGTCCTTGTGCACCACGTCGGTGAGCCGCGCCAGCTCCTCCGCCAGCGTGCCGACCTGCTCCCGGACGCCGCCGAGCTCGCGTTCGCGGGCCAGCCGCGCGGCGTCCGCCTCGATCCGGGCCTGCTCGGCCTGCAGCAGCGACGACTCCAGCAGGTCGAGGGTGAACCGCGCCCCGACCAGCACCGATTCGGCGGTGGCGAGCTGGCGGCGGCGGCGCTGCTCCCGGGCGATCGCGCGTTCGCGCTCGGCGCGCTCGGCCGCGGCCGCGGCACGCAGCTGCTCGGCCCGCCCGGCCATCGCCCGCGCCCGCTCCTCGGCGGTGCGCAGCGCCAGCCGGGCCTCCATCTCGGCCGCCCGGGCCGCCGTGGAGACCGCGGCCAACCGGTCGCGCTCGGTGGTGTCGGGCTCCTCGACGTCGGGCGACTCCTCGGCCGCCTCGAGCCGGGCCTGCATCTCGGCCAGGGCCTGCCGGTCGCTCGCCAGCGAGGCCTCGGCGGTGTCGACGCCGCGCTGCAGCCGGTCGGCCTCGGCCCGCGCCGCGCGCGCCGTGCTGCCGAGCTGGCCGAGCCGTTCGGCCACCGCGGCGATCCGGGCGTCGGAGTCGTGCAGCGCGTCCAGGGCCGCCTCGACCCGCTGCTGGGCGACGGCGAAGCGCTCGCGCCCGGCCCGGACGGCGCCCCCGGCCGCCTCGAGGCGCCGCGCCGCGTCGTTCGCCTTCTCGGTGGCCTCGTCGACCGCGGCCTGCACCTCGATCAGCGACGGCGCCGAGGCCGACCCACCGCGGACGAGCACCGGGGAGACGACGTCGCCCTCGAGGGTGACCGCGGTCAGCGAGGGGTTCGCCCGGACCACGGACCGCGCGGCGTCCAGGTCGGGCGCCACCACGATCCGCTCCAGCAACCGGTCGAGCGCCCCGCCGACCGGCCCCCGGGTGTTCACCAGCGAACGGGCCCACCGGCACCCCGGCGCCGGGGACGGCCCCGGGTCCGCGGCGGGCGAGGAACCGTCACCGATGATGACGGCGGCCTGGCCGGCGTCCTCGGTCTTGAGCAGGCGGAGGGCCGCCAGGGCGCCGTCGGCGGTCTCGGTGACCACGGCGTCGGCGGCCGGGCCGAGCGCCGCGGCCAGGGCGTTCTCGTACCCGGACTCGACGTGCACGAGCGCGGCCACCGATCCCAGCAGCCCGGTCAGCCGGTTCCCGGCGGCGAGCACGGCCCCGACGCCGTCCTTGCGCTGAAGCCCGAGGGCGAGGGCGTCGCGCCGCGCGGTCCAGGTCGCCCGGTCCCGCTCGGCGGCCTGCTCAGCGGCGGTGGCGGCGTCCAGGGCCGCCTGGGCCGCGGCGAGGTCGGCGCTCGCCGCTTCGTGCTCGGCGTCCAGGTCGTGCTCGCCCGCCTCGACCCCGGCGACCTGGGCCTCGACCGTGCCGAACTCGTGCTCGGCGGCCGCGGCGCGCTCGCGCGCCTCGGCGATCTGGACGGCGAGCCGATCGACCTGCTCGACGGCGGCCTCGACCCGGCTGCGGCGGGCGGCGACCTGACCGGCCAGCCGCACCAGCCCCTCGCGCCGGTCGGCGGCGGCCCGGACGAGCGCGCTGAGCCGTCGTTCCTCGGCGCCCTCGGCGGCCTCGGCGCCGTGCCGCTCCTCCACCGTCTCGGCCAACCGGTCTCGGGCGATCTCGACCGCCTCGGCGAGCGCCGCCTCCTGCTCGCCGACCGCCGCCGCCTGCGCCTCCAGCTCCTCCGGGTCACGCCCGGGGGTGCGGTCGGGGGCCATGAACTGGGCGTCGGCCATCAACCGGCGTCGGTCGGCGGCCAGGGTGGCCGTGCTGCGCACCCGCTCGCGCAGGCTGGACAGCCGGTACCAGGTCTCCTGGGCGCGGGCCTGGTGCGGGGCGGCCTCGGCGGCGAGGCGCTCGAGGTCGGCGAGCCGCCGGCGACCGTCGGCGAGCAGCGCCTCGACCTCGACCCGGCGCTCGCGCAGCGCGGTCTCGTCGGCCACCTCGGCCTCGAGCTTGCTCACCGCGTGCACCAGGTCGTCGGCGATCAGGCGCGCCTTCGCGTCCCGCAGGTCGGCCTGGACGGCGACCGCGCGCCGGGCCACCTCGGCCTGGCGGCCGAGCGGTTTGAGCTGGCGGCGGATCTCGGCGGTCAGGTCGGCCAGCCGGGTGAGGTTGGCCTGCATCGCGTCGAGCTTGCGCAGCGCCTTCTCCTTGCGCTTGCGGTGCTTCAGGACGCCGGCGGCCTCCTCGATGAACCCGCGCCGTTCCTCCGGGGTGGCGTGCAGCACGGCGTCCAGTTGGCCCTGGCCGACGATCACGTGCATCTCTCGGCCGATGCCGGAGTCGGAGAGGAGTTCCTGCACGTCGAGCAGCCGGCAGGTGCTGCCGTTGATCGCGTACTCGCTGCCGCCCGAGCGGAACATCGTCCGGGACAGGGTCACCTCGGTGTAGTCGATCGGCAGCGCACCGTCGGTGTTGTCGATGGTCAGACTCACCTCGGCCCGGCCCAGCGGCGGGCGGCCGGAGGTGCCGGCGAAGATGACGTCCTCCATCTTGCCGCCGCGCAGGCTCTTCGCCCCCTGCTCCCCCATCACCCAGGCGAGCGCGTCGACCACGTTGGACTTGCCGGACCCGTTCGGGCCGACCACGCAGGTGATCCCCGGCTCGAAGCGGAGGGTGGTGGCCGAGGCGAAGGACTTGAACCCCCGCAGGGTCATGCTCTTGAGGTGCACAGCGCTCCTCGGGGTGCTCCTCGGGCGGGTCGGGGCGGCGCCGCCGAGGCGCGGCGGAGCCCGGTCAGCCTACCCGCCCGGCCGCCTGCGTACGGCACCGACCGGCGGACGGCCTACCGCTCGACGAACCCCGTGAACGATCCGGACGCCTCCCGCCAGGACGAGTTCACCCCGTCCACCCGGCCGGGGCGGCGGTAGTAGGACCGGGGAGCGTTCGGCGGCACCGGCGGCGCGGGCTGGGCCGAGAGCAGGTCGAGCAGCTGCTGGCACGCCGCCCGGGGGCCCTCGGCGACCACCTCGACCGATCCGTCGTCGAGGTTGGTGGCGCTGCCGACGAGACCCAGCTCGAGCGCCCGCGACCGGGTCCACCAGCGGAAGCCGACGCCCTGCACCCTGCCCCGGACGAGCGCCATGAGCTGCAGCACCTCTCCGGCGCCGGGCGACACCTCTGTGGTCACCGGTGCAGCCTAGATCGTTGCGCCGGCAGCCAGGGCGCCGGTGTGCGCAACGTCGGGAGGAACCGCCCCACCCGTCACGAACCCGCCGACAGACCCCCGGTTTCCGTCGTTGGGCACGTGCCCTCACCGCCGGAGCCGTGGCGTGATGGGATCGTGCGCAACGATGGCCGTCTCGCCCCCGCCGCGAAGGAGGACCCCGATGACCGGCGAACGCCCTGTCGACGACCGGGAGGTCGTCCCGACCGTTGGGGATGAGGCAGTTGGGGGCCAGGCCGGCGAGCCCCGGGCCGGCCACCCGAGCGGGCGCGACCACGACACGCCCGCGATGAGCGGCACGTTCGACCGGCGCATGCTCGACGCGGTGGTCGCGGTCGCCGACGGCCTGGAGCTCGAGCCGACCCTGCGGCGCATCGTGCGGGCGGCCTCCGACCTGACCGGGGCCCGGTACGCGGCGGTCGGTGTGCTCGGCGAGGACGGGTTGCACAAGTCGTTCGTCTTCACCGGCATGGACCCCGACGTCGTGCGGGAGATCGGCCACCCACCCCGCGGTGTCGGCGTTCTCGGGCACATCACCCGGGTGGGTCGCGCCGTCCGGGTGACCGAGGTGGCCGAGCACCACGCCGCCGCGGGGATGCCGCCCGGGCACCCGCCGATGCACAGCTTCCTCGGGGTGCCCGTCGGGATCGGCGAACGGGTGGTCGGCAACCTCTACCTCGCCGAGAAGGACGGAGGCTTCACCGCCGACGACGAGGACGTCGTCGTCGCCCTCGCCGCCGCGGCCGCGGTGGCGGTGGAGAACGCGCGCCTGTACGAGCTGGCCGACCGGCGCCGGCGCTGGGTCGCGGCCGCCCAGCAGGTCTCCACCGCGATGCTGTCCGGCGCCGACGAGGAGGATGCCCTGCGCATGATCGCGGAGCGGGCGGCCGCCATCGCCGGGGCGGCGACGGCCGTGCTGATCCTGCCCGGCCTGGACGGCGACTGGGTGCTCGAGATCGCCGTCGGCGAGGACGTCGACGACATGGTCGGCACGGTGATGCCCGCCGACGGCCGGGCGGCCGCGGTGATCGAGGCGGGCATCGGCGTGCGGGTCGCCGACCTGGCCACCGACCCCCGGGTCAAGGTCAAGAACCTGCGCCGGTTCGGCCCGGCCCTCTACGCCCCCCTGGTCGCGGACGGCGAGCGGCTGGGCGTGCTGATGGTGGCCCGGCGGATCGGGGAGGAGCAGTTCTCCCGGGCCGACCTCGACACGGCGCAGATCTTCGCGAGCCAGGCCGCCCTGGCCCTCCAGCTGGCCGACGCCCGCCGCCGCGCGGAGGAGGCCGAACTCCTCGAGGACCGCGCCCGGATCGCCCGGGACCTGCACGATCTCGTGGTCCAGGAGCTCTTCGCGATGGGCATCCGGCTCTCCCGGTTGCGCGACCGGCTCGACCCCGACGAATTGGCCGACGTCGATTCCTCGCTCGACTCCCTCGACCGCGTGGTGCGTCAGATCCGCTCCACCATCCGGGCGCTGCGCGACCCGGAGGACCGGGCCGGGCTGGTCGACCGGGTCTACGCCGAAGCGGCCCGGTCGCGGTCCTTCATCGGCTTCAAACCCGTTGTGCACGTGGATGTCTCGGACGGCCTCGACCTGGACGGCGCGGTCCCGGCGGAGGTCGCGGACGACATCGTGGCGGTGGTCCGCGAAGGGCTGTCGAACGTGGCCCGGCACGCCCACGCCGGTGCCGTGGTGGTGGCACTGGAGGCCTCCCCCCAGCGGGTCCTGGTGGAGGTCCGCGACGACGGGGTGGGCCTGTCGCCCCAGGTGAGCCGCCGCAGCGGTCTGGACAACCTCGGCGAACGCGCCCGGCGCCACGGCGGCAGCGCGGTGACCGAACCGGGAGCCACCGGCGGGACGACACTGCGCTGGCAGGTGCCCCTGGACACCCCTGCCGTCTCCTCTACCCTGCCGTCATGTCCTCCGCAGGCCTGACCGTCGCACCGCTGCCGTTCGACCGGTACGGCGAGGGGATCGGCGACGCCGCGTCGGTGCTGCGCAACAACGCGCATGCCGCAGGGATGGCCGCCTTGGTGCCCACCTGCCCCGACTGGACCGTGTTCGACCTCGTGACGCACCAGGGCGTCGTGCACCGGTGGGCCACCGCCGTGCTGCGCTCCGGCGAACGCGACGCCCGGGCGGCGTTCGCCCTCACCGACGAGACCGGCTGGGCCCGCGCGGCCCGCGCCGCCGCGGACGTGCTGGACTGGTTCGACGACGGCATGGTCGACCTGCTCAACGCCCTGGTCGCCACCCCCGAGGACGCCGAGCGCTTCTTCTTCCTCGCCGACGCCCCGCCGGCACGCCTGGCCTGGGCCCGGCGGCAGTGTCACGAGACCACCGTGCACGCCGTCGACGCGATGGCCGCCCGACTGCGCCGCCCGCCGACCGCCGCCGAGACCTGGATCCGCCCCTCGCTCGCCGCCGACGGCATCGACGAACTGCTCACCGGGTTCGTGCCGCGCCGCAGCGGGCGGCTGCGGGCCGAACGGCCGGTGCGGGTCGTCGTCCGGGCCGTCGACACCGGGCACGCCTGGCAGCTGGACGTCGGCGGCGACCCGGTGGCGGTGACCCGGCTCGGGGACGGCACCGACGGGATGGCCGACGCGACGATGCCCGACGTGAGGGTGCCCGACGTGAGGGTGCCCGACGTGAGGGTGCCCGACGTGAGGGTGACCGGCGATGCGGTGGGCCTCTACCTGGGCCTGTGGAACCGTGGCGCCGAGTACACGGTCAAGGCGTCCGAGGGCTTCGGCGGATGGTTCGAACGCACCTGGCCGGACGCGACCGCGGTGCGCTGGAGCTGACCGGGCCGGTGCGGGCGGCCGTCAGGCCTCGGTGTTCCAGCCGCTGCCCTGACGGTGCCCGGCCACCCAGGCCGCAGCCTGGGTGCGCCGACGGAAGCCCATCTTGGCGAGCAGACCGGTGACGTGGTTCTTCACGGTCTTCTCGGCCAGCCCCAGATTGGTGCCGATCTCGCGGTTGGACAGGCCGTCCCCGATCAGTTCGAGCACCTTGCGCTCGGTCGGGGTGAGCGACTCGGTCGGGTCGTGGTGGGCGGCCTTGCGGCGGGCGACGGCCCGGTCGTCGAGCAGGGTTCGCCCCTGGGCCACCTTGCGCACCACATCGGCGATCTCGGTGCCCCGCACGGTCTTCAGCACGAACGCGGCGGCCCCGGCATCCAGCGCGGCCTCGACCGCCTCGTCGTCGTCGAAGGAGGTGAGCACCACGCATCGCACCTCGGGCTGCTCGGTGCGCAGGGTACGGACGACGTCGATCCCCGTCCCGTCCGGCAGTTTCAGGTCGACGATCGCCACGTCGGGGCGCACCGCGGCCGCCCGCCGGACGGCGTCCAGCACCGATCCGGCCTCGGCCACGACAGTCAGCCCAGGGTCGGCGTCGATGACATCGACGACGCCGCGCCGCACCACCTCGTGGTCGTCGACCACCAGTACCCGAACGATCGGCTCCGCACTCACGCAGGTCAGGCTACAGAGCCGCGACCGATCCGACAGCCCCCCGGCCCCGCGGATCGGCGGTTACCTGCGGACCGACCCCGGTGTCGGGGGTCGCTGGCAGCGCGGGCAGCGGAACGAGGACCGGTTCATGAACGCCTCCCGCCGCATCGGTGAGCCACAGCGGCGGCAGGGCAGCCCCTCACGCCCGTAGGCGGCCAGGTCGCGTTCGAAGTAGCCGGACTCGCCGTTCACGTTCACGTACAGGC
>WBZP01003111.1_pt1 | contig 18345 bp, 13 predicted proteins | sample 5204301 | NCBI WGS metagenome assembly WBZP01 (sample SAMN12412401, study PRJNA552823) | activated sludge metagenome | isolation source: activated sludge from nitrification reactor of wastewater treatment plant... | place: USA: Pennsylvania | collected 2017 | reverse complement strand
GACACTTGGACTCGATAAAGTCGCCCACCCCTGGCAGAAGAGACAGCAGAAACGTCGTCGCAAAGACCGCAAACACCGTCGCACAGCCGGGCAGAATCTTCGACCCCAGCCGAACCGAGACAAACCGCTGCGAGGAGTTGCTTTTCGACATGTCCTAGATGCCAAACAGGCGACGTAGATCCTTGGCGACCAAGAGCAGCATCAGCCCGAGCAGGATCACCATGCCGACCATGTGGACGATCTGCTCGATGCGGTGGTTGACGCGCCGACGGGTGATGACCTCGATGCTCAAGAACACCAGCCGCCCACCATCGAGCGCCGGCAGCGGCAGCAGGTTGAAGAAGCCGAGCAGCGCACTGATCTTGGCCGCTAGCTCCAGACCCTCGACGAAGCGCTGGCCCATCTGCTGCGCAATCATCTGCGTGATGCCGATGATGCTGACAAAGTCGTCCATCTTGGCCTTGTGACGACCGGTGATCATGCTGGTCAGCGCCGTTACCTGCATCACCGTCAGCCGCCACGGCTCAATCGCCGCCACTTTGGCCGCCGCCAGGAGCCCGAGCCGCTCGCGATCTGGACTCACCGACATCTGGATGCCGATGCTGTAGCTGCCCTGGTTGGCTGCTGGCGTGACCACCACCGTCTTGAACTCGGTACCGCGACGGACCTGTAGCTCCAGCGGCTTGCCACCCGAGCCGGCAATCAGCGGGCGAACCTCGTCAATCATGCCGACCGGCTGGCCATTGATGCGGGTGATCACGTCCCCGGACAGAAGTCCTGCGGCCTCAGCCGGCTGACCGGGAATCAGCATCTTCACCATCGTCCCCGGCACCCCGGCAAAGAAGTTGATAAAGAAAAAGACAATCACCGCGAACACGTAGTTGACGATCGGACCCGCCGCGATGGTCAAAAAGCGCTGCCACGCCGGACGGTTCGGATACGAGCGCGGATCGTCAGCAGCAATCGCCTCGTCATCGGGATTGAGCCCCGCGATCTGCACATAGCCGCCCAGCGGAATCGCCCCGACTTGGAAGGTGGTATCGCCGCGTACCGTGCTCCACAGCGCGGGCCCGAAGCCAATGGCGAAGCGGTCAACCCGCATGTTGCACCACTTGGCGACGATGTAGTGGCCCCACTCGTGGACGATGATCAGGACTCCCAGGGCCAAAATCGCCAGAGCGACATAGAACGCTGTAAGCATGCGCCACAGCTTAGCCTGAATCATTCGTCGGCGCCAAGCACACGCAGCGACCCGAAAAGCCAGCCGTTCCAGATGCTTTGCCAGCTAGGCCTGCCGGTGACAGAGGCGCCTCTCTTGCCTCGAACACGATAAGCATGCGATGCTGATGCGGAAGTCGTGCAGGACGCTCGCAGAGGGCCACAGTCGGGGGGCTGTGCTGTGACAGACTGGAGGTCACCCGCTTCCCCAGCCATTGCCGCAGGCCGGCAAGACCCAGCGGCCAAGTCGCTGGCCAAGTCGCACGCGAGCCGGGCTAAGTGGGCAGAAGCGCTGGCATTGTCAGTGCTGGTTGGCTGCAGTGGACCGCAGAGTCAGGTGGATAGCCACAGCACGCCGATCACGCCGCCCGCTGAGCAAGTGGTCGCGCTCATCGGCACCAGTGATCTGCACGGCTATGTCGAGTCGCGCCGCCAGTCGGTCAAAGATCAAGCCGGCATCGAGCAAGTCGTAGAGCGCGGCGGACTGCCCTTGCTCGGCGGCTACCTTCACAACCTGCGGCGGCGCTACCCGGTGCTCTTGCTCGATGGTGGCGATCTGTTCCAAGGCACGATGGTGTCGAACCTGGGCGAAGGACGCGCCGTCATTGATGGCTATAACGCGCTCGGTTACTCCGCGTCGGCTGTCGGCAACCACGAGTTCGACTACGGCCCCGAGGGTCCCAAGTCCGTTCCCGCTTCTGCTGAAGATGATCCGACCTCGGCCCTGAAAGCTCGCATTGCCGGGGCCCGCTTTCCGTTTTTGTCGGCCAACCTCATCGACAAGAAGACCGGCTTGCCGGTGGCTTGGCCCAACATCTATCCCTCGCGGATTGTCCATGTCGCCGGGATTCCGATTGGGCTCATCGGAGCCGTTACCGAAGACACCCCGCGCACGACCAACATCCTGAACCTGCGCGACGTGCAGATCGCCAGCATCATCCCGGCCGTCCGCATCCAAGCGGAGCAGCTACGCCGCAGTGGAGTGGCCGCCGTGGTGCTGACCATCCATGAAGGCGCCAACTGTAGCGACTTCCACGACGCCAAGGATCTCAAGCCGTGTGACAACGAAGATGGTCGGGTGCTGCCGATTGCCCGAGCGCTGCACGATGTGATCGATGCGGTGGTGGCGGGGCACTCGCATGCCGGCATGGCGCACTTTGTCGATGGCATCCCGGTGATTCAGGCGTTTGCGTACGGCCAGGCGTTTGCGCGCGCGGATCTGCTGTTTCGCAACACTCGCTCGGGCTTTGTGCTCGATAAGACGCGGACGGTGATTCATCGGCCTCAAGAGCTGTGCTCGGTGCAGGTTCCGCTGGAAGACGCGCCGCTGCCGCCACCTGCCGTCGCGCACAGTGGCGATGGTGCGGGCAACCGGGGAACGCCGCCGCAGCGAGTCTGGCACTGCGAGAGCAAGGTCCTTGCGGGCCGAGCGCTCCAGCCGGCGATCTACGAAGGCCAGCCGGTGGTTCAGCCACAGCCGGTCAAGGCCGCGCTGGCTCCGCACATTGCCCAGGCTGCCCAAAAGCGCGGAACCCTCTTGGGCGTCACCATGGCGACGCGACTGCCACGTCACTTTAAGGCCGAGTCACCGCTGGGGCAGTTTCTGGCCGATCTGACACGTGGGGCTGCTGCCCATCAGCTCGGACTTCCTGTGGACCTGGCGCTGCAGAACGGTGGCGGCATTCGCAACGAGCTGCCGGCCGGCAAGCTGACCTACGGCGATCTGTTCGAGGTCCTGCCGTTTGACAACCGACTCGCGCTGGTGCGCATGCCCGGCCACGCCCTCATCGACCTGTTCCGTCGCAACCTGCTTGGCTCGCACGGCATTCTCATCCCCAGCAGCGGCTTCCGCGTCGAGTCCCGCTGCGAAGGCGGCGAGCTTGTGGTCAGCCTGCTCACCGATGACGGCAAGCCCATCGATTCCAATCGCATCTACACCGTGGCCACCAGCGACTTCCTGGCCTTGGGTGGCGACAACTTCGGCGCGATCATTCCTCGGCTAGGCGAAGGCGCGGTCAAGGTCTACGAAGACAGCACGCTGCGCGAGTCCGTGGTCGAGGAGCTGCAGCGCTACCAAGGACCGTTTCTCAGCGGCGCACCGCCGATCACCCGGCTCAACATGCCGATGCCACGCCCGGTCCGCTGCCCGCCGTAACGATCGTACCGTTGAACATTCGCGGACTGTCGCCGACAGAGTCAGCGCGCTCCGAGGTCTTTTCTGGACTTCCTGGGAAGGCGCTACAGGCGCTCGATGCGGCAGAGGATGGCGGTGATGTTGTCGGTACCGCCGGCGTCGTTGGCCGCGCGGATCAGTCGGTCGCAGGCATTGTCGAGGTCGCTCTCGCTGCGCATGATCTCGGCGATCTGCGGATCAGTCACCATGCCCGACAGTCCGTCGGAGCACAGCAGGTAGATGTCCTCGATCTGCGGCTGGTCGATCATGGTGTCGACCTGCACCGACTCTTTCATGCCGAGCGCGCGCACGATGACGTTCTTCTGGGTGAAGCGACCGGTGTCTTCGCCCGACAGCCGCTTCATCCGCATATAGTCGTTGAGCAGCGAGTGATCCTCGGTCAGCTGAATCAGCTGATTGCGCCGCAGCCGGTAGCAGCGACTGTCGCCGACGTGGGCCACGATGACGCGATCGTCGTTGAAGAGCGCGGCGACGATGGTGGTGCCCATGCCGTGCTTTTCTTCGTCTCGCTGCGCCGTTTCGTAGATGCGCTGGTTGGCGTGCTTGATGGCGATCACCAGCCGATTGGTGTCGTAGCGAACGCCAGTATCCAGCTTGAACGGCCAGGTGACGATCGGCTGCTCGAGGGTGGCTTGCAAGTACTCGCCCACCGACGCAACCGCCATCCCCGAGGCAACCTCGCCGCTGGCGTGGCCCCCCATGCCGTCCGCGACGACGGCGACACGTTCGTAATCGGGAATGAGGAAGCTGTCCTCATTGTGCTTACGCTTCATTCCGATGTTGGTCTCGCCTGAGAAGCGGACCCGCATATTCCGCATGGGAAAGGATGAGGACATGCAGGTTGAGCATACCACGCAAGGCTTTCCCAAAAACACCACCGCTTTTGAGGCGCGTCTTCGGTCATGGCGTGTGCGGATTTCCTCGTCGCCCAGCAGCTCGATGAGCGCGCTTCCGCTGGCCCACCTACCAGTACGGTGAAGGTGGCTGCACGGTCCAAGGGATGCTAGCGTGCAGCGGATGTTCGACGGACTTCGTTATCCCCTCCCCACTGACGAGAGCAAGATCCTGGTGTGCCCCGCGTGCGAAGGCAAAAACCGACTGCCGCTCTGCCGCGCCTTGGAGCAGCCCGACAAAGCCCGCTGTGGTCGCTGTCAGGCCCCGCTGCTTGCCCCGCGTGATGCGCCGCTGCTGATCGAGGCGACTTCGTACCGGCATCCACTCGATCAAAAGGCGACCGAGGCGCTTGAGGCGATTCCCGGCATCAGCTCGCTGTTGCGCAAGCTCGTCGAGGTCACCAGCGAGCGCTACGATCGGCTGTTCAATCAGTCGAGCTACGTGCGCGTCTCTGACCGTCAGTTTCCGCACATTTTGCGGCAGTTCGAGAAGGTCGCCAGCCGACTCGGTCTGCGCGAGCTGCCCGAGCTGTACGTCTATGGCAGTGGCGAGGCCAACGCCTACACCAGCGGCGTCGAAAAGCACTATGTTGCGCTGTCGAGTGTGCTCTGTGACGCGTTCTCACCCGACGAGCTGAGCGCGGTGATGGCGCACGAGCTGAGCCACATCCTGTCCGAGCACGTGCTCTATAAGACAGCGGCGCGGCTGTTTACGTTTGCGGCCGCCGAGCTGGCCAAAGCGACGCTCGGGATCGGTCAGGTCTTGCTGATTCCGCTGCAGCTGGCGCTGCTCAAGTGGGATCGCTGCTCGGAGCTGACGGCGGATCGTGGGATGCTGCTTGGGACCTCGGACCCGACGCTGTGCCTGCGAGTGCTGGCCAAGCTTGCCTGTGGCAGTCGGCGGCTCTCGGAACAGCTGTCGCTGCCGGACTTTATGCAGCAAGCGCTCGCGGCCCGGCAGGCCCCCGAGGAAAACGTGCTCGACAAGATCTACAGCTTGATGCAGACGGCGTCGCGGACGCACCCGTTTCCGCTGTGGCGGGCCGCCGAGCTGTGGCAGTGGAGCTGTCGAGGTGACTATCTGTCGCTCTTGCATCCATCTCGAGTTCGCAACAGCACTCAGTCCCCAAGCGGCGCAGCGACTGACGATGGCAGCGAGGTCCGTGACGCAGAAACCGGCTCTTCGTAAATCACATAACCGATGCCACTGCCCGTCTGCCCCGCATATCCAGAAGTCGCGCAGCACCACTTACGCCATAGAGCCACATCGCGTTTCGCAGTAAGATGAGGGAGCCTTCCCATCACCTACCATGAGCGCCCAGACAGAGCCCAAAGCCGATCCGAGCCCGCTGATTGGCCAGAGCATTGGCAAATACCGGATCATCAAGCTGCTTGGTCAAGGCGGAATGGGCGCCGTCTTTGAGGCTCAGCACGAGACGATCAATCAGCGCGTCGCCATCAAAGTCCTGCATCCGAAGCTGACCTCCGACGAGACTTCGGTGCAGCGGTTTTTGCACGAGGCGCGGACGACCAGCCTGGTCCATCATCCTGGGCTCGTCAAAGTGCACGACTTCGGCCAGCTTCCCGACGGCTCGGCCTACATGATGATGGAATACCTCGAGGGTGAGTCGCTCAAGAGCCGGCTCAGCCAGCGCGGCAAGCTTGACAGCAAAGACGCGCTGCGGATCACCCGCCAGCTCGCCGCCGCCCTCGCCGCCGCCCACGAAAAAGGCGTAGTTCATATGGAAGCTTACAGTAAAAATGTGTTTTGTTCCCAACTGACGCAGCAAAGCGCACAGCTACCGTCAGTGCAACTGATCTGAGTGTATTGTATTTTATCTTACTAATTTCGATGGAAGATCAGGGGTGGGATGCCGCCGCGAGCTGCCTGGCGTGCCAGGCCAACGCCGCGAGCGACTACGAAGTCTGAGCGAAAGCCTTGAACTCGCTGGTGCCAAGGACGTGATTGATCTCGAGCTTCTCCATGGCGGAGAGAGCTACCTCACCGCCTGCATCGACTACCGTACAGCCGAGATCGAAACCGACTGAAACCGCGTCCGCAACAGAGGAAAAGTCCATGGTTGCGACACTGGCGGCAAGAAGCAGTGCCTTCATCGCAACCACTGTGCCGGTATGCACCACCCCGATGACTTTGCTGCTCTTTAGCTTCGCAAGCGCTTCAAGCGCTTGTTCGGCTTCCGCTAGCTTGGTGTCTCGTTCTTCGTAGGCTTTATAAGCAGCTTTGACTTGCTTGAATAGCTTTGTAACTTTCTTTTGTGTCTCTACCATCTTTGCTGGGTTAAACCGATATTTCTTGGGAATGCTGTCCAGTGCGCCAGCAGCCTGGAGGATCGCCAGCTTGGTCGCGATTGCGTCTTGTTCCTTCATGAGCGCGTTGAGCTTTTCTGATAGCCGATGCAGTGCGACCTTTGTGCCATATAGCTTGTTGCGCGCTAGATCGGCCTTATGTTGGGCCTTTTTGACCGTATCGAAGAACTCGCCAAGACCAGATAGCTCATTGCCGATCGCGTTGAATATCGTCTCGGCCAATAGCTCAGGGGTGGAGATCCAGTCCGATCGCTTCTTCTTCTTTTCGACCTTTGCCAAGACACGCAAGGCATCCTCAATCGCAGAATCGACACCTTGAAAGCACTGTATAGTAAGCTTGAGCAGTGCAGCTGAGGTCCGCGCCAATCCATAGGCAGACAGTGCGATACCGGCACCGAAGTGAAAGCCCGATGACGCAATGACCGCGACATTCACACCGACGGTAACTGCGATGCCACCGGTGAGGATGACGAACTTTGCCGCTGTCTGAAACTGATAGCGACTGTAGCCGGATTTGGCCTTCACAATGGCCTTCCAGCGCTTCTCCGCGCCGGCAACCATCAGCTCGCAGATTGGATCGGCATGGAGCTTGAAAGTCTTCTCAGAGAATGCGTTCTCAAAGAGCTCTTTGGCCTCTTGCAGCTGACCTTTCTTGGCGATTGTGTTGATATCTTCGAGTGCGCCGCCAAAGGCCTTAACGAGCGCCTTTCGCTTCGCCGCAACCGCGCCATCTTCTGCACTAACGACATCCCTGATCTCTTGTAGTAAGACCGGATCGTTGTGCAATGCCTTATCGAGGTCGCCCTTCTCAGTGCATATGATGAACATTTTAATCTGGAATTCTACGGGAAACCGATACGGGGCATATTCCGTAGGCTTGATTCCAGCTTCGTCATTGATCTCCTTCGCGAGATCAAAACCAGGCGAAAAGTCGTGTTCAACATTCTTGGCCATCGTGAGTTCCTTGCTTGCGGTTTACAGTCGGTACGCGCAGTGTTTGAACGTCCGTAGCCGCTCAAAATGCAATCCCTGTGCCCGCAAGCTCTGCGACGGAGCCGCACCCACGTGCCCACTCATCGGCTGCGCGAGCACAGCGCGCACACTGCTCGCGAGCGGTCGAACTGCATCGAGCACCACGAACAACTTCCATCCCTTGTCAAGTTTGCCACTGGCTTGATTTGTTAAAATGTAATTAAAAGCACGTATAAATATTAATAAATGTCAATAATTACCAGCTGCTTACCTGGGTATAAACTACAATTTATCGACGGTAATGTATGATTAGATTTGACAGACCTGAAGCCGGACAACGTGTATTTGGTGCCGGACTCGGAGTCGCAGGCGGGGGAGCGGGCCAAGGTGCTCGACTTCGGAATCGCCAAGGTCGTTGACCCGGAAGCGGGCGAGGTGATGAAGACGACGACGGGGGCAATCGTCGGCACGCCGATTTACATGTCGCCGGAGCAGTGTCGCGGCGGGATTGCGATGACCGACCGCACCGATGTCTATTCGCTTGGGATCATGCTGTACCAGATGCTGTCGGGCAGTCCGCCGTTTGTGGGCACTGGCGCCGGGGATCTGATTGCCCAGCACATCGTCGAGCAGCCGAAGCCGCTGCGGGAAGTGGCGCCGCATGTCTCGGCCGAGATCGAGACGCTGGTCCACAAGATGCTGGCGAAAAAGGCGGACGAGCGCCCGTCGATGAAGCAGATTCTCAGCGAGCTGGAGCAACTGGGCCTCGGCTCGACGGGAACCGGAGCGCAGGTGGTGATTGTCCAGCCACCGCCGCCAGCACCGGCGCCGCGCTCGTCGGTTCCATTGCTGGCTATCGTCGGTGCGCTCTTGCTGGGTGGCGTGCTGGTGTTTGCGGTGACGTCGCGGATGCCCAAACATTCGCCGCTCCAGCCCGCTGCGCCGCAGCAAGTCGAGCCGTCGAAGCCCACAGTGACCCCGCCGGCTTCTGCGCCAGTCGCGGCGGGAGCGGATTCCAGAGCGGTGCCGACGAAAGTCCAGATCGCGCTGCGCAGCGAGCCAGCGGGTGCCCAGATCGTGCAAGTGTCCGATCAGCAGTCGCTCGGGACAACGCCGTGGCTGGTCGAGCGTGACCGAGGCGGTCCGCCGATCAAAGTGCTGCTGCGACTGGCCGGTTACGCCGAACAGACGGTGGTGATCGAGCTTCACGAGCAATACGATCGAACGGTGCAGCTCGTGGCGACGGCAGCTACCCCAAGCGCGAGTTCCGATAAAAAGAATGATCCGGTCAATCCACAGACTGTTAAGCAGACCGTCAAGCCGTCCGGGAAGCCGGTCCAGAAAGCCATCAGCAAGCCAGCCGCCAAGCCGTCGCGTGACAATGTCGATGACATCCCGGTGGTTCGCTAGCGTCATCCTGTTTGTTGCGGGTGTGGCGGCAGCGGAGCCTCAGGTCAGCGGAACGGCTGCTGAGCCTCCGACAGCGACAGCACCGACGCAGGCGGCAGCTGGGGCCAAGGACAGTCGCAGCCTGCGGGAGATCCTCGACAGTGCGACGCGGCTGTTTACGGCCGGCAGCTACGATCAGGCGATCGGCGAGTTTCAGCTGGCCTATCAAAAGCGGCAGCTGCCGACGCTGCTGTTTAATATCGCGCAGGCGCATCGCAAGGCTGGGCACTGGGCAGAGGCGCTGGCGCTGTATGAGCGGTTTCTCAAAGACGATCCCAAGTCGGCGCTGCTTCCCGAGGCGGAGGCGCATGCGGCGGCGATGCGGGCGCGCCTGGATGCCGAGAAGGCGTCGGCGGAGCGAGAAGCGGCCGAGCGATTGGCCAAGCGACGCACCGAGGAAGCCGAGGCGCTGGCGATTGCTCGGGAGGCTGAGCGCAAAAAGGCCGACGAGGCGCTGCTGCTCGCGGCCAAGCAGAAAGAAAAGCCGGTCTACAAAAAGGCCTGGTTTTGGGGTCTTCTCGGCGGAATTGCCGCAGCCGGAGCCATCACCGCCGGAGTCATCATCGGCGTCCGGCTTCGCGAGCCAGCGTCAGACTTAGGGGTTCGCGTCGTCGACTTTTAATCGCTTACGGACCGAGGGGGCAATCATGAGCAAAGCATCGCGCTGGGACCTTGTGGCCGGCTTGTTGGCGCTGGCTGTGACCAGCTGTTCACGTTCACCTACCATCCTGGTCAGCGTCGAAGATCTGCCGATGGAGGCCGCCTCGCTGCACGTCCTGCCGCTACATGCTGGGCTTGGTCCTCGCAGCGAAGTTGCGCCCTACGATCTGCCCCAGCCAGCGTCCGCCCGCAGCACGTTCTTGCTGCGACTGCCTGACAGCTTCGTCGGTGATGTGACGGTCGAGGTCGGCGTGTACAAAGGAGCCGGGGCGACCTCGTGCTTGCTCGCGACGGGCAGTGCCAAGCTGGCCGATCTCCAAGGTCAGGACAGCACGCTGCGAGTTCCCGTCGTGCCCGTCACCGATACCGTCTGCAGTGGCACCCGGCCGCTGCTCCTGGATGCTGCGCCACGGCTGGGGCTTATCGACGGCAAAGAGACGATTCGGCTGACCGGCTGGGGCTTTGCGCCCGGCGCTGTGGTGCAGTTCGCTGGCACAGCCGCGCAGACCACGTTTGTGTCCAGCACGCAGCTTGATGCGATCACTCCGTCGCGGGTGGCGATCGGCCCGACCGAGCTGAAAGTGCAAAACAAGACCGGCGCCTTCCACAGCCGCAGCGACCTGTTCCGCTTCTACGCCAGCCGCATCGACTTCGGGCCGCTCCCCGTCAACCCCGCCGGCTCGACCAACGAGGTGTCGGATCTGGTCATCAGCAGCCTGGTCCCGAAGATTCCCACTGCTGCCGCCAGCCTCGTCGCTAGCTTCCGCAACGATGACAACCTGCGCCTGGTCTGGACCATCCCCGCCCAGCCGATCCCGATGATTGACAGCCGCACCAGCACGTTCACCGTGGGCAGTGCTCCGAGCGGACTCACCGTCGGAGACATGAATGGCGACGGCATCACCGATGTCGTAGTCGCACTCTCGGGGATAGGCAAGGCGCAGATCCTGCTGAACGACGGAGCCGGCACGCTCACTCCAGAGCCCGCCCTGACCGTCGGTACCCAGCCAGAAGCAGTAGCGGTTGGAGATCTAAACGGCGATAAGAAGCTCGATATCGTGACGGCCAATCGGGGGAATAACTCGCTGTCGGTGGTGCTGAGCAACCCGCTTGGCGGCTACCTGCCGGCGATTCCGATGGCGACGGACAAGGGGCCCGTCGGAGTGGTCATCACCGATATCAACCGCGACGGCATCTTGGACATTGTGTCGCTTCAGCAGACGGCAGAAAACATCAGCGTCTTTCTGGGCTCGGGCCTGGGAGTATTTGGCATCAAGCCAGTCGATCTGGTGGTCGGCAAGCTGCCGGTGACGCTGTTCACGTCGGATGTCAACCGCGACGGCATCGAGGACCTTTTGATCGTCAACCAAAACGACAACCGCGTCCAAGTACTGGTCAACCGCAGCAAAGCCACGATCAACTTCGATACGTACAGCCTCAGCACCGGCACAAAACCAGAGTCGGTGGCCTTTGCAGATGTCAACGGCGACGGCATTAGCGATCTGCTGGTGGCCTGCTCGGGCAGCAACACCATTGAGGTCTTTCTCAACATCGCTCCCGACGGACTGAAAGGCACCACCGCCCAGTCGTTCAAGATGCCAAGCTCGTGCATGAACGGGATTCGCCGCGTCGCTGCCCTGGATGTGATTCAAGACGGTCAGCTCGATCTGGTCGGACTGTGTGGGAATGGTGGCGGGATCATGAAGAACCAGTCTTTGTAGTCTCGTCCCCGTCGCTGACTCAATCTCGCTTATATAACAAAATCTCCCTTATATAATCGGAGCCACTACGCACCCGGCGTGCCACAACGGCCGCTGCGGGAGAGTGGGTTCGAGCTCTACGGTGGGGATGCTGGGTCACAGGCGCATGCGGAGCCAAGCGGTGGGTCAGGGTCTAGCAGCCTTGCTTGGGGTCGCGTCAGCGATGGTGGGAAGCCCGCAGGCTCACGCCGAGATCGCGATCGTCGGAGAGTCCGTCGAGCTGCGTGCCCCAGCGAGTGAGCCACTGCTGCTCAAGGTGCGGCTGCGAGTGGCCGCGACGCAACAGAGCGATCCCCAGCGAGCGGCGCCACCGACGAGTGTGCTGCCGCTGACTAGCTGGAAGCGCGACGGCGACGACTGGGTGAGTGAGCCGACGAGCAAGCTGCCAGGTCTGCGCGCAACCGTGCGAGTCCATAGCCGCAGCGACGGACAAAATGAAATCAGCGTCGAAACGAAAGCGTCTGCTCCGGTCTGGCTGCGCCTGCTCTCGCTCGAGCTAGAGAGTGACTCCAGCGGAGCAGAGATCGGCGGTCGCGATCTCCGGCCAAAGAAGGTCACCACCCGCGCCGCGCTGTCGGGACTTGATCCAAAGTGGGTGATCCTGCGACCTTCCCACAAGCCGTGGACGATGCTGGTCGACGACGATGTCGATGGCGTCAAGGTGCAGGTGCTGCAGTCGCAGGTGCTGCTCCAGACCGATCTGCTGAGCAGTGAGTCGCGGCCGTTTGTCTACTTTCAGCAGTGCACCGATCACTGGCGAGCGCCGAATCACAAAGCGTCGCTGGAGACGCGGCTCTTGCAGGAGGGTGAGACGCTCTCGACGAAGATTGTCGCCTACGCCGGGGTCGCAGTGCCGCTGCTCAAGGCGCGCTTTCCCGAGGGACGACGTGCCGCGTTTGTGATCACCGATCACGCCGATCAGACCACCACGGGGACGCTGCACGCGCTGGCGGGTGGTACGTCGCTCGTGTCCTCGCCGCGCTTTGGCAAAGCGGGACTGCTCGGCAAAGGACTCCCGATCACCAAGTCGCTGTGGTTTCGCAGTGGAGAGCCGGCGCCAGCAGCGTCGTGGGCTCATCCGCCACGGCCAGTACTGTCGCCGTTTCAGAAGCGCATGCACTCGGTGGTGGTCTATCACAGTCGCTACGAGCGGCCGAAGGTAGACCCGTCGGGGGCGGGACGACCGCAGCTCGATGATCCGGCGATGGCAAGCCTGACCGATCGACTGCACAGCGCCGGCTGGGAGATCAGTCCACACTCGGCGACGCCGCAGGCCGATGATCGCGACAGCACCGAGGAAGCCCTGCGCTTCTTCGACCAGTACGACGCACGGACCTGGATCGACCACCAGCCGTATACCAACTGCGAGGCGCTGACCAACCGAGGCTTTCAAGGGGGCCGCGAGGGGATTGCCGATCTGCTCGAGCGCCACAGCTATCGCTACGCTTGGTCGGGCATTGATGTGCCGCCGTCACCGTCGCTGAACTTGCTTACGCCGCAGCGGCTCGACCAGTATGCGCCGGTGGTCTATCCGAGCGGGCGACTGGCGACGGATACGCCGGGCTCACTGTGGCTGTTTTCGACGATGATGACCTACATCGAGAGCAGTCGCTTTTTTGCGCTCTACAAGAAAAAGTCGCTCGACCAGCTGGAGCAAGAGCGCGGCCTGCACATCGCCCACACCTATCTGGAGGCGTTTCACCCGGCGGGCAGCAAGTTTGCAAAGCGCAACCTGATGCAGGCCGGCAAGCTCCCTGGTGAGATCGTGCCGCACCCTCGGCTAGAGCAGCTGCTGTCCCAGCTAAAACATCGGGTCGATCGCGGAACGCTGTGGGTGCCGACGCTGCAGCAGCTTGGCGATCACCTGCGCGCGATGGGTCAGGTGACGGTGCGACTGCTGCCGAGTGGCGCCGCGACGGTCCATGCGCAAACCCAGGTGCGGGCGGCAACGTTTGTGGTGCCACGACCCGGACTGACGGTGCTGGTCGATGGCCAGTCGCTCACGACGGTGCGCACCAGCAAGACCGAGACGACGTTCTATGTCGATCTCGCCGCCGATCAGACGGTCAAGATCGAGCTGCGCGATGCCCAGCAGCGCCCGGTGAACCTGCTCCGCCCGTCGAGCGCTCCGACGCTGATCGCCAAAGTGAACCGGTCGCCCGACATGGTACGATGAAGGCTATGAAGCCTAACAATCAGCCCACTACCCTAATCACCCTCGGTCCGCAAACCTCTAACACCCGGCGTCGGCTCTTGCGTGGCGCACTTTCGCTTGGCGCTGGACTGGCGCTGCTCGGCGCTGCTGCCTGTGGGCTTGTCTCGACGAACATCCTCGATAAGACCTTCGAGCTCTCCGCCCAAAAGTTCAGCCTCGATTTTGGCACCACCACCGGCAAGGTTCCGACGGTGGCTTGTACCGTTGCGGGAGATCCGAAGTGCACCACCCTGGCATCGCAAGTCTCGGCGGCTGGTGGTACAGCGACGGGAATCTGTGACACCACCGCCAAGTCGTGCAGCGCCGAGATCATGGTCACCAAGAGCTATCCCGTGACACTGAGCAACGATCCTTCGTTTGCCCAGACCATCGGCAGCAAGGCGATCTCGATCGTGAAGGCGATCGAGCTAAGCTATGGCGCCAGCAACATGTCGACGGTGAATCTGCCGGAGATGATGCTCTACATCGGTCCCGATACCGCCAAGCTGCCGACGGACAAGGACGTGTATCTGATCGACAAGATCCCGGCCATCACCAAGGGCACGGTCATCCCCGACAAGTCGCGCAAGATCATCGTGCAGGCCGGCTCGCCCGCGTTTGAGCGCTTCAGCTACTACCTGTCGAACCCCAAAGTGCCGTTTTTGCTGATGCTGAGCGGCAAGCCGGTCGTAAAAGCCAATGACGATCTGCCCTCGGGCAAGGTCGATGTGACCATCACTCCGGCGTTTACCGTCGGGTTGCCGCTGTAAGGAACCCGCCCGGTGCAGCGCGAAGGCTTCTTCGGAAGGTAATGGCGCTGCCGTCCCAGCCCTGTCGTCCGCCTCCTCCGTTCCTTTGCATTTTGTTGATCTGGCTGGGACTGTTCCATTTTGGAACACTTCCGTCGCAGGCTGCGTCCGAAAATCCTCTGCCTCGGCCCGGTGAGTGTGCGCTGTGGGCCGGTCAAGCCCGGCTGCTGGCGCGGCGCCTGCTTGCGCAAGCGGTTCACAGCGAGCGCCCCGAGCTGGCTCGTTTTTATGTCGAGAGCGCCTTTTCGCTGTCGCCCGCTCCACCGCTGCTCTACAACCTGGGGCTGCTGTGGCTGCGCAGCGGTCATCCCGTCGAGAGTGCCGATCTGCTTCGTCGCTATCAAGCCGAAGTGTGGCCCGAGCTTCCCGACGATCACCGCGCCGTCGTCAGCAAAGCGCTCCAGCCACTGCCCACGCCGAGCTACGAGGTCGAGCTAGAGACGACAGCCGACGCGGTGGTGTATGTCGATGATCGCCTGGTCGGACGCGCGCCGCTGCGGACGCCGCTGCTCTTGCCAAGTGGTCCGCACCGTGTGCGCATCGAGCTGGGCTATCGACATGCCGAGGCCAACGTGAGCGATCCGGCGACGACAGCGGCGGGCTTGGGGCCGATGCCGCTGCGGCTGCCGCTCCCGAGTGCGGTGGTGCTGATCGCGCCGGAGCTTGAGGTCGGACACGAGCGTCGCCTGGCAAGCCTGCTCACCGCGCAAGGGATCACGCTGGTTCCCGCCCGCGATCGCGAGCTGCTCCTGTCGCAGCTGCCCGATCGGACCGGCTGTCTGACGCAGACGAGCTGTCAGCTGTGGCTCGGCGAGCAGCTCGATGTCGAGCACGTGATGGTCGTGCGCAGCATCAATGTCGTCGGAGTGTCGAGTGAGCGGCTGTCGCGACTGACGCTGGAGGTGATGGCGGTGCCGAACGGGGCGCAGCTGTTTCATCGGCAGACGATCTGTCCCGACTGCACGCCGCTGCGCAGCGAGCCGTTCTTGCAGGCGCTGGCGCGGACGGTTCGACGTGAGCTACCGATGCTGACGCGACAAGATCCCTCGACGGTGAGCGAGCCCGCGCCGGTCGGCTTTGCGGAGCTTGCGCCGGTGCGACTGTCGCCGTGTGCGCTCGCTCGCGGGACCGCTCGCCGGCTGGCTCGACGGCTTCTCGTCGACGAAAATAGTGTGCTTAGTGACAGCGAAGCGCGGGTGCGAATCGAGACGGCGTATCAGCTCTCTCCGTCGCCGCTCTTGCTCTACAACCTGGGTCTGCTGTATCGGCGGCTTGGGCAGCCACTCATCGCGGCAGAGCTGCTCGGACGCTTTATGGCGACGGCGGGGACCGAGCTGACCGTCGAGCGCCGCACCAAAGCCGAAGCAACGCTGTCCGAGCCCCAGCCACCGAGCGCGCAGGTGTTGCTGACGGGGCCTGCCGGTGCCATGGTGTTTGTCGACGGAAAACTACACGGCTCCCTACCACTGGAGTCGCCGCTGTCGCTGTCGCCCGGGCCGCATCGCCTGCTCCTTGAAAGTGGCTATCGCACGACCCCGCATGAGCTGACGGTGCGCGCGGGAGAACAGCTCCAGCTCCACCTGACCTTGCCCGACGCGGTGCTGCTGTTGCCCGACGAGCAGGCGATGTCCGAAGTGCCCGAGCTGATGTCGATCGCCCGTCGCGCCGCCGAGGACGCTGGCGTAATCGTCATCCCCGAGCGCGATCGCGAGCTCCTGGTCCAGAGCTCTACCGAGTACACCGGCTGCGAGCGCAGTCTTTTGTGCATGCGTCGCGTCGGCAAAATGCTCGGTGCCCAGAGTGTGATCATGCTTGAGCGACGGCCCAGCCGGGTGTGGGCAGGACGGCTGGTGCGCAGCGACGATGGAGCCCTCGGCAGCGCCACCAGTGAGGGTTGTTCAAGCTGCACCAGCGACGATCTCGCGATTCGACGCATCATCCGCCAGCTCATTCCTCGTCGCCAGATACCGCAGATACCGCCCGGCCAGCCGCTGCTCGAGTCCCAGCCCCACGCCGTGCTCAGCCTCGATGGATTTGTACTCGGGCCAGCGCCCCAGCGACCGCTGCTCCTGGAAGGTCAGTACAAGCTGACGGCGCAGCTGTCACCGCTGCACAGCGTCACGGGAATCTTGCACGTACCGACGGACACGGGCCTGAGGCTGAGCTTTTCGATGGAGCCACCACGTCGCCGATCGCCTCGGCTTGCTCTTGGGGCGCTGCTGATCACTGGAGGCGCGGTCCTTGTGGCGACGGGAATCGGCTTTTGGGTCGATGCCGCCCGTTCGCCATCACCGCCCCTGACTGCACCGGAGTCCTCGCCATCCGATCGCCCGGGACTGATCGCCGGACCGATCTTGGTCGTAAGTGGCGCAGCGTCGGCGATTGCGGGTGGCGTGCTGCTCGGGCTTCGCGGTCGTTGAAAGCCGGGGCTTGCTCCGTGTAGCGTTTCGCAGGAAATCGGCACTGCGACCGTCTACCCGTGACGAAGGAGCCCCCCACATGACCGAGCCCCACGCCTTACCCTTGAAGCGCCAGCCTACATTCCCCACACCCACTCACACCCGCTCGCTGCCTCGCCGGCTGCTGCTGCGAGCCATGGCGCTGTGTCTCCTGCTGCTGCCGAGCGCGCTCTTGGCCGGGAAAGCGCCCGAGGACTTGCTGCAGGGCTCGCTGCTCATCAGCGACTCGTCGTTTCCTCTCAAGTGGACCTCGCCTGGCGAGTACGCAAGCCGGCTCAAAAAGTTACACAAATCGTCGCTTAATTACGATAAGAAGACCGGCAAATTGACCGTCTACTACGCGGCTTTCTTCCAGTACCCGGTCAACGACGTGCAGGTCAACTTTGTCATCTACGACATCACCAACGGTCCGAGCGCCAAGGTCAAAAAGGGCGCCTGGGAAGCCTTCCTGGGCCGCAAGGGCGAGCGTGCACTGTTCAACTCCGTCGAGATCGACAAAGAGGACATCGAGATGAACAAGAAGTACCTCTTCGCCATCGAGAGCAAGAGCAAGATCATCGCCAAGGGCGAGATCACTCTGCGCGGCGAGCTGCCAAAGTACTCGGGCAAAGTCGAATTTTCCGAGGAAGACACGAAAAAGAAAGAGTGAAAGGCTCCCCATGATGAGGCCCCCGGCGAGCATGCGAACTGTTCTTCTGTGTGGCGTGACGTGGCTCTTGCCGTCGCTCGGATGGGCCGAGGAGACAGCGCCCGCCGTGCCAAGAGCCCAGACGGGAGAAGCGGCAGGTCAGCCGGTCCTCGCGGTGCCTGTGGTGGATGAAGCGGCGCTGATTGCGAAGCTGCGCTCGACGACAGAGAGTGACGCGGTAGCAGCCGCCCGCAAGCTAGCCGAAACCAAGACCGCTTCCGCTCAAGCGGCGCTGTTTGATGCGCTGGCCATCGGCGTGTCCCCCAAAGTGGCAGCGGCGGCACTGACGGCCTTGGCGGCGCAGAAGAGCCCGGACGCGCTGCCGATCCTCCAGCTCTACACCCGTCATCGCAACCCCGAGCTGCGCAAGCGTGCGACGCAAGGGCTGGCGGCGCTGATCGTGGCGCCCGATGAGTCCGAGGTCGCGGCCAAGTCGCCGGTCGGCAAAAAGCCGGTCAAGGTGACCACCAAGTCTGGCCCGACGGTCCCGCATGAGGAGCTGGCACCGAAAGTCGTCCCGCAGCTCATCTTTGCCCTGTCCGATGCCAGCGCCGAGGTCCGTCAGGTGGCGGCGGAAGCGCTTGGCAAGCGACGCGAAAAGTCGGCGGAGCCGGCGCTGATCAAGCTGCTCCTGCGCAAGGATCCGGCTGCCCCGGCGGCTCTCGGTCAGGTCGGGGGTCCCGATACGGCGCGCGCGCTGTCCGAGATGATCGGCAACGTG
>WBZP01002063.1_pt2 | contig 18350 bp, 17 predicted proteins | sample 5204301 | NCBI WGS metagenome assembly WBZP01 (sample SAMN12412401, study PRJNA552823) | activated sludge metagenome | isolation source: activated sludge from nitrification reactor of wastewater treatment plant... | place: USA: Pennsylvania | collected 2017 | reverse complement strand
ACGCTGGAGACAATGCGTTCGCGAACCAGTATGACCGCGGGGCCGATCGAGGCCTTTCCGGCAATCACATCGCACACCGCTTCATCGGCAGCGCCACTTGGGAATTGCCGTTCGGCGCGGGCCGGCGCCCAGTTGGCGAACACCAGCACCGCGATTTGCAAGGCGAAGAGCGCGGCGGTATCGACCAGCGGCCGGCCCGGATCGGCGCCGAGCGCGAAATCCTTCTGGGCCGTCGCCCGCGCCTGCTCCTCGCGGCGGTACATCCAGTGCATGATCAAGCCGATCACCAGCGCGAAACTCACCGCGCCGACCGCCCGCGCCACGCCCAGTTCCACGCCGAGTATCTTGGCGGTCAGGACGATGGCCAGTACGTTGACCGCCGGGCCGGAATAAAGAAACGCAATCGCCGGTCCCAGCCCCGCGCCGCGCCGGTAGATGCCGCCGAACAGCGGCAGCACGGTGCAGGAACACACCGCCAGAATCGAACCGGAGACCGAGGCGACGCCATAGGCAGCGATCTTGTGGGCGGCGGGGCCGAGGTATTTCATCACCGCGTCCTGGCTGACGAACACGGCGATGGCTCCGGCGATGAAAAAGGCCGGCACCAGGCAAAGCATCACATGCTCGCGGGCATACCAATTCAGCAGCGCCAGCCCTTCTAGCACGGCGTTGTCGAAGCGCGCCGCGCCCACCGGCATGAAGAAGACCAGCAGAAACACGGCGACGATGCCGCCCAACCATTTGAATTCGTTCGGGTAGTCCTGTGCGGTCGTGCGTAGCCGGTTCAGCGTGTCAGTGAAGGCAGGGGTCGGAATGGGAGCCGTGGAGAGAGTCGCCATCACAGGATTCCTCGAAGTTAGGCCGCGCAGCGGCGCTGGGGACGACTGGGCATAGCGGCCAATTCGGCCCGGTCGGCGCAGAACGGGGTTTGCTCGACCAGCGCCCGGTAGGACGTTTTCAACACCTCATTCATCCACGTTGGCAGGTCGGGATGCAGGCGGTAGTAAATCCACTGGGCTTCGCGACGGTCGAGGATGAAACCGGCCATCCGCAGCGCCGCCAGATGCCGGGAGATTTTGGGCTGGATTTCGCCCAGGGCATGGGCCATCTCGCAGACGCAGACTTCGTCTTCCGCCACCATCAACATCAGGCAACGCAGCCGGGTCGGGTCGGCCAGAGCTTGGAAAAACCGGTGAGCGAGGGACATGATGCTTGTTAATCCGTATGTTCGTATAACCGTATATATCACAATCTGGCACGATTGCAAGCGGTGGTTGCGACCTCCCGTAGCGCCTAATCGTAATCAGGGACGATCAGATTCAACGCGGGAAAGTCGCTACGAGAACAGCGCGCAACGCGGGTCGGCAAGGTCGGCATCACCCGGATGGTGGCGCCTTGATCGATGGTTACGGCAGTAGCGTGCCGATGCGATCCAACTCGGCCTTCATGCGGGCGCCGTCGTTCTGCAATTCGGCCAGCGGCAGCGCGAAAAAAGCCTCGATGCGGGCGCGCAGCGTCCGATAGGCTTGCATGAAAACCGTGTCGATTTCCGCGTCGGTGCCAGTGGCGTGGGCCGGGTCGTCCACGCCCCAGTGCGTTCGCAACACCGGACCCAGATATGCCGGGCAGGTCTCTCCCGCCGCGCTGGCGCAGACCGTGATCACGATGTCGGGCGTGACCGGCAGATCGTCCCAGGATTTGCTGTGATAGCCCTCGGTCGATATACCTTCGCGCGCCAGCAGGGCCAGCGAACGCGGATGGACTTGGCCAGTCGGGTGACTCCCGGCGCTCATCGCTTTCCAGCCCGGCGGTGCCAGATGGTTGAAAGTGGCTTCGCCCAGGATCGAGCGGCAGGAATTACCGGTGCAGAGAAACAGGACGTTCATAAAGTCAACTTTTCGGTTGAGGTTGCAGTTGAAGGACGGCGAATCGCGCTTGCGCGTTCCGCTAGCAACACCGGGCCACGGCGCAAGCCGCTTGCCGGATCAGCGTTGCGGGAATCGCCTCGAACGTCTGACCCCCGACCGTAACGGTACGGCAAAGGCTCGGCTGGCCGCACAGGTCACCGCAGGATGAACACTCGCTTTCCGACGCGGAAGCGCCCGGCAGCACCGACTCCAGCGGTACACCGTTGAACAGGATCAGATTGGATTGGGGCAACTGTTCGCGCGACAGCCTGGTTTCGCGGTACGCGATCGTCACGCCGCGTGGCGCGCATTCGGCCGCGAGTTGGGAGACGACCTGTTGCAGGGACTGCAAGGTATCGGAGCAGCGCTGACAGGTGCGCCCGTCTTTTTCCAGGTGACGCCATTCGATTTCGAGAGTGGTCATGGAATCTCTCCAAACAGTTAACGGGTTGCCGTAGCCGGGGCATTGAGCCCCCGCTCGTACCAGCCACGACTGCGATTGACGATGTTGGCCACCACCAGCATCACCGGCACCTCGATCAGGACGCCCACCACGGTCGCCAGCGCCGCGCCCGACTCGAAACCAAACAGGGCAATGGCCGCCGCCACCGCCAGTTCGAAGAAATTGCTGGCGCCGATCAAGGCCGAGGGGCCGGCCACGCAGTGCGGCGATCCGACCTTGCGGTTGAGCCAGTAGGCCAGCCCGGCGTTGAAAAACACTTGGAACAGAATCGGAATCGCCAGCAGCAGGATCACCAGCGGCTGTTTCACGATCTGTTCGCCCTGAAAACCGAACAGCAGCACCAGCGTGGTCAGTAGCGCAACCAGCGAGGTCGGGCCGAGTACTTCGAGCAAGCGTTGCAGGCCAGCCGCGCCCTGCTGCTTGAGGACGGCGCCGCGCACCGCTTGGGCGATGAGCAGCGGAATGACGATGTACAGCACCACCGACAGCAGCAGGGTCTGCCACGGCACCACGATCGAAGTCAGCCCCAGCAGCAGACCGACGATGGGGCCGAAGGCGAACACCATGATGATGTCGTTCAGCGCCACCTGGCTCAGGGTAAAATGCGGCTCGCCCTTGGTCAGGTTGCTCCACACGAACACCATCGCGGTGCAGGGCGCGGCGGCCAGCAGGATCAGCCCGGCGATGTAGGACTCGATCTGGTCGGCCGGCAGCAGCGGCGCGAACAGCCCGCCGACGAACAGCCAGCCCAACAGCGCCATGGAGAACGGCTTGACGCCCCAGTTGATCAACAGAGTGACGCCGATCCCGCGCCAGTATTGGCCGACCTCGCGCAGCGCGGCGAAGTCGATCTTGACCAGCATCGGAATAATCATCAGCCAGATCAGCACCGCCACCGGCAGGTTGACCTGGGCGATTTCCAGCTTACCGATGGTCTGGAACAACCCCGGCAGGAAGTGGCCCAGCACGATGCCGGCGACGATGCACAGCGCCACCCACAGGGTCAGGTAGCGTTCGAACAGGCCCAGTCGCGCGCCTTCCGCCCGCCGGCCCGCGACGTCGCGGGCCGCGCTCACCGACTCCCCTCCGGCATGGCCTGGCCGATCTCGTCCAGTCGAGTCTTCAGCTTGATCCTGTCCAGCGACTTGATCGGCAGGTTCATGAAGATCTTGATGCGGTTTTCCAATTCGCGCAACGCCTTGCGGAACGCCAGCATCTTCATCGCGTCGTCGCCTTCCACCGCCGCCGGGTCCTCGACGCCCCAGTGGGCGGACATCGGTTGCCCCGGCCACACCGGGCAAACCTCGTTCGCGGCGTTGTCGCAGACCGTGAACACGAAATCCAGCGGCGGGGAGTCGGGCGTGGCGAACTCATCCCAGCTCTTGCTGCGCAACCCCTCGGTCGACAGACCCTGCAATTCCAGCAACTTCAGACTGAAGGGATTGACCTTGCCGGTGGGAAAGCTGCCGGCGCTGAAGGCGCGGAAGCGGCCCTGGCCGAGATAGTTCATGGTGGCTTCCGCCAGAATGCTGCGGGCGGAATTGCCGGTGCAGAGAAACAATACGTTGTAGACCTTGTCCTGATTCATGGCGGCGAACTCTCGCTTGAGGGTTGCAAGGGGGATGACGGTTGCGGGGTTGACTGGGAACGGCGGCAGGGTGCAACAGTGTTCCATCAGGTAGCTCATCAGATCCGTGACCACGTTGCAGCGGGCCTGATAGATCAACTGCCGGCCCTCGCGGCGGCAATCGAGCAGGCCGGCTTGCTGCAAGGTTTTCAGATGAAAGGACAGCGTCGCCAGCGGCAGGCCGAAACGTTCTCCCACCTGGCCGGCGGGTTGCGGTCCCGTCTGGGCCAGATGGCGGAAGACATCGAGCCGGGTGTCCTGCGCGAGCGCACCGAGAATGGCAATGGCGGTTGATTTATCCATGTTTCCAATAATATCGAAATGTTAAGGATGACACAAGCCGGCGGGATTGATCCTCATGAAGGTTGCAAGCAATATGTCGGGTAGCTGAAACCCCATATTTACCTTTTGGAGAAAAATTGTGCCGCTCATCCTGACCGAAACCAAAGATGCGATCGGAACGATCGTGATGAACCACATCCAAAAGCGCAACGCGCTCAGCGAGGCGTTGATCGGCGAAATCACCATCGCGCTGGAGTGTTTTCGGGAGAAGAACATTCGCGCCGCCGTGTTGCGCGCGCCTGCCGGCGTCAAGGTCTGGTCCGCTGGCCACGATGTCAGCGAGCTGCCCGACCGTGGCCGCGATCCGCTCGGATGGAGCGATTCCTTGCGCGTCCTGGTCCGCGCCATCCAGGAATTTCCCGCGCCCGTCATCGCCCTGATCGAGGGCGGGGTCTGGGGCGGCGGCTGCGAGGTGGCCATGGCCTGCGATATCCTAGTCGCCACACCCGAAGCCACTTTCGCCATCACCCCGGCCAAGCTCGGCGTCCCCTATAACCTGGGCGGCATCCTGACGCTGATGAACATGATTCCCCTGCCCGTGGCCAAGGAGATGCTGTTCACGGCGCAACCCATCCCCACGGCGCAGGCGCTGAACCTCGGCGTCATCAACTACATCAAGCCCGCCGAGGAAATCGAATCTTTCGTGTACGGCCTGGCCAGTCAGATCGTCGCCAACTCGCCCCTGAGCATCGCGGTGATGAAGGAGGAGCTGCGGCTGCTGGCCAGCGCACGCACGATCACGCCCGAACTGTTCGAGCGGATTCAGGGTCTGCGCCGCATCGTCTACGACAGTCACGACTATCAGGAAGGCTTGAACGCGTTCCGGGAGAAACGCAAGCCCCGGTTCCGGGGCGAATAGGCGAGCCAAGCCGCGCGATTCCCATGGAAACCGTCGATGCCGTCGTGGTCGGCGCGGGGGTGGTCGGCCTGGCGGTCGCCCGGCAGTTGGCGCTAGCCGGCCGCGAGGTGCTGATCCTGGAGGCGGAGGCGAGCTTCGGCACGCAAACCTCGGCGCGCAACTCCGAAGTCGTCCACGCCGGGATCTATTACCCGACTGGCTCGCTCAAAGCCCGCTTGTGCGTGCGGGGCAAGGATCTGCTGTATCGCTACTGCGCCGAGCGCGGCATCGGCCATCGTCGGATCGGCAAGCTGCTGGTCGCCACCGCCGAATCGGAACTGCCCGCGCTCGCCAGCCATGAGCGGCGTTCGGCCGCCAACGGCGTACCGTTGCAACCGCTGACCGCCGCCGAGATTCACCGGTTTGAACCTGCCGTGCGCGCGGTCGCCGGCCTGTATTCCGCATCGACCGGCATCCTCGACAGCCATGGGTTGATGCTCGCGCTGCTGGGCGACGCCGAACAGGCCGGCGCGACGCTGGTCACCCACACGCCGGTCACTGGCGCACGCATCGAGCCGGATGGGTTCGTGCTGCGCACCGGCGGCGACGAACCGTTCGAGTTGCGTTGCCGCGGGCTGATCAATTCGGCGGGTCTCCGCGCACAGCAACTGGCCCGGCGCATCGCCGGCTTTCCGGTCGAGCGCGTCCCGCCGACGTTTTACGCCAAGGGCCACTACTTCACGCTGAGCGGACGCGCCCCGTTCCAGCATCTGGTCTACCCGATGCCGGACCATGCCGGGCTGGGCATTCACGTAACGCTCGACCTGGGCGGTCAGTGCAAATTTGGACCCGACGTCAGTGGCTGGCCGGCCGCGCCGGATCCTGCGTTCGAACCCGGCCTGGAGGCCAAGTTTTATGGTGCCATCCGCCGCTACTACCCGGATCTGCCGGACGGCGCGCTGCAACCGGGTTATACCGGGATTCGGCCCAAGGTGACCGGCCCGACCGAGGCTGCCGGCGATTTCATCATCCAGGGGCCGGCCGCGCACGGGGTGGCGAGCCTGGTCAACCTGTTCGGGATTGAATCGCCGGGGCTGACCGCGTGTCTGGCCATCGCGGAGCGGGTATTGGTCGAACTGGAGGGAACCGCATGACCCTCCGCGCCGGGTTCCTGGCCCGCGCTTGACCGGTCTTGAGCGCGTGGCGCAACTCCAACTCCAACTCCAGCGCCAGCCGCTCGATGCTGGCGATGTTCATCGCCTGGTCAGTAGAACGCCCGGGTGTTGCGGCCATTCTGCTTGGCCCGGTACAGCGCGGCGTCGGCGTTTTTGAGCAGGTCGCCGAACGTGGCGCCGTCGTTGGGATAAAGGGCGATGCCGACCGAGGTGGTAACCTGCAGGTGGTGGCCGGCCACGGCGAACGGCTCGCGGAAGGCGGCCAGCAGTTTATCGGCCACCTGCAGGGCGCCATCGCGTCCGGCGTCCGGTAGCAGCAACACGAATTCATCGCCACCCAGCCGGCAGACGGTGTCCGCGTCCCGCGTCAGTTGCCGGAGTCGCGTCGCCACCTGCACCAGCAGGACGTCGCCGACGGCATGGCCAAGGGAGTCGTTGACCTCCTTGAACCGGTCCAGATCGAGAAACAGCAGCGCCAGGTCGGCGCCGTGCCGCGCCGCCAGGGCCAGCGCCAGTTCCGCCCGCTGCGCCAGCAACGCCCGATTGGGCAAGTCGGTCAGGGCGTCGTAGTAGGCCAGGCGCTCGATGCGCCGTTCGGCGGTCTTCCTCTCGGTGACGTCGTGCGCCATCGCAAAAAAGAGGGTTTCGCTGACGGGAATCACGCTGGACAGCGCGATGCGGGTGACGCCATCCGGTCGAAGATAACTGACTTCCCCGAGGTGGAGGGTATCGGTAGTGGCCGAAGCTTGGAGCAGGCGTTTGGACGCGTTGGCCGGGGTCACGTCGGCCGTGCGGAGCGTTTTGAGTTCGGCCACGGTTCTGCCGGTCAGCCGCTCGGCGGCGTGATTGGCGTCCAGATAGCGTCCGGTCTGTTTTTCCACTACGAAGATCGCGTCGTGAGCGCGTTCGAATAACAGCCGATACCGGGTTTCGCTCGCTTGCAGCGCCTGTTCGCGCTGGTGGATGGCCAGCACCATGCGTTGGAAATCGTTCGCCAGATCGGCGAATTCGGCAATGTGGGACGTCGGCCACGGGCGGTCGTAGTCACCCTTGGCGACCGCATGGGCTTGCCCGGTGTAGCGGTCGAAGCGCCGCGCGAACTCGCGGGCCAGCCCCCAACCAGCCAGAGTCGCCAACAGCAGAGCGACGCCCACGCCGGCGGCCATCACCCACAGCATGGCCGAAACCGGCCGGAACACCTCGCGCCGCGGTCGAGCGACCAGCACGGTCCAGCCGATCCGCGGAACTCCCACCATCGTCCCAACGAGTTCCTCACCCTCAAACAGAAAGCTCTGGGTCGCGAACTGGTCGCGCAGGGTGGCGCGGATGATCGGCAGGTTGCTCAGGTTGAGTTGCTGGCCACCCAGCGCGCGCCGGGAATGGGCGATGACCTGGTCGCGACGGTCGAGAATTATCGCCAGCAGATCCGACTCGTCGGGCAGACGGTTCAAGAAGACGGTAAGCGGCTCGATGGCGATCTCGCCGACGATCACTTGATCCATCACCGGAATCGTCAGCGCCACCGCCAGCCGGCCGGTCACGGCGGACAGAAAAACCTCCGACCAAACCGTGTCGCCGCGCGCGCGCGCGTGCCGCAGAAAACCCCGCCCCGATAAATCCAGTTCGAGCAGATCCGGGCGCCGGCCGCGCTCGGCTTCGGGCAAGCCGACGGAATGCACCGAATCGGCCGCATCCACCAGGTAGATCGCCTCGAAGACCCCGCCCGCGCCGACATGCGCGTCCAGTGGAACAAACCAATAGGGCGCGGGCCGGTAACCCAGGTCGCGCCGCAGTCCGGCCACCGCGTCGAGCTGGCGCTGGGCGCCGAGCAGGTAGGTTTCGATCTGGCTGGCCACGGCGCGCGCCAGCGCCTGGTGGTGCGTTTCGAGGTCGGTGCGGATCTGGGGCGCCAGCCACAGCCCGATCAGCGCGGCGACGGCCGCCAACGGCAGCGCCGCTACCCACGCGACTCGCGCCGCCAGCCACCGTCGGAGAGATTGCGCCCGCATGGCTTCATTCGGCCCTGACGAACTGGCCGTCGCGCACCACGGTCATGATCGTCTCGCGCTTCGCGTCGCCGAAGGCGTCGAAGAGCACCGGACCCTGGACCCCTTCGAACCGCCGCGCCGCCTGCACGGTGGCCTTGAGGCTCTGCCCGGGCCGGCGTTGGACCAGCGCATCGAGCACCACGTTGGCGGCATCGAAACCGGCCGTGCCGCTAAAACCCGGTTCCTGCCCAAACCGGTCCAGATAGGCTTGGCGAAACGCCCGGTAGCTGGGCGTGGGGTTGTTGCGGTCGAACAGTTGCGGCGCCGTCACACCCTCCACCGACTTGCCGCCGAGTTCCACCAGCCGCTCGGTCGCGCCCCATTCGGCCACCATGATGGGCATCCGGGGATCGAGCTTGCGAATCTGCTGGCACAGCAGCGCCGCATCGACGGAGTTGGCGACGATCACCACGCCGTTGACCGAGTCCACCAGAAGATCGCGGGCCATCGGCAAAAAGGTCAGGTCGCTACCCGATTCGAAACCCAGAACCTTGACTACCTCGCCGCCGTTCCCGGTAAAAACATCGCGGAAATCATTGAGCCAGCTTTCCGAATAGGATTTGTTGCGCAGGTCGTAGCTTACCGCCACGCGCCGCGGACCCCACGGATGGCGCGCGCTCTTGGATACGCTATTCCGGGTGGGCGAAACCACGCGAAAAAAGTAGTCATCCTGACCGGACAGGTCGTTGGTGGTGACCGTGGGACTGACAAGCAGGACTTGATTCGCGTTGGCGATCGGGACCATGCGCATCGCCATGGCGCTGGTCATCGGTCCGACGATGGCGACGACTCCCCGGGCGATGAGTTCCCGCGTCACCCGTTCGGCCACCTCCGGATTCTGCTCGTCGTCTCTCATGATCAATTCCACCGGACGCCCGGCCACGCCACCGGCCTGGTTGCGCAGTTCCACCGCGAGCTGGGCGCCGTTGCGCCCGGCGATGCCGAGATCGGCTACCCGGCCGGAGGTGCCGCCCACGAAGCCGATCCGGATGGGTTCCGGCGGCCAGCAGCCGGCGATCAGGACGCCCAGGATCGCGCCCAGCCCTGCCCGGAGCATCCCATTCCATCGCCCGGCGCTTGATCCGGGCATCACGCGGGGCGAGTCTCCAATCATTGCGATCACCCCCCGTGGCGCTTGCGGTAGCGCTCCAGGAAGCGGCCCAAGCACCCGATGGCCTCGATGAGATCGTCCTCGTGGGGCAGGAACACGATCCGCAGATGGTCCGGCTGGGGCCAGTTGAATCCGCTGCCCTGCACCAGCAGCACTTTTTCCTCCAGCAACAGGTCGAGCACGAACTGCTGGTCGTCGGCGATGGGGTAGAGCTTGGGATCGAGTCGCGGAAACAGATACAGCGCCGCCTGGGGCTTGACGCAACTGACGCCGGGCAGCGCCGTGAGCAACTCGAACGCCAGGTCGCGCTGTTTGCCCAGGCGGCCGGTGGGCAGCACCAGATCGCCGATGCTCTGGTAGCCGCCGAGCGCGGTCTGGATCGCGTACTGGGCCGGGACGTTGGCGCACAACCGCATCGAGGCGAGGATGGTGAGTCCCTCGATGTAATCCTGCGCGTGGCTCTTTTCGCCCGACACCACCACCCAGCCGGCGCGGTAACCGCAGGCCCGGTAATTCTTCGACAGGCCATTGAAAGTCAGGCACAACACGTCGTCGGCCAAGGAGGCGATGGAGGTGTGCTGGGCGCCGTCGTAGAGCACCTTGTCGTAAATCTCGTCGGCGTACACGATGAGCTGGTGCTGGCGAGCGATCTCCACGATCTCCCGCAGCAGTTCCACCGGATACAGCGCGCCGGTCGGGTTGTTCGGGTTGATAACCACGATGGCCCGGGTGGTCGGCGTGATCTTGCCTCGAATGTCGTCCAGATCCGGCAGCCAGCCGGACTGTTCGTCGCAGCGGTAATGGCGAGGTATCCCGCCCGACAGGCTCACCGCCGCAGTCCACAGCGGGTAGTCCGGGGCCGGAATCAGCACCTCGTCGCCATTGTTGAGCAAGGCTTGCAAGGCCATCACGATCAGCTCGGACACCCCATTGCCGATGTAGATGTCCTCGATCTGCACTCCGCGGATGGACTTCTGCTGGGTGTAGTGCATCACCGCCTTGCGGGCGGCGAACAGCCCTTTCGAATCGCAGTAGCCGGAGGCGTCCGGCAGATTGTGGATCACGTCCTGCACCAGTTCGTCCGGCGCCAGGAAGCCGAACGGCGCCGGATTGCCGATGTTGAGCTTGGTGATCCGTTGTCCTTCGTCTTCCATCTGCCTGGCGCGCGCCAGCACCGGTCCGCGAATGTCGTAGCAGACGTTGGCGAGCTTGGCGGATTTCAATATCGGTTGCATCGGGGGTTCATCCTGCGGTTATTTCAGTCCTGAAGCCGGGGCGATTTGTGCGAGCGGGAGCGCGAAACTGTCGGGGTGATGGAAATCCGGCGGACCCGGCGGGTGCCGCAACGCCCAATACGAACGCCGGCCGCCCTGTTCTTCGACGACGGCGGACACGGCCAGCCGCCAATCCGCGCCTCCCAGCATCGCCGCCAATTCGGCGATTTGCACCATGGTTGCCAGTTCGAGCCGATCGGCGCCGGCGCGCAGGGTGATGGTCGGCTGTCCAATGTGTTCCACGACCGTCATCCCGGCCCGATACGCCGCGAAGCGATAAACGGCCCATTCGGTCGACGGCGCGAAATTGAATTCATAATAACCCGCCTGCCCGCGACCCGCCAAGAACGCCTCGCAGCAGGTGTGCCGCCAGAGTTCGTCGGCGCGACGCGGCGGGCGCGGGTCGGGCAGGAGCACGCCGGTCAGGTCACCCTCGATCACGTAGCGCAACGCGAGCAATCCGGCGTGGGTCCGGCGCACTTGAACCGTGAAGCGCCGGATATTTTTGCAAGGCGTGGCGGGATGACCGGTCAGGACAACGGTGGGCATGGGGTTAGCGGTCAGCCGGTGGAATTGTTCAGCTTGAATCAGGCTGTTTGTTGCGTTTCCCAAACACGGCCGTTGCCTTGTTGACGCCGACTAGCACAACGCCGCCCGCGACGATCCCGGCCAGCATGCTGAGCAGCGTCGGGGTGAGGGCCGCCAACACGCCGCCGATACCGGGTACGTTGTGAACCACGGCTTCCGCGTGGTGCAGCACCTCGGACGCATAGGGCAGGCCATGCAGCAGAATCCCGCCGCCGACCATGAACATGGCCGCCGTGCCGACGACGGACAGCGTTTTCATCAGATACGGTGCGACGTGCAACAGGCCCCGGCCCAAGGCGCGCTTGAAGCCAGCCCAGGCGTGGGCTGCGTCATCCTTCACGAGGTGAAGTCCCGCGTCGTCCAGCTTCACGATGCCGGCCACCAGGCCGTACACGCCGACCGTCATGATGACGGCAATGCCGGCGACCACGGCCACTTGGGCGGCAAAGGCGGCGTCTTGCACGGTGCCCAGGGCAATCACGACGATTTCCGCGGAGAGGATAAAGTCGGTGCGAATCGCGCCCTGGATTTTTTCCTGTTCGAGCGCCACTAAATCCACCGCGGGATCGCTGATCGCCTGGACGGTCGCGGCGCGCTCGGCCTCGACGTCGGTTTTGCCGTGCAGGAATTTATGCGCCAGCTTTTCGAAGCCCTCGAAGCACAGATAGGCACCGCCCACCATCAAGAGGGGGGTAATGGCCCACGGCGCCACCGCGCTGATCAAAAGCGCCGCCGGCACCAGAATGAGCTTGTTTTTCATCGAGCCCTTGGCGACCGCCCACACCACCGGCAATTCGCGCTCCGCTCGTACTCCGGAGACCTGCTCGGCATTCAGCGCCAGATCATCGCCCAAAACGCCGGCGGTCTTTTTCGCCGCCACCTTGGTCATCAACGCCACGTCGTCCAGTACGGTGGCAATGTCGTCGAGCAGGGCTAACAGGCTGGTGCCGGCCATGGGGTCACTCCTGGGGTAAAATGGGTGAAGGCTTTGGCGCCAGCTTGCATTATTGGGCGCTGGTTCAGTTTGAGGCGGCGCGAAATTGAATTCATCATAACCCGCCCACGCCCCGCCAGAAACGCCTCGCAGCGATGCACTTGCACGAAGTGGCGGGATGACCGGTCAGGGCGATGGAGGGTATGGGCGGGCAATCAGCGCGACGCCTGAACTCGGGCACAGCGGAAGCCGAAGATGTCGAGGCGGAGGTCGGGGGAGTACTCGTAGCGGTACGCCGCCCGCACGTTGCGCTCGAGATTGAACCAGGACCCGCCGCGCAGGACACGTTTCGCGCCGGTCTCCAAAGGCCCCACTGGGTCCATCTTGGCGTCCTGATCGTAATTCCTCATGCCGTCCAGACACCACTCCCAGACGTTACCGAGCATGTCGTACAGGCCCCACGGATTCGGCGGCAGGCTCGCCACCGGCACGGTCTCTCGCCGATATGGGACTCTTTGGCCGCCCGCGTAGGGATAGCTGCCATCGTAGTTGACCTGCTCGGGGGTGATGGTGGCGCTAAAGCTGAAGGGAGTGGTCGTGCCGGCGCGGCAGGCATATTCCCACTGGGCTTCGGACGGCAGGGCCAGGTCGAGTCCGGGCAATCGCTCGTTCAGCCGTTGGAGAAACTCCTGGCAGTCGTTCCAGCTCACTTTTTCCACCGGGCAGTCAGCGCCTTTGAACTGGCTTGGGTTGTCGCCCATCACCGCTTCCCACAGCGCCTGGGTGCATGCGGTGTCGAACAGCCAGAAGCCTTGGCGGATCGTCACGGGATGCTGAGGGCCTTCGTTATCGTAGCGTTCCGGCTCTCCATCTGGCGAGCCCATCTGGAAGGCTCCAGGTTCGATCCAGCGCATCCGCTGGGCGACTCTGTTGCCCTGCTTGTTTGTGATGCTGAAGGTGACCCAATGGCCGTACTCGTCCGTGCCCCAGCCGTCGGCCCAGCTTGGTGGTTGGCCGGATTTCCAGAAGGCGTTGCGGTTGGTTTCGTTGGGGAGCGCTTCGACTTGGATCAAGCTGTTGCGGGTCGTCATCCCTCCCAAGAGACTACCAAAGCTCGGTCTCGCTTCGGTTTCGATCTCGGGCGCAAAGATCAGTGTGCCGCCATGTTGCTGGATCGCGACGGCCGTGATGGCGCGGTCGGGATCGGACTCGATGCTCTCGGGTTTAAATTCAGGTGGTGGTTTGGCCGGTCCCTCGTCGTGCCGATGTACCACTTCCCAGATACGATGGAGCGGGGACGTCCGCCAAATGGCCTCTTGTTTGGTGGAACGTTGCTCGAAACGCAGGAACCACTCCTCGGCGCCGCGAGGCGCGGTCGCACCGCCGATACCGCGAATCTGGGGGTCGAGCGCGGCAAAGAAGTCGCGGCACCACTCGCGCTCACCCGCCGGAAGCAGCGCCTGGGAATCCGAACCCAGCAGCAGCGCGGCCTCGCCCAGGTAGACCTCGCCGGGTAGACGCACCCGCCACGCGCGGATGCGGTCGAGAACCTGTTTCCGCAGCGGCTCGGGCTGGGTCTCGAAATCGGCCCGCCAACGCTTGAGGTCTTCCGGGTTCAGCGTCGCTGCGACGCTGGACGTGCTCGTGACCGCTGGATGTTGCCACACCAGGGATTCGGCGGCTGCCTCCAGCCCGGTGAGTCGGCGCAGATCCCGCAGTAATCCGGGTTCGACCCGCGCGGTCGGGGCGAGCAGGCACAGCAGGGATTCGATCTGTCGCGCGCAGCACTCGGGATCGAGCACGCCCGGTCCACGCTCCCAGGACAGCAACCGCCAGTAGCGACCGATCATGGGCGGACACCACGCCGCCGACTGCGGCAACAGGGCCACGGCTTGGCAACCGGCATCGGCCAGGCGCCGCCCCAGCCGCTCCCAACCCGCGCTCACCCTGGCATCCTCGCGCGCCAATCCCCCAAGGTCGCCGAGCACCAGCACCAGCCCACCCGGCGGCGGTGGGCGATAGCGGCGATCAACGCCACGAGGTAAACCGACGAAGAGCGGCTGGTCCAGACCTTCGTCGATCAATGCATGGCGCACCGCGTGGCGGGGAAACAAGCGCAAGAACCGTTCCCGAACCATGGCTTGATCGCGCCAGTAGGGCGTTAGTCTGTCGCTGCGGTCTTCGATGACGTGCAGCAGCGCGCCCCAGCGCCGGTACGAGCGGCACGGCAACCGTCGCAGGCTCTCGCCTCGCCCGAGGCGGCGCACGATAGCGGGCACATCCAGATCGCGGGATTCCGTCGTCCGGGCGAGCGCGCGGCGCAGCCGGGGCAGGAGTTCCGGCCAGCGCGCCAAGGGTTGTGGGATCGCCGCCGGCGGACGCTCGGTCCACTCAGGCAGCGTGATCGCGGGTTCGAGGCTGCTTCCCGCTGGCTTCGGGGCTTGCAAATACTCGACGGCTTCCAGACGCCAGAACGGCAGGTCGAAGAGAGGTTTCGGTTCCACCGTCGGTTCGGGCGGTGGCCCCATGGTAAGCGTCGCGCTAGCGGTTATGGAGAGATTGGCTTGAGCTTCGAGTTGGATCGAGGGGGGCGCTCCTGCAATCCCAGCACGGCGGCCATGTCTTTCAAGAGCGTTGGTCCGCCCAAGTCCAGAGCGCGGACCAAATCCGCCCAGCCGCAGGCGCCTTGCGGGGGTGTTCGCGTGTTGTCGAATGGCCGCCGGTTCATCGAAACAGACCGCGCGCCATCATCAGTTCGCGGCGTCCGGATGTTTCCGGAGCGCGAACTTGGCGATTTCGTCAAGGATCTGGAGTTGCCCGTCAGGATTCTGGGGGCGCATCGCGATCACGGCGCGCAACAAGTCCAGGAACTCGGCTTGTCCGGGTAGGGGCAGCGGCCCGGTCCGTGGTGGACTTCCGTCCTCGGGTACGCGCTCGTCGGCGAGCAACTTCACCACCTGCTCGATCACCCCCTCGTCGGCATCGGGAAAATGAGCGCGGCCACGATCCTTGAGGAAGGATTCCAGTTCCTTGCGCGTCTTGGGCAGCTTCAAATGCAGCACCAGGCAGCGGCGCAGAAAGGCATCCGGCAACGCTCTCTCTTCGTTGGTGGTGACGATCACCAGCGGTGGTACGCCAATGGCAATGACCGGTTGCGCGACCCAAGGGCGTGAACTCGCCGTTGCCCAGGGCCTCCAGCAGACCGTTGGGTACATCGGTCTCGGCCTTGTCGATCTCGTCGATCAGGACCACGCAGCCATTGTCGGGGTCGGCATCGTCCTCCGTGGGCGGAACGCCCTCCCCAATCTCGCTTGCCTGACGCGCCGCATCCCGCCAGTCGAAAGCCCACCACAGGGGACCGGGGCGCAGGAAGTTACGCACCGCCAGCCGCCGCCGGACACCCTTCTCCCATTGGGCGAGCGCGCCGCAGAGTTGAGCTTCCGCCAGGCGGGCGACGGCGTCGTAGTGCCAGAGCAAATCCCGGGATTCGGTACGGGCGTCGACCACATGCTGCACGTAGGGTCGCTTGAGTTGCTTTGCCGCGGCCTTGGCGAGTTGGCTCTTGCCAATGCCCGGCTCGCCCCGCACCAGCAGGGGTCGCCGCGCGGCCAGCGCCGCGTTGACCGCCCGGATCGAGTCGAGGTCGAAGACATGGGTCTGCCCTGGAAGATCACCTCGGGCGGGCAGCCGGACGGTGGCCCCCGCCTCGATTTCGAGAAACTTCATGGCTTGTTCTCCGTGGCGCCGGGGAGGATTTCCCGAAGAATCCCAAAGCGCTCGCGTTCCTGAAGGATGACGTTACCATCCCTGGCATGGTCCAGGATGACGAAGTCGAGGTGCGGATAGCGGCTCTTCAGGTTCTCCACCGCCACCCATTTGGGTGAGTGCGCATCATCGGCATCCGGTAGCTTGAGGATGAAGTAGAAACGACGCTTGCGGTAGATCGCCTGATGTTTCAGCTCCCCGGCGGCCATCCTCATAAGCGCGTCCTCTTTCACGCCGTCGGCGCGATAGGTGGTCGCCTCCTTGACGAAGGTGCTCACCATGAAGGCGTCGAAGAACGACTCGTCGCCGGCCAGCAACTTGTTGCAGAGATGAGCATGGATGTTCCGCTCGTAGGCGGAGCCGTCGGCGTCGAATCCGGATTCGGGCGGTTCGGACAAGGCGTCCGCGCCATCGGGAAAGTTGTCACGATCCCGCAGCGGCTTGAAGCGCGCCGGGCGGCCATGCACACCAGCCATGATGACTTCGGCGACGGTTTCGATCCCGGCGGGTAACTCCAGAAACACAGCCTCGGGCATGGAACGGCGCGTTCGCGCGCAGTCGATCACGCCCTCGTCGTAGGCGACGGGAAGGATCAGGCCCATGACCTCGCAGAGAGCGGTACGGTCCTCGATCCGGCAGCGCTGGCCCAAGCCGGTCTGGGCCTGGTAGACGGATTGGATGGCCTCGTCGATCTCGGTTTCGAGCAGCCTGTCGGCGAGCGTGCCCGCCCAGTCCTTTGGATCGCCGCGCGGCTCAATCTTTAGCGCCTCACCGAGCGCCGTCCTGACAGAGCCAGACGCGACAAGAAGAGCAACCAGCGCAGCGCGAACCTCGTCGCGCCGTTTCTCCCGTGCGTCGTAGCCGATGGCTTTACGGAATTCGGGGTCACGCAGCATCAGACGGACGGGACTGGCCTTGAAACGCCTCGCTTCGGTGGCTTCGTCGCAGGACATGGCCACTCCGAATGATGCGCCGCTCGACGAAGATCGGCATGCCGGAGGAACCCGTCCAATACGCCGCTTCGGACGCCTCGTCCTCGGCGCCGATATCGAAGCGGGGTTTGTTGCTTGCCGCCGAGTAGACGTTGCCGTGAAAGTCGAACGAACCGCTGGCGGTCGCGCTCTTGTCGCCGGCTTTGGCGATCCCGGCGCTGGCCCAGCGGGTCGGTGGGTTGGTTTCACGCGGTGGTTGATCGGAAAGCCAGCCATAGCCGGCGAGTCCATCCGGAAAATCGCATCGCAGCAGGGCGGCGTCGAGCGGCTCGTCCTCCCAAATCACCGTCGCGGGTCGCCAACACCGCCGTTCGTCCCGAGCGTCCAATTCGTGCCAGCGCAGTTCGATTGTCTTGGCGTCTAACGCCACGTCGGGAAGCAACCCGTGTCGAGCGGTCAAAATGCGGCCCGGTGCGACCGGATAACCGGTGAAGTTTTTCTCTCGCCCATCATCGGCGGTGACGTGAATTTCGATCAACAAGTCTTTTTCTTTCGCGTCCATGACTTATCCCACTCCGCACCACGACTCAATCAGGCTTTGGTCGGTCCCTTGAGACTTCGAGAGTACCTGTTGGAGTTTTCGGCTTGAGCTTCAGTTTGAGTTTCTGGGTCTTGGCTTGGGAGGCGTTCACCTCGGCCTCGGCGTTGTAGACCCAGAACTTGACCCCACCACCGCCCTTGCCGCCCTTGGTGGTGACGATCTGCAATTCGATCTCGATATCCTCGATCAAGAACTTCAGATCCGAGCCCTGTCCTTCCCACTTGGCTTCCAACAGTTCTTTGCGAAGCTCGGCAAGCATTTCCGACAGCGGGATCTTGTCCATGAGGTAACCTCAAATGAGTGATGGATAGGAGGTAGATTAGCGCAAGACCCTTCGCCGTGCTGCCCGCGTCCGTGCAGCGTGAAACGTGCCACGGCATGCTGAAGGTCCGGCACGCCGCCGCTGGCTGGCCCCGCCGGACAGCGGCGCACTCTGCTCAGGGGTCAAGATCCACCCCTTGGTTCGACAACCAGGTAGTGCCTAGTGTTGCTTTTGCGCTACTTTAATGCTATTTTAATGGTACTTCCGAATGGAGCGCAGGAGCTTCGGCATGATGACCGTCAACATTCGCAAGCAAGGTGGCGCCGCCATCATGACCATTCCCGCCGACGTGCTCAGGCTGCTCGATCTCGAGGTTGGGGCCACCTTGGAACTGCGCGTCGTCGATGGGGCTTTCACGGCCCGGCCCACACGCCCGACGGGTCGTCGGCGCTACACGCTGGCCGAACTGTTTCACGGCGTGAC
>WBZP01000998.1_pt1 | contig 18358 bp, 17 predicted proteins | sample 5204301 | NCBI WGS metagenome assembly WBZP01 (sample SAMN12412401, study PRJNA552823) | activated sludge metagenome | isolation source: activated sludge from nitrification reactor of wastewater treatment plant... | place: USA: Pennsylvania | collected 2017 | reverse complement strand
ATAACAGACTTTAAAGCCATTACAGGTAAAGGTGTAGAAGCCACAATTAGTGCAAAGAAGATAATGGTGGTAAGTCCCGGTTATCTGAAAGAGAACAACCTTACTATCCCGGCAGACTTTGCAGCCAACGAAATTGAAACAGTGGTGTTCCTCATTGTAAACAATAAACTGGCAGGATATATCGCATTGTCAGACGAAGTCAGGCCAGAGGCAGCGGGTGCCATTGAAACGCTGAAACAGAACAACATAAAATCCATCTTGCTTACCGGAGACAATAACAAGGTAGCAAAAGCGGTGAGTGAAAAATTAGGAATGGACAGTTTTATTGCGGAGGTATTGCCACACCAAAAACTGGAAAAAATAAAAGACCTCCAAAGTAAAGGAGAATTTGTGGCAATGACAGGTGATGGTGTAAATGATGCACCAGCCCTGGCCCAAGCAAACGTGGGAATTGCGGTTGGGAGCGGTAGTGATATAGCCGCAGAAACCGCAGTTATTATTTTAGTGAACAGCAACCCAAAGGATATTGTAAACCTCGTTTTGTTTGGCAAAGCCACTTACCGTAAAATGATACAAAACCTGATTTGGGCTACCGGTTATAATGTGGTGGCGCTACCCTTGGCTGCCGGTGTTTTGTATAAGCAAGGCATTTTATTAAGTCCCGCAGCCGGTGCGGTTTTAATGACCGTTTCAACAATAGTTGTTGCCATCAATGCCAGTATGCTGGCGGTAAAAAATAGACATAGTCAGACACAACTTCTAAAAGTAACTAGAAAAAGATGAAAAGACTAAGCATAATAATATACATCCTTGCAATTTGCAATTTGTCGCAAGCGCAGGATATGAAAGGTATGGATATGAAAAAGGAAACGAAGCAGCAGGCCGTAACTTTTACCTGCCCCATGCATCCTGAAATACATGCCACCAAACCGGGTAACTGTCCTAAATGCGGCATGAAATTAATTAAAGAAAAACCAAAAGTTCAGGCAACTCTAAAATCTAATAAAACGATTGCTGAACGGACAAAAAAAGCCAGTAAAAAAGAAGTGACATATACCTGTCCTATGCATCCTTATATCCATTCGTTAAAGCCGGGCAACTGTCCGAAATGCGGCATGAAGCTTATTAAAGAGCAGGCAAATGAAAAGCATGATCATAACAAACAGGAACCATCTTCAATGGATATGTCGAAAGATACGGCAACGCAGCAGCCCATGAATATGAACAATATGAAAATGGAGGATCACAATGCAGGGCAGGCTGATGAAATGACAGATATGCAAAAAGCAAAGGCTAATCTTAGGCTGATAAAAACAGTCACAAATAATGAGCCGCCGCACACTGTCCGTTATGATTTATATATTGCTGACACAATGGTAACATTTGGCAAAAAACTTAAAAGAGCCATCGCCGTGAATGGGCAGATACCTATGCCAACACTCACTTTCACCGAAGGTGATACCGCAGAAATTTATGTACACAATAATTTGAATGAAGAAACATCCTTGCACTGGCACGGTTTATTTCTGCCCAACAAAATGGATGGCGTTCCTTATCTAACACAAATGCCGATAAAGCCGCACAGCACCTACCTGTACAAATTCCCCATTGTGCAACACGGCACACATTGGTATCATAGCCATAGCAAGTTGCAGGAGCAAATTGGCATGTATGGTTCATTTATTATGAACAAAAGAAAAGAATGGGATATTCCAACGGTGCCGGTCATTATAAGCGAATGGATTGACATGAAGCCAGAAGAAGTACACCGTAGTTTACGGGCAGCCACCGACTGGTTTGCTGTAAAAAAAGGCGCTACACAGAGTTACAGCGAAGCTATTAAATCAGGTCACTTTAAAACCAAAGTTACCAATGAGTGGAAACGCATGAACGCAATGGATTTAACAGACGTGTATTATGACAACTTTCTATTGAACGGCAAAAACCAGAGTGAACAACCCCAGTTTAAAGCTGGTGATAAAGTAAGATTAAGAATCGCCAATGGTGGTGCTTCCGATTATTTCTGGCTGAGTTATGCCGGTGGTAAAATAACCGTGGTTGCAACGGATGGTAATGATGTAGAACCGGTGGAAGTGGACAGGCTGATCATTGCTGTTTCGGAAACATATGATGTTGTGGTAACCATTCCCGAAAATAAAAGTTACGAGTTTTTGGTAACGCCTGAAGACAGAACAAAGTATGCTTCCTTATGGCTTGGCAAAGGTGAAAAAGTTGTTGCTACAAAATTGAAAAGGCCCAAGTATTTTGCTGGTATGAAGATGATGAATGACATGATGGACATGAAGGGAAATATGATTGAAATGGAAGGCATGAAAATGGAAAATCAAATCATGGATATGAACACAGTAATGTATCCCGAAATTACAGGTGATGAGCCAGTAAAAGATGACCCTAAAAAAGCTAAACAACAAACAGGCGACATGCACAAGATGCAGATGCCGGGCAACAACACAATGCAAGGCATGGATATGGAAGCAGAAACGGCAGATATTATCTCTTTGAATTATACTATGCTTAGATCGCCGGAAAAAACTACGCTACCTAAAGATGCACCGGTAAAGGTGCTGAAATTTGATTTGACGGGAAACATGAATCGTTATGTGTGGAGCATGGACAATAAGGTGGTGTCAGAGTCTGATAAGATAATGATTAAGAAAGGAGAAAACGTACGAATCATACTATACAATAACAGCATGATGCGCCACCCCATGCATCTTCACGGACATGACTTCAGGCTACTGAACGGGCAAGGTGATTATGCACCGATGAAAAATATCATCGACATTATGCCAATGGAGAGAGATACATTGGAATTTGCTGCTACAGAACCCGGCGGCGACTGGTTTTTCCACTGCCATATTTTGTACCACATGATGAGCGGAATGGGCAGGGTGTTTAGATATGAGAATTCACCGGCAAATCCTGAATTACCCGATCCTAAAGTAGCAAGACGTGGTCTGAACTCCGATGATAATGGGTTTCACCTGATGGGAAGAATCGGTATTGAAAGCAATGGCAGTGATGGTGAAGCGATGTTATCACAAACCCGGTGGAAGGCAAGCACCCTGTGGCACCTGGGCTATCACGATATGCATGGTTATGAAAGTGAAACCATGATCGGACGTTATTTGGGCAGGATGCAATGGTGGTATCCGTATGTTGGTTTCGATTATCATTACAAAGTAGAAGGTGGCCCAAAGAATATTTTCGGCGGTGAAGAAAAAAATTGGTTTAGCCAAAAGAGCAATAAGAATAACCGCAAAACCGTAGTAGCAGGTATCGCTTACACGCTGCCACTGTTATTTGTTGCAGATGCCAGGATAGACGGTGATGGAAAGTTTCGTTTTCAGTTCGGAAGGGAGGATGTACCGGTAACAAAACGCCTTCGTTTTAGTATGATGATAAACACCGACAAAGAGTATATGGCAGGGCTACGGTATATCGCCACAAAATATATTTCAATTTCTTCTCACTACGATAGTGATATGGGACTGGGTGCAGGATTGACTTTCACATACTAACTAATAAGATCATCATTTAATAAAACCTTAAGTTATGCGCATTACTCCTTATGTGTTAACCTTGAAGATGTAATAGAAAAGCTCTTATCGTATTCTTATATGAGCTGCGACCTTTTTACCGTTAAAAAAAACAAACAAATGAACAATTACTCAACTGCAAACAAAATAAAGATCCTTTTCCTTGGTCATGATTATTTTGGAGGCCAATTTCTAAAAACCATCCTTGAAAATCATTCAGACAGAATTGAGGTAGTTGGAATATCCACCAATTTAATTAAGCGAAGAGCAGGCTTAAAAAAGAATATTAAAAAAGTAAGAGGTCTAATCAAGAAAAGAAAGTTGCTATCAGAATTTAAAGATAAAATACTACTCGGAACAATAATCAATAAGAAGCTTTTACAAAATCCTCCGCCCGTTTACCATGATATAACGGTTGCTGCGTTAGCACAGCAATATAGCATTCCCGTGTTTGATGCATCGGAAATCTATAATTCCAATGTTGACTTGGTTAGTAAATTCAAGGTTAATTATACTATCATTGCTTCCTTCGGAAAGATTCCAGAGACCATTTACAAAAATGCACCAACCCAATTCATAAACTTTCACCCTTCTTTATTGCCAAAACTAAGAGGTGGGTGTCCTGTGTTTACGGCGATAGTGAGGAAGATACCTGTAACAAGTTTTAGCTTTCACCTGCTTTCTGAAAAATACGACGCCGGTCCACTGCTTTACCAGCAGGAATTTAAAATACATGAAACTGATACCTGTAGGGAGGTTGAAACAGCTATTGCACAGGCCGGCGCAAATAAACTTCATGAATTAATGATGGGAATGGAAAAGCAGAATATTTCTACATTGGATGTCTCAAATGAAAAGGTAACTTATTGCATGAAGTCTCATGAAATAAACGCCAGGTTAATTCCCCATCTGAATTCTTCCGATGAATTTGTTCAAAAAATCAAAGCCTGTTCATCATGGATTGTGCGTAGCGCCTATTTACGGGTTGGTATTCGGCACTTTTACGTTGGGGATGCTGAACCTTTGTCGGCTAATCCAAAGCATTTAAAAAAGAAAATCGAATATCACGATGAGGCGTTATGGATAAAAACGCTTGATAATATTGCCATCATAAAAAGCGTTTATTATAAAAAGCAGTATTATATTGGACCTGACCTTCTCAAATTAAATGGAATAATGTATTAACTGCTTATAAGCAGCAATTAAAAACTAAAACGGATTTATTGCATGATAAGCGTTTTAAATAGACTACAATGAAGATAACCAGAACATGTGCCTGATACAATCAAACGATGGTGGCAACAGCTTTGCTAATGCTGAAAATTAGGTAATGGAAACGGGAAATTGAACGGATGCCAGATGGATGGAGCTGCATCGCGATAAACGATAAAGGCGCTGTTGAAACCGTTTGGAGAAGAGAAGGCAAAGTATATTCGGCACTGCTGGGCCTGCCGGAAGAATAAGTTGGTGAAGACAAAGGCTGCACTGTTGAAATTATAAAAGGCAAACCGGTATATGTGTGGGTAAAAGACGGCTTAATAACAGTAACAGGCTCAAATGGCAAAGTATTAATATTGGGTAAAGGAAGTCAGCACATTATCAAATCCCTGAATGAAGCACAAATGATTTGCGTACTGGAATACGAAAAACAAATTCATGCCGCCATTTTTGAAGTCTAATTTTTAGTACGGCTCAAAGATAATCGGTTATGCTGATCATATACCGGGACGGGCTTTACACAACAATCTTCCTACAGCGAATGAAGTTCTAAATTCAGAATAAATTCAGAATTGGCAGCTACATTCACAAAAATAAGTGAATGAAAATATTGATTATAGAGGATGAAAAAGAGTTGAGTAAAAACATTGTAACCTACTTAAAACACGATAACTACCTGTGTGAAATAGCGCCGGATTTTAAAACAGCCATGGACAAAACCGAGTCGTTTGACTACGATTGTATTTTGCTGGATATTTCCCTGCCGGACGGTAATGGCCTTACTGTTCTGAAGGAATTAAAGGCCAACAAAAAAACGGATGGTGTTATCATCATTTCTGCTAAAAATTCAATTGACGACAGAATAGCCGGGTTAAACCTGGGTGCGGATGATTACCTGTCCAAGCCATTTCATTTGTCTGAATTAAGCGCCAGGATCTCCGCAGTAATCCGCCGCCGCCGCTTTGATGGAAACAAGGTAATTGTATTGAATGAAATTACGATTGATACCATTGCCAAAATAGTAGCAATAAACGATGTTGGGCTCGATTTAACCCGAAAAGAATACGACTTACTGCTATACCTTGTTTCCAATAAAAACAGGGTGATTTCTAAAAATGCCATTGCAGAAAGTATATCAGGCGATGGTGCAGATTTGTACGACAACTTCGATTTTATTTACGCCCACATGAAAAATTTAAAAAAGAAACTGACAGCCGCAGGTTGTGAGGACTATATCAAATCAATTTACGGTATGGGTTATAAGTTTACTATCTGATGAAGCTTTTACAAAAAACAATCCGCAGTTATTTTATTTACTCAGTAATTATTTTACTGGTAGCCATACCTGTATTTTATCTTGTTATACAAGGTATTGTTCGTGAAGATGTGGATGAAGATTTAATGAATACAAAGGAAATCCTAAAACCTAAAATAACCAATGCCTTACAACATAACAGCATCAGCCAGCTAAATTTTCTTGACCATGACATTACAGTATCCGTGTCAACGGCTTTAAAAGAATTTGATACGCTAACTACCATTGAAATATTTGATACGGTTGCCAGGGAATTAGTACCCTACAGGGTACTAACATCTAATGTCATTATTAATGGAAAGCCCTGCATGCTCCAGGTAAAAACTTCGCTGGTAGATAATGATGACCTGATTCAAAGTATTGTAAAAGTGCAGGTGATTTTGTTGCTTTTACTCATAGCAGGCTTGTTCATTATTAACCGCAACCTTTCTAAAAAGATATGGATGCCTTTTTATACAACACTCAATAAGCTGAAAAATTACAAAGTTGAAAAGCATAAGCCGCTGGCTTTATCCAAATCTGCTATTACAGAATTTAACGACCTGAATACATCGCTGCAGGAGTTAACCGAAAGAACTTACCAGTCTTACATAAGTCAAAAAGAATTTACAGAAAATGCTTCGCACGAAATGCAGACACCATTGGCTGTTTTTCAAAGCAAACTGGAATTATTGATGCAAACCATGCCACTTAGTGAGGAGCAGGCAGAATTAATGAGCGGCCTTTCAGATGCAGGCCAGCGCATGGCACGGCTTAATAAAAGCCTTTTGTTGCTGACTAAAATTGAAAACAGCCAATTTGCTGATAAAGAAAATATATCCTTAAAAGCCTGCATTGAAAAGTTCATACTGCTGTACCAGCCACAGATAAACGAAAAGCAAATTACTGTTGAAAGTGAACTAACTACAGATGACATATTAAATGCTAACACATCATTATTAGAAGTATTAATCAGCAACCTGTTGGGTAATGCCATCCGGCATAATTATGTGGGCGGCAGTATCATTATAAAATTGCATGCAGGTGAATTCATCATTGAAAATACCGGCAGGTTAACTCCTTTGGATGAAACAAAAATATTTGAGCGTTTTCAAAAAGACAGTATAGACAGCAACAGCATAGGTTTGGGACTTGAGATGGTTAAGAAGGTTTGTAGTATCAATCATTATGATGTTGCCTACCAGTTCATCAATAACCTGCATAGTTTTACCGTACGTTTTAACAAATAATAATCCTCCATTTTCAGTTTCTCTTCAGTTTCCCTGCACAGCTTTACATAAGTATTAAGGAGCTATCTGCGAATAGTAGTGATGTACTCAAAAAAGTAATTGATACCCATGCCTTTTAAATAGATGGCTGCTTTCTTTTAGCATTTTCTTCAACTAAAGGTCTATCAGAAATCTAAGAGTTTATTTTTTATCATTTAATAACAACTAATTCAAAATAACAAGCAAACAAACTTTTCTTTAAATACTATAATAGATATTCTGGTAAATGCCGTAGCAAGAAAAATAGAATTTACTAATCCTGAATACACAGTTACTGCCGATACCTTGTTTAAGGCAGATGCTGATATTGACATTTACGGGTTTGCGGATGTCTTATTACACCTGTTTGATAAATCACAATGGATAACCGGCTTTGAACTTTTAATTAAATGGTTTGCAAAAAACGATTGCAGCATTAAAGAACTGGCAGTGAAAATTGACTATATTAAAGCAAATAGCTCTGAAGAATGAAACTATCTCTTCATATAATAAAAATCTCCGCCGAGGAAGTTAGAAGCCGCATATTCTGCTATGTATATATTTGAAAAATAGATTTAGCAAAACTTAAATCGATGTAACCTTTACAGTAAATGTCAGTAATAATGTAAATCCTAAGAAATCGGTTAGAGGCTAATACCCGACTTTATTACTATCCTGGTTTTATTTTAGTTACAATTCGATCACCTTTTGGTTAAATAGCCTGTACACCTGTATGATTGCAGTTATCATCAGCACAGTTCCAATTATCCAGTTAATGATGTACTGAGTAGATTTTATGGAACTGATAAGATAGCTGCCTCCATAAATAAACAACATAAAACCCAATAATGAACCGACCCCAATTCCTGCTATATAGTAATTATAAAATTTACTTTCAGGAATTAATATTGTTTTACTCAGCAGAAACGTACTCCATAAAAACCAGAAAGGTATTTTCATAGGATCTAATGCACTAATGGTAACGCCATACCAAAAGGGGAATTTAATATTTGCTGGCATAGCCGATGTAAAACCTGTTTGTCTACTGGCAGCTATAAAGCTAAATGCAGCAAGGGTAAGGATGATAACGATTGTAATCCATTCGAGTGCCTTAAACAATTGCTGCCGTTTACTGATCCACTCCATAGATTTTACGGCCAGGCGAACAAAAATCAATTCGGATAAAATACAACCTGCTGCAAATGCAAAGCCTGCTCCTGTACCTTTTGAAACTGATACATAAGTGGTGATAAGATTTAAAGGCCCCAAAGGCAGCGAACCTAAAAAACTTATCAGCAATCCCCAGTTAAATATTTTTATCAATGGTTGTATCGTCAATTGTATTTGTATTTATGCTGCTGTTTGCTAAATATTCTTACAGGAAAGTCAATTACATTTTACCACACGGCACATAAACTTCCAGAGTAAGGTTGCAAGTTCTTCCACCGTGCAATTATTATCTACCTGTATCAGCAGACTGTAAGAAAAACGAACGGATAAATGCTGACTAGCTTTTTGAATAATGTAAACGATATCGGTGTTGGTAAAACCAAGTGCTGTAAATAGATTTGAATGAAGGGTAATTCTTGTAGCTGTATTCATTGCCTGATGCTGACATATTGATAATACTATCTTACATACTTCTTCTCGTCCTTTAATATAATCAAGAATATCCGGGCATAACAGCGGCATGATGGTGGTGTCTAATTTCATATTTATAGTTTGTTTGCGTAGCCTTCATTCATACTATAAGATTTTTGTTGTCTGTTATCATTCCCGGATTTTCTGTATTTACCAAAAGGTAATTTTGCCAGTGCAATAAAGGTGGCTATATCTTCTTTACCCATGTGAGTATCTACACCAAATACTAATTTATCAGCCGGCAGTCTTTTAAATGTGCCAAACAGCCTGTCCCAAATACTGAGTACATCACCATAGTTGCAATCGGTATAAGGCTGCTTAAAATGATGGTGTACCTGGTGCAGGTTGGGTGTAATAAAAAGTAACCCAATAATTCTATCTGCTTTATCGGGAAGGCGGTAATTCATGTGGGCTAACAGTGTTGTGAACGCCTGTATGATTTGCCGGAGCATCAATATCCAAAATGCTGTGCCGCTGATTAACACCCACATTAGTGTGAAAGAAAGCCGAATAATATTTTCACCCGGATGTTCCCTTAATGTGGTGGAAACATCTACTGCCTGGTCGCTATGGTGTACAATGTGAAACATCCACAGCCTTTTTACCTTGTGCATTATGATGTGATAAACATATTCACCAAGGTCAAGGAAAATAAAGCTTACTAAGAATAAAATCAGTGAGCTTTTACTAAAAGGGAAATAATACAAAAATCCAAATTGATGCTGGGCTGTCCATTCAATTATTTTTACAAATGCCAAACCCAGCAGCAACTGCCCCGGAATACTGGTAAGAATAAAAGGGGCATTTATAAAAGCATGTTTCCATTTTTTATAGTGTAACAATATGCCTGCAATATTTTCAATATTCCAGGCAATAATAAACAGGCCAATAAAAAGCCATAACTGCAACTGGTGTCCGTAACCTGATAAAAATTGTTGTAAAGTATTCATTGTTTATTGTACTTTTTTAAAACAAATGTTTTGCCCCATAAATTCCAAATGCCAGTAACCTCTAACTTTTAAACAGCCATCAGTTGTAAGCCATGCTTTTGCATTCCACTGCTTGCCAGAGCTGGCATCATAAATTTGGCCGCCCTGCCATTCATCGTCGTCAGCATTATACACCAGGCCCTGCATTACCTGCAGGCCTATAATTTTACAGGTACGTAATTTTTTATCAGGGTTCTTTGTATCGCACCTTTCTGCCATTGGCCTGCTTTTATCATCGCTGTCATCAAACCAAACAATTTTTGCCCGGTACTCATTTCCCGTTTTATATACTTCTACTTCCAGGTTATTATCTTCCGAAGCCATCCATTTACCTACTATCTTTTCAGAGTTAGTACTGGCAATGTTCTTAAAGGAACAAATGGGGATCAGTAATAAAGCCAGTAAAATATTTTTCATTTGTAAAATGTTTAGTTGTTAAAATGCAAGGGTTAAACCAACATAAATACCGTCTTTTCTTGCATATGGATTATTGAGGTAATTCAACCTTCTGTAATATTCAATAGAGAGTACATGGAATATATTTTCTATTCCCACACTGGCCTCCATAAACGGCACTTTACCTACCTGATTAAAATTTGAAGTTTTATTGTAATCAATATTCGCCTGGCTCATGCTGCCCCAGTAGGAGTTAAACGAAAAACGTTCCCGCCATCCCCATTTTTGCAACAATGGAACTTTATCGAACAGTGCACCACCTAAGTAGAACCTGGTATGCAGGCTGATGTATTTGTCCGCTGCAAACTCATAAGGTGCCATCGTATTAAATTGGTATTTGCTGGCTACGTAATATTCATTTCCTGCTGGTACATTTAGCAGCAAATATGGGATGGTGCCAAATACTTTACCGGCTTCCAGTTTATAATACAACATCATTTTAGGTGGTAAACGCAACCGCTGAGCGATACCAACATTCATTTTATGAAAATTAAATTGTGCCTTGCCCTGCTCAAAACCATAAGTATAATTAGCAGTAAGCACCGGGGAGAAAGTACCCAGCTTTATATTATCGTAGTTAAGGATAGTTGTGCGTTCCTTATGTGCATAGCGTATGCCAATAGATGCTTCTGCAACAGGCAACCTGCTCAAGAATACACTGTCGTATGGCTTGTCTAAAGCCGGGTTAATAGGCCGGTATTTAAAATCAAAAACAGGGTTCAATTCTTTATAACTTAGTGAAGCCCTGGCGGAAAAATCAGGTGAGAGATATTGCTCATGTTTTATCATTGCCTGTTTGGTGTAGGTTCTTGTAAAAGGAATATTTTTTCTTAGCAGGGAATTGATAAGATTATCTTTATCCAGTTCATCATCCTGATCAATAATAAAATCATAATCGCTGCCATAACTGATGGTCGTCTTTGTCCAACGGGCTGCATTCCAAACATATTTTACCCCCAGCATACCTTTTAGTTTTTGGTCTTTTGTGCCGTAAGCACCATAACCAAATACGTTTAGTTTTTTGCTGATGCCGGGCATGGTCCAAAAGCCAAGGCGAAAGCGCAGGCCTTCAATAGAATTGCTGCTGATAAAAGATGAATACGGACCAATACGCAACTGCTTTCCAAAATCCCAGTAGCCTGTGCCAGCAAATGCAACTAACTTTATATCCCGTTGAAAGCGGTTATTCTGCTTTAATGAATCCACCATTTTATAAATATTCTTTTCATGTATGGTGCGAGAATCTGAGCGGTGTTGTTGCCAAAATGATTCCGGCTTTTCCCAATTAGTAGTCTGCTCTTTTTTAATGAGGTTGACAAGTACAGCGTTTGGTTCAGCAGTGTTTAATTTTATTTTATCGGCAACAGTGGTATTTTTTATAATAAATTTCATGCTGTTTTTAGTTTCTGGCACAGGCAGTCCTAAAAGGGCAAGGCCGCTCTCAAACTTAACTTCTGATGAATACTTATAAGGCATGTATTCAGTTTTGTCAGCTACACTATCATACACTAATTTGTAATCCTGATAATAATTTATGTCGTTTACAAAATTGAGATTGGCTGTTTTATTTAAGTGCATGTTCACGGTCGTAACAGCTAGCGTACGGGTATTGATCCACAGGCTTCCGCTAAATGCTTTTTCATAACTGCGTTGCGGAGCAAAGCGTATCTGCTGCAGGGTATCCCCATCCTCGGTCATTGTGTTGCCCTCAAAATAATTGTAATAGTTAAAGGCATTACTGTTAAGCGGACTAACATAGGTCTGGTCAAAAATAGGAACCCAATCATCATACACATTAAAGTTGAAATAGAACTTATCCAGCTTACTCAGTAAGTCATCTGTTTTAAGCCCAAGGTTTTTCTTAGCAATAATATTTTCCCTGTCAATATTCGGAGAAACAGAATGATAGCTATTGGCCAATCTTTCAGAAAAATATATCGGCAATTCTTTATCATTTTTCGCTGTGGTATCAAAACTGCTGTAGGTTTGAAGCATCAAACTTTTTAAGCCGCTGCCTTTAGCTTTTTCAAAATCTATATTATCAATGTCCAGTTCGCTACGGGTGTAGCGCTGGTAACTGTAACTACGGAACCGGGATGGATTATTATTTGCTTTATGTTCAATTACTTTTTGCATGAATGATTTACCTGGCTTTTTTGTTGTGGCAATCACCACTTCCTGCAAAGCATTGGATTTACTTTTCATACCTGCAGCCAGGTTGGCTGTATGCCCTTTTTGCAAAACGATTGTAAAAGTTTCAAAACCTACGCAGGTAATTTCTAAACTATCGCTCCAGTCAGTTACATGAAGCCTGAATGAGCCGTCTATTTTAGACATAGTACTGCTTGTGCCACCTTTTATATGTACAGTAGCATTAGGAATTGGTTTACTTCCACTTTGCTCAGTAACCTTACCGGAAATAATAAATCCATCCTGGGCCTTTACCTTGATTGCATAAATACATGATACTAAAATCAGCAAAATGGTTACAATGAATTTATTCATAAAATATATTTAGCGCCATCTGTAAATTATTATCAAAATAAAATGACGAGGCAGCCTGTTTAAACAAAGAGTAGTAGGAATAATAAAAAAGGTTGGGTGGAAAACCGTTAAATCGTTTCTGCAGATTTTAAAATAAATATTTCTGCACATACTTTCCATTCTACAGTATTTCTACAGTATCAGCTGCAATTTTTGTGTCCTGATTCTATTTCTCCCAATCTTTCTAAAAAATATTTTGAATCAACCCAACCATTTTTGATGGCTTATACCACTATACATATAAACCAAACAGATTTATTGGAACAGCCTGCAAAATTGATACAAGCTTGTATTGATGGGGATAGATATTCGCAAAGCAGTTTGTATGAGCAGTTTGCGCCTAAAATGTTTGGGGTATGTATGCGGTATGCAAAAAACAGGGAGGAAGCAGAGGAAATTATGCAGGAGGGCTTTGTACAGGTTTTTAAATCGCTGCATAGTTTCAAATTTGCTGGTTCTTTTGAAGGGTGGATAAGAAAAATAATGGTTTTTTGTGCAATACAGCATTACCGATCTAAGCCCAAAATGCACCCTGTAGTATGTATGGAAGATACACAGGTTGAAGAAACAGGTAACGAAGATATTTTGGCAAGATTGCATAAAAAGGATTTATTAAAAATGGTGCAGGCATTACCACCGGCATACAGGTTAATTTTTAACCTGTATGTGTTTGAAGGGATGAAACACCGGGAAATTGCAGAGCAACTGGGTATATCAGAAGGCACCTCTAAATCCAATTTTTTTGATGCAAAACTATTATTGCAAAAAGCAGTGACCAACAGTTTAAAAGTGGCAAAAAACTATTAGCGTATGGATGAAAATTTACACAATATTGAAAACCTTTTCCGCTCTGCTCTTGACGACAACGAAGAGACTGCTTCCGGTAATGTGTGGGAGGCTATAGATAAACGGCTTGATAAGGATAAGATAGTTAGCATAAAAAAAAGATATACTAATTTAAAACGCATTGCAATAATGCTGTTGTTTTTATTAGCAAGTTATGTATTGTATGATGTTTATAAGACAGATGGTGGCCACAGTAATAAGGGCTTTGTAAAAAATAATGAAGCAACTGATTCTGATAGCAAAAACAGATTAAGTGCTATACCGGAAACGAAGGCTGATGATAAAACTTCGGGTACTAGTTCATCAAAAACAAGCAATACAGCAATTCAGCAAAATGAAAATGTCGTTACAGAAAATATGGTAGCCAAAAATACCACCCCGGTAAATAACAAAGAAATACAACCAAACCAAAAAACAATTTTACAAAAACAAAATATTGCTGAAATAATAAATTCAGATAAAGAAGATTCGGAAAACCAAACAACTATTATTTTAAACCAAAAGAAAAATCATACTGCCAAATCTGCCTACAAAGTAAAAATTAAAAATGCAGCAGCGGTGGAGGATGAAAATATTTTGGCAAAAAATGATGATGAGCAGCAGTACAATGAGCTTCCAACTTTAAGAAAACTAAAAATTATTTCGATTGAACCGGTGCCATTGCTGCCACATAATTCAATTGATACAAAACAATTAATGAAACTTATAGCTGCATCTAAAATAAAAATTATTGACACAGTAAATAATTCTGTGGCAAAAAATAAAAACAAAAAAGATCCAAAGCCTTCCAGATTTTCTATCACACCCTTCTTTTCCCCGGATGTTGCCTGGTACCGCTTGCAGGATAATGAAGTGAACAATCAACACGATAATGCCAGCGAACTTGAAAAAGAAGAAAAGCATGAGTTTTCATCTACCTATGGCGCACTCGTTGACTATAAACTGAGTAAGCATTGGGGACTGCAATCTGGCCTCACTTTATCAAATACAAATATAACTGTAGAACCTAAAACAATTTATGCCCAACAGGACAATACAGGTGGTGTTAAATACCGCATCAATACTTCATCTGGCTATGGCTATGTGTTACCATCATTCAGCAGTAACCCTGTAGTTGGGGATAGTTTATATGCTTTTACATCAACTCATTCTTTACAATACATTGGTATCCCGTTAGCAGTTACGTATAATGTTACAAAAGGTAAGTTTAAATTTAATGCCCTTGCCGGTTTATCTGCAAACATTTTAACCAAAGCAAAGCTGGAAACTACCCTGGAAAAAGGGTTTAATAATTCTATGGAAAAAGTAGACAATTTGCAGGGATTAAGAAAGATGTATTTCAGTGGCTTAGCTGGTGTTGGGATAAATTATAAACTCACCAATAAAACAGCATTAATGTTTGCGCCTACTATGCGGTTTGCGTTAAATTCAATCAATAAGGATGCAACGGTAAAATCATATCCAATGTCATTTGGTTTTGTGGCTGGGCTAAAAATAGACTTGTAAATTTAATTCAATGGTAATAGTATTTTTTTTAGTAGTTGTAGTATTGGTTATACTACTTTCACTAACTGTTCAGCTTTTGCCAAAGCGATAGTTTAAGTACCGTCAATTGGAATGTATTACAAAATTGAAGTAGCAAAGGCCGGGGTAAGCTTAATTGATAAATCTGCCCTGCATTTCACAATATCACAGCTCCGGAATAAAAACTACAAACCCATCTATCTTTCTCACATCAGGAGATTTGTTAAAAAGAGAACTCCATTAAAGGGAAATTACTATCTGCTTATTTCAAAACAACTATACGGACTGTTGTTAAAAAAAGCTTTACCGCTTTTAGTAACAGAGAAAATTGCCATTGTTTTATTGCTTCCCGTTATCGTTTCCTGCAATTGTAAAAAGTACCATCAACTTAGAGTGCAACAACTCAATGACTTTATGTTTTCAGAAGAGTTTAAAAATATTTTCAGCTTCACCCAACCAAATAATCAACTACCTGCTACTATCTTATAAATAAGTTAATGCAATAAAATTCTACACAGGTTCATCGGTATTCTTTGAATCATCTCGTAAAATAAAAAATCATAATCATGAAAACAATCAGTTTAAAAAAATTCAACACAATTGGGTTTACAGTACTTGCAATTTGTTTAGCCTTAATTTTTTCTGCCACATTTTCTTCCTGCGAAAAAAAAGATGTAGCTACCACTACTGCAACCTTACGTACTAAAGAAATTGCATTAACGGCAACTGCTGGAAATACCGTTAGCGGTAAAGCCATAATTGCTGAAAATGCTGATCACACATTTAATGTAAACATTACGCTGCAAAATACTGTGAAGGATACGGTAATGGTAATGCACATTCATAACGGCAGCATTGCTGCACCAGGTAATATCTCTATACCGTTAACAAATATTAGCGGTACTGGTGGGCAGGCTACTGGCTCCACATTAAATATTTCATCTGGCTTATCTGCAACAGGATCTACTGTAGCATTAACCTACGATAATATTATCGTACCCGCCACCCGGTATTTTAATATTCATTACAGTGCTGCACAAATAGGCACTGTGGTGGCAAACGGCAATATTCAATAATTAATTTTCAACAACTTAAACAATATATAAAATGAAAAAAGTATTAGTAGCATTAATTGCATTGATTGGATTAAATATATCGGGTATGGCACAGGCTGTTACTAGCCCGGTAAAAAAAGCAGAAGCTAAGATGAAGGCAGTACCTGCAAAACCAACTGCTGCTCCGGCAAAAGTTGTAGAGATGCCAAAGTAACTTTCTAAAACGCCTGCGGCAGTGCAAAAGCCCACTGCAAAACCGGCAGCAGCAACTCCTGCCTCACCAGTTACTTTAAAAAAAGATGGTACACCAGATAAAAGATTTAAAACTACTGCTTCTGGTCCTACTAAAAAAGATGGCACACCAGATATGAGGTTCAAAAAAAACAAAAAAGGTTAAAAAAATAAAGCATGATTTTAAATAGCATACTCAAAAAAAACCAAAATGAAAAAAACTCTTTTTTTAACTAAACCAAGGGCCACAAAAGTGATTTTGATGGTAGTACTTATTACATCTGTATTTTTCCTTTCCTGTAAAAAAGACGGAAAAGAAAAAGCAGAAAATCATTGCCCGGTAGTAGCTGCCAGTTTAGTACCACAGGTAGTTAAAGATTCCTTTGCGGTTCGATATCCTGCAACAACAGTTACTACATGGTTTAATAAAGACAGTGTTGCTTTTTGCGCCTACTTCATTACACCGGCTAATGTAGAAAAGTTAGCACAGTTTGCCAACAATGGCAGTTTTATAAAAGAAGAAATTGAAACCCACCAGGAAGGCCAACATGAGGACAGCACCGGAACCGGCGGCAAAGTGGGTGGCGGCTGTGAGTGTGAAACAGAGAAGAAAGGTGATTAATATTTTGTTCTATAAAAACCAAGAGGGTATTGGTTGGTAGCCTCTCCTTTTTCATTGTGAGGGGCTACTTTTAGAACTATACCCAGCCCCAACATTTTTAACTAAACATTTCTATAACCCACAGTAATGAAATATAAATTTATCCTGTTTGTCATTGCCTTACTTCCTCTTTTGGCAACCGCTCAAAAAAGAATAACCATCAGCGGTTATGTAAAAGATACCAAGACCGGCGAAGCGCTCATTAGTGCAAGTGTATATGTTACCAATGAAAAACGGGGTACTACTACAAATGCTTATGGCTTTTATTCTATCTCTGTTAAGCAGGCAGACTCTGTAGGTATGGTTATTTCTTACCAGGGTTATCAACCACAAATATTTACTATCAGTGGAAAGACTGATCAGGTATTTGATTACAACCTGCAGGAAAAACCAAACAGCCTTTCCGAAGTTGTAGTTAGTTCATCAAAGAATAATAATAATATTACTAAGGCAAGAATGAGTGTGATAAACATACCCATGAAGCAGATAAAAACTTTACCCGCCATTGCCGGGGAACGAGATATATTAAAAATTGTACAGTTGCTGCCCGGTGTGCAATCCGGTCAGGAAGGCACTACAGGTTTTTATGTAAGAGGTGGAAATACGGATCAGAATTTGGTTCAGCTAGATGAAGCAACTGTTTATAATCCTAACCACTTGTTTGGCTTGTTCAGCACATTTAATACCAACGCTATTAACAGCGTTACGCTAATTAAAGGAGGTTATCCGGCGCAATACGGTGGAAGGTTAAGTTCTATTTTGGATATTACTATGAAGGAAGGTAACAAGAAAAAGTTTAGCGGCGAAGGTGGTATTGGTTTGGTATCATCTAACCTCACATTACAGGGCCCCATCACAAAAAATAAATCTTCTTTTATTATTTCTGCCAAAAGAACATTTTTAGATTTAATTGCTAAAGCAGTCGTTCCGAAAAATAAAAATAACACCAACTACTATTTTTATGATGTGAATGCTAAAGCAAATTTTGAGTTGGGCAAAAAAGATAAATTGTACCTGAGCTTTTTTAAAGGCTTGGATAATGCAAAATATGCAGGTGCCAGCAGCCTGAAT
>WBZP01003110.1_pt1 | contig 18365 bp, 17 predicted proteins | sample 5204301 | NCBI WGS metagenome assembly WBZP01 (sample SAMN12412401, study PRJNA552823) | activated sludge metagenome | isolation source: activated sludge from nitrification reactor of wastewater treatment plant... | place: USA: Pennsylvania | collected 2017 | reverse complement strand
GGATCAGGTTTTTGAGGTCACTACTGACGCGATTCAGATCCTTGATTCGCTGCTCGTGTTCGGCGTTGACACTGTAGAGCTCTTCGTTGACCGAGTGGAGTTCTTCATTGGTACTCTGGAGTTCCTCGTTGCTGGCCTGCATCTCTTCATTGCTGGCCTGGAGTTCCTCATTGCTGGTCTCCAACTCTTCAACCGTGGTCTGAAGCGACTCCTTGGCCTGCATCAGCTCTAGCTCAAGTTGCTGAATCCGGACCCGAGTCGCTGCATCCACTGTGTACGAAGCATCTGGAGAGAGACCTGGCTGAATACCAGTCGCTGGCTTCTGAACCGCAAAACTTACCAGCACAAAGTAGTTGTTGGACACCGGATCTGGAATCGGTTCGGCCACCACATCAAGGATTACGTCCGTGCCGTTGTCATCGAAACGAACTCCTCGAAGAGTGACCCGCTCATTCTTCTTGCTCACCGCCTGGAGCGCAGAGGAGATGGCCATCCGCAAATCTCCCCTGGTCATCGCCACCAGGTCTGCGCTCATTCGGCCCATGGGAACGCGCAAAAAGCGCTCTGCATCACCGAAGACATGTACGACATCACGACGGGCATCGACCAGAACGGACGAAGGAACGTACCGCTTCAGAATCGTGTCATAGACCCGCGACATCCGGAGATCTCCGGGGGTCGAAGCGCGAGCTGCGCGTTGTCCTACCGGTGAGATCAGATCCACGCGCAGATCCATCGGAAGTCGAGAATCCCGACTCTTCTGAAATATCTTCCATTGCCTGTCTATTGTCTCAAACTCATGCTGTAGCTCGCTCACTCCTTCACTAGGGCCAAGGAACAGAAAGCCACGGAGCTTCAGCGCGAAGTGGAACGATGCGAGCGCCTTTACCTGCGCGGCTGGCTGTAGATAGATGAGGAGGTTTCGGCAACTGACTAGATCGATGCGCGTGAACGGAGGATCACGAATGACGTTGTGCGGTGAAAACAAAATGTGTCTGCGAAGCTGCGCGGTGACCCGAAATCCACCGGCTTCTCTTTCGAAAAAGCGATGCCGCCGTTCCTCGGACAGGTCGGCTATACTCGACTCAGAATACAGTCCTTCTGCCGCTATTTGCAGGGACTTTCGGTGCATGTCCGATGCAAAGATTTTGATGTTCGGCTCGCGGCCCCGCTCTGTCATGGCTTCGAGCAGTAGCATCGCCAGTGAATAGGGTTCCTCGCCGGTTGCGCAGCCCGCAACCCAGACCCGAAACTCTTCTCCCGATGGGAGCTTATCGAGCAGTTGTGGGATGACCGTGTTTTCGAGAATCGCGAAGGCTTCTGGATCGCGAAAGAACCGCGTGACCCCGATCAGGAGGTCTTTGTAGAGCGCGTCGAGTTCCTTAGGATCATTGAGGATGCTGGCACAGTAGGATTCAATGCTCGGCGCACGCCCAAGGGTCCAGCGCCGGTCGATTCTGCGCGAGATCGTCGCGGGCTTGTAGTAGTTGAAATCGAGTCCGTAGACTTCGCGTAGCCGCTCGATCACTGCCGGAACTCCCGCTAGCGCAGTTGGCGATTCCAGAGATGGCGCAGATAGCAACGGAGCCGCTGGATTCCTGGCGTACGAAACCAGCGCTCTTGGCATGTCCTCTGGTGTAAGGACCAAATCAACCTGATTCGTAGACACCGCACTGCGCGGCATCCCATCGAACTTGGCGCTTTCTGCCGACTGTGCCAGGACCAAGCCCCCGGCTTGGTGTACATCGCAGAGTCCCAGACTCCCATCCGTACCCGTTCCAGAGAGTACAATCGCAATCCCGCGCTCCCCCACATCCCGAGCGAGAGATCGGAAGAAGGCGTTGATGGGCATACTCAAGCGCTCATCGGTTGGCTTGTCGTAGGCATGCAGCACCCCACTACTCAGCACCATCTCTTTGCGCGGCTGAAGGAGGTAAATGGTATCGCGCAGCGGTGCCACTGGGTCTGCGACCCGCACGATCGGCATCTTGGTGAACCGAGCCAGCAGCTCATCCATCAGGCTGTTAAAGTCTGGAGATAGGTGCTGAATCACGACAAATGCCATCCCTGTATTTAACGGGACGGCCTGAAAGAATCGTTCCAGCGCTTCCAGTCCTCCCGCTGAAGCACCTAGGCCCACAATGAATTCTGGGGCGAGCGGGTCTGTCCAATCCGACTCATGGTAGCCATCGGGAGATATCTGTCCGACAACACTCTCTGCCACTGATTCCTACCTCCGCGCAATCTGTCTCTGGCTGTCAGTTCGCTACCACTGAGGTTCACATGCAGCTTCCCCCACATGACCCAGTGATCGCTAAGTTGACGAAGGCACGGCCACAGTATCACGCGCTCCAGTTTCCTGCAGGTGGAATTCCTCCGGTTCCCATAGAAGGTGGTATGGGAGTCCGAGATTCGGACCGCATCAGTAGTCTGTAGCGACGTGCAGCTAAACACTCTTTTCTGCAAGAGTCGGGACTGTCCATCGTGCGCTGGCCAACGGTGGGTCGATTCTGCTGCGCACTTTCGTTGTCCATGTGGTTCCTACCGTTCCGCTATGGATTGGCTGCGTCATTTTGTCTCTGTGTTTGATCCCAGGCTGGCGAGAAGCTCGTCGAGTTGGTCGAACGTCTCCGGCATCGCGCCCGTCGATCCAAAGTCGATCGCTTCCTTCGAGGGATAGAGATCGTGCACCACCACCAACGTCTTGCCGGCGTGTTCCTCGAACGTCACCGTGGTGATGGTCTTGCCGCTGTCTCCTTCCTCATTGGTCCAAACGAGGCGTGAGTGCGGTATCACTTCGAGGTACGTGCCAAAGAACTCCATCGTCGAAGCTTCGTGGCGAAACACCAAACGATACTGCCCGCCAACGCGAACATCCATTTCGCAGGCAAGCAGGGTCAGCCCATACGACTTGGGTACCCACCACCTCCTGAAGAGTTCTGCCTTGGTCCATGCCTCGAACACAAGGCGCGCAGGACCGTTTACGGTTCGTGTGACGACGAGTTCGCGCTCGGACTTCCGTTCCACCGAGGTGTGGTTCTTCGTAGGGGGGGCCTCATTTTCTCTTCTTCCGTCCATCGACTCTCTCCTTCTGTGTTAATTCCTCGACAACGTTGTCCAACTCATCGAAGCGTGCGCTCCAGAGCAAGCGGTACAACTCGATCCATGCCGCCTCTTCTTGCAGGCTGCGGAGGCCGAGCCTACAGGTCCGCACCCGCCCGACCTTTTCCGTGGTGACGAGCCCCGCTTGCTCCAAGACGCCTATATGTTTCTTCATGCCGGTGAGGGTCATGTGGAACCTCTCGGCAAGGGCCGTGATCGAAGCGTTCGCACGCCCGAGGTGCTCCAGAACGCCCCGTCGGGTGGCGTCCGAGAGCGCGCCGAACGAGGCATCGAAGTGGGTTTGGCTATACTGAACCATACGGTTCAGTATACAACCTGGCGTTACGACATGCAATGGGGGGATGAGGACCGCTTCGTTGCCCTGCTTGGCAAATAGATTACTGAGTAGGGCGAAATGGTACGTGAATCATGGCGATGTCGAAAAACAGGGAACCGACGAGCCGCGAAACCGAGGTCAAGCCGCGTACTCTTGGTGCCCGGGAAGCTGTGCGGCACGCATCTCGAAGCTCCAGATACAGCGAGCTAGCTGTACCATGTCCACGGAGTCCTAAATGGTCACATCGATCTTCCAGCTACCACCAATCTCGGTCGACGAGACGCTGGCTTCGCCGCCGGGGCGGGTCGATCTGTGGTGTTTCTTCTACGAGGAAATCAAGGATTCCGGCCTGATCGATTCGTACTATGCGCTGATGACGTCGGAGGAGCAGGCGAGGCACCACCGCTTCTATTTTGCGCGGGATCGCTTGCTTTTTCTTGCCACACGTGCCCTCGTGCGCACCGTGCTCTCCGCCTACGCTGATGTGTCGCCAGAGGACTGGCGCTTTTCGGCGCAAGAGCAAGGCAAGCCATTCATCAAGAGTCCGACTGTGCTGCCGTCCTTGCACTTCAATCTCTCGAACACCTATGGATTGGTGGTCTGTGCTGTCAGCGTGACGCACTCTGCGCTGGGCGTCGATACCGAGTCGATAGACCGCCCTGGTGAGACGATCAGCATCGCAGACCAGTACTTTTCACCCCACGAGACACGCTCTCTGCGAACCCTACCACCCACCGTTCAAAAAGAGCGCTTCTTCTCCTATTGGACGCTCAAAGAGAGCTACATCAAGGCCCGTGGACTCGGTCTCGCGATCCCCCTAGAGCAGTTCACTTTTCTACTCGATCGGGGGCCTGAGATTGGAGTGGCCTTCCATCCGCCTCTACGCGACGACCCGTCACGCTGGCGCTTCAGTCTGCTGCGTGCTTCACCGCGTCATCTGGTCGCTGTGGGGGTGGACTCAGGTGGAACCGCGCTCTCGTTGCGAGCAAGCAACTTTATTCCGTTGCGCGGAGTGGTTCCCTTCCACTTGGAGGGCCCGTGAAGCCGTGGGCCATCAGTGACCTGCATGTAGGTCACCCAGAGAACCGCTGGGTGATCCAGTCGATACGTCCACCAACTACATGCCGCATCGGTCTGGGAATTTGATGTCCGACTCAGTAGCAGGGAAATTTATCCAGGTTTCTCGACGGGAGGGAGAGTTTGGCATAGACCCCCAAAAATTCCGTTCTCTTCGAGAAACTGGCATTGCTATAGCACTCTGGGAACTGTGTGGGAAACGCTTATGTCTGCGGCTTGTCGTCGAGCTGCTGAACTGCGGAACACTGTGTACGGAGGTAGACGAAGAGTTTCGGGAGTCGTTCGGCGGGGAGCCCCTTCAGTAAGCGAGCCCACTCTATCTGTGAATCGGGGTACGCGGCAAGGGCGGAAGAGACTCGGCTGGACTGCGCGTCGAGCACGCTGGACTCGGTGGCGTAGTGGCGGGCAGTCATTGCGAACGAGCCGTGGCCCAGCGCTTTGGCAACAGAGTCTGCAGTTGCGCCTCGACCCCATTTCCTGGGATGACGACGATCTTCAACATGGATCGTGCGGCCATCCTTCCTACGCTCCCCGGCTTGCAGGTCGAGATCCTGCCGTCGCCAACGAGCTTCTCCCTGGTCGACTTTCGACTCGACTGCATCGAGGTGGGCGATACCCTCTGTCTCGACTACGAATACAGCACCGACCTGTTCGACCAAGAGACGATCGCGACCTGGCACGCCACCTATGTCGCGCTGCTGCAGGCCATGGTCTCTGCTCCCACTCAGCGCGTATCCCTGCTCAATGCACTGGGCTGATGAGCGTCTGCGCCGCGTTCACGTTGGTTACCGAACGCTGCGCAGCACCGAATCAACTTTGGCTAGAACCCACTCACGGTGGGTGTCGATGAAAAAGTGTCCGGCCTTGACTTCCTCGAGCTGAAAAGAGCCGGAACAGACGTCGCGCCATGCCGCCATCTCTTCCTTACGAACCAGAGTGTCCTGGGTTCCGTGGAGCGCTAGGAGCGGAATCTCCAGCGGAGCATCGGGCACATAGGTGTAGGACTCGACCGCATGAAAGTCGGCTCTCAGCGCCGGTAACGCGAGCTCCATCAATTGATGGTTGTCGATCACACTGCGCGGTGTGCCGTACTCTTGATAGAGCATTTCCTTGAACTCTTCATCTGGCAGCTTGGCGATCGAGCGTCCACGCCTGGCCAACTGGGGAGCGCGGCGGGCGGCAAGGACAAGCGCTTGCGGACAACATGGCGTCGCACGGAGGCGGCGCGCCAGCTCGAACGCCAGGATGGCTCCGTAGCTGTGGCCATACAGAACGAGCGGTGCCAGAGGAAGCACTTGCAGCGCTGCGGCGATTCCCTCGACTGCTGCCATAGATGACGTCAGGACTCCCTCATGGAGTCGTTCCTGGCGACCGGGCAGTTGCAGCGCCCGCACTTCAATGTCACTCGCGAATGCATCCGCCCAGTGGTGAAACACCGTAGCACCACTCCCTGCATAGGGGAGACAGACAAGACGTACTCGAGGGAAGGAGACTGGCTTGCGGCTACGCAGCCAGCGCGCTGCTTCTGAGACAGGAATCGGTTGGATCACGGAGATGAACTCTCTGGAATCGAGGGAAGCTGGCCTATGGCCGGGCTGCTTGGGTCTGTTCCAGGACGGTTTGTTTTGCCGTTTCAAGCTCTGTTGCGGCGTGTTTGTCTTCTTGAACCATCCGCCAGATCAGCGCCAGCGAGCACAGGGGTAGCAGCGCCAGCCATGGCACCGTTCGTGCCCAGCCCCACTTCTCGGCGAACGCGGAGACAATGAACGGGGACAGGATGAATCCGATTCGGCCAAGCAGGCTGTTGGTCCACGCCATTCCGTTGCCGCGCTGCTCGGGTCTAGGTATAGATAGGTTTGCTCAAGATGCCCACCGCGACCGTTGAGCAGCATCGTCAGCTCGCTGTGAAGCTTGAGTGCGTCGTACTCAGGAGTCAGCCAACAGTTCGGCGAAAAGTCCTGTGCAAGTCGCCTCTGATCCGCAATGTGCGCGCCGATTGGGCTCGGATCGATGCGAAGCTCTGGTACCGATTGAAGGTGCATAATGGTCGTGCGTGTGGGAACCCGACGGCCCGTCTCCACATTGCGCAGGGTGCTTTCGGATAGCCCCGCTCGCTCGGCCAGCACCGTCCGCGACAAACCGGCCGCCTGCCGTCTCTGCACAAGGTCAGCTCCCCATGCCCGGAGTGACGCCGTCTCGCTGCTCGTCGGCTCGATAATACCAGCCGCCAGGTGAAGCTGCTCTACAGCAGACGGCGGGTCTTGCTCCGCTTGCTCTTTCTCGGCTCTCGGCAAGGAGCTACGCAACGTGGCCATCGCCCGCTGTAGCGCCGCCCGTTCCGTGGGCGTTCCGTTCTTCCTAAGACGGTCCAGTACCTGAATCGCTCGGGAAAATGCGAGTCGAACCGGGATGCTCTCTAACTGTTCCACGACATGCTCCTACCGTTGCCCGACTGCTAACACACATCCAACACGCAACCAAACAGTTCTCGTCGGTGTTAGCGAGGTCAACAGGTAATCAAGGAATCACGCGCTCTGCGCGCATTCACCGTACAGGAATCGGCTCACTCCACATGAACCGACTTTTCCTGCGCAGACTTCCTCTTCCCGTAAAATTGATCGTAGCGACCGAGTAGGAGCTGCTGTACCTGTGCGGGCCACCAGTTCACATTCCCTTTGGGAGTCTGGTATCCAGCATCGCTGAGCAGCTTCGCGAGTTGCCCCCTAATCCATTTCCTAAGAGCACGCTTACAGAGCTGCTACTGTAGTTGGATGCGATCAGATCCAGCTTGGCATCCTGGTTGAGATTGCCAACTGCGACGGCGAGTGGATTGATACCTACTTTGAAGTTGTTGAACGTTGGAAAGCCCCCAAGACCGTTTCCGAACAGCACTCTTACTGTGCCATCTGTCCACAAAGCGACAGCGAGATCGGATTTTCCGTCTAGGTCGAAATCCCCGACTGCAACACACTCGGGACTAGCGCCCGGAGCAAAGTTGAGGGAAGACTTGATGAAGCCCCCCGTACCGTCTCCGATTAGCACGCTCACGCTATTACCCTTTTCGTTAGCCACGGCCATGTCCGGCTTCCCGTCTTGATCAAAGTCTCCCACTGCGATTGAGCGAGGATTTGCGCCGACCGAGAGGCTATTCGGGGGCCCAAAGACCCCTGCTCCACTTCCCAACAGCAAGGTGACGTTGCTGCCACCGTGGTTGGCAACGGCCAAGTCGACTCTAGAGTCCCTGTTAAAGTCAGCTACGGCTAGCGCAATGGGTAGAGTGCCAGGCGGTAAGGACAGATGCGTCGCTGAAAAACTAAATTGGCTAGCGTAGTACCCAAACAGGTCGCTCCGGGTACACAACGCCAGCAGGCCCAGCGTAAGGGGTCGTTTCAAGCATGTACTGGTCATCGGAGTCGCTCCTAGAAATGGGTGACGCGGGTGTTCACATCCGGTGGCACGCTCGCAGGTCGCAGCGACAAGCCAACGCCCAGCCCAATGGCTGTGATGGCCAGCGCCCCCCCCTCCAATCGCCATCCAGAACCACCACTTCTTATACACAGGAGTCGCACGCTCCCCATGCAACCCGACTACACGTGAGTCGGTTCCTTGGGTTTGCGCGCTTCCTGCGAGATTGCCGGTCGACGGCTGGTTCTTGCCCCGCAGCGAGTCCTCTGCTTGGCGGATGAACTCCTCTGCGTCCCGCCGCTCGACATCACCTTGGAGCTGTGGCAATGCGGTCCGATACAACTCGAGCGCGCTGTCGGGCTGGCCCTGTTTGAAGAACGAACGACCTCGCAGAACCAGTACCCTAGCATCCGGCACTTTGTCGTAAGCGTTCTGGTACAGCAGCAGCGCATCGGGATAGCGCTTTTCGTTGTGGGCCTTCTTGGCCTTGGCAACGAGAGCACTACACTCTTCGTCCACAAAACAGTCCGCAGCAGCACTGGCGGTCGATGGCAAGGCACCACAGAGAGTGCCGAGAGCCAGCGCGGCAGCGAATACCGACCGGCGCAAGTGCGGCCGTATAGGTCGGCTAGTCAACATCGGAGAAGGCACTCTTTTTCCGCACTGACACGGGTGGTGCTTTCGGTCGAGTCCGTGTCACTTGGGATGAAGGCACGGCCTTGTTGTCCTTGCTCGCACCAGCGCTCGGATGGCTAGTCGGGGGCTGCGATTCTTCACCGCTTCGCGCGGTGGGCATGGCTTTGGCGTCACCAACGCCCCCATCGGCTGTGGAGTCCTGGGGACCGGTTGGACGATGCTCGGTTGGTGAGCTGGTCGATGCCACGTGTGAGCGGCTCGGTCCATCCGGTAGTGCAGGCTTTCGCAATGCAAGCCACAGAGCGCCGCACAGGACAATGAGAGCACCACCGCCGATGGCACCCCACAGTCGGACGCTACGGCCCATCACCACTCGCTCACCAGCCGAGCGGCCCAGCGTCGAGGGGCGGCCCGGACGGGCGGTGACATCGAATGCGCGCGAGGGAATGACAGTAGTGGCGTCCCCATCGGATGGAGGGACCGGCCCAAGCGCGCCGGGGTACTTCGCGCCAAGGCGTGCCAGCTCACTTACCACGACGGCCATTTGCGGACGGGCATCCTTGTCCTTCAGGAGCAGCCGATGGGTCAGTGCGACCAACTCTGCCGGAGCAGCGGGTGCGAAGCTCGCGAGAGGTGGCGGTTCCTTGAACAGGTGCATGCCGAGCACCTCACCACCGCCCTCCGCATTGAAGGGACAGCGGCCTGCCAGCATCTCGTACAAGACGACGCCGAGCGAATAGACATCGCTGCGCTCGTCCACCTCGCCTGCCCCACGACACTGCTCGGGTGACATATAGAGCGGCGTTCCGATCACTGCGCTCGTCGCGGTTCGCTTGGCGCCGCTCTTCATGAGCTTCGCGATCCCGAAGTCCAGGATCTTGACCCGTTCACCCCCAGGAGCAATCGGGTCACGGACGATCATCAGGTTGTCCGGCTTCATGTCCCGGTGAAATAGACCCCCGAGGAGAAACCAACAAGCCATTTCCCCCCATCGGAAAAAGCGGGGGAACGGAGTCACGGATGTTGGCAACCACGGCAGCCAACAAGAATCGAGGACGATCCAGCCTACTCAAAAGCCGGTTGTCCGCTTACGTCTCATTGTGCGATGATACCGGCGTGCAGACTATTTACGGACCGTACGCACCGTCCAGGGGTCGCTCAAGATGGAGGGTGCAGATCCGAGACTCGGCCACCGGACGAAAGTTGTCCATCACCGCTCCCACGAAGACCGAAGCGGAGAAACTAAAGGGGCAGCTTGAGCAAGAGCTAGCGCAGGCTTCTCCGTTGCAGGTCCACGAGGCACTCGACCAGTATGCTGAGTACAAAGCGACGATGATCCGAAGTCCTCGCGCTGTGGCGGATCTCATCCAGGCGCTCAAGCAGCTCATTCCAGATGGTCAGGTGATGGGGGTGTCCAAAGCGAAGGCCGAAGAATACTACCTGGCCGAGACGAAGCGACCGGGTAAAAAAGGGGCACGCTCCGCTGCCACGCACCATGGAAGGTTGCGGGCAGCCAAAGCCTTTTGGGGCTGGCTTGTCCGTCGGGACATGGCGACCAAAAATCCGTGGGAAGCGGTCGAGCCGGTTGGCAAGACCAAAGCGGGTAAAAAGCAGCCTCGCGAGGGTGAGGCTCGTCTGCTAGACCGACATCTCTTTGAACAAGCAGCAGCCGGTGAGGAGGACGCACTCGCGCTACTAGTGCAGCTCTATCTAGGGCTTAGACCGAGTGAAGTGCTCGGTCTGACCGTTGGGTGCATCGAGGGTGCCGTCGTCTACGTGAACGGCACCAAAAACCAGAATGCGGTGCGCAAATTGGAACTCTACGCGCCGGTTGCGGAACTGCTCGTGGCTTTTTGTCAGGGGCGTCCCAAGTCTCAGCGAGTTTTTGCAGCCGACCGGGTCACTCAGCCGGGATCGGGCTGGATGTACAAGCGACTCAAGAAACTCTGCGCGAAGCTCGGCATTGAGCAGATTTGTCCGCACGCGCTGCGGGGTCTCCACTCCTCGCTGGCACTCACTGCCGGAGCAACCAGCCAGCACGTCGCCGCAGCGCTGGGTCATGCGAGCTTTTCGACGACCTCGCGACACTATGCAACTCGGGAATCGATCGAGGTCGGACGAGCGCGCAACTTCGTCTCTGCGATGACCAGTGAACCCGGCGAAGCACTGCGCGAGGCACTGGCGCAGCATGGCGGAAACACGACGAAGCAGAACGAATCGTAGGGCTCATTTACCAATCGAAAGACTGACCTCGTTCAGGTGCGCTGCCGTTGCAGAAAGTGCGGCTAACTCGCGACTCAGCTCCGCACTCCTTTGTGATCTGGCTTCGTACTCCGTTCCATCCCTGAGCATCGCCCACATGATGCCGGATAACCGTCGCGCAAGCTCCACCGCTGCAACTCTCTTTCCTCGACGCTGCGTGATTCCTTCTGCCCATGTACAGAGTGCGGTAGTCTTCGGATTCTTCAGCCGCATAATCCGTTGCGCCGCTTGCACCAGCATCACTCTCACACGTGCTACACCCGATTTGGTGACGTGAGCGACGTCAGCGGACCAATTCCTGGAATCGTTTGGAGTCTCTGCGCATCGGGCTCTGCATCCGCACGCGCCTCCATTTGATGATCCAGTTCGTCAATCTGTTCATTGAGCGGAATCAGCAGGGTCACAGGCGCTCATCGCCGACTCCCTTCCCCGCAGGAAACTGCGCTGGCCTGCTTGACCAGACGCGCCAAAAAGACTGACCGAACGCGCCATCGGCACTGTTCGGTGGACAAACTGCGGTGTGGTGTCGTTCGATGAGCCCTTCACAGCCGCACTGACACCTTCTTGGGCAAATTCACGGGGCGCACGATGAGCGATCAAAAGAACGATGTTGGGACTCGAAGTCTGGAGCGCCCTGCTTTCGGCGCGATGGTGGCACTGCTGCTTGCGCCGCTCGTTGCGCAGGGAGCGTGGCGACCTCTGGTGCACGTTTTTGGTCCAGCGGGGACAGCCGGTGCCGTGACTGTGGCCGCTACGACAATCGCAGTGGCCACATCTGTCCTCCAAGCGCTTCGACCAAGCCGCCGCCCCCTGCTGCTCCTTGGCTTGGGAGGAATCGTTGCCGTGGCTGCCACCGTCGGATGGTCGCTCGGTACGGCAGGACTCCTGACTCTGCTTCTCACAGCCGCCGCCATGGCCTTTCTTCTGCACTGGATGGTCCCCCAACTCCCGGCTTCGCTGGATGGTCTGGTGACTCGCCACAAAGTGCTGGCCGGTCTGTACGTGCTAATCGCGCTCACAGCAGTGATGTCGACTACGCGTTTGAGCATCTTTATGGGCGACGCCACACAGGTCGACAAGCAGAGCGTTCCTGGCGAGAAGTTTCTCGAGACCCACAACTGTCTGACGGCCTACGTGCAGGCCGAGCAGATCAGCCGACAGCGGGTGGACAATCTCTACGACCCCAAATGGTGGCACGGTGCCCACTCCATGCCGCCCCGGGAACCAGGCGTGGAGAACCCCTACCAGCCTTTCCTCCTCGACTTTTACCCTTATCCGCCGCCATTCCTGCTGATCATGAGGCCACTGGGGCTGCTGGAGGGAGACTTCCCCGCCCAGCGTGCCCTGTGGTTTGGACTCACGGGGCTGCTGATGGCGGCTGGTGTGTGGATCGTAGCGCGCTGGATCGACGGGCCGAACACCCACCGGGTTCTGCTCTTGGCGCCGATTTTGTTTGGGACGATTCCCGTGCTGGCGACGCTGCAGACCGGCAACTTCCAGATTGCAGTGGTGATGATCTCGATCCTGTCGATGGTTGCATTCGATCGAAATCGCCATGCCCTGGGAGGAGCGCTGCTCGCGTTTGCGATTCTGTCGAAACTGTCCCCCTGCCTGCTCGGCATCGTCCTGCTTGGGCAACGTCGCTTTCGGAGCGCCGCCTGGAGCGCTGGCTTCGGAGTCATCCTCCTTGCGCTGTCCGTCCTCACGATCGGGGTGCAACCCATGACGGCCTTCCTTACGTACCTACTCCCCCGCCTCGGCTCCGGAGAGGCCTTCGCCTTCATGGATGACGAAGTGTTTAGCATCCTGACCAACATGTCTCCGTTTGGGATTCCCTTTAAGCTCCAGCTTCTGGGCATGAAGGTCGGGGATCCCTGGGTCATCGGGCGCTGGCTCGGTCGAGCGTATTCCGCGGCGCTGGTCGTGCTGGCCTTGGTGAGCGCACAAAGACAGGGGGATCGTCGAGCAAAGGCGGTGACCTGGATGTCGCTGCTCGTCTTGGCGGCCCTGCAGAGTCCATTTGCACCGGGCTACACGCTGATTGGACTGCTGTGGGCGATGACACTGTTGGCAGTGGAAGTACGCAGAGTGCGCGGCGGTCTGGCGATCGTATTCCTGATGCTTGTGCTGGTGGTCATTCCCCCGCTGCCCGTACCTGTGATCACGGTCCAGTCCCTCCTCCAGTCAGTCCTTGCCATCGGTGTTCCGGCCTGGCTGATCCTCCGCCGAGTCAAGCCGTCGGAGTCTTCCCCAGCGCAGTACCAGCGCGCTGGCCAGGATCACAGCGGCCCGTTGCACTGACGCCCTCGAACAATTCTTTTGGCGCGTACGGCACTTTCGCGGGTGCACAGAAGGTGCATGATGGCTTAGGTGTATGTTGCCCAAGTCCCCTTAGCCTAGCCTAGAGGCAGCCCATGAAATGTACCGTCGCCCTCCTTCTCGTCCCCCTCCTCTCGCTCCTCTCGCCGCCGCTTGGTGCCAGCGACCACATTGATGGGCCTGCAACTAGCAAGCACCGTGTCGTCGACCTCAGCGACCTCTACGTTTTTCCCACCCCGCAGAAAAGCGGATTTCTCACCATCATCCTCGATATGTATCCCCTGGTCTCTCCCACCGGGCACTTTAGCGACAAGGTGAACTACACCATCTACGTGCGCCGCGCTGCCATTCGTACAGGGGATCGCCCCGCCTTTGAGACTCGCGACGAGGTGGCGATCCGTTGCAGCTTCGTCACCCCCCACGACGACGCAGCACATACCGCAACCTGTAAGACCGATGGTGGCGTCGGTGCTACGGTGAAATACAACCAGGTGCTTCCTGCTGCTCCCGGAGACGGCTTGCATCTATATGCTGGTAAGCGCTCCGATCCCTTCTTCTTCAATGCGGTGTTTTCCGTAGCATTTTCTGCCAAAGGGAAGCTCATCGCGCCGCTTGATCAGGACATCATGAAGGGCTTCAACACCCTCAGCATTGTCATGGAGGTTGAGGTGAAGAAGCTGTTCCCGAGAGATCCGCCATCGCTCCTCGCCCTGGCTGCCGAATCGACCACCCAGGATTCACCGAGCGCCCCGGTGCGCCGGCTCGATCGGCTGGGCCGACCGGAGACTTCCAACGTCACCATGGTGGCCCACGACAAAGAGACGGACCTGCGCGACAAGTACAACGCCGACCCCTCCTTTGCCATCCCAGACGACCACGCAAAGATGTATCGCGAACGCATTGCCAAGAACATCCGCTTCTTTGACCGCATCGACGGTCGTACCGACTGGACCGATACCGACCGGATAACCCTCGCCGCTCTCCTGACCGACGATTTTCTCGTTGTCGACATGTCCCGTCCCTGCGAAAAGTCGTCCTATTTTGAAATCGAGCGGAGCCTGCTCTCCCATACGCCGCACAAGACCTGCGGTGGCCGTAAGCCCGCAGAAGACATCATGGATGTCCTGTACGGACTCTATACGGGTGGACTCAGCGGCAAGCCCATCCGCGACGGAGTGGACCATCCGAGCCGCCCCCTATCCGAACAGTTTCCCTACCTCACCGAGCCGGACTTTTCCAAGCCGAGCAGCGTCAAGACCTTCCTTGGCAACAAGGTCTTTGGAGACGCCGAGTAAGCGACCCTGGCGTAGTGAGTGCAGACACAAGGAGTACACGATGCGAATAGCAACCAAATGGAGCCGAAAGACGCTGGGAATCATCGCTGTGATGTCGAGCGTGTCATTCGGCGGGAACGTGGGACCACCATCGGCCACCGCTGGGCCAAAAGCGCCACCGCCGCCAGCCAAAGTGGTGCAGGACCTCAAGGATGCGGTCAAAGGCTTCGGTGAGCGCGGCGGCTTGGTCAGCGCCCAAGATCCATTCGGTGACCACGCCAATCGGTTGGTCTATCTGGATCAGGGCTGGGGTCCGCCCGAGACGCTTTGGTACTATCACGCCGATCAGGGATCGATGCTGCTGCCGCGTGATGTGCTGGTGTTCCTGGAGCAACCCGACAGCCAGAGTCGCATTGTCGATCCGGGGAACCTGAGCCGCTTCCGGTTCCTGAACCAGCACAAGACGCCGAACAACCCCGACGCGCTGCCCGTCGGCTTTGCCCGACACGAGGACCACATCGGCCTGACCTGCGCTGCCTGCCATACCGGCCAGATCGTCTACGGCGGCACGGCCATGCGCATCGATGGGGCACCGGCATTGATCGACATGATCGGATTCTTTCGCCAGATCGAAAAGGCGCTCGACCAAACGCTGGCCGACGCTGCCAAGCTGGCCCGATTTGCCACCGCCAGCGGCAAAGACCAAGCTGCGGCGCGGGCCCTTTTGAGCGAAAGCCAGCGCTGGTTCCAAAGCTACAACCGCTCGAATGCATCGGCCACCGTCGAAGGCTACGGGCGCTTGGATGCCGTTGGGCGAATCTTCAACCAAGTCATTCGCATGACCAGCGACCCCAAAAACAGCCGTGAACCGAATGCGCCGAACAGCTATCCGCTGCTCTGGGATGCGCCTCGCCACGACTATGTTCAGTGGGCTGGTTTTTCGCCCAATGCTGGTCCCGGCGCGCTGGGTCGCAACGCGGGTGAAGTAATCGGCGTGTTCGGTCGAGTCGACGTGAAGAACTACAAGACCGAAGCCGAAGCCAAGAAGGGCTACCATTCGAGCATCGAAGGGCTGGCGATCGTGTCGATGGAAGAGTCGCTACGCAAGCTCAAGTCACCGCGCTGGCCGTCGGATATCCTGCCTCCTCTCAACGCCAAACAAGTGGCCCGTGGCGAGGCACTCTACAAGGAACACTGTCAGACCTGCCACGCAGTCATCAATCGCGATGATCCCGGACGCAAGGTCGTCGCCTACCTGGCTGGCGTTGACATCGTGGGCACCGACGCGCAGAGCGTCAAAAACCTGGCGACGGCGCGCGCACCGACTGGCATTCTGCAAGGGGCTATCTCGGCCAAAGGGGAACCCTACGGAGCCGAGGAAAGTGTGGTGACCCTGCTGATCGATCTGACGGCCGGGGCGCTCAAGGCGCAGCTCCCAGCCGGTATCGCGGCGGTTGCCAACGCCAAGCTGCACGGGATCAAGGAGACACCCAAGCAGGGCAAGTTCACCAGGAACACGCCGCAGAATCCCAATGCGGAATATCTGGTGTACAAAGCGCGACCGCTCAACGGCATCTGGGCTTCCGCACCGTATCTCCACAATGGCTCCGTACCGACTCTGTATGATCTGCTGTGTGCTGCTACGGCGCGGCCCAAGAAGTTCTCTGTGGGCCGCTGGCAGTACGATCCGAAGAAGGTCGGTTACGTGAGCGATGGGGATGCCCCTTGGGTTCTCGACACCTCGATGACTGGCAACCACAACAGCGGCCATGAGTACGGTACCGCCCTCCCAGAAGACGATCGCTGGGCGCTCGTGGAATATCTGAAGACTCTGTGACTCCTCTCGGCGGAGTGACGTAGGGCATGGCCGTCTCCCCGGGTTCAGGCACCGATTGTGCAACACCTTTCCGAGGGGATCGCCGGTCGAATAGGCGTCCACCACGAGGGGCAACCGAGTGGCAAGCTTCCCAACCCGATCTCTCAGGCGTGCAACCTGTCGCCAACGCTGCAACCACCCTTCCCCCAATGACTCGACAGGTGAGCCCCTTGCTGATTTCTTAGGATGTGCTAGCGCCCGGCGTGGCCGCTCCCGTCGATTGCAATGAACATGATCGGCAAGAGTCCCACTGGCGTGCGCAGATCGTTATTGCTCGTGCTGCGTTTCGGGTGGTCGGAGGTCATCTCATGTTCACCCGCTCGATCTTGCTGTGGCTCTACGCTCTCTCACTGTTTGTTGCCGCACCGGCCTTGGCTGACCAAGGCTTTGTCCCGCTTCCGGGCACCGCTTCTGCGCCCAAAGACCTAGAGATTCAAGTCAGGCGCTACGAGGGCTCGACCAACGGCCAGCTCACCGTCGCGATTCGCAACCCGACTACGCGGGCCGTCAAGTTTGAAGCGGGCGGTCTGTACTTTGTCCCCGAACAGAATGCCAATGACGCTCCGCAGCGGCTCGGGGCAGCCGGTCCTTTTGCCGTGCGCAAGCAATCGGGCAGCTTTGAACCGATCGAGGGCTACACCCTGTCGCCGGGCAGCCAGGTGGAAGTGAAGCTCGACGTCTACTGCATCGACTCGCACCGCCGCAGTCCACGTACCGGCGACGTCTTTCGCGTGGCCGTCGAGCGCATGCCGGTCGAGCTGACCCGCTCGATTCAAAGCGACACCAGTGCCGCCGCTCGCCAAAACGGAGGCTACGCCGCCCCCGCTGCCAAGTCCGCCGTGCAGTCCGAAATCTGGAAGAACCGCAACAAGAAGTGGATCGAGCTAGACGGCGAAGGGGTTCAAGAGAAGCGCAAAGACGCGCCCTCTCCGCCGATGAATCAAGTCCAGAAGCGCTACATCGACCACAACTAAACCCCGTCACGTTCGAGCCCCGCACATTGCCCGCCAGGAACTCGCCAACCTGCATGGGAATCGCATTCCCATAGCAAGTTCCAAATGGTCCCGATCAACAACAAAATTTTTCACCGTCGGTGTTGGTGTTGTCGAAGAGCCGTTTTTGGGGTGGGAGGTGTTGGGATTTTGGCCGGAAACGTGGGCGCATTCGGCCCCTTTTAGGAGTCCTCCTAAGACCCCGATCCGCCCACTTCAGGGGGGCTTGGGAGTGGCTCAGAGGAACGTGCGGCGACTGTTTTTATGGCCGTATCTGCGTTCTGCTTATGCTGAAGAAAAGTCCTTTGCAGAATCGTCACCAATGCCCAGCCGGGACGCTACATGGCTGCGCCGCATGCCTACTCATCCTCTTGGCAAGCCGCTTGCAAGGCTGCATGAACGGGTCATTCCCTCCCCATGCGCTACGTCCTCTCCGATCGGTTCAATTCCATCAAGCAGGCAGACGCTCTGCCGCTGCGAATCCCATGCGCAGAAGAAACTCCCATGCTGCGGCCACTGTGCGGAGCCCCATGCGACGCTGTATCGTCTGAAGCTGCGCATACGTCGAGGGTAAGATGCGGACGCACACTCCTTTCCGTGCGCTGTCTGGGCCGTCGTAGGAATGTGGATCTCCGGCCACTCCTTCCAGCCAACCGGGGAAGCCCTCGCGTCCGATGGGTCGGCGAGAGATCGCGGAGGTCAGCCGCTCGACGGCATGATCCAGCGCGTCGAGGCGCGGCAGAATTTCCGACATGGATGGATCGGAGTACTCTTCCCTTGGCAGAGCCTGTTCGGGAGAGCGCGGACGCGGAATCGACGGCTCGGGGAAGTGTTCGCGCGGAATCGACGGTGGGATGGTTGGGACTGCGCTTGTAGGCGGGGAGTCTGTCGCTGCTGTTGACTCTCGCGGTGGATTGCGCAGCGATGCAGTCCAGTCGTCGTCCAGCTCGGCGCTGTCTTTCGCCCACAGGGGGCCTCTCATTCGCTCCTGATGGCCCGCTACTTCATCTAACAGAGTGTCCTTGTCCAACTTCATTCGTCGTCATCCCAGCCGGAAACATAGGGAGCGCGCGACGATGCGGCGG
>WBZP01000630.1_pt3 | contig 18366 bp, 15 predicted proteins | sample 5204301 | NCBI WGS metagenome assembly WBZP01 (sample SAMN12412401, study PRJNA552823) | activated sludge metagenome | isolation source: activated sludge from nitrification reactor of wastewater treatment plant... | place: USA: Pennsylvania | collected 2017 | reverse complement strand
GCGCGACAGCGGATTCGCAGTGCTACTCGTGGCGCAGCGCGTCGATCGGGTCCAGCCGCGCTGCGCGGCGCGCCGGGAAGTAGCCGAACAGCACGCCGATGGCGGCTGAAAATACGAAGCTCAGCAAGTTGATTCCGGGGTGGAAGGTGTAGGGCAGGTCCATCATCGCCGACAACCCGACCGATGCCGCGGTGGCCAGCACGATGCCCACCAGGCCACCCAGCGCGGCCAGGACCACTGCCTCGATCAGGAACTGCAGCAGCACCTCGCGCTCCAGCGCGCCGATGGCCAGGCGCAGCCCGATCTCGCGCGTGCGTTCGGTCACGCTGACCAGCATGATGTTCATGATGCCGATGCCGCCCACCAGCAGGCTGACGGCCGCCACGGCGCCCAGCAGCATGGTCATCACCCGCGTCGTGCCAGACAGCGTCTCGCCGAGCTGCTTGGTGTCCAGCACGTTGAAGTTGTCCTCGTCGGATGCGGCGAGCTTGCGCCGCTCGCGCAGCAACTGGCGCAGGCCGGCCTTCACGTGGCTGGCATCGCTGCCGTCGGTCATCGACACCAGCAGCGTGTTCACCTGGGTGTTGCCGGTGATGCGCCGCTGCAGGGTCCGGATGGGCAGCACGACGGTGTCGTCCTGGTCGTTGCCAAAGGCCCCCTGGCCCTTGGGGGCCAGCACGCCGAGGATCTCGCAAGAGATCTGCTTCACGCGCAACGGTTCGCCGACGGCCGGGCCGCTGCCGAACAGCTCGCGGCGCACGGTCTCGCCGATCAGGCACACGGCGGCACCGGCGCGCAACTCGTCGGCGGTGAATTCGCGTCCCGAAGCCAGCTTCCAGTTGCCGATGGCCAGCCAGTCGCCACTGCTGCCGATGATGCTGCTGGACCAGTTGCGGCCACTAGCCACCAGCATGCCGCCGCTGCGCGACTCGGGCGCTGCAGCCGCCACACCGCCGATCTGTGTGGCGATGGCTTCGGCGTCGCCGTCCTTGAAGGCGGGCGCGCTGGAGCCGCCGCTGCCCGGGCCCATGCGCTGCCCCGGGCGGATCTGCAGCAGGTTCGTGCCCAGGCTGGCGATCTGGCCTTGCACCGCCTGCGTGGCGCCGTTGCCGATGGTGACCATCGTGATGACCGCGCTGACGCCGATCACGATGCCCAGGGTGGTCAGGAACGAGCGCAGCAGGTTGCGCCGGATCGAGCGCAAGGCCAGCAGCAGGGTGTTGAGCCACATGCGCGTCAGAGCTCCGTCGCAACGGGGTGCGGGTTGGGCGCATCGCTTTGCACCACACCGTCCACGAAGTGCACGATGCGCCGCGCGTAGGCGGCCATTTCGGCCTCGTGCGTCACCATCAGCACGGTGATGCCCAGCTCGCCATTGAGACGCCGCAGCAGTGCCATGATCTCCTGGCTGCGCGCGGTGTCCAGGTTGCCGGTGGGCTCGTCGGCCAGCAGCAGTGCGGGTTGTGTGACGATGGCGCGCGCTATCGCCACGCGCTGCTGCTGCCCGCCGGAGAGCTCGCCGGGCGTGTGGTGCTCCCAGCCCTTGAGGCCGACCGCGTCGAGTGCCCGCGCTGCCATCGCATGGCGGCGCGCGGCGGGCTCGCCGCGGTAGATCAGGGGCAGCTCCACGTTTTCTTGCGCCGAGGTGCGCGCCAGCAGGTTGAAGCCCTGGAACACGAAGCCCAGGTAGCGCCGGCGCAGGCGCGCGCGCTGGTCGCGGCTGAGCGACTGCACCGGCACGCCTTCGAATTCGTAGATGCCGCTGCTGGGCGTGTCCAGGCAGCCCAGCGTGTTCATGGCGGTGGACTTGCCCGAACCGCTGGGGCCCATGATGGCCAGGAAGTCCCCGCGCTGGATGTCAAGGTCCACGCCCTTGAGTGCCTGGAACGTGGTGCTGCCGCTGCCATACACCTTGGTGATGCCACGCAGGCGGATCAGCGGCCGCGCCGCGCCGCCACGCTGGGCCATATCGATGTCGCTCATGGCGGTGGAGGTGAATTGCGCACGTCGGTGATGACCGCCATGCCGGACTGCAGGCCTTCGCCGCTCACCTCGGTCATGCGGCCATCGCTGATGCCGGCTTGTACCGGCACCGCCACGGGCTGGCCGTCGCGCAACACCCAGATCTGGCGCGCGCCTGGCGTCGGGTTGTCGGTGCCTGCCACCTTGGCGCTGCCGCCGGGTGGGCGCGGCATCATCCTGGACAGGATGCTGCCGCCCGACGCGCCGCGGGCGGTCGCAGCCGCTCCGGCGCCGGGCGAAAAACGCAAGGCGGTGTTGGGCACCAGCAGCACATCGTCGCGCTGGGTGGCCACGATGGTGGCCACCGCCGTCATGCCGGGACGCAGGCTCAGGTCGGCGTTGTCCACGTCGAGCGTGGTCACATAGGTCACGACGTTGTTGGTGGTGGTCGACCCAAATGCCACCCGGCGGATGGTGGCCGGGTAGCGCCGCGCGGGGTGGGCGCTGACGGTGAAGCTGGCCTTCTGTCCGACCTTGACCGAGCCCACGTCGGCCTCGTCCACGCTGGCCTCGAGTTTCAGCTGCGCCAGGTTCTCGGCCAGCGAGAACAGGGTCACCGCTTGCAGCGATGCGGCCACCGCGTTGCCCGGGTCCACCGAACGGCCGAGGACCACACCGTCGATCGGCGACCGGATCGAGGCCTTGGACAGATTGGTCTCGTCGGTGGACAGCGTGGCGCGTGCCACCGCCACATTGGCCGACGCGCTGGCCTCTGCGGCAACGGCGCGGGCCAAAGCAGCGCGTGCGCTGTCGAGTTCGCTGGCCGATGGCAGCTTGCCGCCCGAGAGTCGCGCCACTTCTTCCAGCCGCGCCAGCGTGGCTTTCGCTTCAGTCACCGTGGCGGCGTTTTGCGCCAGCAGGGCCTGCGCGGCGGCTAGCGAAGCACGCGAGCGCGCAACCTGGTCGATGAGCTTCGACGCGTCCAGCTCCACCAGCACCTGGCCGGTCCTGACGCGGTCGTTCACGTCCACCAGCACACGTTTGACGGTGCCCGACAGCTCGCTGCCGACGTTCACCGATCGTGTGGGCTGCAAGGTCCCATTGGCCGACACCCGCAGCGTGAGGCTGCCTTTGCGCAGCTCGGCCGTCACATAGGTCGGTGCCGCCTTGCGCGTCTGCTGCGCCTGCCAGTAGTAGAACGCGGCGGCACCGATTGAGACCAGCGCCAAGGCGACCCACAGCCAGGCCCGCCGCCACCAGGCGGGCGCGTGCTCGGTGCCGAGCAAAGCTTGCAGGTCAGCGGGGGCCGCGGGCGGGGTGGTGTTGTTCATGGGCGGGTTCGGTTGGCGCGGGGGCGGCCGCACGCGGGTGCACGAGCTGTCATCGCCGGGAGTCCCAGGGCAGGGCTGCCGGGCCTGCGGATTCGGGCTGCCAGCCACCGCCCAGCGCCTTGTACAGGCGCACGTGGCCGGCACTCAGGCTGGCCTGGGTGTCAGCCACGCTGTCCTGGGCCGCGAGCAGGTTGCGTTGTGTGTTCAGCACGCTGGAAAAGTCGATCAGCCCGCTGCTGTAGCGCTGGCGTGCCAGCAGCTCGGCATTGGCCGCGGCCTGGCTGGCCGCCTGCCAGTGAACCAGGCGCTCGCGGTCGCCACGCAGTGCCTGCAGCGCGTCTTCCACCTCCTGCAGTGCGCCGAGCACGGTGGCGGTGTAGGACTGGCGCGCCTGCTCCAGCGCGGCTTGTTGTGCACGCAGTTGCGCCTGGCTGGCCCCGCCGTCGAACAGTGGTGCCGCGACGCTGGCCAGCAGCGAGTTCAGCGCTGCCGCGCTGCCGGTCAGGCTGCCCAGCGAAAGCGCCGAAAGGCCCAGTGAGCCGCTGAGCCGAAAGCCCGGGTAGCGGGCGGCATCGGCCACCGCAACGCGCGCCAGCGCCGCGCTGACGCGCGACTCGGCGGCACCCACGTCGGGCCGCTGGCGCAGGGTGTCGGCGGGAAAGGCCAGTGCCAGCTCGGCCGGTGCCGGGGGTATCGGCGCGGGTTCGCCCAGCGCCGCGTGCAGGGCCCCTGGCGCCTGGCAGGTGAGCACCGCCAGCGCGTTCATGGCCTGCAGCAGGCGGCTTTCCAGGGCGGGGATTTGTGCCCGGGTTTGCTCAGCCGCTGTCACAGCCTGCTCCACATCCAGCGACGAGGCCAGTCCGGCCTGGGCGCGCCAGCGAGCGATCTGCGTCGTTTCGATTTGCGTGGCCAGGTTGTTGCGGGCGATGGCCAGCCGGGCCTGCAGGCCACGCAGGTTGATGAACCCAACCGCCACCTCGGCCGCCAGCGAGACCTGCACGTTGGCCAGGCTGGCGGCCGAGGCCTGAGCGTCGGCCAGGCTGGCCTGGGCCGCGCTGCGGCTGCCGCCGAAGATGTCGGGCTCCCAGCTGGCGTCGAACCCCGCCTGGTAGTGTTGGGTGGCGTCCTGCTGGCCGGACTGGCTGCGCTGCGCTGAAGCCGACAGGCTCAGCGTGGGCCCCAGCCCGGCACGCTGCACGTCGGCCACGGCGCGCGACTGCAACAAGGCTGCCTGGGCGCTCTTGACGCTGGCATTGGCCTGCAGCGCCTGGCCCACCAGCGCCGTCAGCGTGGGGTCGCTGAACCGCTGCCACCAGCGGGCCAGGGCCGCGGTGTCCACCACCGCGGCCTTGGCGGCTGGGCCCGCGCTCCAGGCTGGTGGCAGCTGGATGGCCGGCAGGGCAGGGTCGGTGGCCGGAGCCAGGTTGGCGCAGGCGGACAGCGCCGCAGCGCCGAACCCCAGCCATGTCCATCGCGGCACAAGGCGCTGCCGGGGCGATGGCGGGCACGGTCTCATGGGATCGGTCAAGGTCCGGGCGTCAACGTAAGTGCGCCATTGTGGCGAGCCTGTGCACAGGCTGTATTGCATCGATGTGAAGATCGGTGAAGGTCCGGGCCGGGCCGCTGCGCGCCGCCGGCACCAGGCCAGACCATCGATCACAGCGGGCTGCTACCACCACCAGGCACGCAATACGAAGAATGGCAATAGGGCGGACCCCAGAAGTACCCGCCATGCCTCAACCCCCATTTCTTGAAGGAGACGACGATGGCACGCAAGATCCTGATGCTGTGCGGCGACTACGCCGAAGACTACGAGACCATGGTGCCCTTCCAGGCGCTGCTGGCGGTGGGCCACACCGTGCATGCGGTGGCACCGGACAAGAAGGCCGGCGACTGGGTGCACACCGCCATCCACGACTTTGAAGGTGCGCAGACCTACAGCGAAAAAGCGGGTCACCGCTTCACGCTCAATGCCAGCTTTGCCGATGTGCGGCCCGAGGCTTACGACGCGCTGCTCATTCCCGGTGGGCGCGCGCCGGAGTACCTGCGCATGAACAGCCGCGTGGTGGAGATCACGCGCCACTTCCTGGCCGCCGACAAGCCGCTGGCCGCCGTCTGCCACGGTGCGCAACTGCTGGCGGCCACCGGGCTGCTGAAGGGCCGCAAGGTGACGGCCTACCCGGCTTGCCAGGTGGAAGTGGAACTGGCCGGCGCCGAGTGGATGGGTGTGGCCATCGACCAGGCCGTGACCGACCGCAACCTGGTCACGGCGCCGGCCTGGCCGGCGCACCCGGCCTGGATCGCCCAATTCCTGAAGGTGCTGGGTACGCGCATCGAGACCTGAACCCACGGCGGGGCGCTACAGTGGCGACCTGCCCCACCCCGACAGGAGACGGCGCATGTGCGAGGTCTTCATCAGTGCCGACCCCCATAGTTACGACAGCCGCACGCGGTCGGTGCGGCTGCATGGGGTCGTCACCAGCATCCGGCTGGAGAATCTATTCTGGCTGGTGCTGGAGGAGATTGCCCGCCGCGACGGCATGGGCGTGGTGCAGCTGATCGAGAAGCTCTACGACGAACTGGTGGCGGCGCGTGGCGAGGTGGGGAACTTCGCGTCGTTCCTGCGTGTCAGCGCCCTGCGCTATGAAGCCATGCTGGCGCAGGGACGCATCCCGATCGACACGCAGGTGGCCATCCGTACGCTGGATGCGCAGGCGGTGCTGCACGCGCTGCCTCAAGGCTGGGGCCGCCCGCACAAGTTGGCCACCCCAGGCCGGCCGGCTTGCACCTGACACCCGCAGGCACGCAGCCAAGGCTTGCTGCCACTGCGCCTGGAGGCTTGCCGTCACCGGCGCAGAGCGCCGGTGATCGACCGTAAGGCTGCCGCCTGGCGCTCAGGCGTCGTAGGCGCCACCGTTGACGTTGATCTGCTCGCCGGTGATGTAGTCACCGTCGGCCGCCAGGAACAGCACCGCTTTGGCGATCTCGTGCGGGTGGGCAAAGCGCCCGAGCGGGATCTTGGACTTGATCTGCGCCTGGATGGCTTGTGGCACGGCGGCGAACATGTCGGTGTCGGTGTAGCCGGGGGCCACGCTGTTGACCGTGATGCCGTAGCGCGCCAGTTCGGTGGCTGCCGTGCGCGTGAAGGCGATGACGCCGCCTTTGCTGGCGCTGTAGTTGGCCTGCCCGGTGGCCGCCACCTGGCCGTTCAGTGAGGTGATGTTGACGATGCGCCCGAAGCTCTGCGCCGTCATGTACGGGATCGCTGCCGAGGTGCAGTAGAAGCAGCCGTTGAGGTTGGTCTGCATCACCGTCACCCATTGGTCGTCGGTCATGCGTGGCAGCAGGGAATCGCGCGTGATGCCGGCGTTGTTGACCAGGATGTCCAGGTGGCCGAAGTGTTCGGCTGCCTGCTTGACCATCGCACGTGCCTGCTTGGCGTCGGCGAGGTCGGCCTTGAGCAGCAGGCATTCGCTGCCGAGCTTGGCAATCTCATCGGCCACTTCCTTGGCTGCCGCATCGCTGCTGGCGTAGTTGACGGCCACCTTGGCGCCTTCGCTGGCCAGTTCCAGGGCGATCGCGCGGCCGATGCCGCGCGAGGCACCGGTTACCAGGGCGGTCTTGCCTTCCAGTCGCTTCATGCTTGTCTCCTGTTCAAAAAGAATTCAATTCAGCTACGTTCGAAAATGGCGGCGATGCCTTGGCCGCCACCGATGCACATCGTCACCAGCGCCCGGCGTCCACCGGTACGGGCCAGCTCGTACAAGGCCTTGACGACAAGGATTGCGCCGGTGGCACCGAGGGGATGGCCCAGCGAGATGCCGCTGCCGTTGGGGTTTGTGCGTTCGGCCGGCAGCTTCAGTTCACGGCAAACGGCCAGCGCTTGCGCCGCAAAGGCCTCGTTGACCTCGAAGACGTCGATGTCGTCCACCGTCAGGCCGGTCTTGGCCAGCAGCTTCTGCACCGCCGGCACCGGCCCCATGCCCATCAACTTGGGATCCACGCCGGCGTAGCTGTAGGCCACCAGGCGGCCCATCGGCTGCAGCCCGCGCTTCTCAGCCGTGGCCCGGTCGCCCAGAACCAGGGCGGATGCGGCATCGTTGAGGCTGGATGCATTGCCCGCCGTCACCGTGCCGGCCTTGTCGAAGGCCGGTTTCATCTTGGCCAGTTTGGCCAGCGTGGTGTCCGGTCGTACCGTCTCGTCCATGTCGAATGGGATCATGTCGCGCTTGACCTTGACGGGTACCGCAACCACCTGGGCGCGGAAGTAGCCACGATCGATCGCGACCTGGGCACGGCGATGGCTTTCGACCGCCAGCGCGTCCTGGTCTTCGCGCGTGATGCCGCACTTGCGGGCCACGTTTTCTGCCGTGATGCCCATGTGCACGTCGTCGAAGGGATCGCTGAGCGCGCCCACCATCATGTCCACCAGCGCGGCGTCGTTCATGCGCGCGCCCCAGCGCAGCGCAGGTGCCAGATAAGGGCTGCGGCTCATGTTTTCCGCACCGCCGGCCACGGCAAAGTCGCAATCGCCGGCGCTGATCATGTTGGCCGCGGTGATCACCGCCTGCAGCCCGCTGCCGCACAGGCGGTTCAGCGTCAGCGCGGGTGTCTCGTGCGGCAAGCCGCCCTTCACGCCGGCCACGCGGGCCAGGTAGTGATCGTGCGGCTCGGTGTGGATGATGTTGCCGAACACCGAATGGCCGATGTCGGCGGACTTGACGCCCGAACGCCTGACGGCTTCGCGCACACACAGGGCGCCCAGGTCGGCCGGCGGAGTGTCCTTGAGACTGCCGCCGTATCCGCCGATGGCGGTGCGTACGCCGCTCAGAACCAGCACTTCTCTTGTCATCGATGTCTCCTCAAAATCCATTCAGTGTTCAGGGTTGGATGCCTGTCGGCCGCGTGCCGGGCTGTGGTGGTTTCGAACCAGCAGGCCAAGGTCAGCGCGACCCTGGATGCTAGTCGGTCTGCATCGAGGCAGGTTTTGTAGGCGACTTGGGCCTGGTGCGGGCTGCCAAATCAACTTTCCGCACCCACTTTTGGGGTGCCGGTCCTGTCTTCGCCGCTTGTCTCCTAAGTTCTTGTCGCCGCGTCAGTGCGGCTTTGTGCGCAGTGTCCGACTCTCCAAAACCCCGGGCTTTGACCTTGATCAGGGTTCGGGCACGCGGCGTGTTTCATCGGTTGACGCCCGGTCAGCATTCGACGATGTTCACCGCCAGGCCGCCGCGCGCGGTTTCTTTGTACTTGGTCAGCATGTCGGCCCCGGTTTCGCGCATGGTCTTGATCACCTGGTCCAGGCTCACGAAGTGCGTGCCGTCGCCGCGCAGCGCCATGCGCGCGGCGTTGATGGCCTTGACCGAAGCGATCGCGTTGCGCTCGATGCAGGGGATCTGCACCAGGCCACCTACCGGGTCGCAGGTCAGCCCCAGGTGGTGCTCCATGCCGATCTCGGCGGCGTTCTCGGCCTGTTCCGGCGTACCGCCCATCACCGCGCACAGCGCTCCGGCGGCCATGCTGCAGGCCACACCCACTTCGCCCTGGCAGCCGACTTCGGCGCCGCTGATGCTCGCGTTTTCCTTGTAGAGCAGGCCGATCGCACCGGCGGTGAGCAGGAAGTCGACCACGCCTGCCTCGGTGGCGCCGGCGACAAAGCGTGTGTAGTAGTGCAGCACGGCCGGCACGATGCCGGCGGCACCATTCGTGGGCGCGGTCACCACACGCCCGCCGGCGGCGTTTTCTTCATTGACCGCCAGGGCGTAGAGGTTGACCCAGTCCAGCACCTGCAGCGGGTCGCGCAAGGCCTGTTCAGGGTGCGCCGTCAAGGCATCGCGCAGCGCCTTGGCACGGCGCTTGACCTTGAAGCCGCCGGGCAGCGCGCCGTCACTGCGGCAGCCACGCTGCACACATTCCTGCATCACGCGCCAGATCCCCAGCAGCCCGGTGTCGATTTCGGCGTCGCTGCGCCAATGCCTCTCGTTGCGCCGCATCACTGCGGCAATGGGGCCGCCCAGTTCGCGACAGCGTTGCAGCAGCTCCTGGCCGCTGTGAAAGGGACAGGGCAATACGGTGATGTCGGGCGCGATGGCTTTGCGCCTGCTTCCGTCGGCGGCGACCTCGTCGGTGACGATGAAGCCGCCACCGACCGAGTAGTACACACGCTCCATCAGGGCCGCAGCCAGGGTGTCGAAGGCCGTGAAGCGCAGGCCGTTGGCATGAAAGGGCAGGCTTTCGCGGCGCAGGTACTTCAAGTCGTCGCGTTCCGAGAACGCCACCTCATGCTGGCCCAGCAGGGGCAGTCGGGCCCGCTTGCGGATGTCGGCCAGCAGCCGCGGGATGGCGTCGACATCCACCGTGTCGGGTTCGTGGCCCGCCAGGCCCAGCAGCACGGCCTTGTCGCTGCCGTGGCCCTTGCCCGTGGCAGCCAGCGAGCCGTACAGCTCGCACAGTACGCGGCTGGTCTGCGACAACAGGCCTGCGCTGGCCAGGCGTGCGGCGAACAGCCTCGCGGCACGCATCGGCCCCACGGTGTGGCTGCTGCTGGGACCGATGCCGATCTTGAAGAGGTCGAATACGCTGACGGCCATGGCCACCATGTTACGCCCTGGCCGCCAAGGACCTACAGACCCGAAGGTGCACTGCCGGCCGGCAGGGCCGGCGCCTGGACCGTTCGCCCTGGCGAAGCCGCCGCCGACACGCGGCCGCCGACCCGTGTCAGTCGGCAGCCGGCCCTACCGGCAGGCAGCTGCAGAACAGGTTGCGGTCGCCATGCACGTTGTCCACCCGTCCGACCGGCGCCCAGTACTTGTTGCGGCGCAGGCTGGCCACCGGGAAAGCGGCGGCTTCACGCGGATAGGCATGCGTCCATTCGGCCTTCAGCAGCGCTTCGGCGGTGTGCGGTGCGTTCTTCAGCGGGTTGTCGTCAGCCGGCCATTCACCGCTCTCGACACGAGCGATCTCGCCGCGGATGGCGATCATCGCGTCGCAGAAGCGGTCCAGTTCCGACAGCGGCTCGCTTTCGGTCGGCTCGATCATCAGCGTGCCGGCCACCGGGAAGCTCAGCGTCGGCGCGTGGAAGCCGTAGTCGATCAGCCTCTTGGCCACGTCCTCGGCGCCCACGCCGGTGGCCTTGGCCAGCGGGCGGATGTCCAGGATGCACTCGTGGGCCACGCCACCGCCTGTCACGCCGCTCGCGTCGCCGTGGTACAGCACCGGGAAGTGCTCGACCAGCCGCGCGGCGATGTAGTTGGCATTGAGGATGGCCGCTTCGGTGGCCGCGCGCAGACCTTCGGCACCCATCATGCGGCAGTACATCCAGCTGATCGGCAGCACTGCGGCATTGCCCAAGGGCGCGGCGCTGACTGCGCCGACGCTGTGCGCTCCACCGATGCCGGCCGTGCGATGGGCCGGCAGGAAGGGCACCAGATCGGCCACCACGGCCACCGGTCCCACACCCGGGCCGCCGCCGCCGTGCGGGATGCAGAAGGTCTTGTGCAGGTTGAGGTGGCTCACGTCGCCGCCGAACTCGCCCGGTGCGGCCACGCCCACCAGCGCGTTCATGTTGGCGCCATCGACGTAGACGCGGCCACCATGCCGGTGCACAAGCGCGCACAGTTCCTTCACGCGCACCTCGAACACGCCGTGCGTGCTGGGGTAGGTGATCATCACCGCGGCCAGCCGTGCGCCGTGCTGTTCGCACTTGGCCTTGAGGTCGTCCATGTCGACGTTGCCCATCGAGTCGCACTTGGTCACCACCACCTGCAGGCCGGCCAGCTGGGCGCTCGCCGGGTTGGTACCGTGGGCGCTTTCGGGGATCAGGCAGATGTTGCGCTGGCCTTCGCCGCGGCTCTCATGCCAGGCCTTGATGACCAGCAGGCCGGCGTATTCACCCTGGCTGCCGGCGTTGGGCTGCAGGCTCACGCCGGCGTAGCCGGTGGCCTGGCTCAGCCAGGCGCACAGCTGTTCGTTGAGGGCCCAGTAGCCGGCCAGCTGATCCTGTGGTGCGAAGGGGTGCACGTCGGCGAACTCGGGCCAGGTGATGGGGATCATTTCGCTGGTCGCGTTGAGCTTCATCGTGCAGCTGCCCAGCGGGATCATGCTGCGGTCCAGCGCCAGGTCCTTGTCCGACAGGCTGCGGATGTAGCGCAGCATCTCGGTCTCACTGTGGCAGCGGTTGAACACCGGGTGCGTCAGGAAGGCGCTGTGGCGGCGCAGCGCCGCAGGGATCAGGTCGGCCTGCGAGGCCAGCGCGTCCACCGAAGGCAGGGCCTGGCCATCACTGGCGAAGATTCTCCACAACAGCTGGATATCCTCGCGCGTGGTGGTCTCGTCCAGCGACACGCAAAGGTACTCGTCCCAGGCGCGGCGCAGGTTGGCGCCCAGGCCCACGGCGCGTGTCATCAGCGCCTCGGTGCGCTCGCCGGTCTTCAGGCAAACGGTGTCGAAGGCGCCTCGCTCGAGGTGGTGCGTGTCGGCGAGGTCCCAGCCCAGCTGGCGCAGCCCGGCGCAGAAGATGCCCAGGTAACGCGCCACGCGCCCGGCAATGCGCGTCAGCCCCAGCGGCCCGTGGTAGACGGCATACATGCTGGCCACCACCGCCGGCAGCACCTGCGCCGTGCAGATGTTGCTGGTGGCCTTTTCGCGCCGGATGTGCTGTTCGCGGGTCTGCAGCGTCAGGCGGTAGGCCGGCGCTCCGTGCGAGTCGATGCTGATGCCCACCAGGCGGCCCGGCATGTTGCGCTTCCACTCGTCGCGGCAGGCCATGTAGGCGGCGTGCGGCCCGCCGGCGCCCATCGGCATGCCAAAGCGTTGTGTGCTGCCGATGGCGATGTCGGCGCCCATCTCGCCGGGCGGCTTGAGCACGGTCAGCGCCAGCAGGTCGGCGGCCATGATGAAGGCGGCCTGCTTGGCATGCACGGTGCCGGCATCGGCCGACCAGTCGTGCAGCCAGCCACTGCTGGCCGGGTACTGGACCAGCGCCGCGAAGTAGTCGTCGCCGGCCAGCGCGGCCTGCCAGGCCGCAGCCGAATCGGCCATCTGGATCACCAGGCCCAGCGGCGCGGCGCGCGTGTTCAGCACTTCCAGGGTCTGCGGGTGCACGTCGCCGGCAACCAACAGCGTCTGGCCCTTGGCGCGCACGCTGCGCCTGGCCAGCGTCATCGCCTCGGCGGCTGCCGTGGCTTCGTCCAGCATGCTGGCGTTGGCGATGGCCATCGCGGTGAGGTCGCAGACCATGGTCTGGAAGTTGACCAGCGCTTCCATCCGGCCCTGCGAGATCTCGGCCTGGTAGGGTGTGTAGGCGGTGTACCAGGCCGGGTTCTCGAGGATGTTGCGCAGGATGACGCCCGGCGTGTGCGTGCCGTGATAACCCTGGCCGATGAAGCTCTTGAGCCGGCAGTTGCGGCCAGCCAGCGCCTTGAGTTCCTGCAGCGCCTGCGCTTCGGACGCCGGCGGCGGCAGGTGCATCGCCTGGCTGCGCGCGATGCTGCTTGGCACCAGGGCTTCGATCAGCCGGCTGCGCGTCAGCCCGGCCTGGCCGATCCGCGCCAGCATGCGCTGCTCTTCGGCGGGCGTCGGGCCGATGTGGCGGGCGCGAAAGGCCTCGGTGTCTTCGAGCGCGTGCAGCGGCTTCAGTTCGGGCGTCGGCATGGCAGGTTCCGGGCGATGGGAGTTCAGAGCGTCTTGAGCAGCGCGTCGTAGGCCGGCGGGTCCATCAGCTGGTCGAACTCCTCCATCTTGGTGATGTGCACCTTGAAGAACCAGCCGTTGCCCAGCGGGTCGCTGTTGGCCAGCCCGGGGTTGGCGCGCAGGTCCTCGTTGACCTCGACGATCTCGCCGGTCACCGGCATGTACAGGTCGGCAGCGGCCTTGACCGATTCGACGACGCCGGCAACCTCGCCCTTGTTGTAGACGCGCCCGACTTCCGGCAGTTCGACGAAGACGACGTCGCCCAGCGCTTCGCCGGCATGGTGGGTGATGCCGACGATGGCAGCTTCGTGGTCTTCGATGTTGATCCACTCGTGGTCGGGCGTGTACATGGTGGTCATGGGAGTTCTCCTTGTTTCGATCAGCAGGTCGGCAGGGGTCGGTGGAATGGGTTCAGCGCTTGTAGCGGTGAGGATGGAAGGGCATGGGCACCACGCGCATCGGCAGGCGCTTGCCTCGCACATCGGCATAGACCTCGTGCTGAGCGGCCGCATGGTCCACCGGCAGGTAGGCCATCGCGATCGGTTGATCGACGCTCGGCGCCAGCGTGCCGCTGCTGACCTTGCCCAGCTTGTGGCCATGGGCATCGAACAGCAGCGTGCCTTCGCGCACCGGAACACGTTCCAGGCCCAGCAGGCCCACGCGTTTGCTGGGCGCGCCACCGGCCAGGTGGCTCTCGATCACGGTGGCCCCGGGGTAGCCGCCCGCACGTGCACCGCCGGGGCGGCGCACCTTCTGGATGGCCCAGTTCAGGCCGGCTTCGACCGGGCTGGTGGTGGTGTCGATGTCGTGGCCGTACAGGCACAGCCCGGCTTCCAGGCGTAGCGTGTCGCGTGCCCCCAGGCCGGCCGGCTTGACTTCGGGCTGGGCCAGCAGGGCTTCGGCCAGCGCCTGTGCATGCTCGGCCGGTACGGAGATCTCGAACCCGTCCTCGCCGGTGTAGCCCGAGCGGGTGACCATGCAAGCCACACCCTGCAGGGCGAATACGGCGCCGGTCATGAAGGCCATCTGCACCACACCGGCGTTCAGCCGGGCCAGTGCATCCACCGCCTTGGGGCCTTGCAGTGCCAGCAGGGCCCGCTCCGGCATCGGTTGCACCTGGCAGCGGTGGCCGATGTGCGTTTGCAGGTGTCGAATGTCGGCCTCCTTGCAGCCGGCATTGACCACCAGGAACAGATCGCCGAAGGCCCCCTGGGCCGAGGTGTCGGGCCGCACGACCATCAAGTCATCGAGCAGGCCGCCGCTGGCATTCGTGAAGAAGGCGTAGCGCTGGCGGCCAGGATCCAGGTCGACCACGTCCACCGGCACCAGGGTTTCCAAGGCGGCTGCGGCGGCCGCACCGACCAGGCGCACCTGGCCCATGTGCGAGACGTCGAACAGCGCCGCCGATTCACGACACTGCCTGTGTTCGGCCATCAGCCCGGCCGGGTACTGCACCGGCATGGCGTAACCGGCGAACGGGACCATGCGCGCACCCAGCTGGAGGTGCAGCGCGTGCAGCGGGGTTTGCAGCAGTTCAGTCGCGGGAGAAGCGGACATGGGTCGGACCTTTCGAGGGCATCAGTGCGATCACCGCCTGGACGGTGTGCCGGGCCCCCGCTGTCCGCTTTACCTGAGAGATTCAGCCTTGCCCCATCGCACACGGCGGTTGGCAGGCCTTGCCCCTTCGGTGGGCTGCCCAGGTTTGCCGGGCGGCCTCTCTCCAGTGAGGTTAAAAAGCCAGTCCTTTTGCCTGAGCGTTCGAGGTGGCACCCTGCCCTGCCTCTGCGCCTTCGGCGGCCCCGGCACCGGTGGGATCCGGGGCTCTCTCCTGACCTGAGCCAGTGTAGCAGCGCTGCCGCGGGCGGCCGCCGGGTCGAACAAGGCCGGATTTGACCGAAGTCAGACGGCATTGGCTCAAGCAGATGCGGCTCTGCCACTGTGCTTGACCCCCAGGGGGGGCGGCCGGCTTCGGTGGGCCTCGGGGCGGTCTGGGGACCTGTGCCCAAAGACGATGCTCATTGCGCAATGGCCAGGCCGTCGCCGGTCGTCCGCCACCACCTTTGACCAGGAACGTGCCGGAGCTGACTTTCCACAACAACTGGTACGGCATTCCCTGGGTCTAGGGAAAACACCGATCGTGCAGTGCAATTTAGTACACCCGGATGTCCGGTCGGTATGCGCGGCAGCGGGCCTGACTCCTATTGTTCAGCCCGTCGTCGCGCTGAAGTCGACGCCAAGTCGGACGACCCACCCCATTCCCTTGAGGAGACCCCGGATGAACCTGCACACCCCCCTGGCCCTGTCGCTGGCTCTGGCCTGGAGCACAGGCGCGCTTGCCGCCACCGAAATCGTGATCGCCACTGTCAACAACGGTCACATGATCGAGATGCAGAAGCTCACGCCGCATTTCGAGAAAGCCAACCCCGACATCAAGCTCAAGTGGGTGACGCTGGAAGAAGGGGTTCTGCGGCAGCGCGTCACCACCGACATCGCCACCAAGGGCGGCCAGTTCGACGTGATGACCATCGGCATGTACGAGACGCCCATTTGGGGCAAGAAGGGCTGGCTCAAGGCGTTGCAGACCGATGCTGCCTATGACGTCGACGACCTGCTGCCGGCCATGCGCAACGGCCTGTCGGTGGATGGCAAGCTGTACGCCGCACCCTTTTACGGAGAGAGCTCGATGCTGATGTACCGCAAGGACCTCACCGACAAGGCCGGCGTGACGTTTGCTGAGCGTCCGACCTGGAACGAGGTGCGCGACGCCGCCGCCAGGATCCACGATCCGAAGAGCGGCGTTTATGGCATCTGCCTGCGCGGCAAGCCGGGCTGGGGCGACAACATGGCCTTCCTGTCGACGATGGCCAACAGTTTTGGTGCCCAGTGGTTCGACATGGGCTGGAAGCCCCAACTGGAAAGCAAGCCCTGGAAGGACGCGGTCACGTTCTATGTAGACCTGCTGAAGAAGTACGGCCCGCCCGGCTCGGCATCGAACAGTTTCAACGAGATCCTGGCGCTGTACAACGAAGGTAAGTGCGGCATGTGGATCGACGCGACGATAGCAGCCTCTTTCATTACCGACCCGAAGCAGAGCAAGGTGGCCGACAAGGTGGCCTTCGCGCAGGGCCCCTATAGCGCCACGACCAAGGGCGCCAACTGGCTGTGGGCCTGGGCGCTGGCCATCCCGGCCGGCACCAAGGATGCTGCCGCGGCCCAGCGGTTCATCAGCTGGGCGACATCCAAGGATTACATCAACCTGGTGGCCAGGGAGAAAGGCTGGGCGGCGGTACCTACCGGTACCCGCAAGTCGACCTACGCTAACCCGGAATTCCTGAAGGCCGCCAAGTTTGCCGAGGCCGAGAAGAAGGCCATAGACAGCGCCAATCCGAACGACAGCACCTTGCCCAAGAGCCCGTATGTGGGCGTCCAGTTCGCCGCCATTCCCGAGTTCCAGGCCATAGGCATCGCCGTCGGGCAGCAGATGAGCGCGGCGCTCGCCGGCAAGGCCACGGTGGAGGCAGCACTGAGGGCCTCGCAGGTGGCGGCCGACCGCGAGATGCGCAAGGGCGGGTACTACAAGTAGCCCGGTAAGCCCGGCGGCGCCTGCGGCGCGTTCTGCCGAAGGGCGCGCCAGCGGTCCGGCCAAGCCGGTTCCGCGGCGGCCGCTCGATCGTTCATCCACCATGAGGGACCCCGCGCCATGAACCGCACCTTGCCGCGCCTGATGTTGGCGCCGGCCGTGGGCACGCTCTTCCTCTGGATGAGCGTGCCGCTGCTGATGACGCTGTACTTCTCGACCATCCGCTACAACCTGATGCAGCCGGGCGCCAAGGACTTCATCGGGCTGGCCAACTTCGAGTACTTCATCACCGACCCGGACTTCACGGCGTCGGCATTCAACACGCTGGCGCTGCTGGCGGCGGTGATCGCCATCACCGTGGTGCTGGGCATCGCGCTGGCGCTGCTGGTCGACGAGTCGTTTCCCGGGCGTGGGCTGGTGCGCGTGCTGCTGATCTCGCCGTTCTTCGTGATGCCCACGGCCAACGCGCTGCTGTGGAAGCACATGATGATGAATCCGGTCTACGGCGTGCTGGCGCAGGTGGCGTTGTTCTTCGGCGTGCAGCCGGTGGACTGGCTGACCGACCACCCGCTGTTGTCGGTGATCGTGATCGTGGCCTGGCAGTGGCTGCCCTTTGCCTGCCTGATCTTCATCACCAGCCTGCAGTCGCTGGACCGCGACCAGATGGAGGCCGCCGGCATGGACGGCGCCAACCCGCTACAGAAGTTCTGGTTCCTGACGCTGCCGCACCTGGGCCGGCCGATCGCCGTGGTGGTGATGATCGAGATGATCTTCCTCATCGGCGTGTTCGCCGAGATCTTCACCACCACCGGCGGTGGCCCTGGCAACGAAAGCACCAACCTCGCGTTCCTGATCTTCAAGCAGGCGTTGATGAACTTCGACGTGGGCGTGGCCTCGGCCGGCGCGCTGTTCGCGGTGGTGCTGGCCAATGTGGCCGCCGTGTTCCTGATCCGGCTCATCGGCAAGAACCTTGATTGAAGGACGGGTCCAGGATGAAACACCTCGCCCTCATCGTTCGCACCGCTGCCGCCTGGGCCACGACGCTGCTGATCGTCTTCCCGCTGATCTGGCTCGTGCTCACGGCCTTCAAGACCGAGCAGCAGGCGATTGCCATTCCGCCGCAGATCTTCTTCACGCCGACTCTGGAGAGCTTCGCCGAGGTCAACCTGCGCAGCGACTACCTGCTCTATGCACGCAATTCGGTCATCACCAGCGTGCTGTCCACCGTGCTTGGGCTGCTGATCGCGGCCCCGGCCGCCTATTCGATGGCCTTCTTCCGCAGCCAGCGTACGCGAGGCATCCTCACCTGGATGCTGTCGACCAAGTTCATGCCGGCCGTGGGTGCGCTGATGCCCATCTACGTGATGGCTCAGACGGCCGGGCTGCTGGATTCGCTGACCGCGCTGACCATCGTCTTCACGATGTCGAACCTGCCGATCATGGTGTGGATGCTGTACTCGGGCCTGAAGGACATCCCGCCCGACATCCTGGAAGCGGCGCGCATGGACGGCGCCACGCTGTGGGACGAGTTTGTGCAGGTGATCCGTCCGCTGGCCATGGGCACGATCGCCTCCACCGGCCTGCTGTGCCTGGTGCTGAGCTGGAACGAGGCCTTCTGGTCGCTCAACCTCAGCTCGGCCAAGGCCGGCACGCTGGCCACGCTGATCGCCTCGTACTCCAGCCCCGAGGGCCTGTTCTGGGCCAAGTTGTCGGCCGCTTCGCTGATGGCCATTGCGCCCATCGTCGTGCTCGGCTGGTTCAGCCAGAAGCAGCTCGTCCAGGGGCTGACCTTCGGCGCCGTCAAGT
>WBZP01003109.1_pt1 | contig 18367 bp, 15 predicted proteins | sample 5204301 | NCBI WGS metagenome assembly WBZP01 (sample SAMN12412401, study PRJNA552823) | activated sludge metagenome | isolation source: activated sludge from nitrification reactor of wastewater treatment plant... | place: USA: Pennsylvania | collected 2017 | reverse complement strand
ATTTGTTTTTCTAAAGTAGAAAAAATGCATGATATCGTGATCGGCCTTTTCATCAATAGATATGAATTTGGATTATCGGTCTAATGCCCATATTCAGAACACCACCTAGATTTAGATATCAACCCTTACCCCAATGGTCCTCCATCAGCTCCCACCCTGGATCCCAACCCCGGGGCTACGGCATTTTCGTAGCCTGACTCCCACAACCGCGGATGAGGTCGCCATATCCATCCAGCCTGATTGGCCTTGTTACGCCGATCGATCTCCCAATATTCCACCCGAGCTGTACGCCACGCAGGCCGGGCACTTTATGGGATGCCCGACATTTTCCATTGAATCCCTGGACAAGGCCAGGCTTTGGCCCAACCTTCTACATCACTCCCTAACAGCTTGGATAACCTTGAAGAGTCAGGTTTTGGCGTTCCCGGGCATGGGCGGTTTAGCCCGATTTTTCGTTCTCCTAGAGAGAACAATGCCCCATCATGAATGGGCATATGTTCTCGTTAGAAGAACGAAGAATGGCCGTTTGGGGCACATGCCCGGAACCTGGAAGGGCCTCATACCATTTCTCGATAGGTATTATCGATATTCGTAGGCTGGTGTTGAGGCGCGAAGCGCTGAAACCCAGCTTCTCAGTAGCTGGGTTTCGCTTCGCTCATCGCCAGCCTACCCCATGGCTTTCAGGCGGATAAACTAATAGGAAATGGTATCAGCGACTAGCTCGGCCATCCTTTGCCGAGGTTCCCTGAAACACCCGAGCCCTTCCCCGCGACCAAGGCTCAAGGATTCACCGCCAAGGGCGCCTCGAAGTGTTGGGTGGTGAAGACCTCGAAGGCGGCGCCTTCCTTCCAGGCGTCTTCCGGCAGACCGGCCTTGAGTGCCAGATGGGAGAGGGTCTGTTCCCGGTTCCAGCCCTGTTCCCGGGCCACTTCGGGGAGAAAGACCGCGCTCCGACCTTCCTTGTGCAGGATGATGCCGTGCACACCGGGCTGGAAGTCCTCGACTGAGGGGATGGACTGGGGCGGGCTGAGCACGCTGACGGTTAGTTCCAGCTCTTTCAATTCCTCCGGCTGCACCGGCGGGAAGCGGTAATCCTGCTGAGCGGCGTTGAGGCCGTTGAGGATCACTGCCCGATACAGGGGTTCCTTTGGCAGGATGTAGCCGATGCAGCCGCGCAGCTCGCCATGTTTCTTCAGGGTGACGAAGGCCCCCGAGGGTTGACGACCGGCCTCCGGCATCTCGGCCAGGAGTCCATCGTAGTCGCGGGCGATCCCGCTCTCCGGCAGCACGGCGTCGATGACCGCGACCCGGGCCAATCGATGCAGCCAGGGCAGCAGTTCCGGAGTCGGGGCCGTCTCGGCGCGCTTGGGCGCGGCGGTCTTGGACAAAGGAGCGGGATCATAGACGCCGATACTGAGGTAACTGACCGAGTGATCCCAATGCCCGGTCAGGGCACCGCTGGTGTCGTATTGGATCAGCTCGACCTTGGAGCTGGGATTGAGCAGATGGACCAGGATCAGCAAGGGCGACAGCCCGCAGGCGGTAATGCCGGTACGCCTATGGTATTCCGCCAGGCCTGGGGCATCCTGTTTGGTGATGTATTCAAAGGCCCCCAGATCGAGGTTCCGCAGGCGCTCGGGCAATTGCTGATCCGGCGGAAAGGGCAGGTAGTCGTATCTGGGGCCGTAGTGGGTGAAGTCCCCGGAAATCAGCAACAGGCTGGTGTCGTCCAACAAAGGGCGCAACAACTCGGCGGCAGCGGCATAGTCCTGTTCCTCCATGACACCGACGAGTACGGGCAGGAGTTGCCAGCCCGGGGCCAGACTGCGTTGCAGGAAGGGGAGCTGGATCTCCAGGCTGTGTTCGCCCAGGCGGATCGCCTCGTCTCCATGCACCAGGGGTGAAGCACGCAAGGAGGCGATCGCCGCCGTATCCAGGGGAATATGCCCCAGTGGAGTGGCATAGTGACTGGCTTCTGGTATCGCCAGACCACGAAAGCCACCGCCATGGGCCGGTCCAACGGCGATCACCCGTTTCAGCGCCCGCCCCTGGAGCTGGATATACCCCTTGGCCGCGGTGGCGCCTGAGTATTGATACCCGGCATGGGGACTGACCAGCGCCCGCAGCTCGGTGGGCGGCGGGCTGGGGGCTGGTCCGGCCTGCTGCAGCAGTTTGTCGATGATCTCCTGGAGTTGGGCCGGCTCCTGCGGATACCAGTAGCCGGCGATGGCCGAGGGCCGGATGGAGTCGGCGTAGACCGTACCCAGTCCCCAGAACAACCCCAACCAGAGTCCCAGAAAACCCCAGCGCATTGGATCTCGCCTCATCTCCCCCTCCCCTTTTGATTCAAGATTCATCCTCCGGCAGCGCCCGATAATAGGCCGCCTCCGGATACCCGTAGGGTGCGCAAGGCGCACCAGAATGGTGGGCGATGCTTCGACTTCGCTCAGCACAGGTGCCCACCCTACCGCTGACTTCGTTCCCAAACACCCTGGGCACAGCGGCGCCCAGCACCACCCAGGTGCACAGTCGCAGGAAGTGCCGCCGCTCCTCTTCCCATTCGTCTCGGTTCATACCTTTCTCCTCAGTGCCAGACCCCGGCGATGGGCTGTTGACAACTCGGGCAGCGACCATCGGCGGTCAGATGATTGGCGATGACCCGCATGCCGCTGCGTTGGACCAACAGGGTGCCGTCCCGCGGGCAGAAGGTGGACTCCGCCTCGTGCCCGAAGAGATTGCCGATATAGACATGATGCAGTCCCGCGTCCCGCGCCTCCTCCCGCGCCCGCACCAGGCTGGTCTCCGGCGTCGGCGGCAGGCTGCGCATGCGGTACATGGGCACGAAGCGCAGAAAATGCAGCGGCGTATCCGCCCCCAGTTCGTCCCGCATCCAGCGCGCCAGGCGCCGCACCAGCGCCATGTCGTCGTTGAGGCTGGGGATCATGAGATTGGAGACCTCCAGCCAAACCTTCTCCTCCCGGAAGATCACCATGGCGTCCAGCACCGGCTTGAGGCTGCCGCTGCACACCCGGCGGTAGAAGCCGTCGTCGAAGGCCTTGATGTCCAGGGTGGTGGCGTCGAGCCAGCGGCAGAGTTCGCGCAGGGGTTTGGGGTTGATGTAGCCGGCGGTGACGAAAACATTGTTCAGCCCCTTGGCCTTCGCCAGCTCGGCGCTATCCCGCACATATTCGTAGAAGACGATGGGATCGTTGTAGGTATAGGCCAGCCCCTGGCAATGACGATCCAGCGCCTCTTGCACCAGACCGGCGGGCGGCAGGGAGTAGATCTGTTCCATCTCCTCGCCGCCGCGCTGGGAGAGTTGCCAGTTCTGGCAATTGAGGCAATGCAGGTTGCAGCCGGCGGTGCCGATGGAAAACACCGAGGTGGTCGGGCGGAAATGATAGAAGGGTTTCTTTTCGATGGGGTCGATGTGGACCGCCGAGGGGCGTCCATAGGTGGTCGCCCGCAGTTTCCCCTCGATATTGACCCGCACCCGGCAGTCCCCCGCCGCCCCTTCGGGGATGACGCAGAGACGGGGACAGAGTTCGCACTGGACCTTGGACACGCTGTTCGAGACCTGGAAATCAGGGAGCCGTGTTTAATTTTAGACCGTCGATCAGCGCGGCCGTTCGCGCCCCGCTTCCACCGGCTTGGACCAGAGCGCCTCGCGCATCTGTAAGTCCCCCGATTGCAGCCGCCGCGCCAGGGCCTCGGTATCGATGCGTCGCCAGCCGCCCACCGGGGCCGTCTCTTCCTGACCGCTGGCGAGAAACAGCCCAATGGCGATCAGGTTGGCGAGAACGAAGCCAAGAAACCTGAATTCGCGCGGGCGGAGATGGCGCCAGAGAAGAGCTTTCATGGCCTTCGAGTATAGGCTTCAGGCGGGATCACAGGATGTTCCTGGCCCAGTGCCGGCTCGCTCGGTTTTCGCGGCCTGAGCCTGGTGTCCCTGGCGGTGAGACAGCGGTTGCAGTGGATGCAGTCGATATCCAGCGCTTCCTGCACCCCGAGATCGCAGTGCTCGATCCGCCGTTGCGGGGCAAACCGCCGCAGCAGGGCGATCTTGTTGCCGAGGGCGACGAAGGCGCCGAAGGGACAGAAATAGCGGCACCAGAAGCGATAGTAAAACAACGAGCCCAAGAGACTGACGGCGATGACGCCCCCCATCCAGCCCCGCCAGTGGCCGCCGAAACAATGCTGCATCGGGTTGAAGGTGGCCCAGATCTCCTCACCGCCGATCCAGACCCCCAGCAGCAGCAGCGCCAACAACAGGAACTTGAGATAGCGCAGCCGCGACTCCAACGTCCGCTCCGGGTAGCTGCGCAGACGCAGCCAGCGGCCCAGGCGGGAGATGAACTCCTGAAGCGCGCCGAAGGGACAGACATAGCCGCACCAGACCTGACCGAACAAGAGCGCGGTCAGGCCGACGAAGCCGAGCAGCAGCCAGCGCAGGGGGTTGGTAGCCAGATCGGAGAGCCGCCCCTGACTCAGGTTGACCAGGTCGATCTCGGTCACCAGGGTATTCAGCCAGAGGCCCAGCACCAGCAGAGTCGCCGCTTGGAACCCCAGCCGCGCCGGTTCCGATCCCGAGAGATAGACCGGGAAAAAGATCAGCAACAGCGCCAGGCTGGTCAAAAATCCCGGACTGAGCCAGGCCGGGGCGGTTTTGACCTCGGGCCGGGGGGCGAAGCTGCTACCGAAGACCTCCCGACCGGCCAGGCGGGCGGCCTGGTTGATCGTCTCCAGGGCCGCGCGGCTGCTGACCGTGGCCCCGCTGAGACCATCCAGGCGTTGCAGGCTCAGCGGCGGCTCGGTCAGGCTGTGTCCCGCCAGTCGCTCCAGCCAGGTGTCGATGCCGGCGACATAGGCGGGGGTCTCGTTCGAGCCCAGATAGCGCACCCCCCGCAGCCGACCCTGTCGATCGAACGACACCAGCAGGTCGATGGGACCGGCGTAGCCCCGGATATCCCCGGCCACCGCCCGGGTCGCCAGGCTCACCGTCTCCCCCGCCTCGCCGCCCTGACCGAGATAATGGGGGAAGGGTCGCTCCCGTAGCTCGAAGCTGGCCGAACCACTGAGTCTCGCCAGGGTGACATCGTCGAAATGGAGTTGCGGACCGGGTTGAGCGGCGCGATTGAGCAACATGAGCACAAAGCTGGTGAGCACCAGAAACCCCAGTCCCCAGCTCAGGCCCTGATAGGGAAAGGCCCGCCCGCCTCTCGCCACCAGCGCCGGGAGGCGCTCCGGGGCATATTCGGCGAAGAGCAGGGGGACGCAGACCAGTAGCGCCATCATCGCCAGCACCCAAGCCGTCCCCGCCACCCCGAGCAAAGGCACCATGAGCGCCCCGGTCAACAGGCCGCCGAGCGCCCCGCCCAGGCTGTCCGCCGCCTCGATGAGACCACTGGACTGCACCGTCTCCTCGGTATCCAGATGGGCCAGATACACCCCCAGGGGGAAACCGGCGCCGGTGACCAGCCCCGCCAGACCGCACAGCCCGAGATAGAGTGCCTCCTGAGCCCCGGCCCCCAGACCGTCGAGAAACTCGAAGCCCGCGGGCAGGGCGGCGCAACCGGCGGCGATGACCAACATCAGACCGATCAGCGCCAGGCCGGGACGGCGCCGCCGGGGCAGCGAGCGCCCGAACACCCCGGCGCCGATCACCAGCCCGGTCATGAAGAGCCCATTGAGCAGGGCTATCCGGCTGAAGACAAAGCCCAGATGGGCCTGGTAGGCGAACAGCAGACAGAGCTGCACCGCCATGGCGATCAATCCCTGCACCGCCAGGGCGAGGATCGCCGCCCATCTCCGGGTACGGCGTCGTGGGGCTCCGGCGAGGGCAGACTTGAGCATCAAGAGCCAGACCATCACCCCCAGGGGCACCAGGTAGGGCCAGGGGCCCAGGGCCCGCGCCGACTCCAACCAGGTCACCAGGGCCGAGGCGGTGAACTTCCCCCAGAGCAGCATGTTGAGGTAATAGGTCAGGGGGCGGGCATCGGTATTGATCTCCGCCTCCTCTTGTTCGAGTTGGGAGCGCACATAGGCGATCCGCCCCGGGTCCAGCAGGTTGTGGAATGAAGTAGCGGGGAAACGGTGTTCGTCCAGAGGCACCACCAGATAACGCCGGGACAGCTCCCAGGCGTCTTCGGTCACCCGTTCCGCCAGGGCGGCGGCGCAATAGAGGTGCTGATCCCCGGGGGCGATGGCGATGAAGGGCCACACCGGCTTCAGGCTGTGATAGACCGAGGCGCTGTAACTCTTCACCTCCCGCCCGAGATAGTTGGAGGCGCTGCTCACCGCCGTGCAGAACACCCCTTCCGGCGTCATGAGATGCTGAATACGCCGATAAAACTCCAGGGTGAAATAACGATTGCCGTGGGCGCTGCTGGGGTCGTCGCGCAACACCAGCACCAGGTCATAGGGAGACGGCTCCCGCGGTTCCTTGAGAAAACGCCGCCCGTCCATGAACACCAGCCGCACCCGGGGATCCTTCAAGGCCGCCTGGGTGGCCTCGGGTAAGTGTGGTCGCATGCGCTCGAAGGCGAGCTGGTCCTGCTCGATCAGATCGATCCGCTCGACCGGATAACGCAACAGGGCCTCGACCAGCCCACCGGCGCTGCCGCCGAACAAGAGCAGCCGTTTCGGCGCCTCGGCCTGGGAATAGACATAGGCGGCTTCCTGGTCGGCTTCCCGTTGCGCCGGAAAACTCTCGCCGATGCGTCCGTCGGCGACCAGGGAAAATTGGTCGCCGGTGCGTCCCAGAGCGAGATGACCGTATCTGGTCTCCACCGCGTCCACCCATTGCAGCGCCGGTTGCAGGGTGGCGAACCTCAGCGCCTCCAGCCTCGGCTCCAGCCAGGAACTCAGGGGGGTGAGGCCCAAGGCGAGTCCCATCGTCAGCACCAGAGCCGATCCCAGCCGCCGCCAGCCGCCGCTTCCCAAGGGCCAGGCCGTCAACCCCAATAAGAGCGCCACCACCCCCAGGGTGCGCCAGGTCCCCAGCCATTCGACAAAGACGAAGGTGAACAGAAGCCCTCCCAGCAGCGCCCCGATGGCCTCGAAGATATAGAGGCCGGAAACCGCGCCCAGGGTGCCGGGGAGATCCTGATCCGCCTGCCGATCCGGACGCAGACCCCGCGCCGCCAAGGGAAAGGCGAGACCGATCAGGATACCGGCGGGCGCCACCACCAGGGCGATGGCGACGAACACCTGTCCGAGAGGGATGAGTTCGGTCGGCGAGACATCCAGCAACAGCCGCACCCCCCGGGTCACCAGGATCTGCCCGGCGAGCACCAGCGGCAATAACAACAGCGTCCCGCTCAACACCGGCAGCGGCTGCCGCACCCAGTCCCGCTCCCGCCAATACACCACCAGCGCCGAACCGACGGCGATCCAGAACAACCAACTGCCGTAGAAGGCCCCCAGGGTGACCTCGTTGCCATAGAACACCACCAGGCACTCGCGGATGAGCATCGCCTGGCTGAGCTGGGAATAGACCCCGAGCACCAAGAGGGTCAGAAAGAGATTGTGTTGCCTGCGATGGACCATGATCCCCTCCCCTTGCGGGAAAGTATGGCCCGTTCCGGCGGCTCTGGAAGAGACCGCGGGCCGGGAGGCTCCGTTCATGGCGAGCCTGTCGAACCACTCGTGGATCGTCCGGGCACAGCCGCCTGAAGGAACAGACTCGTTCTCATTTAGAGAACAAAAGGCATACTAGACAGGCCATTGTTCTCGTATTAAGAACACTTTTGAGGCCAATTCGGTCCATGCCCGAGCCGTTTCGAGGTTTTCTCTCTTCCGCTCCGGGTTGTTGACCGAGCGACCAGGGTCAGCCACTCGGTCGGGCCTCCGGGTCCGATATCAGTGATGGAGCTCGGACGGGGTCCGACGTTTGAAATATCGTCCTGGAGTTGTCGGGCTGTAGCTGTACCCAAGACTCCCCGCCGGTGCCATGTGGAGAAGGGGGATTTTCTGGCCTGAACCCCCGCGGCCAGGATGGCCCGGACCTTTCATGGACGCCATCGGACCAATCTGAGAAAATGCGCACGTTTCGCTAGTCGCTGAATTTGGCGAACAGCGGTTTTTCCATGGATCGAGCCGGGATCACCCCGGCTTTTTTGTGAAACTTTGTCCATGTCCCACGAACTCTGGATCGCCTTTGCCCTGCTCCTGGTCATCGAAGGCATCTGGCCCTTCTTGAGCCCAGGGAGCTTCCGCAACATGTTGGCCAACATGGCCCAGCAAGAGGATACATTGATCAGAACCCTGGGTTTCATCAGCATGGTCGTCGGCGTCGTGCTCCTGTATATCGTCAACGGCTAGCCGGACGCCCATGACCTCCGATCCCTGGTTGCTGCCGGAAGGCGTTGACGAGCGGCTCCCCGAGCAGGCGGCGGATCTCGAAGCCCTGCGACGGCGCTTGCTCGATCTCTTTTTCACCTGGGGCTATCAACTCGTCGATCCGCCTTTTATCGAATACCTGGAGTCCCTGCTGGTGGGTACCGGACGGGATCTCGATCTCATGACCTTCAAGCTGATCGACCAGGTCTCCGGGCGTCTGCTCGGGGTGCGGGCGGACATCACCCCCCAGGCGGCGCGCATGGATGCCCATCAGCTCAGACGCGAGACACCGACCCGCCTTTGTTATCTGGGTACGGTGCTGCATACCCGTTCGGAAGGTTTTCCGGGCTCCCGCAATCCCCTGCAGATCGGTGCCGAACTCTTCGGCCATGCCGGTATCGAGAGCGACATCGAGGTACTGCGTCTCATGATGCGCCTCTTGGAACTGGCCGGCGCCGAGTCCGTCCATCTCGACCTCGGCCATGTGGGGCTCTTCCGCGGCCTGGCGCGTCAGGCGGGGCTGGAGGCGACCCAGGAGGCCGAGTTGTTCGACGCCCTGCAGCGCAAGGCGATCCCCGAGATCGAGGAGATGCTCGCCCGCTTTCGCCTCGCCCCGGGGGTGGCCGGGATGCTGCGGGCGCTGGCGGATCTCAATGGCGAGGATGTCCTGGATCAGGCCCGCAGCAAGCTGGCCGCCGCCATCCCCGAGGTGGGCGAGGCGATCGAACATCTCGCCGAGGTCGCGGCGGCGATGCGCTCCTGGTTGCCGGAGGTGCGGGTGAACTTCGATCTCGCCGAGCTGCGAGGCTACAACTTCCATACCGGCATCGTCTTCGCCGCCTATGTGCCGGGTCTGGGGCGAGAGATCCTGCGCGGTGGCCGCTATGACGGCGTGGGAAAAATCTTTGGCCGCGACCGTCCGGCGACCGGATTCAGCGCCGATCTGAAGCTCTTGGCCAACCTGGGCCGCGGTCTCCGCGGACCGCCTCCAGGCGGGATCTTTGCCCCCTGGTCGCCGGACCCGGAACTTCAACTTGAAGTGGAGCGGCTGCGGGCCCGGGGATTGCGGGTCATCGGCGAATTGCCGGGACAATCGGGTGGGGCGGCGGAGATGGGATGCGATCGGGTGTTGGTGCGCCGTGGCGGACGCTGGGAACTCCTGGATCTGCCATCCGGGACATGATCGAGAAGGCTGTTGAGAGAAGTACCATGGGTAAAAATGTCGTCGTAGTTGGCGTCCAATGGGGTGACGAAGGCAAGGGCAAGGTGGTGGATCTGCTCACCGAGCGTGCCGATGCCGTCGTTCGTTTTCAGGGGGGGCACAATGCCGGGCACACCCTGGTGATCCAGGGCCGCAAGACCGTGCTGCACCTGATCCCCTCGGGGATCCTGCACCGGAATGTCCGTTGCCTGATCGGCAACGGGGTCGTGCTCTCTCCCAGCGCCTTGATCGAGGAAATCCGGGACATCGAGGCCACCGGCATCGAGGTGCGGAGCCGCATCGGCCTGAGTGAGTCCTGTCCCCTCATCCTCCCCTACCACATCGCCCTCGACCAGGCCCGGGAGGCGGCGCGGGGCAAGCAGGCCATCGGCACCACCGGACGCGGGATCGGCCCGGCCTACGAGGACAAGGTCTCCAGGCGTGGCCTCCGGCTCGGTGAACTGCTCGATCCGTCGCGCTTCAAGGAGCGCCTGGCGGAGGTGATGGACTATCACAACTTCTCCCTGGAGCACTACTTCAAGGCCCCCCGGGTCGATTATCAACAGGTCCTCGACGCCACCCTCTCCCAAGGGGAAGAGCTGACCCCGCTGATCGAAGACATCCCGGACAGCCTGCATCGCCTGCGCGCCCAGGGTAAGAGCCTCCTCTTCGAGGGGGCCCAGGGCACCCTGCTGGACATCGACCACGGCACCTATCCCTTTGTCACCTCATCCAACACCACCGCCGGCGGCGCCGCCTGTGGCAGTGGGGTGGGACCCCGGGATTTCGATGCCATCCTCGGCATCGTCAAGGCCTACACCACCCGGGTGGGAGCCGGTCCCTTCCCCACCGAGTTGTTCGACGCCAACGGCGACCATCTCAGCCGCCAGGGCCATGAATTCGGCGCCACCACCGGACGCAAGCGCCGTTGCGGCTGGCTGGATATGGTGGTATTGCGACGTGCCCTGCGGCTCAACAGCCTGACCGGGCTCTGCCTTACCAAGTTGGATGTACTGGATGGCCTGGACCCGGTGAAGATCTGTGTCGGCTACCGCCTGGATGGCCAGGAGCTGGACACCCCGCCCATCAGCGCCGAACGTCTCGCCAGATGCGAGCCCATCTACCTCGATCTCCCCGGCTGGACCCAGTCCACATTGGGCGTGCGCCGTTATGAGGATCTGCCGGCCCAGGCCCGCGCCTACCTGGAACAGATCGAGGCGCTCTGCGGTGTGCCCATCGACATCATCTCCACCGGGGCGGACCGGGAAGAGACCATCGTCCGTCGGCACCCCTTCGCCGACTGATTCCCGCTCCGGATCTCCGGCCCGAGAGCCGGAGATCCCCCTTCCCTATCGGATTGACACCGGCGTCGCCAGGCGCTGATTATCCGGCGATTGCGCAGAAGCAAGGACGACCACGGCCATCGGCCCTTACACTTGGATCTCCTCCACGCGGGAAAGGGCCGCCCCATGCTCTACCAGATCGAAGAACAGATTCGCCGCCAGGCGAAGACACCCCATGAACTCTTCATGCTCAATCTGGCCGTCTTTCACCTGCTGCTGGCACCGGCGGCCATCGTGCTCAAGATCGGCATCCTGGGATTTTTCGTCCCCCTGTCCGCCTCCCTGGGTCTGATCGGCTTCACCTATTGGCGCAGCCGAGAGACCAGGCCGGATCGACCCTGGTTCGTCAAGGTGCATTGGAAGCTGGCCTCCCGGCGCAGCCGGATCCTGCTCATCGCCTATGTCCTGAGCGGGAGCCTCCTGGGCCTCGGGCTCTTGGTCGCCTCCGGGGCCGACAAACACACCACCCAGGACATCATCACCACGGTCTTCGCCCGGATTGCCGTTTTTCCCGTGCTCGTCGCCGTGATGCTCGGCTTCGTCCTGGAGTCGGGGGCCATCTACCAGGCCACCAAGGGTGAGGTGCCCGACTTCATGATCAAGATGAACCCAGCCCCGGCGGATCTGCCAAGCCTGACGCCGACGGCGGAAGAACCCTCTGTCGATCCCACCGCCTGACCACCCTTAGAAGCAGAGTAGGTCGGCAATCCTTTGCCGACACCCCTTGATCGGCATCAAATGGCGGCAAGGGGTTGCCGCCCTACGAACTCCCCAGGGTGGCGGCCACTGGCCCGGCCAGGGCCTAGTCTACAATGGAGCTATGGAGGGAGCGGGTTTGTCGACTAGCCCGACCCCCGGACGATCCATTCTTCTAGAGGAGAGACCCTCATGACCGTGGCCACGAAACTTCAAACCTATCTAGATGAGATGGGTGAGGGTTATGAGCTGATCCGCCACCCTCATAGCCATTGCAGCATGGAAAGCGCGGCGTACGCCCATGTCCCGGGAGACAATCTGGCGAAAGGGATAGTGCTGCGGGATACCCAGGGACATGTATTGCTGGTGGTGCTCCCCGCGGATTTTCATGTCAACCTCAAGCAGCTCGGTACTTGGCTACAGCGGGAAGTCCATCTGGTGGACGAAGAGGAACTCGGATCGCTGTTTCCAGACTGCGCCCTCGGGGCCATCCCGCCCATAGGTCCGGCCTATGCCCTGCCGACCATCTGGGATCGGGTGCTGGGCGATAAGGAAACCGTCTTTTTCGAGGCGGGCGATCATGAATCCCTGGTCAAGGTGAGCGGCCGCGTCTTTCATGAACTCATGGCCCCGGCGGAGCGGGCCCATTTCAGCCGGCATCTGTAGCCCGCTTTTCTCGCCAGTCGTCCAGGGCGGGGACCGAGCCTGAAGCCGCCGACGGGAGAAACTTCCGGCAGAGAGGGATATCAGCGTTCGGAGGCTCCGGGCCTGGGCTGAAAAGCGCTGGTTTCTGTTCTCATTAGGAGAACAATGCGGCCCGTAGAAAGGCATTGTTCTCGATTGGAGAACGAAAAACCGGGCCAAAGCGCCCTGGCCCGGAAGCGTCAAAAGACGAACTGGCCGGCCATGAAGGTCGCCGCCAGGCCCGCCTGGCCGGCGGCGAACCTGATGGCTCCAACGACTCCGGCTCCGTCCCGACCTCCCAGGGCGCATCTTCCCAGGCCAGCCAGGCCTCCATCCGCTGTTGTCGCGCGTCCCTCTCCAATCGGCGCCGATCCCTGTGCGCCCCGCCCTTGCGCAGCAAGGGCGATTTGGCCGCCAGATTACGTATCTTCACCCCTTTCATACTTTCTCTCCCAAGGCCACTGAAAGCCTTCACTCACCCCTTCACGCACACCAGCTGTTTCAAGGTGTGCACCACTTCCACCAGGTCGGTCTGATTGGCCATCACCTGGTCGATGTCTTTATAGGCGCCGGGGATCTCGTCGATCACCCCGCCGTCCTTGCGGCACTCGATCCCCTGGGTCTGGGCGGCCAGGTCGTCGGTGCTGAATTTCCGCTTCGCCGCATGGCGGCTCATGCGACGGCCCGCGCCGTGGGAGCAGGAACAGAAGGACTCCGGGTTGCCGAGACCGCGCACCACATAGCTCCTGGCCCCCATGCTGCCGGGAATGATGCCGAGCTGGTCCGCGTAGGCGGCGATGGCCCCCTTGCGGGTCAGGTAGACCTTGGCCCCGTAGTGCTCCTCGAGGCTCACGTAGTTGTGGTGGCAGTTCACCGCCTCCTTGGTGGCCTCGAAGGGGGGCAACACCGGGCGCAGGGCCTCGACGATCAGCCGCATCATCTCGCGGCGGTTGGTCATGGCGTAGTCCTGGGCCCAGTGCACCGCCTCCACGTAGTCGTCGAAGTGTTCGCTACCCTCGGTGAGATAGGCGAGGTCTTTGTCCGGCAGGGTCCCCAGCAGCTTGCCCATGTCCCGCTTGGCGAGGTCGATGAAATAGGTGCCCATCACGTTGCCGATGTTGCGGCTGCCGGAGTGCAGCATGATCCAGACCTGATCCGCCTCGTCGAGACAGATCTCGATGAAATGATTCCCGCCCCCCAGGGTGCCGAGCTGGCGTACCCAGGGGAGAAAGGCGCGGCTTTGCTTGCGGTTGATGCCGGGGTGCTTGGCGATGATCCGCTCCAATCGCTGATCCAGGGCGACGATGGTGGAGCGTTTCACCGGGTCGTGATCGTGCTGCTCGAACCCCACCGGCACGGCCGCTTCGATAGCGGAGCGCAGGCGATGGAGCTTATCCGGCAATTGCTCGGCACCCAGGCTGAGGCGCACGGCGTTCATGCCGCAGCCGATGTCCACCCCCACGGCGGAGGGAATGATCGCCCCGACGGTGGGGATCACCGCGCCGATGGTGGCGCCGATACCCATGTGCACGTCCGGCATCGCCGCCACATGATGGTGGATGAAAGGGAGCTGGGCGATGTTGCCAAGCTGATCGATGGAGGCGGCGTCGATGTCGTCGGTGTAGACCTTCACCGGCGCCTGGCCTTTGTTGAGGGTCATCTTGATGGGCATTGGGGGTTCTCCAAAGGTAGCTGTTAGAATTCTATGAGCTTCTCAACCTGCGTTTGGCAGAAAGTTATTGTCTGTGGCAAGGGTAAAACAGCCATGCGAATCACCGCTGAACTCGATCAACAGCACTTCGAACGATTGCAACAGCTCGAGCAACAGTCCGGCAAGGACACCTCGAGGCTGATTGAAGAGGCCATCGACGAGATGTTCGCCCAGCGCAAGGGCGTTCCGGCTCACCAAGCCCTCGAAATCATGCGTCGCAACGGCTTTATCGGCTGTATGGAGGGCGACGACGACCTTTCGGTTCTCTACAAGGAAAAGCTCGACTGGTCCCATAAGCTATGATCATCGCCGACACCGGTTTCTGGATCGCCTTGGGAAACCGCAAAGATCAGTTTCACCAAACGGCCATGGAGCTTCGCGAAGGCCGCATCCTGAGCACCGACCGCCGCGACTTTCGGGCTTACTGCTGGAAAAACCAGCACCCTTTCCATAATCTGCTGTTTGATCAATAACCATAAAGGGATTGTTTTTTCGCTCCTGAACGCCTATCCAGGCGGCGCCTCCGCGCCGCCCGGTGGGTTATCCCGGCCCGATCCTCACCAGCCCGTTCAGCACCCCTTCCAGCCCGCCGAAGACATGCAGGCTACCGATCCGCTCGGTGACCTTCTCCAGGGTCTCCAATTCCTTGAGCCGCAGCAGCAGTGGGTTCTCCTCCATGAGCTTGGCGGTGTTGAGCAAAGAGCGGGTGGCGGCGGTCTCCTCCCGACGCTTGATGACGTTGGCCTGGGCCGCCTTTTCGGCCTCCACCACCTGGTTGAGGATCGTCTTCATCTCGCCGGGCAGGATCACGTCCTTGACCCCCACCTCCCGCACCTCCAGCCCGAAGGGGGCCACCTTGGCCCGCACCTGCTCCAAGAGCCCGGAGTCCAGGGACTCCTTGTCTCCCAGCAGTTCTTCCAGGGTGCGAGTGCCGACCGCCTGCCGCAGGGCGAATTGCAACTCGCGGTAGAGAAAACCGCTCCAGTCCTCCAGCTCGGCGCGGGCCTTCAGCGGATCGGCGAGGCGGAAGCCGGCGCTCAGGTTGAGCCTCAGGCTCACCTTGTCCTTGGTGAGGATCTCCTGGCCTCCCACCTCCAGGGTTTGGAGCCGCAGGTCCAGGGTCTCTACCTTGACCGCCCGCAACCAGGTCCAAAACCCATGCAGACCGGGCTTGAGGCTGTCCACCAAGTCGCCGTCCACGAACACCAAGCCGAGATGCTGGGCCTTGACCTCAACCACCAGCACCCCGGCGGACAAGGCCCTGACCAGGACCGGCTGGCTGCGGGAGCGTGCGATCAAGTCCAATACCGCTACGGGCACTCGCAGGTCGTCGCCGATCTCGATCAGCTCCACCCGTACCTCCACCGGGCCGCGCCAGTAAACGCGCCGGGCGGCGGGCGGCAAGAGATCGGTCAGCTTGTCGTCCTGGAACACCAGTCCCACCTGGCGCTCACCCACATCCACCCGTTGCAGGTGGGCGGCACAGACCTCCGGGGCGGTGCGCACCAGCATCTCGGCGCCAGCGAGTTCGAGCTCCACCCGACCCAGGTCGCAGAGCTGTACCGCGACCCGATTCAAGGGGTCGAAGTAACGGTAGACACCGGGCCTGAGCACGGCCCGCAGGGTACGGTCGCGAAACAGCAGGCCACGCTCCTGCTGGGCCACCACGATGCGCCTGAATCCGAACATGATTCTTCTCCTTTCTACACAAGGGCGGCTTGCCGCCTGGGAAGAGAGCCGCCCGCTGTTGGCGGACGCCTTCTCCATTGGCCTCGACAGGGCCGGATAGGCCAGGTCGAGGCGGTAGTGGCGGCCAAGTCCCGGAGAGGGGAAAGGCGGCCACCGCCGAATAAGCCGTTCCGGGATCGCCGGAGGCGGCCGAAAATCTGGAGACCACCCCGCACCCGCCCAGCGGGCGACGGGGGCCGGGGGATGGACCCAGGACGGGACTCGGTAAGGGGCGCTCCGGCGCTGTTTCACTCCTGTGATCCCCTACCTTGGCTGGTTCTGGGCCGACCCTCCCCGCCGATCCGTCACGCAAGCCGGGCGGGTGCCGCGACGCTTGGCGGCCGGGGAGTCGCCTCCCCGCTTCCCCGTCCGTCGCCGGGGGGTTCCATGCTGTCAAGCGGATTCGAACCGCGGACCCTTGCGGGTCTTTCCTATGGCGGAAATGGAGGATTTGAACCCCCTACCCACTGGTTATCGGCCAGTTGCTCTACCCAACGAGCTCATTTCCACGGGCTTTCAAGGATCTCGCTGCCCCGGTACGGACCCTGCGATCGCGCCATCCATTCGAGGCGGCGGAGAGGCTTGGGCACGCCAGGCCGGAATGGGAACCGGCACCGTTGGAGCAGAGAGCCTTCCCTGAAAGAGTTTTTCGGGGCTTAAAACGACAGAGCCCCGGACGGCGTCATGCCGACCGGGGCTCTGAGTCCGGAAGGCATCGCCGAGCGGGCCTTCCGCAATGGAATTCCGGAAGCCCTAGATCAGGTTGAATTTCCCACCGCGCCCGTGCGCGGCCACTTGGTTGAATGTATTCGGGTCATGGATCATTGGACTTGGATACCAAACATGCGCTGGAAAGAAGGCGGCGGATTCTAAGCCGAAACCGCGGATTGTCAATAAGCCTTTTATCCATGACGACCGGGCAATCGCCTAATCTCCGCACTCGGCCGGCGTCATGGGCAGATCCCGGGTTTCGGCGATCGAGAAGGGGGCGAATACCGCCTTGTAGGGGAAGAAGCCCTCCGCCCAGGCGAAGAGGGTCACCTGGCCGTTGCCGTCCGTGGGGACGCCATCCAAGACATAGTGACCATCGCCGCCGCAACTGAACTGGCTCTGGCCGTTGGCCAGCACCAGGGCGCAAATCGGGGTAGCGGTCCCGGCGAGCGAGACCCGGCCCGAGAGGTTCACCTTGGGCAGACTGCTGTGTTGATCTGTCGTACCACCGTCCGGCCCCTGGCAAGGTGACACCCTCATGGCGACATTGACCTGCTCGGATGCCGAGGCTGGGGTGAGCACCAGCTTATAGGGATCGAAACCATCGGCCCAAGAATACAGGGTGACCTGGTCTTGACTATCAAGGGGAATGGATTGCAAGGCGAAGCGGCCCTCCCCATCACAACTGAACTGGCTCCGGCCGTTGGCCAACACCAGGGCGCAGACAGGGATGTCGGTGCCGAACAGGGAGACCACACCGGAGAGGTCGATCTGGGAAAAGAGGCTCAGTTTGACGACGAAGGCGTCGAAGCTGCCGCCATACGCCCGCACTGGATGACCCCAGGAGGTGGTGCTGACACCGGTCACAAAGACCCTGACGTTGGCATCCAGTGCGATAGCACCAGCCCATTCATCTTCACTACCCCCTTCAAAGCTGTTCCAAATTAACGCGCCGTTAGGGTCCAGCCTGGCGACGAAGACATCGTAGCAGGAGTGAACGGCGGCACCCGTGCCGCAGGTGCCTTCGTGAAATCCCTGGAGCGGGGTACCCCAGCTTACTGAGCTGCTCCCGATCATAAACAGATCGCCTTTATCATCCAACGTGATATCGGCGCCGGAATCGAAGGCCGTGCCGCCCATAAAGGTATTCCAGAGTAAGCCGCCATTAGCGTCGAGCTTGGCGACAAAGGCATCACCAGCATCGGTATAGGCCCGTAGCGGACGGCCCCAGGTGCCGAAGCTATCTCCAGTGATATAGACATGGCCGCCGCTGTCCAGCGCGATGGCGGCACCGGAATCAGCGAAGCCACCACCCAAAAAGGTGTTCCAGAGCAACCCGCCATTGGCGTCGAGTTTGGCGACAAAGGCGTCGATGTTTGGAGGACCGCCGTCGTTAAAGGCCCGTAGCGGATTGCCCCAGGTGGTTTGGCTCCAACCGGTCACATAGATATGGCCGCTGTCGTCCAGCGCGATGGCGGCTCCCACATCCGGGTCGCCGCCGCCCAGAAAGGTGTGCCATAGCAACGCCCCTTGGCCGTCGAGCTTGGCGACAAAAGCGTCTGAAAGGCCGTTAAACGCAAAGGCTCGTATCGGGTTACCCCAGGTGGCATCGCTCGTACCGATCACATAGACCTTGCCGCCAGCGTCAAGCGCCATGTCCGCGCATCCATCCCCAGCATCGCCACCAACAAAGGTATGCCACAACAAGGCACCCTGGCTGTCGAACTTGGCTACAAAGGCATCACCATAACCGCCTCTATGTGACCGTATCGGGGTTCCCCAGCTCGCAAAGCTGTAACCACATACAAAGACCCGACCAGTCGAGTCCAGTGCCAAGCCAGAGCCAGCATCCGGGTAGCTGCCTCCCAGAAAGGTATGCCAAAGCAATGTGCCCTGACTATCGAGTTTGGCGACAAAGGCATCACCAGCATCGGTATAGGCCCGTAGTGGACT